>JACCDP011194257.1_pt1 | contig 16330 bp, 13 predicted proteins | sample 7445841 | NCBI WGS metagenome assembly JACCDP01 (sample SAMN15323441, study PRJNA562643) | freshwater metagenome | isolation source: river surface water | place: USA:Blue River Watershed | collected 2017-08-17 | reverse complement strand
ATCACCCCGCATTTGAATACCTATCAGACACGCACAAATCCGACTACATAAGGTGCTACCTAATGCACCACTACGGGGGCGGATGGGCTGATATCAAACATACGAGTGCCGACTGGCGGCCTCATTTCGCGAAGCTCAGAAGCTCCAACGCATTAGCACTTGGCTACCAAGAGATCGCCGATGGGATTCCGCATATTAAGGGTTCACTGGGCGATGAGTTACGAGCAAACCACAAACAAAACATTGGACTTTGCGCTTTTATATTTAAGCGATACAGCCAATTAACATACGAGTGGCTTAGTCAGACAAACAATATGCTAGACGATAAGTACGATGAATTGATCCGAAACGGCGCAACAGATCCCCAAGACCAGCTAGGCCTGACACTCAAAAACGGAAAAATATCGCGCTATCCACTTAAATGGGCTGATTTACTTGGAGAGATATTCCATCCAATCATGTATAAGCATCGAAGCAGAATACTACAGGCCTCAATCGAACCGAAATTCTACGGATATCGCTAAAAATGCCAACACTTGCTATTTATACTGTGCTAACCGGGAGTAAAGAGCCACTGGGAAATCCAGTTGCAAGCTTAGAGTCGGAAGATACGGACCTCGACATTGACTTAATATGCTTCACAGATGACCACAGCCTAAAATCAAACGTATGGCAATGCCGCGCTTTTGACACTCACTCCTTATCGCCCGAACGATCTTCACGCCGCCCAAAAGCGTTACCACACGAGTATTTACCAACGTACGACTACAGCCTCTACATAGATAATATCTGTGAACTAAAAAGACTTCCGAAAACGACAGATCTGGTAAAAGCTGCTGATGCTGATTATGTTTATCGACTCTTTAAGCACAGCTCTCGAGACTACGTTTGGCAAGAGGCCGTAGCCATTACTTCATTGGGCTACGACATGGCAGAAACTCTAATTAAACAACTGGATGCTTACTCCCAGACAATTCCAGTTGCAAATATCTCGCCTCTCGGCACCTGCACATTATTACTTCGCGAACATAACCACCAAAAAGTAAAAATCCATGGCGCCCTTTGGTGGGATCACATCACTACGTTTTCCCAGCGAGACCAAATGTCATTCGACTTTTGTAGACTCACAACTGATCTGAAAGTAACATTCCTTGCAGGAAATAAATTTCAGAATGATCTGATACACCCGCATAATAACGCGACACCGGATCGAATACTCGCAAGTATCGACAGTCTTAAATACAAACGATTGCTTACGGCTTACTCAGAACAGTCTGCAAAAGAAAGCGGCAAGGATAGGGCTCATGAGCTAATTAAGGAAAAATGTACAAGGGACAGGACTGACTTAGAAATGCTCAGCTATCTTTGTGGCTCAGATATAGGGAGTTATCATGGAAAACAACGGGCAATAACTGCAAGTCTACAGCGCACGCTTCAGCCGTTAAAATACCAAATAAAAAAAATCATCGGAATATTTTCAGAAAACATTGATAATGCTGGCTTCAGCTATCATGAAGCGGAAGCCTGTCAACGTACAATCCAGTTGTTCCTTGGTGCACATGAAATAGTAACCGAACGATTAGTTAGTATAGACGCGCTGGAAGCGACTATGTTGAAATACCCTGAGAATAGCTCATACTTGATATGCTTTTATAACTCGGAGGCAGAATGGGAGTCAACTCTTTCCGTTATGCGAACCCAAAGAAAAGTCTTCTGGAATGGTGCTAGTTCTTATGCGTTGAGGATACCTAATAAAATCAAAATAGCACCTATAAATCTATTCCCTGTCGAAGATCTCTTAAAACTTCCCCCGCCCCAAAGCTTTCACGAGTCACCGATGCGCGCCATCAGGCTGCATAAAATCTCAGATAAACAGCACGTTATCTATTGCGACGGCGGGTTAGCAAACAGGGTATATACACTGGTCTTTGGCTTAATACTGATGAAAAAGTATGGGCACAGTTGGCAGGTTAGTTGGCCGCCAACTAATGTATGCAATGCGCGACTTGAACAACTATTTGTTGCTCCAATTGATACTAACGAGCGAACAATTTCGTACTACAAAAGTCGGGAGGCTCAATATAACAAAGTCGTTCACCATAATTTTGGAAACTTTGACGACGAAAATCTCATTTTAAATAGCAGTCTTAGTAGCTATAGCGATTATGCTGCACTATTGAATGACCGCAATGTTTTCTATATGCACAATTCACTCCCAAACTTTGTTGAAATTGGAGATGTTGCCAATGCCCTTTACACGCTTATACCAGCTTTTTCCGTCCAACAAAGCGCTGCAGAATTTATAAGTCGCTACAAACTCGGCCCTGAAGTGATTGGACTGCATCTTCGGAAAACCGATTTTCATGACAAAGTAAACGAGGATCACTGGTACAACCTTGCACAAGCTTCGACTGAAGAGTTTTTTGTATGCTCTGATGACCAAGGCATTTTGCAAAAATTTCGAAATTTGGAGAACTGTATTGTTTCCCCGGCAAGTTCATTCCCCGACAAGATTTTTGAGAACGCGCCGTGGGGCGCTTGCGTTCAACAACCGAACTCGGATGAAATTCTCTACAACATGAATCGAAGTTCGGGGTCGGTTATTTGTGGGCTTATCGATCTTCTTTTACTTTCAAAAACTACTATCGTTAAGACATCTAACTCAAGCTTTCTTCACTTGGCGTCCATTCTTCATCAAATCAAATATATTGATAAGTTTTTATTCAGATAACGGGCCCGCTTTTTCTTACGACTCGAAATAAAGAGGTCACTGAAACATATTAGGTGTCCTAAAGGGCGGCATTCTTTGGACTTCCTTAATTTTCCAGAAAGATCCGTAACCCCTCGTCGATTGACTTACGCGGCCTCCATCCAGGCAAAGGCGCTTTAGCAACTACTGGAGCCATTACCTCCCTCTCACGATAAGGTCTCGAGCCCCACGCGATATTGAGGGGGGTTTTTGTGATTGCGTTTACTAATTCCACTAGGTCACGAAGGCTTATCGCTTCCCCTGAGCTAAGCCTATACGTTTCTTGGCCAATAACTTCCCGGCTAACCATTTGCTCACAGGCGATAATAAAGCCGTCAACAATATCATCAATATATACAAGATCGAGGATTTGCAATCCTGGTGAGAGCTCGATTCTTTCTCCCGTCTGAGAAGCCCGCTTCAGTAATGGCATTAATTTTGGGCGGGTATCTTCTGGCCCATAGGTATCACATAACCTTAACGTAATCATAGAGAACCTGCGTGCCTCACAGTAATACAGAGCCACATCCTCAAACGCCTGCTTAGTTGCCGCATACAGATTAACCGGACTGTAATCAGAGTTTTTATAGTTTTGCCATGAGGTTCCCGTATTTATAAACAACCTAACACCGGTCAGATTCATTGCCTCCATTACCTGAGTTCCGAACAGCAGATTACTATCAATCAAAGAATTGATGTCTTCACTGTTGTGCTGGCTCACGAAAAGAGCGGCCAAGTGAATAACAAGGTCTGGCTTTGATTTCTCTAGAATTCCAATTATTTTGGTCATACTACCATCATGCCAATGCCATATTTGATTTGAAGCCCCAGCATAAGAATTGACCAGCTCACGCTGACGGGTAACGCAGTGCACTACGCAACCCAACCCCAATAAGCGCGAGACTAAATGCCGCCCTATGAAACCTGTGCTTCCAGTCACAAGAACCGTCATTCGGACATCCGACCCTTTACTTAGCATACTCAAAAGGACTCTCAAAATGCGATAGGGGTGTAAGGGCTTGATCTCGTTCGGACAATATCGGCTCGTGGGTTGGCCATTCGAGGCCGAATGAGTTCCAAGCAACCCCACAATCGAAGCTTGGCTCATAAATCGTTGTCAACTTATAAACCAAAATCGTATTATTAGTTAATGATAAAAAGCCGTGAGCAACGCCCTTCGGGATATAAATACAATCACCCGTATCGGAACTAAGGTTCACAACGTCGAACTGGCCATAAGTGGGCGAGCCTCTTCGAAGATCTAGGACGACATCGAACACTTCACCGGAAACACAATACACGACTTTCACGTGAGAACACGGAGGCATTTGGAAGTGCATTCCGCGGACAACATCTTTTCTTGAATGCGAATAGAATTCTTCTTTAAAGTTAACCTCTAGTCCGCGAGCTATGTAGCTCGGCTCGTGAAAAATCTTTACAAAACGGCCTCGATAATCTTGGATGACCTGAGGTTGAATAACGCAACAACCCGGAATCTTTAGATCGCGTAACTCAAACATTAAAATCGCAATCCAAAATAAGTCTCTACTGTTTCGACGACATATTCTAGTTGCTCTTGCTTTAAGCCCGGGTACACACCAAGCCAAAAAGTTTGATTCATGACAATATCAGTATTGCTGAGTTCGCCGCTAACACGATACTGGCGCCCAATCATATACGGCTGACGGGTCAGATTGCCAGCGAACAATAGACGAGTATCAATATTATGTTGGTTTAAATACTGCAACAATTGAAGTCGGCTCACCGGCGCGTCTTCCCTTAAAATTAAAGGAAATCCAAACCAGGAGGGATCAGAATTAGGCGTAGCTTCGGGTAGATAAAAGAATTGCCGACAAGACTCAAATTTAGTTTTTAGATAACTGAAATTAGCTTTGCGCGCGGCAATAAAACTATCAAGGCTGTCCAGTTGGGCGAGACCACATGCAGCCTGCATGTCGCTGATCTTCAAGTTGTAGCCTAAGTGGCTATACGTGTACTTGTGATCGTATCCCTCCGGCAGAGTGCCCAGCTTCCAGCAGAATCGTTTATTGCAAGTGTTGTCCCTACCGGGCGGGCAATAACAGTCCCGTCCCCAATCACGGAATGACTCTGCGATGCGGATCAAATCGGGATTATTCGTAAATACGGCGCCGCCCTCTCCCATTGTAATGTGATGTGCAGGGTAAAAACTTAAAGTTGCAAGATCGCCGAAAGTGCCAACCTTTTCCCCTTTATAAGTAGACCCTAATGCATCACAACAATCTTCTATGAGCCATAGGTTGTAATGTCTACACAGCTCCATAACAATATCAAGATTGAATGGATTACCTAGGCTGTGCGCTAGCATAATTGCACGGGTTTTAGGGGAAATCGCCGCCTCTATTTTTTCTGCAGCAATATTGTGCGTGGCTAAGTCCACATCTACAAAAACCGGAACGGCTCCAAACTGTAGGATGGGGTTTACTGTTGTTGGGAACCCCGCAGCCACTCCAATCACCTCATCCCCCGGTTTAATAGCCCTATCCCCAAGAAGCGGGGATGTGAGCGTTGAGAAAGCAACCAAATTAGCCGATGAGCCAGAATTAACTGTGATTAAGTGATTGACACCTAGGTAATCTGCCAAACGATTTTCAAACATCGTATTAAACCGGCCGGTAGTAAGCCATCCGTCAAGACCGGCTTCCACCATATTTTGCAGTTCGCTGGCACCTAGAACTCTCCCGGAAACTGGCACTGGTGTTTGCCCTCGGATAAATGGCTGATCGCAATACACAATTTCAGCATAACGCTTCACTAGCACAGCAATCTCTTGGCGAATACTATCCTTTGTGTCGGAGTTCATAATCTGCTTATATTTTGAGTTAATTAGCGACATAAACTTGCTGATATTCAACAATTTGGTTGAGGCATTCTTGACGCACGTCTCCGCCTGAGAGCCAAGTGCGATGCCATTTCACAATATTCTCGAGGGTCATCAGAAGGTCACAGCGCTGCCTCCAACCTAGCCGAGACCTGGATTTATTCGTGTCTAGCTGGAGATCGCTAGACTCGTGAGGGTGGCCAAGTCCATCATGCTTCCACTCAGCACCTTCCCCCCAAAATGCCGCCAGTTTACTAACTATCCAATGAACCGGACGAGCGTTACCCGTATCCGGCCCGAAGTTCCAGCCTTCTGCAAAAGCCTGACCCTCGCAATACAGACGTTCGGAAAGCATCAGATAGCCGTGGAGCGGATCTAAAACGTACTGCCACGGGCGAGTAGCGTTCGCGTTACGAACAAAAACGGGTTGACCCTTCTCAAATGCCCGAAGTGCGTCCGGAATGAGTCGATCAACCGCCCAATCGCCGCCGCCAATAACATTACCTGCTCGTGCAGATGCGAGAGCGGTTTGCGTGTATTTGAAGTAGGACCTGCGATAAGCACTCGTAATGAGTTCAGCGCACCCCTTGCTACTGCTGTAAGGATCATGCCCGCCCATCGCGTCAATCTCGCTGTGAGCCCACAGTCCTTCCTTACTTTCATAACACTTGTCTGACGTAACATTCACGATGACGCGAACTGAACTCACTTTCCGGGCAGCCTCAAGGATGTGAACCACTCCCATAACATTCGTGTCATAGGTCTCAACTGGTAGCTTGTACGAAGATCGCACAAGTGGCTGGGCTGCCAAATGAATGATGATTTCTGGACGACACGATTCAATTACATTATAGACAGTCAAGTAATCACGAACATCGCCCAAGTGACTGGTCAATCCGATACCTGCGTTAGACGCAACATATAAGGCTGGATGAGTTGGAGGCGGGAGCGCAAACCCATGGACTTCCGCCCCCAATAACTGAAGCCAGAGACTCAACCAGCTTCCCTTAAAACCAGTATGCCCCGTAACGAGGACCCTCTTGTGGCGCCAAAATTGAGCATTAAGTCCCATCATGCTACGCCCATATTTTCCAAGGGGCCATTTGACCAGCCCACAATGTCTCAAGCTGCTGCTTATCTCGAAGTGTATCCATCGGCAACCAAAAGCCTCGATGTTCATATGCCATAAGCTGCCCTTCTTCGGCTATCCTGGCCAGAGGTTCTTGCTCCCACACCGAATCGTCACCATCAATATACTTGAGAACCTCCGGGGATAGAACAAAAAATCCCCCATTTACCGTAGCACCGTCACCCCTCGGTTTTTCCTTAAATCTAATTACCCGCTCAGACAGAATATCTAGCGCACCAAACCGAGCGGGCGGATAAGTTGCCGTAACTGTCGCTAACTTACCATGCCTCCGATGAAAATCAATCGAGGCCCTGATATCGATATCGCCAACCCCATCACCATAGGTGAAGCAAAATTCCTTTTCTTTTCTAAGATAATCTGCCAAACGAGCGAGTCGCCCACCCGTCATAGTCGTCTCACCAGTATCAACTAGAGTAACCCTCCAAGGCTCCGCTCTACGGGTATGCACCTCCATAGAATTAGATCTTAGGTCGAAAGTAACGTCCGACATGTGTAGCGAGTAGTTATGAAAATACTCCTTGATGAGATAGCCCTTGTACCCACAGCAAATAATGAAATTATTGATGCCATGATGAGCATATATTTTCATAATATGCCAAATAATCGGACGTCCACCAATCTCAATCAGCGGCTTAGGCTTAATTATCGTTTCTTCACTTAGACGGGTCCCCAAACCACCAGCTAAAATCACCGCAATCATTTCATTTTCCTGTGTTAAATACCGTGTTGTTCACACTAACTTAAAACGTTAACACCAAACTTCACAATCGAAAGTAATTAATATTGCCCCGTTAACGCTACAAAGTATGCAAGGCGCTTATCCGCTTCCTCGCCATCCATTCTTTTACGATATCAAGGAGTTCAAAATCCAAGAAAAAAAAAGGCTCTGTGTCGACGACACTTGGGCTATAACAAAATATATCGTTCGATCCGCTTTTATAGTGCGAAAAATTCTTCAAATCAGCTTTAAAATCTGTTGACCTCCAAATTCGACCAATATACCTCTGACAAATCTCCTCAATTTTGGGTACATCGGACGGCGCCCAGAGATTGTCCGCCGGCTGCGCCGGGCATAACCCTTCGCGTGCATCCTGCAAACACTCCGAGAAAAAAAACTTGTCATTCGACAACGACAGAACTAAGCGACCATCGCCCTCAATACTCGCAATGGAACTTGAATTATGCGGATAAGCAGCGTGAACTCTCTCGATACAGTCATAGTTTTCCCAGTGATCATCTAAGAAACTCGGTTGAGACGAATAAATTAAGAGTTGAGAATGGTTTTTTGTGCTTATGAAATGCAAAAAAGAGAACACCTGCACTAGCGTTACGAACGGATGCGCCTCGCCATCAATTGAAACAGAAATCTGCTTCAACTTCATCAGAACCCGAGCTTTCTCTGCCGATCATATGGGAAACCCGTAGCAGACAAATAATAGGCGATAGGAGCCTTGTACTCCCCATTCTTCAACTCCGACTTCAGGTTTAGAAACTCCTGAGTGAGCTGCACATCCAAGAATGGATACCGACCTTCCACGCCGTAAAACCCAGCAACAAGCTCTTCTTTCATCAAGTAACTTCTCATGCTGCTACCATAAACCGAAGCCCAAGGAAAAATTGTTGCTAAGTTTTCTGGAAAAGTACCCCCAAAGTTACTATGACTGTATATCGCCTTACCACCAAACCCGTAGTCAGAGTAAATTTCATCTGCGCCACCACCTGAGAGATAGATGCGCCAATTTAGTTTCTTCGCCATACTACAAATTTCAGCTAAACCTAAAGCACCGCGATCTGTTTTTGTCGACGAGCCCTGTTCGATATAGGGTAAGGAATCTGAAAATATGCGAAACTCATAATTCTCGATATCGTCGGTGACTGATAGATTGTTTTCACGCCAATCCCTCAAAAACAGCTGTTTTTTCAGATTCTTACAACTCTCGAATCTATCCCGAATGATCGAGATGTTCGTATCGTCAGTAACCGAGAAGGCATTAAAGCTGAGATTTAGACGTCGTAACGCTGCGGCTATGGCGCCGCTATCATAACCACTAGACATCCCAATAAATATATCTTGAGTGTCCCTGCCGTGTCGATAGCGCTTACGAACGGCACACTCAAAGAGGTCGCACCAACGGTCAAAACTATTCTTATCTTGACGGAGGTTGAAACGATAATTCGGCAAAATTTTTATACACTTACCACTTGAGTAACTTATTTCAAAAATTTTGTTTGGAGACAGATGCTGAATATTTAAACAACCCATCTCGACTAATACCGATTTGTAGGAAGCAAAACATGCCCTTCCCCCAACACGCCCATAGAACAACGGTTTTGTACCGAATGGATCAGTTAGCGCAACAAATACCTTCCGCTTCTTGTCAAACAAAACAATAGCGTACTCACCGTCCAGCAGCCTCAAGCCATCGAAGCCTTCCTTGTCGTAGAGCTCCAAAAGGACCTCGACCTCAGAACCCTTGTCTGATAAATGTTTAAAGTTATACAATTCACCGTTAAACAAGACTGTATATTCGTCGGTGTCCACCGGTTGACTATAGGCAGCACTCTCTATCGAAAGTAGGAAATGCCGGAAGGTATACCCCAAGGCATTAGTTTCTTTCTCGGAATCCGGTCCTCTTGCTCGCATAAGCATAAGTGCCCTCGGACTCAATGCGATTGCCGCTGGTGAGACCACTATGCCGCACATTTGACACCACTATTTTTACATAGCTGAATATACTTAGCTGCAATACTCGGGGGGGAAAGTACCGGCCTCACTACCCTTCGAAAGTAGTCGAATAATGTAGCTTGAAGCTCTACATCACGCTCTAGTTCGTAATACTTTTCCTTGAACTCCGAATAGTTTCCAAAATAAAGTGGCCATTCCGCGCCCAGAATATGTACCATTGATCTGTCTGCGGACGAAAAGAGTAGTGAATGAACCGCAGATGCGGTAGCGAGCTTGGTTGCCGGTTTAAATAGATAATGCAATGAGTCAGGCGCGCGATAAGACAGATGATACTTATATTTGAGCTGCTTCAGAAACTCGCGGTTGTCAAATATAAAATCAGACTCATTTGTAAAATCCTCATTTACAAGCTGAAAGCCATCCTTGGTTCCAGCATAAAGACACTTTTTGCCAATTGCGTTTAGACGCCTCTCATATGAGTCTAGATTAAGGAAAAAAGAGTTCCACTGATGCGGAATAATAGAAATTCTTAGGTGCGGGAAGTAACTTCGCAGTAGATCTTCTGACTCCTTATTATACACGATTACTCCGTCGAGCAGCTGAAAGTACGCGGCAATCTCTTTATTGAGAAATGGATTGTGATTTGGCCAGACAAAGCTATCCAAAATATCTGCGTAGATTAGGTTTTGGAATTTTTTCTGGGACTCCATCTCCTTGAGCGTAAAGTAGCTTTCCAATCCATCTCCGACTGAAAGTATGGGAACTAGAACTGATTGCTTTAAACCCGAAGGGTTTATCGCAAGACCACCAAGTCTAACTTCGGCCAATTCTGGAATCTGAAGATTTATTTCAGACGCGACTTGAACCCCTCTCAACAGAGTCGAACCGTATGATTCGGTTTTGCATAAGAAGCTGATTTTCATTATCGGACTGACGTTAGTTAGCTAGTAGACCCCGGGGTAAAAGTACTTGTTACTCAGACGTTAGCATTTAGGGATACGAACGAATGTTTTGCTTTGTATTGAGAATACAATCAAGCTACCTCAAGCGTAACATGATCCATTGGATATAAGGCTCAAGGTTTTGTTAGTTGTAATAAACAGGTCAATAAGTTTGCATTCTTTTGCTTCATAATTTTGCCCATAAACAATTTCCGTAACCAATTTTTCCGGACGCCTCCAAGGCGATCGCACGATAGTTAAAGAGCCTCAGAAAGGATATCAAGTCTACAAATCTTACATCTCCTTCATAACCGTTACCATCACCAATTTCAGCATAAATATATTTACCGTTCTGTAGCTGCTTTACTGCCCCTTTCAGTACCTCCAATTCCGCCCCCTGCACATCCATGAAGAGCAAATCATAGAATCCCGGGAGGTCCGGATATTGCTTTTTGGTAAAGGCAGCAATAGTGTCCGTCCGATGTCCAATCAGCTCAATATGACTGTCAAAAGTAACCTGCGGGAAATACTCCAAATGTTTCTCGGGTCTCAAAATACTACTGCTCTGCCCGCCATTACTAGCAAGATAAAATTTCGAAGTAGCGCTATCGTTCGCCAAGGCGAGGGCTTGCACAGGAATGTAGTTCGGCTTTCCTCGACACTTTTTAGAGAGCAAATTGAACGGGTAATCAAGCGGCTCAAGAAATATCCCAGCCCGTATGCCCTCTGAGTAAAAGTCATCAATTTCTTGACCGGCACTCGCGCCAACCTGAAGGACAGACACTGGCATAGGTAACGCCTGGTGTCGGAGTATTGAAAAAAGCGAGTGTCCATAAATATCCATGATTTTCGACGCCTCTTAATTAATCGGTCCATGTTGGTTCAAAAGTCTTTTCATATGACTTTTATTTCTACTGACTCCTGCGCTTTCATTGCCGCGAATTCATTCTGCCACTCTCTTGCAAAATCGCATTTATTCATTCTTTCGAACCACGGCCCCCCCCGTGTGTAATGGACAGCTCGAAGACCGTTGTAGTGTTGTGGATACCAGCCCTCTAGATAGTTCCAACCCTTATCTAGACTTCCAATTTCAGCATCGTCAAGCCATAGCAGTCGATGTAGAAAACTTGGATGTGCGCCGTTTATCACACTAGTATTTAACTTCCGCACAGCAGGGTGTCCTAAGTTAAAGACCATGAAAGATGACCAATTTTTTCTCGGGTATTGATACTGAGGTTTTCCGTCCATCTTTACTCCTTCGCGCGGGACGTAATCATGCTTCACCACCGAAACAGCCATAGATTCATCTATCTCGCCTATTACATCCCGAATGTCTGCTAAAAATAAGAAGTCGCAATCAACATAAACCGCGTATCCCTGTTTTCCGGCAAGTACTGGGGTTAAAAATCGAGTCAGACTAAATTCGGTCGACGCCTTCGTGTCGACTGGTCTCGTATATAAGCCCTGAGCTCGTAACTCATCCTGAACCAATGGCCTCACCGTCACTTCAGCTGAGTCCGTACGGCTGAGAATTGAATAACGACAAACTTCCCATGCGATTTCCTCACGCGGGTCCCACCCGCAAAACACTTGCAACTCCATAACCCCTCCAAAAAATGATCGGTTGCGCTAGACAGAATGACCCTCTCATCCAACGATCCGACGAACCCTTACCTCGCAGCCTTCAACCAAAGCTAAGCAAGATCCACGCCAGAATCAGAAGAGGCTTGCAGCGGGCCAACCGTTAGTCGGTGCGAGAGACCTTCGCTTACTTTTAGAAGTCCTGTTTTTGAACTGCAAGATTTTCCCGGCATTCGGCAAATAATGCCGAGTGCCGATTTTGAAGTTATTTAATTCGTGGAAATCATCCCGGGGAAGACTTTTGCTCAGAGAACGCCTGACCTGCCCTGGAATTTTCGGACCAAAGTGATTTAGAGACAATCGCTCCTCGAACCTGAGGACCAGTGATGAAGCGAGCGAGGTTTACGGGCGAGCAGATCGTTCTGATATTGCAGGAGGCGGATCGGTCGCCGGTGGCGGAGGTGGCCAAACGCCACGGGGTGAGCGAGCCCTCGATATGCGCCTGGCGCAAGAAGTTTGCGGACATGGGCACGGACGATGTCCGCAGGCTTCGTGCCTTGGAGCAGGAGAACAACCGGTTAAAGAAGATCTTGGCCGAGCGGGACCTTGAGATCGGGGGTAATGAAGGAAATAGCGTTAAAAAAAGTGGTGAGCGTACAGACGCGTCTGGAGCAGGTCCGGTAAGCGATTAGCCGGGGTGTGCCCCAGAGACGGGCCTGTACGCTGACGAACGTTGCCCGATCGAGGGTTGGTGTACGCGCACAAGATGCCGGTAAAAGACTGACCGTTTATCGAAGCCATGCGGGATTACTCGGCGCAGTACCCCAGGTATGGCGCCAGACGGGTATGGATCTTCTTTCGCCGCGATGGCATTGTGTTGGGGCGAGACCGGACTGCAAGGATCTGGGCAGCTGCGGGGCTGCAGGTGCCTTCTAAAAAGCCCAAGAAACGCTACCGCAGCCAGAGTAGACAGCCGTTGGTGGCCACCGCACCAAACCAAGTCTGGGCGTACGACTTTGTCTTTGATGGCTGCGCCAATGGTGTGAAGAAGCGACCATAGCCCTGAGTTTGTGAGCATCGCCTTGCTGCAATGGGCGGCTGTTCGCGGGCTGCGCAACCTTTTAATCGAACCGGGCAACCCCTGGTAAAACGGAACCACCGAGAGCTTTTAACGGTAAGTTCCGAGATGAATGTCTGGCCATGAGCTGGTTTTACAGCCGAGCTCATGCCAAAGCGATTATCGAAGCCTAGCGCAAGTACTACAATGCTGTTCGACCCCACTCAAGTCTTGAATGCCAAACACCGCTGGAGTTTGTATCGCAATAAAAATCTGAATCAACAACCGGAGCCGGAGTTTCTAGATAAAATTGGCTCGAGAAAATTAGACAGGTCACGCCCCAAATCAACCTCACAAACCTGGAAGATCTAATGACGAAAGAATTTTCTCAGGAATTTCGCGAGCTAGGCTTTACCTTAGCCCTAGCATGCCCAGTTAAAGGTCAGGTCAAACTTAGCATAGAGCTCAAGTATCCGAGAAAAAATTTAAAACAGGGCATTCCTCAGCGAAAGTCGGAAAAATCCAACTAAATTAGAGATTCTTCGATTATTGCAATGATTCGCGCTCATTATTAAAACCGTGTACCCGAAGAGCACATGAAATGAATAATTTGATTTCTCTAATTCTGAATTTGCTCGTCCCCACTGAACGAGAATCAACCCGTGATCGACTCAATTCACTCGGCTTCATCTCGCAGGACATTTGGGCGGCCTGGAATTCCGAGCTAACAGAATACGATGCAAATCTGAGTTTGGTTGTTGCGCGACAAAAGCATTTAATTGACGAAATACTTGAAGACTGCAGAGGCGAACTGTCGTCCGAAAAATCACTCCAGATTATCTCTCCAGCAGTAGCGTTACTGAATAATTATTTGAGTTCTAAGTGGTTTGATGTAGATAAAATACGAGAGAAAATTTTCTTAGATTTTGGAGCAGGTCGTTATTCGCCATTAGCGGCCTCGATGATTCTATTCGCCAACGGTTTTAAAAAATGCTTCGTTTATGAGCCCGCCATTATTGACGTGGATTTGGCTGCAGCGAGTGTCCGCAACACTTGTATTCACACGCTTCTCAATCCACACCGGTTTAACTTCTCAGGAATCAAAAACGATGAACTAAAAAAACGGATAGCCAGCCTAGATCTAGAAAACATCGAACAGAAAATTCATAAGCTAAATAACGGAGAATCGTCGATAGTAAGCTTCGGAAAAATTTTCCTGACCAATCAGATAAGCGAGCTTCAGCAATCTGATCTCATTCTAAGCAACTCTGTACTTGAACACGTTGAAAACCTACAGGACATATTAAAAGCGCTGTATTGCTTAATGACAAATACCTCCGTTGCTATCCACACAGTAGATTTTTCAGACCATCGTGCAATTACGAATAAGAATGTAAATTTATACGAGATGTACTACGATGGAACATTGGAAGATATAAATGGGCTCAGACCTTCCGAGATGGAAAAAATGTTTTACGATGCGGGTTTTGATAGCTTAAGAATCAATCGTCTCAATGCTCCCCAATCTATGGCGCTTCGTCGAGCAGACTTGATTGACAAATTCCAAAACTTTTCAGATGTTGACTTGATGACTTGGGTTAACAGCTATATTCATCGAAAAAAGCGGATCCCTGAGGGCAGTAGACCTTCTACCGTAACCGTCTGCTTGGATAATGCGTCGGATACAAAGTCCATGCTCTAGCTCTGGTTCGGCCCTGTAAGTGCGATTCGATCCGTAAGATTGGCTGCTGCCTTTCTTCTGCGGGGCAGTTTGGTCCTTAAATTATGGCCTTCGGCTTTATACAACCTATAGATACGCTTCTGATTAACCATCCGGCCTTCGCGCCTGGGCAGGACCTAGTTACGCCAAAAACCGAACCTAATCCGAGTTTTCACAATCTCGCGCATACGGGCTAGCAGTGGTTCATCGAGAGGCTTACCTTTGAGTCTTTGATACCAACCCGCCCGGCTCTGAAGACACACCCGACACGCGCGTTTAACACCAATTCGATACCGATCAATGAGATGGCTGACAAGGTGCTTGCGCTGCGCCGGCCTTAAAGCTTTTTTCGAAGAACATCTTTTAACATGACCTTATCAAGACAGAGGTCCGCAACCAGATGCTTAAGCTTGCGGATTTCTTCCTAAAGCTGGCACAGTCGGCGCAGCTCCGAGAGCCCCATACCGACAAACTTTTTTGTCCAGGCGTAAAACGTGGCCTGGGAAATACCTACCTTACGACAGACCCCCTCAACGGAGACCCTCGTGTCAGCCAGGTGCAGTACAAAAGCGACTTGCTCTTCCGTGAACTTCGAGCGCTTCATGGCGAACCCTTTTCTGAGGGTGGTTTCGCCGGAAATTTCTAGTTTTCAAATGCCCAGGATTTTGGGCGGAGGTCACATCCGGCTTCACCCTTATCAAGCCGCAAGAGCTCTTGCCGCATCGCCCGAAGCGGCCCAGACCAACTACCGGCCCGTTTCTGACGAAAGATCTTTAGGCTTGCGTACCAGGGAGAGTCCACCCGATCGGCAAACCACCGAAAGTCAGCTGCTGCGGGCAAGAGCAACCACGTGGGTCGACCAAGGGCAGCGCTTAGGTGCGCAACGCTTGTATCGACACTAATTACTAGATCTAAGATTTCGCACAATGCTGCAGTGTCTGCGAAGTCTTGAATTTCATTTTCGAATCGCAGAATATTCTTCTGGGCCTGCAGCACAAACCGATCGGAGTCTCGGACATCCTTTTGCAGGCTAATGTATTGAAACTTATGCGGCAACAACGGCACTAGCTCCGCAAGTGGCACGCTTCTGTTGTGATCGTTGATATGAGAGGTCGATCCACTCCACACCAACCCTACTCTCGGAAGCGTCGCAGGCCCAAGCCGTTGCGACCACCGCTCCACATGCACGGCGGGTGCACTTAAATAGCGCTCGGTTTGCGGAATGGATTCGAGCGTTGTTCCAAATGCTAAGGGCAGACTCATTAACGGCGTTTGATAGTCAAACCTTGGAAGCGCATCGCCACGCGACACCATTGGTCCAACGCCCTCTAAACCCTCAAACACACCAGCGAGTGATCGGGGCACCTCCATCACAACATTTGCGCCACGCCCCGCGACGAGCGTTGCGTAACGACTAAATTGAAGTGCAGCCCCCATCCCCTGCTCGGGGTGCAACAGCACGGTGGTGTCCTCTACCGACTCCACTCCCAGCCACAAGGGCTCAGCAAAATGTCGCTGCTCACGCTTAACCGCACCGCACTGCCATCGCCACTCGTAGAGTCTCCAGCCCTGATCAAAGTCTCCCT
>JACCDP011036340.1_pt1 | contig 16330 bp, 9 predicted proteins | sample 7445841 | NCBI WGS metagenome assembly JACCDP01 (sample SAMN15323441, study PRJNA562643) | freshwater metagenome | isolation source: river surface water | place: USA:Blue River Watershed | collected 2017-08-17 | reverse complement strand
GAGGCGTGGGAGGTACTGTTAAAATGAATGATTCCACGACTGCGCATTGGTTCAAGATTAAAGAATCCAACCGTCGGTCAACGCACTGCCGCACCGACAATACACTATACGCAGATAGGGTATCTCATCCCTAGGGCCGCGTAGAGGGCTACTTGCTCCTCGGGCGGGAAGTAAGCCGCCACCACCCTCTTCCGGGCCTCCTGGCGCCACGTAGGCCCCGAGAGCCCCTCCCCGGTGCCAGGCCACAATAATGGGGTCAGACCCCAATGTTGTAGCCTGACCCCATTATTGGTGCCTGACCCCAATGTTGGGGTCTGACCCCGTTGAGTGGGTGTGGCACCGACGAAATGGTTAGGACCTAAAGCGCAGATTCAGTTGGGCATCCTTATGGACTAGCCCATCCATCCCCACCAACCCCGCCTCGACCAGGTCCAAAATCGCCAACACCAGCAAAGGCTTATTCGGCGCCATCCCCTTTCGGTCCTTGGCGACCTTTAGGTTAAGCAAATGAGTCAAATGAGAATCGGGCATTTAGTATGCCTACCTCTTTCTGAATAAGCGTTAGTTCTTTACCCTTAGAATTCGAGGCTTTCCTGGAATCGCCAGGAGGTTGACCTGGCGCTGCGACTTGGCACCGGGAAGCTTTGCGAACGGGGAATTCTTATCGAAGCCGAGGACAACTGGTCGGTTTTTGGGCGTGAGCACCAGCAGATGTACTTCCGAGCCTTTGGACTTCCCAAGCGCTTTGGCGACCTGTTCGCCGTAACCGAGAATCTTATGGAGTTTAGCCCAGTCGTATTTCTTGAACTGCCCCGGCTTCCTGGATCGCCCGATACCGATCTTGCTCTGTCCAATACTCAGCGAAGCCATCGGGATGCCCATGGTTACCTCGATGTCGATCGCGTTACTACCCCGAGGAAGCTCAAGGGCATCGATGCGAAGCTTACACTTCTTAAAAGTGGTCTGATGCTCCGACTTGTCGCGTTTCCTGATCACTAAGCGGCCGCTGCCGGCCTCCAGCTGGGTAACCGGGCGGTCGAAATGCTTGTCGTTGACGGCCCCCGACACCTTGAGGGTGAGCGCCCTGCCCTGGGCCGGGATGGTCACCATCTTGGACGACAATATGACGCTTTTGTGCATAAATTCGAGATGAGTAAGGGTGACCTAAGCCCCTCTCATGAAAAGCAATTTTATTGTTCAATAAGACCCCCTCCCAGTTAGCGTGCTTAAACCCATGGAAATCTTCGGCATCAAAACCCTCCAGAATGGCATCGGCCTTTTCTGCACTAAAATGACCGTCAGCCAGCTCGCCCAGATCGGCGAGGTGGACTTTGCCGATCCTGCGACCGGGAAGAAAGGCTATCAAAGAAAGCCGGATGAGAAGCGATTCTTTGAGTTGGCAAAGTTCCTCACCACGAAGGACGCAAAAACCAAAGGGAATGCCATCCTGCCCCCGGCAATTATCGCATCATACCGAGGAGCCCTTGAATACAAAGAATCCAAGCATGGCTTTTGTGAGATAACAGTGCCCGAAGGAGAAAAGCTCTGGATTATCGACGGACAACATCGCTTCGGAGGGCTGATGGTAGCAGCCGGACTATATTCGTCTAAAACCACAGGTAGGAAGATGGATGCGTTCAAAGCCCATCACGCCAAATTCCAATCCTTTGAGGTTCCGGTAATCATCATTGAGTCCAAGGATGTAGATGTTGAGGCGTATCAGTTTTCAGTCATCAATTCCGAAGCCAAAAAAGTAGACAAATACCTGGCCACCGCTGGCATCCTCAAAGGCGGCGGCCCCGTTCCAACGAGTCAGAATGCGTGGGAGCAACGCGCTTTCGTCGTGTGCGAGCGTCTGCGGCTCGACCCAGACTCACCCCTGCGCGGCAAGATCAAGCACCCTAATGACAAAGGACGGTTCTGGTGTACGGCTAAGGGCATGATGAATTCGCTTAAATTCCCGCTCAACAGCGGCACCTATGCGGCAGCTTGGGAAAACGGATTATCGGAGAAAATCTGCCGAATGTTCATCGACTATTGGAACGCCTGGAAGAAAGTAGCCCCATTCTGTTTCGATAGTCATAAAGAATACGCTCTCTTCAAAAGCTCCGGCATCACCGCCTTCAACTACTGCCTTAACGCGATAGCACAAAAGACCGGCGAACGCTTTCCCTCGGAACAGGAATTCATCGACGCCCTTGCCACGATTGGACGCTACAAGACAAAAGAGTACTGGCACGTGAACACTTCTGACGGCATCAACCTTGCCCGCGGTTACGGCCAAATCATCGACGAGGCCAACAACATCTGCACCGCTATCCTGAAATAACCATGACTCGGCAAATCGTACCTCCGGCTTGGCTAGTCGAGCAGGCAACTAAACTAAGAAAAGGCGAGTCCGTCTTTGTGACGGTCCGCGAGCTCCTATCGCACTTCGACTGGGAGCGTCGCAGCAGCAACGCCATCATCCAGATCAGGCGCACGCTCAAGAAACTTAGCCTAACGACGACCCCGAAATTCTACTCCGTCAACCTAGACACGCTTGTCCAAATTATTGACCGGAATGCAATCGATGAGGAATCCGAGGAAGAACGTGAAGACGTGCGGCAGCCCATCATTACTTTCGGGATGTTGAAGGTGGTAGATAACCAACGCGCTCTTCGCGATAAATCAAAATCGAAGGGAGGTAACCTCGGATACCCGAAGTGGATAGTATCCCCCCAGGAAAACATCGAAGCGGCAGCCATCCTTCTGGCCGAAGAAAACGTGGACTTTGTCCCCGTAGGAGTATCGGAAGACAAGATTATCGGAACAATCGCGTGGGACGATATCGCGACCCAAGATCTACTCAAACGAGACAGGACTACGGTAAGGTGTAGTCGAATCTGCAGGGACCCCATCTTCGTAAGAGAATCCGAATCGGTATACGATAAGAAGTTCGAAATTACGAAGTATGGTCACGTATACGTCAAAGATGACCAAGGCCGTTGTTTCGCGGTCGTCAAATCGGGAGACCTGGCGGAAGAGCTTCTCAGATTGACCGAGAATTTCCTCCTGCTTCAGGAAATCGAGAATCTCATCAGGATGGTCATCGAGATGGCCGAGCCTAAACAAGACGAGATCAACGCAAGCGCCCACGAAGATCGCAAGGACCAAGGCCTGAAGCTTGAGCAACTTACTTTCTCCGAGTATAAGTCGCTAATCCTAAACGCAGGAGTTAAGGCACGCCTTAATAGCAACTTCGGACTTGGAGAACAACTGGTTAGGCAGATTGCCAATGAGCACATCGAGCATACGCGGATTATCCGCAACAAGGTCCTCCACTTCCATCCTGACGAGAATAACGAACAAGCCAAGATGCTGCTTTCGAACTCGAGGGACTACCTACGTCGGATTGCGGAACTGATGGATAACAGCTGAAAATACTTATCGCCGGTCAATCAGGACGACCGTCTGGGAGTCGACCTCAAGCTGCCTGCCGCCCATAGCGGCATTCATTATGAATATTCGATCACCTATCTTGAGTTGATCTAAGGTCGGCTTGTATGCACTCAACCGGGACTGCTTTACGCGGAATGAAAGGCTACGATCATAGCCGCCGAACCTGATGATGTATGACTGCGGCAGGGCCTCGACGGTCTCAACCGTGAATGAAAAGTCCATCGGGTACCCTTGTGCCCCCTGACGAATCGCCTCCCAGTAAGGACGACAATTAGGCCTGACTTGGCAATTCTTACAATTGCTTGGCCGGGGATCAGCCAGAGAAGTGAGATTACCAGGGCGGCTCAGCACCTCCTCTCTTACGGCCGCTAGCCAGTCCTTAGCCGCAGAGTATAAAGCGACCACCTCATCAGGCGTGAAATCAACCTCATGCCTTTTGAAAGCCCCATCTATCAGAGCAAGCGACCGCGGCATAACGCCCTCAACATCACGGAGCAAACCAGCATATAACTTCAGCTGCGCGACATAGGATTCGCGCAACACTCCGTCTCGAGTCACATCTCCACTCTTTCGATCAATAATGTCAATTGCGTCACCGCTGAAATATACCGCATCCATGCTGCCTTTAATCAAGCCATCCGAACTAACAATGCCTGCCTCGGAAAGCTGACGAGCCGGCTTAATACTGCCAGATCCCTTCGCCGATGGATCGCGCACAGCGTGCCGCACGGCTGAATGCCTTCTTGTGACATAAACATCGCAAGAGGAAGACAGAGGAACAAGGTGGGCAGATAAGGGTGAAGCGGAAAGACGTCGTTCTGTATCGGCTACCAGTTCATCGAACTTCTGCTCAGCTTGAGACAGGGTTACCCCTACACCTCTGTTCAAGAATGACCAATGGTGTAGCAAATGGATAATCGTTCCCAACTCCATTCGGGGGGTCGCAGGAAGCGCTACAACGTTATCAGCCCTGGATAGGATGAATTTATAAGCGCACTTATGATCGTAGTAATACTGACTTGGATAGATTGGAACCAAGGAGTCTACAGAAACCTTGGGTTCAGATACGAACACCGTTCCACTTCGCGAACTCATAAGCATGCCCACTGGGGACGACGTGTCAGGTTGAAGGTATCTGCGATTCGGATTTCGTAATCAGCACCTAGCTTTTCCATAATCTCATCGGAAATCTTAAGAACCACAGAGGACTCTGTTTTCCATAGCGGGTGTACTACGATAACTGCTAATTTATTATCCCCGGAGCTTCGTACGAGGACCGGATGAGAAATGTCCTCCGACTGCTCAAGTCCGATACCATATCCCTCGATCGCCCGAGCTAAGAGGCGAGCATATCCTCTTACCCAGTCGGCATAGAACCCACCAGAACCATTTGCCCCAAGATCTTCTTCAGGGTTACGAAGCACCTTGATATAGTCGAGGCCAAGACGCCAATCGAGTATCGGCTGGAATGCTTGATTGGTGTGATTAGATATACACTTAGGACAAGCAGTGAGGCAACCTCCTGGCATCTTCGCGTGGTGTTCGGCGGCCAGCGCGGCACCCAATCTGCCGCTCAAAGCGTAATCCAAATACTTGGTGATATCCTTTGCCATCTCAGAACAGAAACCAGCTCCGTTCGCAAGGGTATCAAAAAGAATGATTTGCGGGAGATTTGATTCGCTCAGCTGGCGAACCGTCGCAACCCCCACCTCAGAATGCTCTAAATCAAGAACTCCCTCGGCAGCTTTCTTCAGCAGGAAGGCCGCGGAGTAGGCGGCGGCCTTTTTCTCGGCACCATCGCTCTTACGCTTGGTTTGCACATTTGGATAAGCGTTCAAAGACAGGCTTAGCATCATGTTGGCGACATGAGGTGAAATGCAGATAAGGTCAGTGTGCGTCGTGGCCTTAAGAACAATTTTTCGTGGCTGAACTCCAGTTGGAGGCGCAACACGGTCAGTAGAAACCCATTGATCCAGCAAGAGACCCTCGTTCCTTTGATAAACCTCAAAGCCGTCCCCCGAGGGGCCGAAGTTAAAAGTCGCCACATTTGAAGAAGCGCCGCTCACGCTACAGTTGCCTTGAATCTTGGCCTGGGGCAAGGAGCCTAACATCGCAACCGTGATAGGATTACCGCTTCGCGCACCTTGGTTGTCTTTAACTTCCTCGGGGGTACCGAAGTTTGTTCTGTAAGCTGATGGTGTCGCAGCTTCGAAAATCTTGAAATTACCTCCGGTAGCAACCGCTCCGCAATTAGGACAGGATTCTAGCGGCGAGACGACGTTCTGGCTATAACCACATTCGGAACAGTAACACATCTGCCGGGGGGCGTCAGACCAAGCCGATCCAGATGTCATCACATTGCCTTGCCTCTTGATAATCTGAGGGGTAAAGCCAACTGAAGTATAAATACCCTTATCTTTGGTACGCTGCGCTCCTGGAGCGTAGTCGGAGATTGATCGCTCTAAAGAAGTACTGATACCGATTGGACTATCTTCACCAGCATTGACTGTCCGTGTTTGATAGAGGAAACGAGCTTCAGTCGGCATACCAAACAATGGAAGCACCCCCGACTGAGCGAGCGTATCAGAAACGAAAGCCTCTGGCGTATGCCACCCGCGGATTATAGCGTCAATTCGTTCGTATAGCTGGTTCTTAAAACGGGAAATCATCTCTACCTTCAAGGTGCCAGATTCATCAATCTCTATGAACCAATCATCGAAACACTTTGTTATCTGATCGTAATCATACCCCGAAAGAAGTTCTTTAATCCGCTTTATTTCAGCCTGATTTCCTGGCTCCAACCAATACGATATCTCCCCGAACTCACCGTTAGTCTGACGACCGTTAGTCGCCACGAAGCCAGCCTTACGAAAAACATCCGTAAGCAGATGTTTGGTCAACAAACGCTCCAAAACCTCCTTGTTGATCGTAAGGAATGGAGCAGGAGGAACATCAGAAAGCATGGCGTTCGGATTATCAAAATGATACAGCTCGTGGCTCCGGTTACGGCAGATAGTTAGTGCCATTGAAAATGCCTGGCCTCGTCGACCAGCACGACCGACACGCTGCTGATAGTTGTAGCGTTGCGGGGGCATATTCCCAAGTAAAACGGCCGAGAGAGAACCGATGTCTACACCGACCTCCATTGTAGTTGTAACGCTCAGCAGATCAATCTTCCCGACAACCCTCTCCTTTTCGTTAAAACATGCCCCCTTGAAGAGACGCTGTCGCGAGAACTGGTCGTCGGTCTGTCCTGTCAGTTCTTCTGCATGAAGCCTGAACATGCCTTCGCCACGCATATATTGCGAACTGTAAACGTTAGAAGACCGTAGGTCTTTAACAGTCAGACCTTCAGACAACCTAACAGTCCCTTTGCATTTTGACCTGGTACAAATGCCGAAATTTTCGGCTAGGTGCTTTCTGTTACACTTGCTGCAGACATATACCCTATCGTCGTCATTAGCGATCCTCAGACCGAGCCCCCATCCATCAACAAGCAAAGCAGAACTTAACAATGGATTAAAAGTTTCGAATAAGGCTTCGGGGTCCTGGCCACGCGAATCCCCCAGCCTCTCCAAGTAACGCTTAATAGGGGCAGGAACATCCGCATAATCATCAATTGGGTCCCGCATCTTACTGTCGAAGGTATCATGATACCTTCGAACGTCACCAAGCAGCCGCGTGTATGCAGACAAGGCGTCAATAGCTCCTTTGACGCTTGTGCCTAATTGCTGTGCGATATTCTGATAGAAACCGGGCTCCAGCGGAGTTATGGTGCGTGGTTCATCAGGAAGGGAGTGGACTCGATACAATGGTGCAACAGATCCAACACCCGATGTCTCTGAGGAGTAGGAAAGCGATGACAGGAATGACTCGATTATAGAAGCAGAAACGCGGAACTGAAGGTAAGGAGGAAGCTGATTGAAAAGACTACCGGAGCTGTCCTCCGCCAGTTGCATGCGTTGCGCGAGGTAATCATACCAATAAATATTACCAATTTTCTCAAACTGCCTGTAGGGACCGAACGGGTTTACGCCCATCGAGTGCATTCGCGTTAACAACGAATCTGCGACCAGAAAAACCGGGACATATCCTTCAACAGTCGCATGCTCCGCCTTAAGCCGATCAAGAGCTGCCTGTGCATTGTTGCGAGTAGCAGGCGAAGGTGCCTTTAACTCGAACTTAAGTTGCGTGAGCTTTGAGCAATCCGCGTTGGCCCACTCGCCTCCCTTGCCGCGCAGAAGCCCCTTGAGCGTGGCAGAGACTTCGTAGCCATCGGCAGCAAGATAAACATCAAGCAACTCAGAGAAATCTTTGGCGGATGACCGCCTGCGCATCTCATCAATAAGCAAAGTCCTGAAAAGATCCTGATAATGAACACGTTCAACGTCGTTTGAAATTCGAGCAGCTTCCTCTCGACTGTCAGAAAATACGACCAAAGAAGTGTCCGGTATGCCCTCTTCACTCTTGTTCAAGATACTGAAAAGTTTACGAGCCTGCATGAGGGACGCTCGTGAAGCAACAGCACGAAAAGACCGGATCGGCGACTTCCTCATCTTATGAGTGTAATCGGCTTCACATGATGGACACTGAGCCGGCAAGGAAGCCGCGGTAATCGGGCTGCTAGGATTACAAATGACAGGAACGGAATCAGCCTCTCGGATTTCGGAGATAAGTCCGCTCGACGGACTGAAGTAACGCCGACGCCAATCGACATTAACCACGCCAGAGTCTGAAGAGTAAATGCGATGCTTAATCTGACAAGGCACGGCCTCAGGATTGAAATAAAGCAAGGTTAGATCGTCCCCCTTCATTTGTTCGACTTCGTTGCTGGCCCTACGTGAAGGAACCTGACCAAGGTCGACGCTCTTCGGCATAAGTCTGCTTTCCGAAGAATTGAACTTTCCTGAGAGGAAAACTTCACCGCAACATTCGCAGTAAAGAACTTCATATACGGGATGATTGCGATCGCAGAGCCAACGCTCACGTGCAAAAACCCTTCCAACAGGCCGTCCTTCCGCATCGGCAACGCCAGGCTGCGGAGAACATGAACTGCAGCCACACGCCCACAAGCCGGACGGCAATGAAAGAAGACCATGAACACGGAAAGATGGCACCGCCTTCAAATCGGAATATTCCTCAGATGCGCCTTTCATGAAGTCTTCCAAGGCAGCTCGCACCTCGATGAGTCCAGCAAGAGCCTTCAGCCTGGATTCCACGGAGAGCGCGTCTTTGAAAAGAGCGTTCGCAACGGACTCCATGCTCATCGCACGAGGGGTGCCATTCTCGGAAGAGGTCACCGCGACAAGCTCATCAATGATAGCCAATCCTCCCTGAGAGTTTTGGCCAAAAAGCCTGCGGGGCACATCAGACCTATCACACTCGATTCCAAGGCCCTTGGCCAATTCAGACAAGGCAGCCAGCGGGTCATCCATGTTAGGCACGAATGAGGCAAATGGCCTTGAAGGGAGAGACTTTCGTGCCGCCAGCGGCAACAGAAGCCTACCCTTGACCATGGTTTCGGGATGAAAATCACGCCCAAAGAACGATTTGAGGTATTCTGCCGACTGCTCGTTATCACCGAGCGAGGCAGAAGAACAGAGGATACGGAGTTTAGGGCTTGAGGCCTCTAGACCGAGTCGCTCAAGCAACAGCCGCACAAGACCAGCTACTTCGGCACCCGCAGTGCCTCGATACAAATGGAGTTCATCGATAACTAGATGAAAGACAGCATTAGGGTCAGTTTCCAACCAAAGCTTGGTCTTCTCAATCATGCCACGCTCACAAGCTCGCATAAGCATGATGCTGAGCATCGAGAAATTGGTGATAAGGATGTCGGGTGGATCATCTTGCATATCCCAACGAGACCTCATTTCGGATCCATCCAGGGAGGGGAAAAGCTCCTTTAACTCGGGATTTCCTGACAACGGCTCCAAAGATTCGGAAAGATTTTTAAGAGCCCTGCGCAACTTGGCATCATCCCCTTCAGGACCGTCTCTCCATGGGCCGGGCGTAGCCCCAGTGTAACGTCCGAAATAGAAACGATTACCATTCCGCTTCTGATCGAGCCACTGCTTGGCTCCATCCGAATCAAGCAGTTTACGTAGCCTAGCTAGCTGATCCTCGACCAGTGCATTCATCGGGTAGAGAATCAAGGCACGCATGGCGGCGGGACGTGTCTCACCTCGTCTTTGTGGGACATACTCGCTTCCGGTCCGCTCCCACCATCTTGCCGCAGGCGCCCTAGGACTATCCATCCATGCGGCGCTGCTGGATTCTTTGATGAGTTGGGCTATAAGGGGAAGGAGGAAGGATTCGGTCTTACCCGAGCCTGTACCTGACATAACGATGCCATCCCTTCCCCGCCCAGCCAGCCCAAGCATGTCTCGTTGATGCTCATAAAGAGAGAACTTAGGTGAAAGAAAGCCGGATGAATAGCAGAAGGCCTGCAAGTCGGAGAGAACAGAGTCGGACCAGCCAAGCCCATCGCCGGTGCACTCGACTAGCGATTTACCGATAGACGCATACCTAGGAAGCGGCTCGATCCAAGGATGACGGTGAAATGATCCTGGGTTAACTTCAAAAGGTTCTGAATACAGCTTGGCACGTTCTTGCTCCAGGCTGTCATACTTAGTCCCGTAGGCTGTTCGCAGATAAAGCGCGAAGTCCTTGTGGATAGCGGCGTAAGCTTCGAGGGGGTTTCTCATCGTTAGTACTGTAGAAATCTGAGGGGATGAATGCGATTCATGCCAAGGGCTTCGTAAACCGTAAGGGCAAGTTCTCGGGAAATATTCGGATAAGCTACGATATCTTTCCACCTACCGTCATAGTCCTGGATTCTTTCGGTAGTAATTGCCTTGGAGAAGCTCGCCGCTCCCAGCGACTGAGCAAGCTCCTTGGGCAGCCAGTTCTCCTGACGGCCAAATGGTCCTGTGATGCGGCAGACCGCAAAGACCTCACGCTTGGGATCGTAGAAGCACTCGGCAACCCTGCCTGAATCGACCATCAGGCTAACATAGAGCCAGCGCCAGTCTGCAAACACCACCAAACTCTTATCAGGTAGCAACTTGACGTGTTTGGTCATTGGACGACCACTTCCATGAGATCTCAGTATGTAGTGGCCAGGGTCCGCCCTGCCAAGCTCGACGTCAGTGACGGTGAATTCAGGCGCACAGACCTTGAACCAACGCAAATTCGCATATGACTGCGGAAATTCTACCGGAGATAATACACGAGAGGCAAGAGAGCCGGCTTCCAAAGCGAATAGCTGTGAGGCTGTGATGCGCGCATCCCCATACACATCGCAACCTAGAGCATTTAATGCCGAAACATTAAGAGGCATACCGGCCTTTTCCCTGAAGATAATTTTGGGTGTGGAGAACTCGTCTCCGGTTGCCGCCTGAACGCTTAGGCTTGAGGTTAGGTAATCTTTTACCGGAGAAAATCTTGCTCCAACCAAAGTCCAACGCCCTGAACCGCAGCTAAAAAGACTGGGGCGACGGAGCCTGAATCCACCAGCCTCAAGATCGGCTTCAAGAAACCCATCAGATACCCATCTCGTAATCACAAGGCTGGGATAGATGAATAAACTGCTGTTTCTACGGTACGATTCATTGAGTAGGGTCTCGACGATAGCAAATAATTCGCCGAACTCAATAACCCCACCACGGGCGGTGAGAATAGCGTGAAGCTGATCGCAGAATTTCATCGGGATTTTTTAACAAAGTTATCCCAAAGCATTTTAACGCCAGGACTACCGAATGCGGGGTGCAACCTACCTCCGTCGATGACAGCCCGCCAAGCGGCATGCTTGCCAATGGTAAAGGACCCATGCCTAATGCCCGACATTCCCTTGATACGCTCAGCAAGTACGTGGGAAGAAACGCAAGGAATAAGAAGGTCGCTGTTAACGTTCTGCCAGGAGGCCTTTATCTCCGGACAGTCAGCAGCATCAGTTGAATAGGCAGCCTTCCAGCATCCAAGCACACCCTTGAAATCATCGACGGCTTTCCGGGGGACTTCACTCAAAGTTTTCACACTCCCGGCACCCTCGCCGACCCACTCGGCAACTTCAAAAATAGTTAGATTTAGTTCGGATTGCTGACCATCCTCGACCTGCTCCTTCAGGAGCAGTTTAGAGGCTCCAAGGGGAAGTCGCCCTTCCAGACTCAAGCTGACACCTTGTACATCGAACTCAGGGCCGTCATTGATGCTACATGTCACCGGATGGCGGGAGACTAAATTCACGACAGGTGGCATCGTAGCCAGATACTTGTTGCCACGACGATACAGCTTAAGGCCACCAGCAAAACGAGCAAGGGGACGAATCTCGTACTTGAGTAAGTTCGACCGACCATCCTCGCAAGCCGGCACATTAGCACGAATAAGGAATACTCTCCAGAAAGGACTACCTGTAAAGTATGCTGGGACAAGCGAACGAACATCGGTACGGGCGTCGGCATACAGCTGGCACCATGCCTTAACTGCATCAATAACCTCACCTTCCTTGTACATCACGATATGTGCATAGCCTGGCTTGAGACCAAAAGTTTCAACGTGACCACTCACGCCATAAGCAGCGCCATCAACGAACACCCTGATCGGACCAGAACCTACAGAATATCTGTATGAGTTCCCAGGAATCTCACTCTTAAATTCGCCACCGATGAATTTCTGAAAGTCAGCCGGTATTGTCAGCTTAAGAGGCTCCGCCACGGGCCTAGGACCAGTGCTGTCAACACTGACAACAGGCACGGACTCTAGAGGAGTCGAAATGGCGTCCCCATTTGAATAAGCAGAATACCTCAAAGCCTCTTGGCCAAACATCACAGACTCGGGATCACCTGAGCGTCCTGCGAAGTCCAAACGCACGACTGCATAAGGCACGCCGTCCTTTCCGCGATTGATGCAAAGGTAGGCATTCCGCCTGAAAGACCGACTTCGACCCATCAAGTTCGAAGAGTCAGCAGGCTCTCCATCCCACTCCTCAAGCTCTTCGCGTACACGTCCGATAAGGTAATCAGCGTTATCAACGCTATCAAGGGCACGTTGCGCGCGGGAAGAAAGCTTAGCTCGGTGTTTATCTAGCCAAGAGCGGATATGCTGATCGGTGTACTCCACGTTGGCGTCGGCGCCTTCGTCGTAAAAAATATCCTTTAGGATTTTCTCGTCTTCTCGCCGCAAGACACCTTGTGCCACGATTACACCAACATTAACCTTGGCCGGTGCCAGCGTGCGGACCTTATATACTCCCAACTCGTACTTTTTCCTGGACGAGAATACCTCCAACTGCCTCCAAACATTCTGCAAATCAGCAATTCCCGGAATCATCCCCTCCCGGTCGCTGCCTGTAAGAGTCCAATATCGCCCATAGTAGAGGTGCCCAGATCCCTCGCCCCACCCTGACGCCAAAACCAGAAGCCCAAGCATACCCATAAAATTAGGCACATCTTTTAATCCACGATTAGCCCAAGCACGGGAAGCTCGGCCACAATAACCTGCGATATTTGCAGGATTTCCTCCAAGTTCGCGAAGGCAGTCATCAACGAAAATTTTAACGCTGACTTCCGGATTGGCTGTATCCAGGCCCGACTCCATGGCCCACTCGTGGATAATGTCCTCGTCGACGTAAACGGTCGTCATGCGATCTTTTCGGACAGCATTGAATACGCGATCGAAGACTCGCTGATTCCAGTCGAGATAAGCCATTGGGGTAAGGCAGTCTCCCCAGGTGATCAAGTTTGTAAAGGGTGGAGGGGCTTCTTTCTATTATTCTTTACGATCTTGCTGGCCATGGGCGGTTCATGCTTAGAATGACCTCCTGATGAATAAGAAGCCTGCCCTACCCCTCAAGGTCATCGAGCTTTTCGCCGGCGTTGGCGGCTTCCGGGAAGCCATGTCTACCGATAAAACAAAAGTTTTTTACAAAGTTGCATGGTCAAATCAATGGGAACCCAAGGAAAGCAAGAAGAAGGGTGACCATCAAACGGCCAATAAGGTTTATCTAGCGAAATTTGCCAAGGAGGGATCACCTCACTGCTCTGAAGACATCGACAAAGTCACCGGCGAGAAAGGTATGCCCAAGATTCCAGAATCTTTCGACCTGCTTGTCGGGGGCTTCCCGTGCCAGGACTACTCGGTAGCTAAGCCTAGGAACGCATCAGAGGGAATAAACGGGCCTAAGGGTGTGCTATGGTGGAACATTCGAAAAATCCTTGAAAAACGCACCCCGCGTTTCGTGCTCCTCGAAAACGTCGACTTGCTAGTCAAATCACCGTCCGAGTGCAGAGGCCGCGACTTCGCAATCATCCTTAAGTGCCTCGACGAGCTAGGGTACTTCGTCGAGTGGAGAGTCATCAATGCGGGTGACTATGGCTACATTCAGCGTCGGCGAAGAACCTATATCTTCGCCTATCAACCCAGCAGCCAAAAAGAGGCACGCCTAAGCAATCTAAGCGAAGATGTACTTCGCGAAGAAAGCCTCTTGAACAAGGTATTCAAAATATCCGACCTGTCGAACATATCTTTATACGAATTTGATCCGAAAACTGATGTCGAATTGCTCAAGAATAACTATCAGCCAAAACGTGGTGCATCCCCGTTCATGGCGACCGGAATCATGGCCAAAGGTAGGTGTATCAGTGCAAACCATAAAGTCGTCCGAGGAAAGAGACCTAAGCAGTACCTGAAGAATGCTCTACTCAGAAAATCGGAGATTAAGGATGGGGCAGAACTAGAATCCTTGAGAATTCACGGGCAAGAACGCATAAAAGCTTGGGCATATGTAAAAGGGAAAAAAGATGAGATACGCAGAAAGCTTCAACCCCTCGAGAATTACGTTAAAACGAAGTTAGCCGGGAAGTTTACCATGAGTGGACCTGAGATGACGGAATTGGCTAAATCATTGCCTGATCGGCTAGAATTGGACGTGTTGATCAAATCACCCGGAAAAAACCCGAAGTTACTTACACGCGAAGACGTCAACGACTCCGTTCGTGCGGCATTTGCGTATGACAAAAAGGCACTTCCTATTAGCACCGTCATATCACACGATATCATCAGCAAAGCGCTTAAGTCTAAGAACATGCGAAAGCGGGTTGAACAAAATATCTTCCTGACGCTAAAAAACAGAAGTCATCCTTCGCGGACGCACAGCCAGAGGACATGCAAGACCGTGAGCACGATCGGGCAGGCCGTTAAATATCTTTCAGGCAAAAATATCGAATACAGCCCCCCCACTAAAGAACCAAGAGTCACGTTCGATCGAGACTCCGCTGCGCACATCAGCATAGCCTATCGATACCAAGAAGGTGCCATGGCCTTCCCAGATCCACTCAATAAACCAAGCCGAACAATCATCACATCCGAAGGGGGCGGCTCGGTCTCCAGGTTCAAGCACGTAATTTGCGAACTCTGCGCCCGCAGAGAAGGTGGCCATAAATCAGAAAAAAACTGCATGGACGCAGGTCAACTTAGACGCCTCCATCCAACCGAGGTCGAAAGGCTCAACGGCTTCCCCCAAAGCCATTCGGACGCCTGCGCAGACCTCAGCCCTAACAAGAGAATCATGCTCATGGGCAACGCAGTCGTTGTCGATCTCCTTGAAGATATTTTTGTCGGGCTAGCTAAGCGACATATTGCTCCCTAAAAGTGCTTAAACCCCAAGTTGGCAGGCCCTAGAAAATCTCCGGCCTGGACTTATATCATTAATATAAGAGACTGCGTCGCATGATTCCGAAACGCAGCTGGGCGACCCTAGTAGCCGAAACGATTTATGAGCACCTAAGAGACACTCTGGAAGCTCCGACGATTGAAATCCCCATAATCGAATGGGCGGGAAATACCCCTGCCTTAGGAGACACGATTTACCTCATAAAGCCAAAGACTGCCGATAAATTCAAAGACGCAGGTATCTTCTGCGCAGCCATCGTAGATAGCAATAATGTAGGAACCATAAGCCTTAGCTTGAAAAAGCAGGCAATCCTTACCCAGAAAAATACCAGCTACTTCCGCTTTGATTCGCTCAACCTCAAAGATCACTTTCTCCGCAGAGTGTATTCAAACGCCAATAAGATTGGTGCTGCGTACTTTCTGGACGGCCCGACCAGCGTAAGACTCGAAACTCTTTTCTGCAAAACTGACGTCAACTTCACTCCACTTGACGCAAAGATTTCACTTTTGGCTTACGAGGAAAGTTACGCTGCAGGCATCAGCCCCGAAAGTAGCGACTTTACCGTCAAAGCAGCCATCGAATGCGGCAGACTGGTTAGCAGCATATCCACTAAGATGTCCAATTACAAATTCCTGGATGAACGCGTCGAAGGAGGCCTAGAAAACGGGGCAAAAATAGATAAAGTCACTTGGAATGAGTACTACCTGCCCGAGCAACGTATCGTCGATGTTCAAAGACTGAGACTCGATATTGCCAACGAGTCTAAAGATTACGAATTCACATTTGTCGTCGAAGACGCATCAGAACCTGCGGTTGAGGAAAACATCCCTGACGATGACGATACTCGCCAAGCCTACGCACGTCGCGTCCGAAAGGGCCAATCTCGATTCCGCAAAGCCCTTCAAAATCTTTATGGATCCAGGTGTGCATTCACTGGCACCCCAGAAGAAGCGGTGCTCGAAGCCTGCCACATCATATCGCACTCCAAGACAGGAGATAATTCGCTGGATAATGGACTCCTACTCCGATCGGACATCCATGTGCTGTTCGATGAGCATCTGATGACCCTTGCCAACGACGGTGTGCACATCCTCGTCCACAAAGACGTGACCGCACCTGAATACGCCCGCCTGAACCGCACGGCCCCAGGCCTTCGCCCTACCACCCCTGCGAGCCACCTAGCACTAATACGTCAGCACAACGCAGAACTAGCCTGGG
>JACCDP010133647.1_pt1 | contig 16332 bp, 20 predicted proteins | sample 7445841 | NCBI WGS metagenome assembly JACCDP01 (sample SAMN15323441, study PRJNA562643) | freshwater metagenome | isolation source: river surface water | place: USA:Blue River Watershed | collected 2017-08-17 | reverse complement strand
CATAGGCATGGGACTAGGGGGCATCATGGGCATGGGACCAGGAGGAGGCATCATAGGCATGGGACCATTAGCAGGAGGCATCATAGGCATGGGAGCAGGAGGAGGCATCATGGGCATAGGAACAGGAGGCATTGAACCAGAAGCATTAGGAGAAGAAGCATTAGGAGACCTCTCAACTATGGTAGGAGTGACTTGAGGAGGGGGATTCAATCCACGACACTCCCAACTCCAAGAACCTCCACCTGGTTTAAGACACTCACCATTTGGTTGCCATACTCCACCTATTTTTTCTACGCATTCAGATTGGGAATATAAGCGTATAGTTGTACCATCCGCTTGAGGAGGAGATGCATAACCGAGAGGCAAACGGCGAGCACGTCCTGGCACTTTATAAAGACACTTGTCAGGCAAAGGTGTAGACATGATTCTATAATTGTACAAGATTTTTCGTTAGAGACCACATGCCATCGCAACTGGCGTTTTCAGTCCACCAAAGTTTACAAGCCTTGGACATCGTTTCCCACGTTTCTTGCGATGTTTCCAAAGAAATTTTCTGAGCAGCCTCAGGTGTATCGGCCACAAAATAGTGAATTCCTTGCACAGGTGGATTTGCATAGGTTTTCATATCCACATCAGGTGAAACAATGGGAACGCATCCCATAGACATACATTCCACTTCACGATGGCATTTCAACCCGTATCCAGGTAAGCAGAGTCCAAACCGGGCATCGGAAAGTTTTCTTAAGTATTCCTCTTGTGTAAAAGGATAGGCTTTCTCAGCACCAATCGGCATCTTAAATTCTGAGCAAGCAGAAGCCCATACTGCACCAGTACGTCGTTCCTTCTGAATCGCATTCTCCACTTTTCCATACAATACTAATCTCTGTACCCTATCCGCATAAGATTTATCACATACACCTTCCTTTACAAGTTTCTCAACAAGTTCAGGGCGACGAGGCCAAAAAGACCATGCTTTTGCATTGTCACCACGAGGAGCAGGATTTCCAAACAAAGCAATGCGCCAACGTTTTTCTTCTACAGAAGAACGGTCTAACCATTCATACGTTGGTCTATCATACAAAAGTACATTGCCAATTCCATTCATCCAAATATGCGAAATGGTCTTATCTTCAACAATACGTACATATCCTTTTTCTTCCCAAAGTCTGGCCATTTCACGGAAACTGTCACCAGAATGATGGAAGAAACTAGAAGTGGGTTGATTTGGCATATAGACTACAGGTAAACCAGATGTGCTAGGAGGAGGAGCAGGTTCCCATGACACTTGTTCAATAAGTTGTTTTTGAACTGTAGTAGAAACAGAACCCTTTGGTGCAATGACAAATCTATGTTGAAGTCCACACGCGGATGCCATTTGAAGACACTCTCCACTTGGTTCCATTTCATTCTGAAGTTCAATCACTCTCGCATTTGTAGGTAATAACCATAACCAAGACCAGCACTGAATTGAACTTGAGCAAATAACATGAGAAGCACCTCGCATCTTTAATGCAATCACTTCTGCACTCGTGCGACCAGGATAAATCACCTCAATATTCTTATCAGGATTGCTGTCTTCAAAATCATTAATAAATGAATTTGTACAGTATTTCTCATCGTAAAAAACAATATACCGCTTCTTTTCTTCATCAATATCAGACATCCATCCTCCAAATCGCAAATGCTTACGCAAGGAGGATACTTGCTCAGAAGTTACAAATGAATCATCATTCGGTAACATCATATAGGCTTGTTTACACCAGACTTGGAGTTGTTCGTCACGTGGAAGAACAGGAACTTCCTTGCGACCCCAATTAAATAATTGTAAAATATCCAAAAAGGCTCTATCTCTAGGAGACCAGAATTCCCCCTCTCCATTGGCGAATTCACGTAACGTAAGAATATTTGTAAGATAATTTATCATATATTTTTCTGGTGTTTTTACATCTTCATCAGACAAAGGAGCGACAAGACCAACTTCTAAAGCAATGGAAGGAGCAAGCCCAGTAATGTTTGATTTTGACCACATTTCAGAAGCCTTTTTGGAATTTCCTACAAAAAGAGAATTATACCCATAGGCCAGGCCATTTGCAGTTTGAAATACATTTGATGTTTTGTAAATGGATACAGGAGAAGGTGTAAAAAGATTCGCATCACCAACTGATAGACTGTACTTTTCATCACGTTTCAACATTGTACAAAATGTCTTGGCCTGTTTCACATCTCTACAAAAGACTTTGCGTGAAAATGGTTTTCCCACTCTCTTTTCTAGCAAAATATCTTGAGGCATGCTTGTAATAGGATGCATATCATGAATTCCAGTAGGATGAATGTAGAAATACATAGGCTTATCTACAATATCTTTAGGGTCATAATTACGAATTTCACTTGCGTGAACGTGATAGGTTTTGAGACTGAGAGCAGGATTTGCGACTAAAAATTTGGCGCGTAACATTTCAACGTTAATCGCATTATCACATCCAGCACGACCAAATGTAAAATCGAGCGCATTCATATCCCATTTGGTTTTCTTCACACTGTCACTCAGTACAACCCAAGTATCTTGACTGTCTGGACGAGGACCAAACAATTTGGCTGTTTCTTCCATGCCATTTTCCGTCATATCGTATCGCAAAAGACTCAAGAATTTATTTTCCATATTGACTGACCAAAGAATGCGCCATGAATTGTCCAAGTAAATATCACTGTTCGCAAAAACAACAAGAACATTTTCAGGAACATTCTTTTGGATCCAACCAATCACATCCCCATAGGTTAGACGATGGCCAAGAATTTCTTGCTGAATCTTGGGGCTTTGAACAGGAAACTTTGTACTCAAATCTTCTTCATTTAATAAAACAATCTTGTCGAGCAAGGGATTTTCTACATTCTTTTTCAAACAATGGCTCACTTCACGCGCTCGCTTTGCTCTTGATGGAACATAATACTGAGAAATCATCCAGAGTTGCTTGGGTTTCACTCTTTCTTCCGTACAAGAAATGCTGCGATTCGCTTGTCCTTTCAATCCCATAACAGTATGTTCACGCAAAAGAAGAGAAGCAAGAAGTCCAGCATCATTCTTTGAACCGTCCCAACCTTCTCCTACAAACGGGTACATATCACGAATTTCATCCAAACAAATCACATTCGAAACCTTGAGTTCTTTGAGTTTCTGCTCACCAACAGCGTTTAATACATCTTTGGATGCAAAGATAATCTTCGCATCATGAGTATTTCCTTGAAGAATCCATTGTGCATCCTTTTCAAGTTCATTTGGATCACAAAGCACAAGCACATCAGTATTTTCAGTATAATTCTTTGAATCAAACACTCCTACATCATAACGAGACCAGAGGGAATCAGTAACTTTAGTATCAAACCAAACAATGGTTTTTCTATCTCTATGGATACTGGTTTCAGTCTGAATGATACGAATGGGTTTTCCCGTTTTTGGGTGAGTGCCAATCATCTGTATTAAAAATGAGGTTACTATTTAAGCATTTACCTCTTTTAGTCATTAAGAAATGGAACGCGTGGATATTGCGTATCTTATCAATACAACACCCAAGTATTTTTATTTACTTCCACTTCATTTGTTGCTTCTTCGCCGCTACGCCCCTACTTGTCAGTGGCCTGTTTACCTAGCAACAGAAGAACCAAATCATCCAATGCTTGCGGACCTGGAAGAAAAGTATAATATAACAATCATAGAACTTACACAAGAAGAATCTGGATTTCTGGAAAGTCGTGCAGCCTCCATTCGCAAATTACCTCCTCATATTCAGCACGTACTTCCCATGCAGGAAGATTTCTTATTAGAAAGATTTGCTGATGAAATAAAGATTAAGGAAAGTTGTCTTCTTCTTGACACCATGAAAACGGTTGGTTCCATTCGTTGGATGCCGTGTCCTGGGCCTCAAACTACAACACCCTACATAGAAAACTATGCGCTTATTACCGAACAGGATACCTACAAATATGTTTTTCAAGCAACCCTTTGGAGACGTTCAGTTATTGAAGAATGGTTTACCAAACTTGTAGAAGACTTTGATAAAGAATTTCCTAAATCCATGCCTGTAAAAGAAAGGATGTTCCATCAGATTCGCGCAAATTATGCCGAGAATCAAAAGGGACAAGAGAAATTTTGGAATTGGTTTGGTCATTTCAAACATTTAGCATGGATTCGTGCCCACAAGGCACCGAATGCGGTTTATATGAGTCCTTGGCCTTATCGTCCAACTGCTGTTGTAAATGGTAGGCTAGAAAGTTGGGCGGTGGAAATGGCAAAACGAGAAGGATATATTCTTAAGGAAACTGGTAGTACGTAGGAAGTTCTTGAGCAAGAACCTGGTCAATCTTTAAATTAAGACCTTTGTAGATAGATGCAGTGGACAATGTAGAAGCCGTAATCTGAAGAGTGTTTGAGATTGTACTATTCCAAGGCAGTTGTGTTTGAAGAATCGTTGTGTAATTTATAGAAATATTGTTGCGCTTTGCATCATCAATATACCCAGCATACGTATTGTAGGGTATGTAGATAGAAGGACTGGACGTTTGAGATTGTGATTGACTAATTCTAAGTTGGACAGTTCCAGAACTTGTGAACTGATAATTATCTGTATAAAGTTGACCCTTCACATTTACAGAATAGAACTTAGGAGCAGTTAAGTCAATCGACGTTGAAAACGTAACAGGAGAAGCAAATGTATCAAAACTTATTTCTTGTTCAGTTCCTCTGATATAATTTTGTCCTACAAGCACAGGTCGTGTAATTGTACTCGTATTGGTCCAAGAAGTTCCTCCTACACCGTCACTCATAAGTACAAAACTGCTCGGTATATAGGCGTTGCTTGTAGCACGAGCATAGATTGTCCGTAGTGTAATAATATCTGTATCAAGGGTCTTTCTAGCCGTTGAAGACATTTATCTAACTTGGGATTGGTAAATTTGTAACGGTAATAAACACAGAATTTAATGAACCATAATAAATTCCTAAATTGGAATCTTGGATACCTGGAGTTAATGCATACTGTAAACTGCTTGGAAGAATATGATAGAGTTTATAAGGGTTTGTATAGTAGCCTGATTGATTTTCTCTCACTCCAATATTTCTTCCTGTAAAGGTCATACGTAAAGGTGTTTGAAAGATATTCGATAATCCAGATGAAAATTGATTTCCAATTAAATAACTCGTATTGGTTACATAGGTTGAATCTGTAGTACTGACAAACCCTCCACCAGCGCCTTCAGAAATAATAAGCGTGCTCAAAGGATAAATTTGTGTAGCATTTGGTGATGTAAGCATATTTACATATTTAAATGTGAAAAGCGGATAGGCATCAACAATGATTTGACTGCTTGGAACTATAAAGTTTGAATGAAGATTGAGATTGAGATTTGCGGAAGTCCAAACAATATCTGTAGTTGCTGTGGGATTGTTTCCTACTATATCTCCATTGCTTCCAGAATAAATCATCGTGGAGAAATAAAATGAACTTAGGAAAGCAAGTTTTTCTAAAGAACTGATTGTAACTTGGGAATTGTATACATTCAGAACACCATTTCTATCAATATTTACATTGCGTCGTAGATTATCATAGGTTCCAGCAGTTGTACTCAAAAGTTGCGATGAACTTATATACCCTTTTGAACCTAAATGGTCAATCGTGGATAAAATCTGACCTCCAGTTGTCAAATAAATAGAAGAAACAGTGCTTCGTAGTTGTGTAGAACTTATATAAGAAGCCGTTCCTAAGTTTTGAACTGTAGAAAGCAATTGAGGAGAACTGAGATATCCATAATTTGAACCAAGATTGGTAATATTACTGTCTATATACGTGTAAAGTTGTGAGACTGTACTTCCAAGAGATAAACTGCTAATGTATCCTATTGTTCCAAGGCCAATGGTTGTACTTACAATGAGCGGACCAAAGGATAAATTTCCAGATAAAAACCCATCCACTGTACTGATAAGATTTCCTGATGAAATGTATTTGGTTGTACTGTAGATATCGGATACTGTACTTTGAAGTTCTTGACTTGTTATACTACCCGGTATACCACCTCTACCAATCATCGTGGACAAGGTGCTAAAAAGAAAAGCATCTTGAGTGGAAAGTGTGCTGAAGGTATTTGTTGTGATTGTAGAAAGTGTCAAGAGTTGGCTTGAAAAGGAATAAATAGTGGAAGGAAGATACGGTATAGGTGCACCAATAATGGCAGAATAAGAGGAAATATTTGTAAAAATATCCTGCCAGTTTAAGCCTCCTAGTCCATCTGTTCCAAGGATATATGTACTCGAAACTGGTAAATTCGTGTTAGAATTAATAGCAAACAGACTCCGGAAGATGATAAGGTCCGTATCTAATGAACGACCATTTAGTGCGAACGGATCCATACTATCTAATCTCTAGATGAAATAGTATGGTCGGCGGCGGCGGTTTACTTCAATTAGTTGCAATAGGTAAACAAGATATATATCTCACAGGGAACCCTCAAATTACATGGTTTAAGATGGTGTATCGTCGATACACGAATTTTTCTATTGAGTCACAGCCGATGTATTTTGATGGAGACCCTGATTTTGGAAAACGTTTAAGTTGTCTGGTTCCTCGCAGAGGTGATTTGCTTGGACCTATTCTCTTAGAAGTGACTTTACCTGCTCTCACAAATACAGATGGTACTCCAGCAAGTTATGTCAATTCCATTGGGCATGCGTTAATTGAGGAAGTTAGCGTTGAAATTGGTGAACAAGAAATTGATAGACAAACTGGTGAATGGATGGAAATCTGGTCTTCTCTAACAACATCGGCTTCACAAAAGGATGGATTTTATGACATGATTGGAAAGGTGGATGGATACAATCCACCCAGTTTAGATGGTCAAGTCAAACTCTACATTCCCTTACGTTTCTGGTTCAATAAAAATCCTGGTTTGTATCTCCCTCTCCTTGCTCTTCAATATCACCCAGTCCGTATCAATATTAAAATAAGAGATTTACAACAACTTTTCTACTCAACTGTTCTTGTAAACAATTGCAATACAGCACAAGTCAATCAAGCCAAGATTGTGAAAATGCAACTTTGGGGTGATTACTACAATCTTGATGTTGAAGAAAGAAGAAGATTTGTCTCATCCACACACGAATATTTAATTGAACAAGTTCAGTATACAACTCCTCTTTCCATTCCTGCTGCGGCTACAACTGCAAATATTCGCATTGAATTCAATCACCCCATTCGTGAGTTTATTTGGGTTCTTCAACGTTCAGTTATGACTCAATATCACGAGTGGTTCAATTACAGTAGTTTAGCCATGCATGAAACAGGACTTCGTAAAGATTTACTTGCCAATGCTCTTCTTCAACTTGACGGTCAGGATAGATTTGAAACAAGAGATGCTGGATATTTCCGTCTTGTTCAACCTTGGCAGTACCACACTGTTGTCCCCAACGATAAATATATTTATTTGTACAGTTTTGCTTTGCGCCCTGAAGATTTACAACCGAGTGGAAGCATGAATGCTTCTCGTGTTGATTCAATTAATCTTCTCTGTGGTTTAACACCTGATGCTGATTTGTCCCCTGTTCGCGGAAATGCAACCATTATTGTGTATGCAACCAATCACAATATTCTCCGTGTGGTGAATGGATTTGGTGGACTTGTATTCACTGTGTAAAAAATTGAAACATCATGGCGAGCAAAAGTGGATAGGCAACCATGGAATCTATTCAGAAAATCTTAAAAAATAATGATAACTGTCATGATATTCTTACCCAAAAACGTATTCATCATTTACTTTCTACTGTAATTGATGAACTCGGTTGTAAGTATTTCAAAGTTCCAAAACTTATTCAATATACTGACAGTGAATACTGCACAGAAATAATTAATACACACAATTCTATCTATATTGGAATGCTTTCCAACAGTAGCAAGTACAAAGAATATCTGAATGAACTCTGTAATATTTGGAGGAGTATGTGGTATCAAGGATTTGCGTTGTATGATTTTGAACTTTACATCCAGCCTAATGGACTAATCTATATAATGGACTTTAGTAAGACTGGTTTCCGGATGACAACAGGTCCTACTCTCTTCGCATTTCCATTTGAATTTCAAACTCAGGAGTATTTCTTTGAACATCCTTGTTTCCCAAATTCCTTTCTTCGAACACTTTTCGGGTCAGATGAATTCTTTCAAACTCTTAAAAACTATCCCTATCGTGAAAAGATAGAAACAAGAAACCCAGCGTAAAATAGCAATGGAGGCTTCCGATTTCTTACCCAAAATTCCAGTTTGGATTTATAGATTGTTAGCAGCCTTTCCAGCAACAGGGTTTCTAGGAGTAGACCACTTTGCAATAGGAAGTAAAGAAACAGGTATGGCGAAAGGTCTAGTGAATTTACTTACATTTGGTTCTTGGTATTGGTTTGATATAGTCCAAAGTTTTGATACAGAAAAAGTTGCAAGAGAAGGATTAAGCATACCTTTTTATGGTTCAGCGGGAATTGGTCAGGGAAAATTAGGCGAAGGACTCCTTGGTTCAAATGATCCTTCTGTAAAATTTTGGATAAATATTTTGGTTATTTTTGCTGGATTTAGTATTGCGGGCCTTTCAGGCCTTTACATAACGAAACCAAACCCTGTTGGTGGTGCTGCAAAAGCCATTGGTGGAGTTGCTGGAGCCATTGCTATTAGTTTAATGGGTATGACAATTGCTTCATCCTTTAAAAGTGTTGTTCCCTCCAATTTATCTGTAATCAGCAGCCTTGTTTTACCTCAAATAGGAGGTGCCCAAGAGACAAAAGGAGTTTCTTTTGTTGAAATTCTTACACTTGGAACACTGGCCGCTTTAACAATTACAGGATTTGCGCTTCACAGTGTTCGAAATTCTACATAAACAATATTTCATTTACTAAACCATATGGAGCATCTTGTGGACCAATCTGTCTTTGAGACATTTCTAGGACTTCAACCGTCTGACAAACCTGTTCCCGGTTTTATTATTATATGGTTTTCTGCTACCTGGTGTGGTCCTTGTCGCAGAGTAAATGAAAACTTGCTTCTTGAATCTGTTCCTGAGGCGAAATGGTATAAGTGTGATGTGGATGAAAATTCCTATACAACTGGATTCTGTAATGTTCGTGGCATTCCAGCCTTTATTGCACTTGCCGATAAGAAAATTATTGGTTCCCTACAGACCTCTGATACTCTTAAAATTGTGGAGTGGGCTCAAGATCTTCTAAAAAAGATTAGTAAGTAGAGATGGGTGACAAAGCCAAAGTAAAAAAATATGACTATGTTATTCTTGGGGGCGGTATAGCAGGACTATACTGCGCACGAGAAATTTTAAAAGCACATCCTTCTTTTTCTGTTGCTGTTGTTGAAAAATACAAAATGCTAGGAGGGCGCGCCGTCACATTTAGTAAAGAAGTGCCAGGTGTAGGTCATATTCAATGGGAAATAGGCGCAGGACGTGTTTCAACAAATCACACACATGTACTCAAACTTCTTCGTGAATACAATTTAAAAACAATTCCTATTTCACCAGACCTTGTGTATAAACAAAATGGAACTTCTGATATTGAACCGAATCTCTTTGAACCTTCAATTGATGCTCTCCTAGGTCCATTAAAAGATTTACCAAAAGATATCCTGGCTAGACATACATTGGAACAACTTTTAGAAAAAATTCATGGTTCTGCAAAAACAAAAGAATGGATGAATCGGTTTCCTTATCACGCAGAAATGACAGTCTATAGAGCAGACATTGCACTCCAAGAATTTAGTGGAGAAATGAAAACACATGAAGGATATTGTATTGTTGCAGAAGGATTGAGTGCTTTATCTGAAAAACTTGCTGAAGATATTGTACAACGTGGAGGGGTTTTACTGACTGAAAATGAAGTCATAGACCTTGGAAGTGAGAAGAAAGAAACTTGGGTAGAAATGCGTGTTGGTTCACCCTTTGGTCCTGAAAAGGGTCATAGACCTATCCGTCGTCTTTGGAGTAAGAAAGTTATTTGCGCATTGCCTTGGGATGCATTGAAGAAACTTTCTTTTTTCAAACGATTTTCTGCACTCAAACATTTAACCATGGAGCCTCTTATTCGCATGTATGCTGTTTTCCCTTTGGTGAATGAGAAACCTTGGTTTTCTGATATGCCCCGTGTTGTTACAACATTGCCTATTCGCTATATCCTACCTATTGATAAAACAAAAGGAACTATTATGATTTCTTACACAGATTCAAAATACTCAGAGTATTTCATGAAACTTCATAAAAAAGAAGGTGAAGAGGGTGTTGAAAAGGAAGTGATGCGAGAAGTGAGAGAATTATTTCCTGATAAAAAGATTCCTGAGCCTATTTTCTTTAAAATTCATGAATGGCCCGCTGGTGTTTCTTATTGGTTGCCTGGAACATATGAACCAGCAAAAGAATCACGAGAAGCCCTTGTGCCCTTTCCTGACAAACATCCCAATATCTATGTTTGTGGTGAATCCTTTAGTCTTCGGCAGGGGTGGATGGAAGGCGCATTAGAACATGCTGAACTCCTTTTAAGAAAAAGAATCCTTCAGTAGAAGATGAACCAACATATCATACTGGCTGCTTTCCACATTCTTTTTGTGGTACCTTTATTTCTCTATGTAGGATTTACTCGTGCTGCAAATCCTGAATGGCTCTATAATGTGTTATTAGGACTTGGTTTATTCATATTTGCATACCACGCCTTCAAAGCGGCCGTTCGCTTCATCGCTCGTTCCCCTTACATCTGGGTGAATTTAGTGCATGCACTTCTCATTGCTCCTCTTCTTGTTTTTATAGGCCTCTATGGAAAAAAGACTCCTCGAGCGGGCTATGAGATGCTGCTTTTAACAGCGTTTGCAGCACTAGGCTACCACATGTATAATTTATTTCTTGAAATCAATGTCTTAACTGACAGAGATTAAATCGTCTAACATATCACGTTTTGACTTTTCCTGAATAGAAATACAGGATGCGGCATGATAATGAAATGCAGTGCTTGATTGAAATGATTTCTTACAAGCAGTACAACAGAACTTATCATTGCTATGTTGAAGAATTCGTTGAACATCTTCAGTACAATGAATTCGTAGGAAATGGATTCTCAAATTTCCTTCTGTAAGACTTTCGAATGGACAATTGGGAGAAGGACATTTGAATTTAGGAATCTTTTCCTTTGAATTTTGACAATGTTTGGACAAACGGTGAAGGTCAAGGCTTTGCTGGAATTGGAATTCCTTTTTGCATGTTGAACACTGAAACGGAAGTTTCCCTTCATGTTTCTTCAAATGATAATGCATTGTATTTTGCCGCTTTTTTGTTATCTTACAATGAGGACAAACAAAGAAGCCTTGTTCATTGCGTACATATTCGTAAACCATAAGTCTACTTCACTATTTGGCGCCAAAGGTTTCAATTTTTTCAAAAACTTAGCCCATCTAAACTTTCCATTTGTATAAATTTTAGAATGTCAATCACTATTTTAACATTAGTAATTGGTGCTGATTATACAAAAAGTTTAAGGAAGGCTCTTGATTCTAAAAAGAACTATGCTGCAAAGCATGGATACACCTATATTCAAGGAGGGGATGAGTTTTGGGATAGAACTCGCCCGATTCCTTGGTCCAAGATTCCCTTTGTCCTTGCCCAACTTGAAAAACTTCCTGAAGGTGCTCTTGTATGGCTTTCAGATGCAGATGTCCTTATCACAAATCCTGAACTGAAAGTGGAACAGCAAATTGTACCGTATTTGCCCGAAGGCAAAGACCTTTTAATGACAATCGATGCATGTGGTCATATCAATTCTGGAAATGTACTTATGAGAAATACAGCATGGTTGCGAGACTATTGGAAACGTGTTGGGGAACAAACAGACTTATTGTATCATATCTGGTGGGAAAATGCTGCAATGATTAAGTTATTAGAAACAAACAAGAATGATTTTGCACACAGTGAATTCACAAACAAACATAAAATGTTCAATGCGTATTTGCGTGGCCTTCCTCGAGAACCCTTGTGGGAACCTGGCGATTTCCTAGTTCATTTGGCTGGAGTTTACGATGTGAAGGAAATGAGTAAATTAATTGACAGAATTTTGAAAGGAGAAGTCCCCCGCTTGGAGATGTAAAAAATCTTCGTATTGAATATAGAAATGAACGCTCCCATGCCCATGAACAAGACCCGTAAAAACCGTAACAACAACAACGGTATGGTTGGTGGCGCCAAGATGCCCGCTGTTGGCACCAAGGCCCAGGTTTTCCACGGCACTGCTAAGCACACTTCCGGTGGTTTGACCAAGAAGGACTTGATGAAGACCAAGAAGGGTCGCATTGTTTCGAAGAAGAAACACGCCGCTGGTCAAAAGGCTATCAAGCAACTCAAGAAGTTAGGCTATGTTGCTAAGAAGGGTACTTTCAAATTATTCAAAAAGCAATAAACATTTGAATCTAAGCATATAAACATACGTTTCCATACCTTACATTAGGGCATAGAAATGCATGAACAAGCAACACAATTTACTCTTTTTGTAAAACGAATCTTACCAGAATATTTCGAGGAGAAACGAGTCCTTGATGTTGGCTCTGGCGATATCAATGGAAATAATCGTTTCTTGTTCAAACATTGTGGTTATGAAGGAAACGATGTTATTCACGGAAAGAATGTAACTATTGTTTCAAAAACAAAGGATTTACCAAGTGAATATGATGATTATTTTGATGTAATTGTTTCAACAGAATGTTTTGAGCATGATCCTGATTTTCCTCTCTCCATTCAACGAATTTATACAATGTTAAAACCTGATGGGCTCTTTTTCTTTACATGTGCTTCCACTGGAAGACAAGAACATGGAACTCGAAGAACAAGTCCTCAGGACTCGTTTGGAACCATGGGAAATATTGAAGATATGATAGACCATTACAAAAATATAACAGAACATGACTTAAATAAAGCACTAGAATTGAATAAACATTTTGTTCAATGGAATACATATTTTAATGCCGAAACAAAAGATTTGTATTTTGTTGGAATAAAAAATGGTATACAGACAATTTCACCTCTTGAAGTGTACACTGCGCCCTATGTATTTCATACAAGCGGAAAAATTGAAACTGTATCACTGTAGTGTTAACTACACAATGGAGACTCAATTCAAAATCGGTGACGTTGTTCAGTACAAAGATGTGGATATGGAATACTATTCTCGTGGATATGGAATTAATTATGAAACCAAGACAGCCCAGATTGTAAGTATTTGTTACAAGTTGAGCAATGGTGAGACTGTTGAGGAGAAGAAACTTGTTAAGAAAGAAACTTCCCTAGTTCCTGAGTCTAGGCCAGAAACTTGGCCTTCAGAAACTCAGAAACCTCTTTCAAATGGTCAATAGCCTCGCGTGGGTCAAATTGAAGTGTAGGTGCCTCTTCTAAATCATTCCAGTAAATACTCCCTGTCTTTTCTGATTCACCAATGGTTGACCAGACAAGACCAACATCCGATGCTTGAAGTTCTCGAAGAACAGAAGGTATATTTAATTTTTGTACTTGTGAAAGACCCATTCTTGGATTTAATCCATCTTCAATAAAAGACTGTGATAAAGAGGGATGATAAAAGATGGCATTCCAGGTGGCTCTCGGATTTTGTGTGGAGGCTACCATGAATGTTATATCGCTGCTTGATACTGCTGTCATAAGTGCAGAAGGAGGTTCATCGCCAATCCAAACAACACGAACAGGCTTGCTCGCATTTTGAATATAGGTTGCTGCTAGGCGCAAATCAAGAGCATCTCTTACCCGAAATGTAGCATCCCACTGAATATTCTGAGACCAGCGAAGTGAAATATCTCTCTGATTCTGAAGAATCAGAACTTTACGACCTCTGTTTAGAAGTTCTTCTTCAATTACTGTTAACCGATTCAGAATCTGCTTCCCAAGAGTATCCCGTGTACCACAAATCCAGATTTTTTGACCTTTGAGGGGTGCCGAAAACCCTTCCAATCGAACCTCAGTCATCTATCCAGAAAAAATAGTACAAGAAACTAGAACAACCGCATGAATATGTTTGAAAAGATTGTTGTGAATGCTATTTTGTTGGCACTTTTAGACATACCTTGGCTTACGATAAGCAAGGGATTTGTGAACAATATGATTGTCGATATTCAAGGAGCCCCTCTTCGCTTGAAGATTGCTCCTGCGATTGTTGTGTATTTGGCTATGGGCTATCTCGCAACCCTTCCGAAGACAGCACTGGATGCTTTCTTGCTCGGATTCGCCACCTACGCTGTCTACGATGGAACCAATCTCGCAACACTCGCAAAATACGATTGGCGTTTTGCGGTTGCTGACTCTTTATGGGGTGGTGTTCTATTTTTCATGTTGTTTGTAATAAAACAACAGTTTTCTTTATAAAAAGGGGTCATGAGCCCAATGTAAGAGTGCTTGTCTCTGCCGAGGACGACATGTGAGGTCACCTTTCTTACAATTAGCCTTAATGGCTCCCGCATGTCTACGAAATGCTCTCCAGCGTTTGATTTGTATCGCATCTAACTCTGGAAGTCTACGTCCCATCCAATAGCGACAGTACCATTGAAACCACCCACGTTCGTCTGGATTAATTTTGGGGTCTGAAAGTTCAGGGTATTGTGCTTTTTTATGACCTGGTGCTCCAGGAACCCAACCGCTTTTGACCCATTGAGACAAAGGAAGTCGTGACATGATTTGAAAATAATTAGCCTCTATACGAGGCTCTTCGGGATGGAGTTTACCAAGTGCTGCTGCTCGTAAAAACCATTCTGCTGGAAACTCTAAGAGACAATCATTCAAGTACTTGCCTTCAAAAGCACCCATCGCCAGAATTTCACCAGGATCCAAAGCAGGGTCAAATCCTTCTGCAAATCCCTCACCAGGATTCTCAGACAACACATACGAATAGCCTTTTTTCATTTTATTCCAGACATAAATGGTTTGACCTTTGTGAAAGTTTGATAGTGGTTGTCCTTTGGATTGTAAAATCTTGTACATGTCTTCTACAGAAGATATGTGTAAGACACGGGGGTCCATTCCTATAAGGAACTTGTAAAAATTGTCGGTTTCCCTTTCCTCCAAAACAGTAGAAAACACAATGAATCAAGAGAAACTTCAAAAAGCGTACGATACTTGGAAACAGACAATGGAAGTTGATGTCCCTGCTTATCTTGCTACAATGACAGAGCAAGAACGTGAAGCCGAGAAACTTGCTCGTGAAATGCTTGGAACGTCGTATTTCATTGAACAAACTCACGGATTTCTGAAGTGGAAGGCTGCACAAAAGAAATAGATTAGACGATTTTAGAGAAACGTAATCGGATAAACGAAGTTTATACGATTTCAAGCCAACGAACATTAGCGTTCGCACTTGGATTTGATGTCAAGGCTCCAACTGCTACCACTAAAACATCAGGAGTTCCCGCAATATCCGAACAAAAAGAAGGGGATGTTACAAGTTCATCAATCGTGAAACTATCAGTAGATGCTGAGGCCTTGGAAACAAAACCAGAACGGATAGGAGTTCCGCCTGATACAGCCCAAGTTCCAACAGAACCCGAGTTCACGCTATATTCTACCATACTTCTGGAATCTGGATGTGCAGTATATGAAGGGGTACCTCCAGTTATAGTAGGATTTTTTAACACAGTATAATGAACATCACCGCTTGAATAGACAGTAACTTCCTTAAGTTTGAAAGTAGCACGACAATATTTTTGTTGCAAACGAAGAAATAAGATAGGTGATAGTGCTGCATTAATACTTGTAAAACCACTGCTGACTAAATTGGTTGGAAGAGTAAAGAGTGTGCCGAGTGGTGTATATTAACCTAAAACTTGTACACTCGCACAGACTGTCGCAGCAGTCGCAGTTGCAGAAGCCCCACCCGAAACTTTTTCAAGTTCCCAACGAACAGGTAATTTGGGTAAATGTGTATAAGGACGATTGAGAAGACGGTCATGGAAGACGTGAACGAAAATCGGTTTTCCATTGAAAATCACATCCATGCGTACAACACCCACTCCTAACCATTGTCTATCCACGATGAAGAGTGCGCCATTGTCAGGAGGAGAACGAAGAGTATATCCAGAAGGAGAAGTGGCGCGAACTCCATTGAGTGTATCCAAGTTCCAATTAGCCTGTGGAATTCTATTTACATTCAGAACATTGTTTGTGCTATTCAAACGCTCACAGACAAACCAACTATTTCCACTGAGTTCAAAATAGTGCCCCATACTCGGTTGATTTGTTTCCGAAGACTTATCACGATAATCATCAAATAATCCT
>JACCDP011322106.1_pt1 | contig 16342 bp, 24 predicted proteins | sample 7445841 | NCBI WGS metagenome assembly JACCDP01 (sample SAMN15323441, study PRJNA562643) | freshwater metagenome | isolation source: river surface water | place: USA:Blue River Watershed | collected 2017-08-17 | reverse complement strand
TCAATGTCAAAGATGCCCTTAAGGGAATCAATTTTTCGAAGGGTAGAGCACTTGTGGCCTACTAGTTTATCGGTCTCGCCCCAGCCATCGCTGGACTGGCGCCAGATCCTAATAAGGGCAGCCGGATCGTCTGGTGTGGCTTCAATCTTGAAGTCAGAGTCCGGAACGCCAAGGGTACCCTCGCGCATTACATGCTCAATACGCCCTCGGGCGGTGCCGCCGCTGGAGCCCCAGGAAACGAAATCCCCCTCAACGAAGTCGGTTGCTGCCTTCTCCTCAACGACAAGCTCGCCTGACTTTTCCGCCGCCTTCAGGCTCTTGACAGCATTTTGTAGATATGAGCGCTGATTAGCGGGGATGCCAACAACAGACGCTTCCATAAGCTTGACAGAATCAATAACATAGGTATCTTCGCCGGTCTTGACGTCCTTCTTCTTGGAGACACGATCAACGCGGGCGCCGATGGAGAGCCCAAGCTTCACGCCGCGCTTAATTGCCTTGAAAGCGCGCATGGCCTCTGGGTTTTCGTCCTCTTTGCACACCAAAACGTCAATGTCAAGGTCGTAGACCTCGGAGCCGGACTCGGCGTCAAATCGCTTAACAACGCGGGCATCGGTAACCGAGCCAAAAAGGTCCTCGGGAACGTTGTAATTGTGGTTTAGGAAGATCGTCATATTCTGCTTGGCGGTCTCGGCCATAGTGCGGATAGCGTTGAGAGTCATCTCATCGCCATGCAGGTCACGGATTGTCGAAGATGTTGTCCCAGTGACATAGAGATCGCCGCTTGGCGCTTCGTATGCCTTCAGGGCATTTGTATAAACCTTGAAATCCACTTTTACCTCCCTAGGGTACCGAGCCATATTGATGGCGCGGGATATTTGCGTCAATGAGATATTAATCTCTATGAACCGTAAATTGGGCCAAGACTACAACCCGAAGGCGATAGAATATTGTTACTTTTTACCAAAGTAAGCTTCATGCGGACAATACGTGGATATTCTACAACAGTATTTCACACACCACGCATTATCTTGTTGATAGTATCTCTTTATGGAGATTGAAATTTACACGGAGCACCAGGCCCACGACGCAGAGCTGCATTGTGTCCTCTGCGACGAAATACGAGAGCGCGGCCGAGAGGTCCGCGAGCTTTCGTCTGCGCTTATCCGCCTGCATAAAACCATTACTCCGGTCTTGGAGAACTACCAAAAGCTCAAAAGATCCCACCCCCAATGCGCCTCTTGCGGGATTATGGCGGGCCCAGTCGGGCAGCATCACGAGAATGAACTTATTCCGGAACCGATGGTTCCGCGAGCAAAGGGGCAGAAGCGATATAACGTATGCCGCTGGTGCTACGACGGCCTGGCAAAGTCTAAAAGAAGCGTTCCGCAGCAACGCAAGCATCAACTTGACATTGAGCAGGCGTTTAAAGAGCAGGACAAGGTTGACGGCCTCGAGGAGGAGGACATTTGACCCCGCCTTCCGTGCAGGATACAATTGACGTTGAATTCTCTGATGGCCGGCAAGTAGTGCCAGAGTGGTGGGGGCGCTATATGCGTCCGTATACTGTAGGATACCGAGGTGGTAGACGGGTCCTCTCTTGCACAAAGATGGAGATGCAGGACATTATAAACCGGCGCATGACCGACGATATCTTCTGGTCAGCTGTCCGTCGTAGCAAAAATGGAAGGACATAATGGCAGAGAGCCGATCACTCCTAAGCCGCATTCTTGGCGGCGCTGGCATCACTTTTGGCGGGTCAGAAAAGGCTCTGTCAACTACTCCTGAGTATGATGACGCCCCGTACGCCAGGGGCGTCGCTGGCGTTACCCATCACGCGAAACGAAGCACGCAACAGCTTCGACGCTGGTCACGCACTAATCCCTGGATTCGCGCCGCAATCAACCTGCGCCGCACCCAGGTTAGCCGCGCCAAGTGGGACATTGTTGCCGTTGATTCTGACAGCCCAGTAAACGCCAAGAAGGTTCAAGAGATTAAAGACCTTCTTCGCATGCCAAACCCAAAGATGGAGTCATGGCGCTCTCTGATGGAGCCGGTCATTGAAGACATTTTGGTTCTTGACCAAGGGGTAATTGAAGTGGTGCCGACGAATGGCGGCAGAATCGGTTCCGCGAATCGTCCTATTTCGGCCCTGTACAATAAAGACGCATCGAAGCTTGTCTTCGACTCCGGCTGGGACGGCAGCGACCCAAATCAGCCGCGCTATTACGAGTTTGACCACGACGGGCGCGAGATTGCCCGCTATTTAAACCATGAGCTTATTGTCATTGTTGCCAATCCGGTAACATACACACCACTTGGACTTTCTCCGCTAGAGGTTCTTGCCGAAACGATTGAGGCTGACCTTGCAGCTGCGGCATACAACGCAAAAGCGGTAACGGCGGCAGCTCCTCCAGGCGTTTTGCACCTTGGCGAGGGCGTCCGCGCTGACCAGGTAGATGCGTTCCGCGCCTACTGGGATGCCGAGATTGCTGGTCGAAGTCAGATCGCCATTACCGGCGGCGGCAAGGGCATTCAGTGGATGCCATTAGCGTCATCAAACCGAGATATGCAGTTTATGGAGTGGCAGGTGTACCTTGCCCGAAAGATCTGTGCCGTTTTTGGCGTGCAGCCACAAGACATCGGCATTAGCTTTGACGTCAACCGCAGCACTTCTGAGACTGGTGCCGCCTTTACCCAAGACGTTGGCATTGCTCCGTTGCTCGACCTCATTGCCGAGTACATTACCCGTGAAATCGTGTGGCGCTACGACCAGGACCTGCGCTTTGCCTATACCGACATGGGCCGACAAAGCCAAGGGGAGATGGCCGCCTACTACAAGACAGCACTTGCCGGGCTCCCATGGCTTCGCTTGAACGACGCCCTGCGCGAGCGCGGTCAGGACGGAGTTGGCGAGCAGGGCGAGCAGATCTGGCTCCCGAGCCCACAGGGATACATGCCAATGGATGTCTACATGAAGTATTTGAACAATATTGTCGCCGGTGGCCAGTCAGGACCGGACGACAACACACCGCCAACCGCCAACAACCCCCAGGGCGTACCAACCCCTCCGCAAGGTGAGGACATGACGCCAGACAACACGCCTGAGAATGCCCCGCAGGCCCAGACATCCAAGGCGGATGGCGACCCAATTATTGTCTGCGACATTGACGGAACTCTTACTACCAGTGACGGCAGCGAAGAGCCTAATGAGGCGGTAGTTGACTACCTTAATCGTAAGTCTGAAAACCATCGCATCTTCATTGTGAGTGCGCGATCCGCTAAGCGCCTTGAGGAAACTAGGGAGTGGTTGGAAGACAACGACGTCCCGCACGACGCTATCTATCTCTCTGATTTCCCTGCTGGGGCTGGCCTTCAGTTTAAAAAGTACAAAATCTCCAAGATCCTTAAGGAGAACGGAAACGTCACAGAAGCCATTGAAAATGACGCCGAGGTTCGTAGCGCCTACAAGGCAGCTGGCGTGCAGAATGTGCACGGACCAGAAGATGTCGCCAGCAAGTACGCTGCCGCAGATTACTCCGGCATTAATCTTAACGTCCCTTCCGCCGTTAAGGCAGAAGCAAGGCGCGGGTTAAAGTGGCGCGAAGAGTTTGGGCGTGGGGGCATTGGGCCTGGCCAAACAACCGCCCGTATGCTAATCGGCAACAAGATGACTATTGCTCGCGTCCGAAAAATGCGTGCCTTCCTTGCCCGACACGAGGTCGACAAGCAGGGAGAGGGGTTCAACCCCGGCGAGAAGGGTTATCCCTCAGCTGGCCGCATTGCCTGGGCGCTCTGGGGCGGAAATCCTGGCCAGGGCTGGGCTAACAAGATTATGCGCCAGGTAGAAGCCCGCGAGAAGCGGTAATGGCCGAGAAGCTTTATCACCAACAGCCGTGCTTCTGCATTCCTTGTCGTGTTATCCGCAGTCAACCAAAATCAAAACAGCCTGCGTCTGATACTATCGACAGCGATGAAAAAACTAACAAAAAGCCAAAAGGAAAACGCAGCAAGAAAGCTTAGCCATTTCTCCACATTTAGTGGAGTGGGCGGGATTGATCTTGGTCTCGAGGCAGCCGGTTGGCATACCGTTGCTTTTTGCGAGAATGCCCCATACCAGTCAGCTGTGCTTGCTCGGCAGTGGCCCGGCATTCCAAACTTTGGCGACATTACAGCAATGAGCACGGATCAGACGAACGAAGCCTGGCAGTCTGCTACGCTTTGGTCGGCAGGATTTCCTTGCCAGGATTTGAGTAGTGCAGGAAAGCGAAGGGGGTTTGACGGTGAGCGTTCGGTCCTTGCGTTCTCGTTCCTCAACCTTGTTGAAGCGTTCGGACCAGAGTGGATCCTCCTTGAAAACGTTCCCGGACTCCTTACCTCAAACAACGGGCGAGACATGGGGCGACTCCTCCAGGAAATGGATGAACTCGGGTATGGCGTGGCGTGGCGAACTGTGGATGCATCGAGCTTCGGAAGCTGTCAATTGCATGGGGGACGGCGCCCAGTGCCCCAGCCGCGCCGTCGAGTCTTCCTTCTTGGACATCGTGGAACCAGTCGTGCCGGCGAGGTTCTTCTTGACACGCGAGGAAGCAATGAATTACCTTGGGCGTTCGGTCACAACGTCTCCGGATGGAACAAGGAACGGTTTTACGCCGGACCTACACCAGATGATCCTGGACACCATCGAGCAGCAGCGCTTGATTTTGCGAAGATTGACTACGTTGGAGATGGAGCGGCTCATGGGCTGGCCGGACGGCCACACGCTGGTCCCCGGATTCCGACGTCTACACGTCAAGTCCACCACGTAGCCCAGGTTCCAAACTCAAGCCCAGACACAATCCGGATGTTCCGAAAGACCGAGCGAAATCAACGCGCCGGATTTTGGGAGCGCTGGACAGAGGATGGGGCGTTCAGCACCCTAACCGCCTTCTCTTCTTCGGGCGTCTTTGGTCAACACCTTTTGACAAGTGGCGCATGCATCGAACATCCGCTGCTTGACCGATCTAATGAGACGACACGCGCTGACGCATGTGGCAATGGCGTAGTGAGCCAAGTAGCCGAATGGATTGGCCTTCGGATTGTAGAAAACATGCGCTTGCACGGAGAAATCTGATATGATACGGTTCTGGTATGCCACATAAAGACCCGGTAACCCCGGAAATCCGTTACGCAGTCATGAGGCGCGACCACACGTGTGTGGGCGCTAAGATTGGTATGGGCGGCGCTTGTGGCAGTCAGTTTGGCGCTGGCACCAACATTGTTTGGGAGCTTGACCACGTTGACAACGCGGGCTTGGGGCGACGAGGTCCTAGCACTATGGATAACCTTGTGTTAATCTGCGGCTACCATCATCGCGTCAAGACCGAGGCCTCTAAAACATGGCGGCCAAAGCTGAGGGAGTATCTTAATGAGAAATCAGCACCTGCAGTACCCCGGTGACCTGGGTTGCTCGTACGATCATTGCCCAAACCGGCGGGAGACACGGATCAAGCGAGGCAACATGCTTCCGCTGGGTGAAATCCAATCGTTTAGCGCCGGGCTGGGCATCCACAAGGCGTGCCTTGACAAGATCATGCGCGACGGCGGGACGCTCCTTGACGACATCTCCGGTGGGCCGTATACTACGGTAGTAGCAGAGCAGGAGGAGCTATGAGCGAACAGGTTGATTGGAATATTGGCGATATGCGCATTGGCGTTGATGCGGTAGCTGCGGCAATTCCGGAGATGGCCCTGAACGTTAGGGGCATCCAGGACCGCCACGCAATGGCGCCGTGGGTCTACCAGTCAGTGCTTGCCGATCTCCGCAACGGTCAGTGTGCGGCGATGGAGCCGGAGCGCTGGTGGCAGGTTGCGGACGGCATTCAGATGGCTGTAGACTACTGGATTGATCACGGAACAACCTATTCGTTTGACGGAGAAGTAGAGACGAATGAGTAAGCAGAGCGGATCGGAACACAAGGAGCTGCGAGCGGCGCAGCGCGAAAAGAACGCCAAGGTTTGGCAGTTAATCAAGGAGTCCGGGGTGAAGCGACGATGGGTTGCAATGCACCTTGGTGTATCCTATGGGTATCTGAACCAGGTCCAGTATGGGCATGCGCCGATGACGGCGGAGATGCGACGACGGTTGTCGGAGTATCTTGGTATTAGTGAAGCCGAGCTGTTTGGCTCGGAGAAGTGAGGTTAGGAATGGCTTACGATAACGCACCAAAGAAGAAGTTTGCAGAGGACTACATTGATGTAGCGGAGCGTCTCCGTGCTTGGTATGAGGCATATCCCAATGCGCGCATTGAGACGGAGATCGTTTCGCACAGCGACAAGCAGGTTGTTGTGAAGGCGTGGGCATATCGCGGCGAAGTTGCTGACGAGAAGCCAGCCGGCACCGGCCATGCATCAATGGCGATCCCCGGCAGCACACCGTATACACGCGGCAGCGAGCTGGAGAACACGGAGACGTCGGCAGTCGGTCGCGCACTCGTGATGGCCGGCCTTCCGTCGAAGAAGGTTGCATCTGGCGACGAGATCCGCTCGAAGGGTGGCGCCACAATCAAGCCGTCTCCGGCAATGCAGGAACGCGAAAAGCAGAAGATTGACGACGAAGCAATTCTCCGCGCAGCGCAGGATGCCTTTGGCGATGACCCAGCGTTGCTGGAATGGCGCGATGCCATCAACGGCACCGTTACTGCAACTGATCTCGCAACCGTAGCGCAGCAGATTGCTGCGTCTAGCCTTGATGCCGACAAGAAGCGCTGGCTTGGCCAGTACTACACCGCGCGCAAGGCCGAGCTCAGCGCCTAATGCGCGAGCACGTCAGCATCAGCGAGATCCGCGAATTCCAGGCCTGCCCTCTGCGGTGGTGGTACCGCTATGAGAATGGCTTGTGGACGGAGAAGACCAGCTCGTTCTTCGCGCTGGGCACTGCTGTCCACGCGGGTCTTGCAAACTGGTACGAACCCATCAACGGTGGCAAGAAGACCGGCGACCTGACCATGCCAATCAAGCTGTATCAGGCAACATTTGCCGATGAGTCAGCCAAGGTGAACTGGGCCGAAGAGTCCGATAAGGACCCGATTAGCCAGTCTGCACTTGGCGAAGACATGCTGAAGGCAGCCATCTTTGAGGGTGACAACTGGACAGCGAAGGCCGTTGAGCGCACTTTTATGGCCGACATCGAACACAGCCGGTTGGGAAAGCTCCCGATCAAGCTGAAGTCGGTGCTGGACATGGTGACCAACACCAACGATGTTGTTGAGCACAAGACCGCCACACGGAAGTGGGAAGAGGGCCGCGAGCATGGTGACATTCAGGCAACCGCCTACGTCTCCGTTGTTCGACAGAACTATAACCATGACCCGAAGGTGACGTTCAACATCATCAGCAAGCACTCCAAGGGTCCAAATGTGGACCGGCGCACCACCACCCGAACGCAGGACGATATCGACCGGCTGTATGTGACGGTTCGGGCGATGTTGGATGCCAAGGAGAAGGGTGCAATCTATCCAAACCCAACCGCGTTCGCGCATGCGACGTGTGAGTTCAGGAAGTTGTGTGACAAGTGGGAATCTCATCCTCAGCCGCTCCCGGAGACAGCATCTGGGCTGCTTACGGTGCTGCCATCCATCCGCCAGTCAGCGCTGACGAAGATGTACGGCGAGTGAACGATCTCGTCTGGTGGCGCAACGAAATTCAGTCCGCAAAGAATAAGCAAGGTCGCATGGGCGACTTCTATACGGCAATGACCGGTAAGAAACTCGCTCGCAACGAGTACGGTCGAATCTTTAAGCTGATGCAATCGTTCCCGGGCGGCATCCCGGGGCTCATGTCCGCGATTTGTGAGGCCGCAATCCGGGATCTCGATGGAGACCCAATCGCGTATGTGCAGAAGTTGGCCGATAGCCCGCGCTGGAAGGCACCGGTAGCGGGAAGGAAGAAGGAGAATTACGATGGGATTATCCAAGATTGACCCAAACGTCGATTTTGCGTACATCATGACCCCAGAGGGCATGGTGAAGCGCAAGGTTGATGAGTCACCAACACCAGACAAGGTGGCAGAGCGTCTGGAAAAGGCTGGCGTGACAAAGCGGTACGAGCATGCATCGTTTTCTGTCATGAAAGAGCTCCCAGAGGCAAAAACAGCGGTAAAAGTCGCGCAAGAGTGGGTTGAATCGCCGCTTACGGACCGTGGGTTCTTCTTTGTCGGCACTCCGGGTGTCGGAAAGACGTTTTTGGCGGTCGCAGCACTGCGCGCGAAGATTGAACAGGGCCTGCTGAACGCCCGATTCATCAATGTGCCGCTCTTTTTGGACGAATTGCGCTCATCCTTCAAGTTTTCGGACGATTCCGTGCAGGCAGAGTTCCAATTTCTCTGCAGTCGGGCCTCTGTTGTCGTGTTGGACGACTTTGGCAAGGAGCGGGCGACCGATTGGGCGACGGAACGGCTCTATGTGCTGGTTGAAAGCCGGTATTCCGCGATGTTGCCCACGATTGTGACGTCAAATCGGACGCTGGACGAGCTGAATGACCTCGGATACGGTGCAACGGTCTCCCGTTTGACCGAAATGGGGCCAGTTGTCAAGGTCGGCGGGTCAGATTTGCGCCCGAAAATCGGTCGCGCATGAGCACATCGCTCGAACTGACGCTGATTGGGCGTCCGCCGAGCTGGAATGCGGCCTATCGCGCACGTCAATCGTACATTTACATGACCAGGGAAGCAAAAACCTGGAAGAAACTGACGACATTGATCACTAAAACGGCAGCGGAACAGCAGCAGTGGCGCTGCCAACGTGATACAATGCTCGTTGTTGACGTGTGGATCTACGTGAAGCGCGCGATTGACGCCGATAACATCCTAAAACTGACGCTCGACGCGGTCGCCGCAGGGTTGGGAGTAAATGATGCACGGTTCCTGCCAAGGGTGTGGGAGCTGAAGAAGAAGTGCGATGACGAAAAGATCGTACTGAAGATTAGTGAGGTAGAAAGCAATGATTAAGGTACAGTTGATTGGCTACGTCGGAGCCCGTCCGACGATTCGTGCAACACAGAAGGGTCGCCAGGTGGCGAATTTTAATGTCGCTGTTCATGGCGCAAAGGATGCAAACGGCGAGGAGAAGTCGACGTGGTATCCAATCGCCTGCTGGGATGGCCGCGCAGAGCTCGCCGACAAGATCGTCCAGAAGGGCGACCTTATTTGGATCGAGGGTACGCCGGAAATCTCTTCCTGGACCGACAAGAACGACGTCGAGCACACGGAGATCGCTATCACGGCGAAGTTTATCCAGGTGCTGAAGCGTTCCGGCAAGGGTACGACTGAGGGAGAGACCGCACGCGCCTCTATGCAGCAGTCACTTGAAGAGCTTCCGTTCTGATGGCGGCGCAGTACGACCTCATTCAGATCGCCGAAGATCTTGAACGGTTAAAGGTGATGGACCATGGCAAGGAGCGCGAAGCATTGCTTTATACGCTTGTGCCAGTTCTTTGTGAATTGATTGGTGCCATGGCCAAGATTGCGGATAAGATCTCCGAGCCAGTGGAGGCCGAAAGCGAGCGCAGGATTGCGCGAAGGCCCATGAACTGATAGGTTAGCGCACCGCAGACGCGGAGTCATCTAACTGAGGGGGTTGGGAAACCAGCCCCCTCTCTCTATCCCCAAACGGAGGCAGTATGGTCAAGCACACATTCGCACAAGTTGTTCTCGAAGAGCTTAAGAAGGGCCCCACCATCGTCGATTTCTGGGCGGAGTGGTGCCAGCCCTGCAAGCAGATCAGCAAAGAGCTTGACCGACTCGCCAAAATGAAGCCGGTAAATATTTTGCGTGTCAATGTCGATGCGCGACCCGACGCGGTAAAAGAGTACGAGATCAAAGCAATCCCTACGCTGCTCTACTTTTCCGGGTTTGGTGCTGCCCCCGTCCAACTCAATGGGTTTGTCAGTGCCGAAGAGATGATCCGTCGCTTCCGGATCTGAGTGAGTCGGTTCCTCACACCCACCTACATACCGACACCGGTTTGACGTGCCCCATGCACGGTGGTGCTGACTCCACCTTGCAACAATCGGAAATTTTTTTATTTTTTGTAGGGTCTGTCTGCTATCCTCCTCTCCCATCTGGTCATCCAGGCACCAGACCCGACCCAATGGGATGTGACAGCCATGGCACATAAAACGGGGCTCTGCGTGGCTCCTACATGGCTCTACGGGGGCGTAGCTCAACGGTTAGAGCACCGAGCTTATATCTCGGCGGCTCCTGGTTCGAATCCAGGCGCCCCTACCACCGATCTGCTATGCTCTGGCCATGAGCGACCTTGACCGATTCCTGCACTACGTTACGAAAAATCCAGCGACCCAGTGCTGGGAGTGGACGGGCGCCTTTGATCGGAGTGGGTATGGTGCATTCAAGTTCCAGGGGAAAAAAATCAACTCGCACCGCTGGAGCTATCGCCACTATAAAGGGGAGATTCCGAAGGGGTTGGACCTCGATCACCTCTGCCGAATCCGCAAGTGCGTAAACCCAGAGCACCTAGAGGCCGTGACGCGCAAAATTAACGTCCAGCGTGGTCTGTCGAGTCAAGAGCGAAAAACCCACTGCGTTCATGGACACGCCTATACGGAGGAGAATACGTACCGATATCCGAGTGGCGCCCGCGAGTGCCGGACGTGCAAGTATCGCCATGGACGACTCGATCCGATTAGTGCGCGCTAGGTATTTTTAAAAAATTTCCGGCCCGGCATTGCCCCTAGCTGTTGTTTGTGGAGAGAGGGGTTGAGGGGATCTGGGAAAATCTTGATTTTTGCGCAGTGAACGCGACCGGGGCGGGGTCATCTGTTCGCGGCGGGGGGTTGGGGCTATGTCGATGCGCGGTCAGCGGTGCGGCCAACACAAGGCAACGGCGTACCGGCGGCGAGGCAACGGCGGCGATGACCGAGGGTAGCTATCACCCCAAATAAGAAACCCGCCCCCCCAGAGGGGGAGCGGGTTTCTGTTGCCGAAGGTGAAGCGGTCAGCCGAGCGGCTGCGGCTCCCCCGCGATGACCCACGACACCAAGCGGGTCAGGTTGATGGAGCGGTGCGCGTGGAACGGACGGCGGTTCTCACAGGCCGACCCTTCCTTCCCCGCGTAGGCGCACGCCGTCGTGTAGCCGTACTCAGTCGGAGCCATCACCACGACATCAACGCACGGCTCCCCCTTCTTGGTGAGGTAGACACCCTCAGGGTGGACATCGCGGTTCACCTGCCCTGCCACCTTGAACTTGAACACATCGCCCTTCTCGGTCTTGATGGACTCACCGCAGACCTTCACGCGACCCAGAGCGCGGTGCTCGGCGGCGTTGGCGGCAGCCTTCTCCTCGCGCTTGATGAACTGCTTCTTGGTCGTGGGTGCTGACCACGCTTCGATCACGACGATCATACCGCCGGACTTTGCGGCGGCTTCAAGCCCCGCCTTGTAGGACATCGCCATTTGGCTTCTCCCTGTCGGAGCGGAGCCGAGCGGCTCCGTCTGTGTTCCCCGACCACCAGATTCTCGCAGGTCTGGCGGCGGAGCGCAAGCCCCCGACCCATCAGGCGCAACGCGCTCAGTTGCCCACGCGCCGGCGTCGCCTATTCGTTGGCGGGGTGTAGGGGTAAGGGGTACAGGGGTGAATGAACTGACTGAACGAACTGACTGATAAGTGAGCGCGGAGCTGCGCGCGCATTGACCGCAAGCCGGGCGCGCTCGGCGCGGCGCGTTGCCCGAACATCGACAGAGAAGGGGGGAAGGGGGGGAAAGGGGTGAAGGGGAACAATGATGACCGACTAACAAGAAACCCCCCACCCCCGAAGGGGTGAGGGGCTCGTTGCCCGAAGACCGGGCGAGGTACTAGCGGAACACCTCAACATACGAGCACGGCGCGCAGCCGTCGCACTCCTCATTGCCGAGGCGAACCTGCCCAGCGTGGAGCATCTGGTCGCAGGTGTAGCCGCTATGAACGACCTCACACATAGACAGCACCCCGCTCTTGGTGAACGACGACAGCGGCAGCGCGACCGCCACGAGACCGAGCCAGCGGTCAAGTCCGAGATGGTCGGCGTACGCCTCAGCGAAGCCGTAGCAGATGGTTGCTGCCTGTGGCTCGACATTGACCCCATCGGCAGCAATGACGAGCCGCTCATAGGTGTAGCGGAGCCCCTGCTCGTTGGTCTCGGTGATGGTTGCCCCTGTGCCGGTATTCGTCCACTTCGTCGTGGTGATGTCGGCGGCGAGAGCCTCGCCCTCTACCGACTTCCAGATTCCAGCCATTTGCGAACTCCTCTCTGTGCTGCTCGGTCATCTGCCGAACTACCCAGAGTCTACCGGCACACAGGCAACGCCGCAAGCCCACCGACGCGCCAGACGCAACGCTGCCCATACATCGACAGGACACACGGGTGCGTAGTTCCGGTGGGTCAAAGGGGTAAAGGGGTAAGGGGAGTAATGAGTAATGAATGATGAACTGATGAATGATGACTGCGCAGCTACACGAGTGATGACCGCTCATCGACAGACGACGGCTACGCGTGGTTGCCCAATGCCGGTGCTGGCCAGTTAGGGCAAGGGGTCAAGGGGTAGAAGGGGTAAGGGGTGAAGGGGTGAACTGATGAACCCGACTGATGACTGACCAATGAGCAACCGTCGCAGCTGCGCGCTCATTGACCGTTCATCGACAGGGAGCAGATGACCGCAGCCGGAGCGGAACCGATGGGGTAGAAGGGGGAAAGGGGGAAGGGGGATGAATGATGAATGAATGACGAATGATGACCGCTCATCGACATACAGCCGCGAAGGTTGCCCACTACCGGAGCCGAGCGATAGGGCCAACACAGGGCAACAAAAAACCCGCCCCCCGAAGGGAGCGGGTTTCTGTTGCCCGATACTCGACGAGGGCTATCCCGTAATCACCGCCACATCATTGCGCTCAATGCCCAACGCCCACGCCAGATCGCCGTAGCGAGTCCGAGCGTCAGCGAGCATCCGCAGATCCTCTGGACGCTGCGCCCAGAGCGCAACGAAGGTGCGGCGTGCCGACTCGGTGAGTTCTCCGAAGTCCTCTTCGTCGTAGCCCGTCGAGTAGTGGGCAGCGTCGTCTACCAACTCGCGGAACTCGGCAGGGTTCATCGCCAAGACGACCCAGCCTTCGTTGGTTCCGTTCGTTGACCGAATCTCGACAGATACGGAGTCAAGGTCGCGGCTCGTGTGGTCATCCCAGAAGCGACCCGACACCACGAGCACCTTCGCAGCCGAGCCGAGCGTGCGGCGAGCCGCTGCCCCTGCCCGGTGCTCCTCATCAGTGATGGAGAGCAGGACGGCGCGGACGATTGCCCGCACCTCGACCAGACGCTTCTGGTTGCTCTCGTTGCTGAACGGGTTTCCGTCCATTGTGAACCCCTTTCGTCAGGGCGGGTCTGTGCCGACAACCCCAACACCGAGAGACTACATCGACACACGGGCAGCGTCAAGCCCCACCACCGAACCGACCCGACCAGTTGCCCGATACCGGAGAAGGCCGCAGTCGTGGGGTGTAGGGGTGTGGGGTATGGGGTAAGGGGATGAACTAATGAATGAATAATGAATGAACAAATGAAAACCCCCCACCCGTTAGGGTGAGGGGTTCTCGGAGCTGCGACGACGGACTAGCAGCCGTGAGCCATCGTCGGCACCTGCTCCTCGCCAGCAATCATCCACGACACCAGCCGCGTCAGATTGACGCTGCGGTGAGCATGGAAGGCGGCGCGGTTCTGGCACGCCGAGCCTTCCTTGCCAGCGTACGGACACGCCGTAGTCCAGCCGTACTCGGTCGGAGCCGAGATGACCAAGTCCACGACAGGCTCGCCCTTCTTGGTCAGATACACGCCCTCAGGGTGGATGTCGCGGTTCACCTGCCCAGCGACGCGGAAGGTGAACACCTCGCCCTTCGGCGTGTTCTCCACGACACCGCAGACCTTGACGCGACCGATAGCGCGGTGCGCAGCGGCGCGGCTCGCGGCTGCCCGCTCCCGGCCAGCCTTCACCTTCTCGCTGGTCGGTGCCGACAACGCGGTCAGCACCACCACGAGCCCCTTGCTCTTGGCTGCCGCCGCGAGCCCTTCCCCATAGGTCATAGCCATGTGGCTCTCCCTTCGTCGGTTCGGGTCTGTGCCTGCCCCCGACACCAGAAAGATACACCCACCCAGCCACGAACGCAAGTCCAGACCGCGCGAGCTGCCCGCGACCGGTGCCGCCGCCCGCCAGCAAATCGTAGAAGTTTGGGGGTGTGGGGGTATGGGGGATAGGGGAATGAATGATGAATGAATGATGAATGATGCCCATGACCGGCCAATGATTCTCGGAGCTGCGACGAAAACAACCCCGTAGGAACGACGGAGAGGCGCGAAAGCACGGCAGCCCATACCAGAGCACCCGACAAGTTGGGGGGTAGGGGAAGGGGGAAGGGGTCATAGGGGAATGAATGATGAATGATGACCAGAACCAGATGATAAACAAACCACCCCCACCCCGAAGGGTGAGGGTGGCAGTTGCCCGATACCGGCCAGAGGCTAGAAGGCGGGAGAGCCCTCTACGGCTGCGACGAAGGCAAACGGCTTGCCGTCTACCTGAACCCACGACCCAGCCACAGCGACCAAGTCCACAGGAGCCAGAAGGTCAGCGACCCAAGCAGGAGCCGCATCGTCGCCGTCGGACTCCGCGCCCCACTCGCCCACACCCGCGTCAATCTCAATCACGGCGTAGACCGCCTGAATCATTCCGCGCACGGTGGACATCGGGTCATCAAACGAGATCGCCTCGGTGCGGTCAAACGACCAACCCTCACCCAACGCCTCACGCTGACCGTCGCCGGCCTCACGCGCTACTGCTACCAAGAAACGCCACATAGCGTTCCCCCTCTCTGTGCTACTCGGCGGAGCATTGCCGCCGAGGTCATCAGCGTAGCCGGTAGTGGGCAACAACGCAAGGGGTAGGAGCTGCCCGTCGCATGCGAACACCAACCGACGCCGAGAGTCTGGGGCGTGGGGGTGTGGGGGGCGTGGGGTATGGGGTGGTAATGATGAGTGAGTAATGACCGCGCACAGCTATCACCCCAATAAGAAACCCCCACCCCTCACAGAAGGGGCGGGGGCTTCATTGACCGCTACCGGCCAGAGGCTACTCGTCGCCGTCGGGGTCGTCTCCGAACTGGTAGCCGCACGGCTCGCAATACCCAGCCGACCAACCACCCTGGCAATCGCAGCGGGGGCAAGCCGCCACCTCGACCGCGCTGACCTCATCGGTGGAGCACCAAGCGATTGAGTCGTCATCGAGCAGACGCTCCGACGCAGCCTCACCAGAAGCAGGGCGGGAGCCACCCAGCGTCAGGTGGGCGTACTCAATCAGGTACTCCTCGGCGTGGTGCGGATTGGTGAACCACCGCCGCGTGGTCTCAATGCCGCTGACGATCTCTACGCGGATCATCTTCTCCGTGTCCGTCATCTTGGTTCTCCTCTCTGTGCCACCGGGAAGCCCCGGCAGGAACCAAGGTAAGGCACCCGGCAGAGAAAGTCAAGCCCCCCGGTTGCCCGTGGCGAGCTCTTGCCGGAGCCGGTCGAGTCCGGTAGATGGTGGGGGTCAGGGGGGTATGGGGTAGAGCGTATGAATAATGACTGAATGATGACTGACTGATGAATGACCGGACAAATGAAGAGGCCACCCCCCGCACAGATGGGGAGTGGCCTCGGAGCCGAACCGGAGAAGCCTAGCGGTAGTCGCTCGGCATCACCGGATTGCGGAGCGCGTCAATCCAGACGGCTCCGATGAGTGGCGTATCCAGAAGCGTAGACTCAACGGCCTCAAAGACTTCAGCAGCGATAGCCGAAGTTTCTCCGCCCATAGCGTCTACGAAGTTGGCGAAGGCCACCGGGTTATCCGCAAAGAGTTCTGCTTCCGACGGAGTGATGGCCTTCCAAGAGTCTGGCTCGTAGTACGACCAGAACGATGAGCCGGTTTCGTCGTCAGCCCAACCAATCAGAACCGCAAGAGCGGTGCCGTAGGTTGGCACATAGGCGATGAGGTCGTCGCCGTCGCCGTACCGGACATAAGCGCGGAAGGCCGCGTCAGCCGGAAGCGTCTGGCGGCAAGCAGGGCAGGTTCCCTGCGACTGGTTGCCGAGGTACTTGCGAACCCACTTCGTCGCCGGAGTGGTCTGGTCAGTTGCGTTGTCCATTTGTCCTCTCCTCTCTGTGCCTGTGCCGTTGGCAAGTGCCAACACCGGAAAGGTAGCAGGTCTACGGCAGAAGTCAAGCCCCCCTACCGGACAAGGCCGCACGGGGCGCAGCCGGTAGCAGGTGGGGGTGTGGGGGGGT
>JACCDP010963165.1_pt1 | contig 16343 bp, 23 predicted proteins | sample 7445841 | NCBI WGS metagenome assembly JACCDP01 (sample SAMN15323441, study PRJNA562643) | freshwater metagenome | isolation source: river surface water | place: USA:Blue River Watershed | collected 2017-08-17 | reverse complement strand
CGGGTTGCATGATTCCACATCCGGGAACCCAGAGCATCGTTGAAATACTCTCCTCCGAGAGAGAGAAGAGACTATCGACCAGTAGTATTGCCACTGAGGCCAAGTAAACGTGTCTGCGTTCATCTCTCGATCAGGGGCAAGCCCCAGGGAGAGCGGGTTTCCGGCGGCATTGGTTGCACCAAATCCCCAGCCGCAATCTCGGTAGGGGAGAGACGCGTTGAATGGTCTTTGAGAAAGGACGTAGTCTCCGCCGATGTCAGAGCAAAAAATCGTGGTCGTGGTCTTTGTGTAGACGCCAGAACCATCCGGCGATCCGCGGTGCACCGACACGATCGAGGCGGCGGAAAGCCTAGTGACGCGGACAGTCACAGCCCCGGGAATCGTCCCGGTGCAGCACATCCGCCCGTAACCTGTGGCCTGACCTTCGTAGGATGCTGACGTACTTCCGCAGGTCGTGCAATTTCCGCCGCCGCAACACGGGCACCCAGGCAGCAACAGCCCCAGCGGATACATGAGCGCCGCGAACACGAACACGCCCCACAGGGGCAACGCGGCAGGGTTGGCGGCGATCTCGGCGAACATCATGAGCACTCCGCCGAGACGAGATACCAGACTCCGCCCTGGTTCGGGCCGGCGAGCATCACCCATTTATTCGTCGCCACCGCGGCGAACTTGTTCATCCCAACGACGGAAAAACCTGTCGCCGTTTCCGACCCCGCCTCCCCGGAATAGACCGGGATGGTCTGGGTCGCGCCCTTGGCCCAGGCCGCGACGGTCTTCCCGAGGATCACCGGCGGATCGTCGCCCGTCTGGTAGGTCGGTGGGTGAGGAGTCCCGCCTCGGCCGCTGTTCTCGACGACGCGGACGGCCCCGAAGATCCGGGCCCAGCCCTCGCGGGATGTGGTGGTGATCTGGCGCGTCATGAAGGCTCCCCGAACTGGGTCGCGAAGACGGCCTTCGGATACGGGTCGAAGTCGAGGGCCACCGGCGGAGTCCCGGGCGAGAGGGCCACGCCGTTGGCCAGGGCCACGGGTTGCCGGACGGGCTTCCCGTCGACCCCGAGGATCGTGGCCCGGTTGGTGCCAGTTCCGGACGGCACTCCCGAGGAGTTGACCCTCTGGGAGAACCCCATATCCCAGGGCTTCTCGTGCCAGGTGTCCTCGCGGTAATCGATGTCGAACGACACCTCCCAGTAGCGGGCCGCGGTCTGGACCGCCCCGGCTTGGGTCACGATCACCTTCTTCACCATCGACGCCACCGAACACTTCCAGGTGTCGGCGAGCCCGTAGGCCGAGATGGTTGGCCAGGTGTCGGAGTTGGTCCGGTTGTTGACGACCTTGATCTGAGCGAGAGCGAGGGCCAGCGTGGAATAGGACCGGACAAGGTTCCACCCGAGGAAGTTGAGCTCCCGTTCCATGCCCTCGAGCGGATCGCCGGCGGAGTTTTTGAGAACGTTCCCGTCCTTGTCCTTGAAGAACGGGAGGCTTTGTGTCGTCCCCTTCGCGCTCCAGACGTCGAGCGGGAGCCCGTTGGCCGGGTTCACTTCGACGATCGGGACGAAGTATTGGATCGTCACATGCCACAGGAGCCCGGTTCCGTCGACCGCGGCGTAGTTCCACCGCATCGCCTTACAGCTGCCGAACGTGGGGTGGGCGTCCCCGTAGGCCACCGCGGGGGCGGTCAGGATGGCGATGATGCTCGTCGTCGGCGGCGGAGCGTCGACCCGGACTTCCCATGTCTCGTCGAGGATATGGGACTCGCGGAAGGCTCCGTTTCCGGTGGCCTTGCTGGGCTTGTATTTGGTGGACACAACGGCCATCGGATCACCTCGCGAAGTCGAGCTCGAGGACGTCGACACCCATGTCGGAGGTGTTCTCGACGATGGTCTCCAGGGCGTCGAGTTGCCGCTCCTGGACGTCGTCACCGCCGCCCCGCATCAATCGAAACATCTCGGAGATGCCTTCCTTTGAGCGGCTGTCGACGGCGGTCAACTTCTGGCCGGCAGCGGCACCGAGGGCACCGCCGACCGGATCCACCGTCGTCCGCTTCGTCTCGTCGATGCCGCCGGCAGCGGTTCGGGCTTTGGCGACGGCGGCGTCGATTGCGGCCGTGAGCGGACCCGCGGCGGCCTGCCCGATCTCGCGGCCGGGGGCGGTGGCCGCGTCCAGGTTCGACATCGCGGCGGCGAAGTTGGCCTTCGCCCCCTTGGCCAATTCGTCGTTGAACCCGGTGGCCGCCGCGGTCGCTGAGTCGAGGAGCGACGACGACAGCCCGAAGGCACCGGCGATGGCCTTGGCCGCGACCAGGAGCCCTTCGATCGGGCCGGTGATGCCCATCACGAAACTCTGGAAGACCCCGGCGAGGCCCCGGCCGATGGCCGCGAACACCGACGCCACCTGGGAGCCGATGTCGAAGACCCCCGACCAGTAGTCCCCGACCGCCGCGAAGGCTTCCATCACTCCCCCCGAGCCGACGATGAATCCGTCGACCACCCCGGCGAAGGCTCGCGCCCCGGAGAGGATCCCCTCGCCGATCGTCTGGCCGATGTTGGCCCCTCCCATGGAGCCGACCAACTCCGTGAACGTCGTCATGACCTCGGCCACTGCCGGCGAGAGATACGCGACCACCTGTTGAACGATGCCCTGGACGGCCTTCCCGGCATCCTCGAAGGAGTCCTTCATCCCCTGGACGTTGTTGGTCTGGTCCTGGGTGAGGGCCAGCCCGAGGGCCCGGGCCCGCTCCTCGGCGGCAGCGATCGCCCCGGCCCCCTGGTTGAAGAGGGGGAGGAGCTCGGCCCCTGACTTGCCGAAGATCTTCACCGCTGCTGCGGCCCGTTCGGCTTGGGTCGGCAGGGCCGCGATCGCATCGGCGACGAGACGGAATCGATCCGCCGCCGTGGTGCCCTGGAGATCGTCGACAGAGACCCCAAGGCCCGCGAAGGCCGCCTTCGCTTCCTTCGACCCCCGGGCTGCCTTCACGAACGCGACGTCGAGCCGGGTAGCCCCGGCGGCGATCTGCTCGAAGGAGATGTCGTCTTCGACGATCCGGAGGGCTTGGAGCTCCCCGTAGGTCATGCCGATCCGGGCCGCGAGCTTCGACGTCTGGTCGATCGCCTCGGCCTCGGCGTTGCCAAACGCGAGCAGGGACCGGGCGGCGTTCGTCGCCGCGCTCGCGATGCTGCCGATCAACTGGGCCGCGTTGATCGCAACCAAGGCCGATAGCTTGCCGCTCGCCTTGCCGACCGCGTCCTCGAGCTTGTTCGTTTCCGCTGCCGCCTTGGTCGTCGTGGCTGTCTCCTGGCGGAGCTCGTCGTCGGCCTTGTCGACGGCGCGGGCATAGGTCTGGTGGTCGATTGCCCCCATGACCAGGAGACCGTTCAATCGGGTCACCTCGGCCGCGTGTCGTTCCTCGGCGGTAGCCACTGACCGAGCAACGATCGCCCCCTCTCGCATCGCGTCGGAGAGCCTTCGCTCCGCCTCTGCCGCGGCTTCCGTCTTCTCCGACTCCAGAGCATCGGCCGCCCGCTTGGCCGCCTGCTCGGCCTCGCGCGTGGCTTCCTCGCGCGCCCGGGTGTATCCGGTGGCATCGTCAAGCGTCTGGTTCAACTTTTCGACGGCCCGGCGATAGGTCTCCTGGGAAATCGCACCAGCCGCCAGGAGTTGCTCGGCCTCGGCGAGGGACTCGTCGTATCGCTCAAAAGCGTTTTGGCTTTCGCGGGTCACGGCGGCCCCACGTTGCATCAATCCCGACTGCTCGGCCGCGATGTCGTTGATACGGGCGAGACTCGCGGCGTATTCGTCCGCGGTGATCGTCCCGGCTTGGAGTTGCTTCGCGAGCCCCTCCATCCGACCCCGGAGGAGCCGAAGCGTCTTTTCCGACTTCTCGGCCGCCGGGCCGAGCTTGTCGATCCCGCCAGCGGAAACACCCTGGAGGACGGCCATCGAGGATCCGAGGCCGCGAACGTCGACTCCGAGCTTTTTGAGCGCAGCACCGGCGGCCCCGGTGGCCTGGACAAGCCCACCGGCGGAGGCGGTGAAGATCGCGCGAACACTGCCGATAGCTGCGCTCATCGGATCACCCCTTGCCGCCTCATCTGGTCCGCGAACTGTGGGACGGTCGCCAAGACCGCCGCCATTTCTTCGTCGCTCTGGACGTCCTCATCGACCCGATAGTTCGGGAGGAACATGTCCTCCATGTTGTCGTTGACCTTGCCGATCGCGCTTGCCACCGTCACCGCCGTCCGGGCCGCCTGCCGCCAGTGTTCCCCGAATGGTTCAACGTGCCAGAAGGCCAGCCAGCCGACGATCTCCTCGATATCGATCTCCTCGACGAACCTCCGGAAGTCGGGCCGATTACATTCCAGGGCCAGCCGACGGACGAACCGCTCCAGCGGCTGGCCTTCTATTCCCCCTTGGCCACCTCGACGCGTTGATCGTCGACAGCGAGGACCGTCTCCCACGCCTTCGCGTACAGGCCCGCGACGATCGCCGGCGAAGCCTGAAGGAGGAGGGCGACATCCCCGTCTGGGAACAGCCGGTTCCCGGCTTCGTCGACCAGGAGGATGGCGACTGCCTTGGCCGCGGCCTCGGCCGCGACTGGCTTCGTCTCGCCGTGCCGGGCGACGATGCCACGCCACTCAGCGAACGTGGGATGACGGAGCCGGGCGGTCTGTCCGCAGACCTCCACCTCCACCGCTTCGCGCCGAGGGCCAGCCAAAATCGAATCACGAGTGAGCATGTCAGGTTCCGTCAAAGGTGAACTGGGCCACTCCACGAACCTTGTCGCGGATCTGGCCGGTGAACTCGAGGTTGGTCATCAGCGCCGAGCCACTGACCGAGAAGGCATGACAACTGGCCGCGAGAGTCGCGCGCCGGCCGCGGTCGGAGGGACCGAGCGACGAGGGGTTCCCGAGGAACTCCACCTCGAGCGTGATCGGATCGACGGCCGTGATGTCCACTTGCCGGACGATCCGGCTGTTCGCACCCGACCCGAGGATCGTGGCCCCGGCCGCGGTGACGTCGACCACTTGGCCACCGGGGAGAGCGCAGCGAAACCGCTGGATCTTCCCGAGGTTTACCCCTCCGAATGAGACCGCGAAGCCCTGCGCGCTTGCCATGTCGCCCCCATGATCACGGGGACGGCGGAACGACGGTCGTCATGCGGAAGGACGCGGTGAACTGGATTTTCCCCTTCACCTCACCGGAGATCTCGTAGTCGGTGCAGATCGCGTAGCCCGAGATCCCAAACTTCGCGCAGGTGATCGCCCCCGACGCGTCTTGTCCCGGCGCGGGCATGTCGTACCCCTCGACGGTGATCACATCGCCGTCGTTGAGCGGGGCCGGTTCGTAGACCGCGTCCGACCCCTCGGCGAGGTCAAGCGTCGAGACCTCGATCTCCTGGGTCGTGCGCTTGCGGGTGATCTTCCGGACCTTGAAGCTGGTCCCGGCGAAGGTGAACGTCGTACCCTGTGCGGACGGGAGGGCGGAAGGTGGCATGGGTCACTCGTTCCAGAAGATTTGGTAGGTCTGTTCGACGACGTAAGTGGTGGCCGATCGGCCCTCAAACTGAATCGGGGGGCCGTCCCGCTCGTCCGTCAACTGGACGCGGTCGATGGTGGCACCGTTGGCGGTGCCGGTGAAGTTGTTCAAGGCTGCGCGAACGGAGTCCGCCAGGGCCTTTCCGGCGAGGTATCCGTCGGAATAGATCTCGACGGTAAACGTCCCCGAGACAGCCCCCGTCGTGCCGTTCTCGAGGTCGAGATCGCGCTCGGAGTTGTCCCTCGCGAAACACGCGAACGGGGGCTCCTTCTTGTCGGGACTGGTCACCGGATAGATGTCGATCCCGGCCGCGGCGGCGGCTGCGTAGATCCACGCCTCTGGGGAGCCGTTGTTCGCTGGCATCAGTAACCCCTATAGCGTCCGCGTCCCTGCTCGCGGGCGAGCTCGGCGGCGGCCCGTTCAAGGCTCACCGCCATTTCCGCCGTGATGTTGGCGAGGATCGCGGACTGGTTGGCGGCGATCGTGTCTCGGAGCATCCTCCGAGCGGGCATCGATCCACGGCGGCGGCGGGTAGTCGTGAATCGCTCCGCGGTTCCGCGCTCCACGACGGCGGAGTGATAGCCCTTTTTCCCGTCGCTCCCGCCGCGGCCATATCCGACGATGCCGACCACCCGTTGAGTCTGGGTCTTCCCATAGGTGCGGATGATCGTCTTCACGCTCCGACGAAGCCCTCCGGTACGGACGGGAGTCGCGGCGCGAAGCACCGGGTGGTATGGCTTGATACCCCTCCGAAGGGCCTTTTGCATGTGCCGGGCCCCGAGCCTGCCCGGAAGGTTGTTGAAGGCACGAACCAGCGAGTCGACCTGGGTCTTCGGCCCGTCAAGTCGGTAATCGCGGTCCCAGCGGAAGACCTCGGTCATGCGGTCTTCTCCGACGCAAGGATCGTCTGCTCGTCGCGATCGTGGGCGACCACGGACGTCGGATAGAGAATCCGATCCCCCCCGGACTCCCAGACGATCCGACAGGTTCCGTCGAGGCCATCGACGAACGGGATCACGATCTCGAACTCCGACTGCCCCACGGTCTGCTTCCGCTCGGTTGTCTCTCCGTAGCTGGTCTGGCGAATCGACCCCCGGCGGCGGGTAAGCTTCGACCACGACTGGACGGCCTCGCCGACGGCGTTCCGGGAGACGGTCGCCGTCTCGATCCGGAACGTATGGGTCCGTGTGCCGGCGGGGCGCATGACCATTACCAGGCCCCCGTGACGGAGTGAGCGGCCAGGAGCGTCTCGCATGCGGCGGGGAGCTCCTCGGCGATCGTGCCGGTGATCACCGCCTCACGGTTGCGATACCAGTGAGCGACGTAGAGCAGGATCGCCGACTCCAGCCCCGGCTCGATCCTGGCCCCCGGCGCGGGACCGGCCCAGTAGGTGACGACGAGCGTCCCATCGGCTGGCAGAGTTGGGAACGAAGAGAACCGGACCACCGCCGGACGGGAGTCGGCGTCGACCGCGTAGGTGGCCGAGGAGACGGCCACCCCGCCGGCGGTGATCGCGAGCGGGTGGTCGACGTCGACCAGGAGCGGCGAGACCGGAATCCGCAAAACACCAATCTGACGTTGGTGGGTTGGGTAGAAGTCTTCGGCCGTGAACGTCGCGCGGTACTGCCGGGCGGCGAGCGAGACCCCGAGCCGCTGCTCCACCAGCCGGCGGCCGGTGGCGATCAGTCGGAGGATCAACTCGTGATCGTCCTCCTGTTCGGGGAGAAGTCCCAGCTGGGCCTTCGCGGCCCGGAGCGAGACGGGCTCGACCTCGGGCTGAGTGACCGGGACGACGGATCGGACGAGCATGGGGCCCCCTCGAGGTCAGCGGGTGGCGCGTTGGACGTTCTTCGGCTTTGGGGCTTCGGCTCGCTCGACCGGGAGCTCGGCCGCCTCGGGAGCGGCGACGAACGTGGCGAGGCCGCAGTCGACGAGATGGCGGGCCATCGGCTCCGGGAACTTCGCGACGGCCCCGGCGGCGTGGTCTCCGTACTCCTGGCGGAACTGGATCGAGACACTGGACATGAGAGAACTCCGGAAAGGGGGGCGGCCGGGCGAGGGGGTGAGCCTCGCCCGGCCGCTGGAGACGGGCGGGAGTCAGGAGCCAGGGGATCAGGTGCCCTGGAGGATGGCACCGGCGAAGGACGGGTCGTGGTTGGCCAGACCGAACCGGCCGTGGGCGAGGAAGACCGTCTGGTTCTCGCGGGCCTTGATCTCGCGGAGCGGGACGACCGACATCTCCGACCGCATGGCGATTGCGGTCGTCATGCGGAAGGCCCCGTAGACGGCCAGGACGTTGGCCGGCAGGACGTCGGACTTGTAGACGGGAACGCCCCACACGGTCGGGACGGGAGCACCGCCACCGACCATCGGCTGGACGAACCGGGTTCCCTCGAGGGCGAGCAGCTGGCCCCAGCCGGCACCGCTGACGACCCAGGCGAACTCCCCCTGGACCATCGGATCGACCGAGCCGACGACCGCTCCGACGTTGGCCGCGGAGATCGTCGAGCCGGCGGCCACCGTGGCCTTCCGTCCGGCGGAGATCCCGGCGTACAGACCGGCGATGGAGTTGGCGACATGGCCCTGGAGCCAGACGGTGTCGGTGAACTTCGCGAAGCCGTTGCCGATCGCCTGCGTGACGTAGCCCGCGACGTCGATCGGGCTGTCGTTGAGGAGGTTGTTGGAGATGTCGACCTCGGCCTTCGCGTCGTAGACGGTCAGGGTGGCCTTCGAGGTCGTCGGATCCTGCGCCGTGGGGGCGGTGAGCTCCGCGACGAAGTCGGCGGTGACGGCCGCGAGCTTCGGGACATCCACCGTCCGGCTGTTGGTGTTGATCGTGAAGGCCAGCTGAGCACCGAGGCTCATCCGGTTGATCACGTTGACGACCTCGGAGTAGAGCTCCACGGGCGGATTGAACTCGGGGCCGGCACCGGCGGAGCCGGTCTCCGACAGGGCCCGGGCGTGAACCCGGCCATCGCGGAGGTCGCGGAGGTACTGGGCGATTCGGAGCGCGCGGGCCTCGTCGGAGACCTTGCGGACCCCGAACTGAGCGGGACGCACGATCTCGCGGGCCTCATCGTCACCGCGGCCACGCTGCTCGGCCTGGTCGCCGACCGAAGTCCGCATCCGGGCGAGCCGCGCGTCGATCGCGTTCTCCCGCTCGAGCTCGGTGGCGATCTCGTCGGCCCGCTTCGCGAGCTCCTCGATTCGGCCGAGGTTGTCGGCGGCTTCCTGCTCCCCTTCCGGGGCAGCGTTGCGGAGGAGCTCGAGGTCGGCGTTGACCTTGGCGGCTTCGTCGGCGAGCCGGCGGCGGGCGTTCGTCATGGGATAGGCTCCGGGGGGCGTGTGCGGTGTCGAAGACTCACGCACGATCACGCAGAAGCCGGTGCCGGTGAAGTTGCGAGTGGTAAGGTACAACCGCGTTACTTCTTGCAGCCGCAGGGGCAGTCCTTCTCACATCGCATCTCGATCCGTCCGTCGGGTCGATAGATGCCCCCCTGACACTTCCCGCCACAGGCACAGTTGGCGGGAGACGGGGGCGGCTTCGGGGCCGTCTCCGGCGCGAGGCTCGCATAGGCGGCAGCGACGGCCGCGGCGGCGCGTGGAGGTTCGCGGTCGATCTCGGCCGGATCGGCGGAGAGGCTGGCCAACAGGGCGAGGAGCGAGCGGTAGAGGGTCACGCTTCACCTGCTTTCGGGAACTCGAACTCCGGGAGGACGGTCGATTCCTCGGGGAATGGCGTGTCGATCGGCACCTTTCCAATGAAGTAGCTGTCGTCGCGGCAGGCGGCCACCGCCTTTTCCTTCTCAGTCCAGATGCCGCACAGCTCCCAGCGGTGGTCGAGCTCGGGACGGAGTTGACCGACAATCCAGACGTTCACGGGCTACCTCCTTCGTCGCGATCGATCCATGCCGAGATTGACTCCGACAGCCTCGCCAACAGCCACCAGCCGGCCAGGACAACGCACACGCCAACGGCGGAGCCGACGGCCGCGACGCCAGCGATCCATGCGACGATCTCGAAAAGAATCGGGTCCATCACCATCCCTCCCCGTGATCGACGACCGGATGCCCGTCGGCGTCGTAGGCCGGCGCGTGGACGAGTTGTCGTTGTTGCGGCGGCGGGGGCTCGGCGGCGAAAGCCATCCATAGCCCGAGCCTTGCAGCCGTCCTGGCGATCCGGCCGAGCGCCGTGAGAACCGGCCGCTGGGGCGTCGGGTTGATCGGGCTTGCCGGGGAGCTTCCGAGCCACCAGCCGACGGCCAGGGCGACGAAGACGGTGGCGATCGTTCGGCGGTCGATGGTCATGGCGGGATGCTCACTGGGCGAGGGAGAGGGAGTCGGCGACGGTGGCGGGCTCGGGCGGTTGCGGGGCGGGCTCCAGCCACGCGCCATTGTCGAGGTCGCGGGCCTTCCATCCGTTGACCCCGGCGATCACGAAGGAGTCACCCTGGGCGAGGATCGCTTCGATGTCTTTGCGGTCGGCCCAGAAGCATCCGTCTGGCATGTCGGCAGGCCAACGGCTCCCCTTCACCCAGGACGGCCCCCACGAATTGGCGACCAGGGCACCGTCTCGGGGGCTTCCGTTGGCCTTGTACCGGATGCCGATGACCAACATGCAATGAGACCACTGCCCTCCCCTCGGGAGGAATCCATCGGCATCCCTGACGTTGGTCGCGGCAAAGCCGACGTTGGAACAGACAGGGACGGTCATCCCGTTTTCGATCGCCGCGGCGAGCGAGTCCCACGAGTCACAAAGCGCGACGCCTTGGGCCGTGTGCTTCATCGCTTCCTTCGCGAGGTCGGCGGGGACTCCGTGCGCGCCCCACTCCTTCGAGGTTCCGATGTCGTAGGTCGAGAGATCGACGGCCCCGTATTTCTGGCGGTAGAGGATGCCGCCCACACCAGCCTTTGTGCCGACGACCCAGCGAGCGGCGGCGGCCCCATAGGATCCGTCGGAGTAGCCCGCGAACGTGACCGGCGGAAGCCTGCCGGCCGTCCTGCTCCCACCGTAGATCGGCTCGGTCGCGACGAGTCTCGGCGGGTCGGACAACTCCCCCTCGGTCCAGTCCACCGCCTGGCCGATGTACGACCCCAAGGCCCAGCCGAACGACACACAGGAGCCGTGGTTGCCTTGATTCCACACCTCGAACGGCCGCCCGTAAACGGCCCGATGGGCGCGATCGGCGTGTCGGTAGAGGAACGTATCGCGGCCCTTGGCGTTGGCCATGACCTCCGGGGCCGCGCCCTTGAAGTCGGGATGGTCGAGCTCGCGGAGGAACTCGCGAACCCCGTCGGGGTTGGGGGTGTAGCCGAACCGACTCTCGACCCCGGCGGCGATCCGGTGGGTCGCCCGCTCGACGAGCGCCCCGACGATCGCGGCCACGATGACGAAGCCGATCGCGGACCAGGTCCAGGTCTGCTGGCGGCGCGTCATCGTGTCGCCTCCGCCGCGGCCTGGGCGATGCTCTTGAAGGCGTAGACCCACGCCGACCGCTTCGCGGCGTCGACTGGCCCTCCGTCAGTGCCGATCTCGGCGTCGAGGTAGCGCTTGATCTCGTCTCTGACCGCTGGTTGACGCGCCCCGAGCGACACGCCTTCGCAGCGTATTTCCCTGGCGGCACGGCGTAGGTCGTCAAACGCAGCGCCGGTGCGGAGCCGTGGTTCTTTTGGTCTTCCTTCCTGGTCCTGCGGAAGACCGTCCCACTGGATCTTGTCGGCCAGCTCTTGCATCAGGGCGGAAGTCGTGGCGGCATCTGCCGCGGCATCCGGCCCGACGAACTTCCCACGCAGATCGAGCCCGACCACCGGAGCGGGGGCGGGGGCGGGGGCGGGCGCTCGCGATTCGCGAATGGCGAAAGCGACCATGCCCCCGGCGGCGAGGATCGCCAGGAGGGTGAGCGGGTGCGGGCCGCCAGACGACATCGCCGGGCCTGCCGGCAGCGACGGGATTGGCGACAGCGGCGGCAGGCTCGCCGGGGCGGCCGGGCGTGACCACAGGAGCCATGCCACCGCGAGACCGGCGAGGAGGGCGGCGGTCGTCATGCGGGCTTCTCCGCGGCGCGGGTCAGGGCGAGGATCTGCTCCAGCGCGCCGCCGGCAGCGGCGAGGACGAGCGAGCGGACCAGCGGCTTCGCCAGGATCCAGAAGGGCTGGAGGTAGAGCGGGACCGCGAAGCCGGCGACGGCGTCGAAGAGAGTCCCGACGACCCCGAGGGCCCACAACTTCTTCGCCGGGCCATCGGCCGGGATCTCCTCGAGGCCGGTCACGGCCAGGCGGAGGAGCTGGACTGTCAGGGAGCCGAACTCGGCCACGGTCAGACCGCCGGCGGCCTTCACGCGGGCACTGTCGACGAACGCCAGGCAGGCCGCGGCGAGCTTCTGTTCCGCGCTCATCGGTGACGTCTCCAGACTTGATTGGCCGGGACAACGGACTTCGACCGCTCGCCACATGTGCAGCGGAGGTACTGGACGACGGTCTCCCCGGCCCGCTTGCTGGTGCGGACTCGGGCCCGCTCCCCGCAGCGACACTGGCGATCAGAGGCCATTCGTTTTCATCCTCGCGATCGCGATGGCCGCCTTCGCGCCAACGAGGGCGGCCAGCCGCTTCCGGTCTGCCGACAGCCGACGGGCGGCATCGGCCGCGGCGTCGGCCTCACGTTCCGCGATCGCCCGCTGTTCGGCTTCGGTCAGGTTGGCGGCGGCGAACGCGTCCCGCCGGCGGAGGGCCACCGAGGAGCGCGGGTAGGCTGGGCGAGTGACGACAGCGACGTCGAACAGGCCCGAGACCCGATGGATCGTCCTGGTGATGTTCCCCTTCTCGTCGGTGGCCCAGGTCTCGTGGCGCGGATCTGCCTTCACGGTGAACGCGAAGGAGGAGCCCGAGACGTAGCCGCCGCGGATCAGGGTCAGGTATTCGTCGACGCGGGGACTCGGCTGGGGCGGGGTGGCCCGATACTCGAGCCCCTTCTCGCCCTCGCGGATCTCCAGCGTTTTGTTCGTCGTCCGGCCGAGGGGGAACCCTTCGTCATGCTGCCACGTTGCGACGACGTCCAGGCCGCGCTTCCCGAGGACTTCGGTGAAGGCTCCGCGGTCGAACTTCTCGCGGAACCCGAGGTCGCCAGACCAGGAATCCCACGGCGGGGCGATACCGGAGATGACCGGCGGCCCATCGGCGCGGAGCTCGACGTCGATCGGCCCGAGCTCGGCCGGCAGGAACCGCCGCTCGATGTCGTTGTCCTGGTCCATGATGTCCTCCGTCAGGCGGCTGGGTTGGCGATGGCACCGGAGACGATCGACGAAGCTGCGGCCGGGTCGATCTGGGGGAAGCTGGCGGCGATCAGAGCCTCGGCGGCAGGGGCCGCGAGCGAACCGGCGGAGACGGCAGACAGGATCGCGAGGATCGTCGTCACGCTCCCATCGGTGAGCGAGGTATCCGCGGCGACCCCGAGCGGGACGAAGCCGCTCTGGATGTAGGTCTTCTTCGCGGCCGGGTCGTCGATCTCTGGGAAGTCTTCGAGGTCGCGCATCTCCGCCGGCTGGAGCGCGCCCCATTTCGCGAGGACGTCGTAGAGCGCGCCTCGGGCGGCGGAGTCACCGCGGAGAAGGCCACGGTTGTCGACCTTGGCCTTCACCCCGGCGTAAAGCGGGCCGCTCCTCGGGGTCAGAATCGTCCGGTTGATCGCCCCCTCGAGGCGGCGCTCCCACGGGAGAAGGCACCACACCTGGGCGGAAAGATGCTCCTGTTCGGTGGTCGAATATTTCATCGCCTCCCGGACCCCGACCAACGTCCCCGGCACACCGTAGACGGTGGCACACTCCGCGGTAACGTCGCGCCGCAGCTGCGAGAACTCCGAGGCTTCGTTGGAGTTGCCTTCGATCGTTCGGAGGGTGGCCTTTTTCGGGAGGACGGCCGCGTTGCCGCGGGCCTGTGGGCCGCCATAGATCTCCCGCCACTGGTTGCGGAAGGCCCGGATCGCGTCGTCGTTGAGCGTCTCCGATGTCTCGATGACGACGTCGGGGCGGGCGGAGTTGTCCCAGAAGTTTGTCGCGGCCTGGTCGAGCTTGCGCGCGAGCGACACCGAGGTCGCGCAGAGGGCCGACGGAACCATGCCCCGGAAGGAGTTGTCCGACAGCCAGCGAACGTGGAGGATCTCGTCCTGGCCGAACGGGATCCAGCCAGACGTCCCGCCTGGGCCCGTTCCATCGGGGAACAGATAGCGGTATCCGATCGTCCCGTCGCTCATCCGGGAGACGGTCATCCGGCTGGGGTGGAGCGGTTCAAGCGCGGAGCAGAATCCGCCGGCCACCGATGGCACGATCCGGGAGTAACCGTTCCCCCAGAGGGCCGTGTGGTAGATGGTCGTTTCGAGCCACTCATAGAGCGACTGCCAGCCGTTCGGCGAGTCGGTCAGGACGTCGTAACAGGGGATGTTGCGCGCGATCTCCTTCCGCCCGTCTGGCAGCGTTCGGACCACGCGGATCGGCATCGACGCCACGGACTGGGCGAGGAATCGGACACAGGCGAGGATCGCCGTCGTCCGGATCGCCACCTCGGGGGTCACCGCCTCGGGGCGGATCATCGCCGACCAGGGCCCGGTCCCATCGGACAGACCGCGGAGCTCGAGCGACGGGGCCGCCGGCCGGGGCGGGGCGGATCGGCGGAATAGATCGAGGATTCCCATGGAGACATGGGACAGGGGCCAGCCGTGGCGGTGAAGTTAGAGCGCGTGGAGCGTGAAGTCGGAGCCCTCGGGCTCGGCGTCGGTTGAGGCCCCCGCCAGGGCGTTGATCAGAGCGAAGATCGCGTCGACCTTCTCGGAGCTCTTCGCCTTGTCGGGTCGGATATTCCCGTTGGGGTCTTCCCAAATACAAACGTTGTTTGCACACCAGGACATGATCGGGGAGCGGTAGCGGATCCGCCGGGTCTTCACGAGATCCTCGAGCATCTTCGATGGCCCCGTGAGGTATCCGATCGACTGCCGGACCTTGTGAACTTCGACCCCGTCGGCCTGGAGCTTCGTCGCGATCCAGTCGAGATGCCACGGATCGCCGAAGACCCCGCGGCACTCGTGACCGTCGAGCCGCTCCTGGATCTCGGAATAGATCCGCTCCTGGTCGATCCGACTCCCCTCGGTCACGCGGAGCCATCCGTCGCGGACCCAGGTCGAGTAGGGAACCCCGTCCCGCTTCTCGCGCTCCGCCATGCCCTCGGCAGGAACCCACGCTAGGAGCTCCGCGTCATACGTGCCGTCGTCGGAGCGAAACAGGAAGACGGCGGCCGTGAGGTCGTTGTGATCCGCGAGGTCGAGCCCGACCCAGCAGGGCCGACCGTCGAGGGGCTCGGGCGGATCCACCTGGCAGCGGGCGAACTCCTCCCCATGGAACCATCGGTTGTCTTTCTCGGTCCAGACGTTGAGGCTGTAGCGAAGCCAGCGGGACATCTTCCGCGGGTCGGTGAGCGCGTCCCGGTAGTCGGCCGCGAACTCCTCCTCGAGGAACGTCGTCCCCATGGAAGGGTTGGCCTCCCGCCAGACTGCCGGATCACCGAAGCCGCGAGGGTCTTCGGGGTCCGCCCCGTAGATCACCCCGAGGAACGACGGGTTGGACGCGGGGTCGGCCAGGACGAGCTCGGCGTCTCGCCACCACTGAAATCCTACGCTGTTCCGGTTGTCCCCGGCGGTGGAGATCGCGAGGACCAGGCCGTTCGGCGTGGCGCGCGTCGCGTAGGTCAGGGCCGCGATCAGTTGGTCGTTCTTGTGGGCGTGGATCTCGTCGATGATGACCGAGCCGTTGAGCCCTTCGTTCCTGTAGGCATCGGCACTCAAGCATCGCAACACGTTCCCGTGATCTCGGTTTCGGATCACGGACTTCGAGTCGATCACCTCGAGGAGCTTCGACAACTGCGGCGAGCTCGCCACGAACTTCGCGACGACCCGGTAGATCTCTCGGGCTTGGAGTCGGTCGACCGCGGCGAGGTAAACGTCGGAGATCGGGGCATGGCCACAGAGGAGGTACTGGGCGACGGCCGCCATGAGGAAGGATTTTCCGTTCTTCTTCGGCACGAACACCGAGGCGCGGCGATAGCGGAGCCTGCCGTCTGGCCGCTGCCACCCGAACAGCGGGCGGATGACGCGGTCACGCTGCCAGTCGATCAGCCGCATCCGCTCGGGTGTCCCGCCGTCCCGGCTCGGGACGCGGCAAAGCGTCTCGACGAACTGACAGGGACGATCGGCGGCGTCCTCGTCGAACGTGTAGCCCTCGACCCACTCAGGCCGGTCGCGATCTCTTCGGCACGGTGAGGAGTCGGAGGGCTTTGTCCTCTTCACTCTCTTCGGCATCGGGTGCATCCTGTGGGATCCGCGCATCGGAAGCGGCGGTCAAGCCGAAGTCACGGGCCAAGGTGAGCCAGTCGCGCCGCGTGTCTCTCAGGATCTTCACCAGAGGATTCGCGAGGGCAACTCCCTTGTCACTCTGGAGGACGCGGCCCTCCTCCAGGAGCTCCTCGCCGATGGACTTCATCTCCGAGGTGAGGACGCAGAGGAGCGCGAAGGCTTCGGCGAGGTCCGGGCGGAGTCGTTTGGCCTTGATCAACCCGGGAGCGTTGGCCTTCCAGTAGGCCGCGGCCACCGGGTCGGCCTTCACCGATGGTGGGAGAGTCACCGAAGAAATGGGCGGCGATGCCGTCTTTCTGTGCCGCGTGTTGCGGCCCGTTCGTGACCTTTCACTGCCCGGTTTTGGGGCTGGACCGCGCGATCCCATGTGGTCTCCAAAAAACTCGAAACCCGACAGGCGGTCGCGCGGGCAGG
>JACCDP010558330.1_pt1 | contig 16350 bp, 15 predicted proteins | sample 7445841 | NCBI WGS metagenome assembly JACCDP01 (sample SAMN15323441, study PRJNA562643) | freshwater metagenome | isolation source: river surface water | place: USA:Blue River Watershed | collected 2017-08-17 | reverse complement strand
TGCAGTCGCTAAGTGCCTCACTGTTCTGTGAGATTAGAGCAGAGCTTGGTGAGGGTGCCCAGCTATTTCCAGATGGGACTGTTCGATTTGTAGATATTCCAAATGGGAAAGTTTTTCGACTGGAAGACAACAATTCAACTCTTGAGCAAAAGTTTGAACATGAAATTTCCAAGACGCTGCCCTGGCAAGAAGGACAAGTCATTCTTGGTAGAAACTTTGTTCACTTCTTTGACCAAGAAGGCAATGAGAAATCTTCGCTTCAAGTAAGTGCGGAATCTTCGAACCTAAGATGCTCGGATGGCTGTGTTTTACCGGATGGAAGTTTGCTGGTTGGAATTGTTGACAGAGACTTGGCTCAAGGCGCAGGAAGCCTTCTTCACATCTCTCCTGATCTAAAGATCAACGAAGTGCTAACCGGGGCCACAATTCCAAATGGCATCGCTGTCATGCCAGGAGAAAAAAATGTAGTTTGGACCGACTCACCGACTCAGACCCTGATGATGTTGCCACTAAACCTGGCCGGAGAGATCGGGAAACCCGAAAGCTATTTTGTAATTGAAGAAAGTCTCGGTGTTCCAGATGGGCTAAGCGTTGACTCAGAGGGTGGGATCTGGGTCGCGATGTGGGGAGGGTCTAAGGTCATCCGAGTCTCGCCCGATCGCGAGGTCGATGTTCAGGTAGAGGTTGGAACCAAAAACATAACCTCTTGCTCCTTTGATTCGTCCAGTAATCTGCTGATAACGACTGCGACAGCAGCCCTGTCTGAAGAGGAACTAGGGGTCAGAGGAGCTGGAGGCATCTGGATCCTCGATCAAGCCAAGCATGGCTTTCAGGGACTAAAACCATGGGTCTTTGGAGTTAGACACAACTAATCACCTGGTTGCAAGCTGATGAAATGCGACCTAGGGTAATGCCAAAGACGTAGGAGCCTAAGTTGCAAGAGCGAGAAGAACTAATTCAGTGGCTTCGCCATGCAAAGCCTGGCGATGTCGTGGACGAAATCATGGCCAAGCTTCGCAGTGGCGTTCCAATGGAAGAGCTCTGGGCAGTCGGCTCCCTAACCGCCGCCCGCTATGTCAGTAACCAGGCAAGAAACCTCCTGGGCTTTGTCTCCCACGCAATGATTGGCTGCGAGGATGCTCGAGCTGCAGCCGAGGGTCAGCCTCGAGAAATCCAAGAACTGATGCTGGTTCAGGCTCTCTCCCAGGTTGTGATGGACCTGCACGACCCATGCTTTGGGCCTTATGAACTATTTGATGTTTGGGGCATTTCGGAACCGACAGTTTCAGAGAGTATTTCTCAGCTTCGCTCCGATGTTCGCTTCGGTGAGTGGCTCCGCTCTGATCACAGACTGGTGGGATTGGAAAAGCAAATTCCAAGAGCCGAATTAATCGATTTGATTTTGGACATCGGTCTTGAGGGAATCGTTACCGATGACCACACCTTGATTACCCCCGCTCTATCGCTCGACATGATTGAGCTAACGGGATGGGAAGCTGGCTTCGCCATGCTGCGCGGAACAATGCGCTACTCCTGCACATTTCCAAGAGACTTTGGTCCCTACGACCGTGCAAAGGCTTTAGTTGAAAAGTATCAACTTGCAGAAAAAATTCGCATGGGAGAAAACAACCCAGACGTTGCAGCAAGTCTTCGGTTCGAACTACTTTCGCTCAGTGCAAGTGAAAGACCAGTGCGAGTGGCTCGTGCTCTGGCCGAAGGACACACCGCTGAAACCGTCATGTCGGCTCTATCTCTTGCAGCGTGCGACATGTATCTGCAGGTAGATCCAGTTCCACAAGACGACTATGACGCAGTTAGTCGTGAGGTGGCTCCGATTCATATCGGAACAACACTGAATATTTTGCGCGCATCGCTTCCGAGAATGTTTCCAACTACAGCAGCCCGTGCTGTCGTTATGGGTGGATGTCTACTTGAAAGAGGGCCGAGCATTCTGAATGAGAAATTTGAATTCGTTCCCTTCGTAGCATCGCGTCCATATCCATACACAGAGGATGTAGCTCAATTGAAAGAGCTTGGAACAGCGAAGCTCCTTGAATTACTAAATGAGGCACTGCACGATCACGACGCAAGAAAGTCGACCGCTGCTGTGAAAGCATATGAACTTGCGGGAGGCGAAGCCGAGGAGCTAATCACTCTGCTGGTCAGGGTCGCCTGCACCGACGATGGCACCCTTATGCACAACGTCAAGCACCTGCACTCCTGCCTAGGAGAATTCAGGGCCTCAACCAACCCAGATCGCTGGAATTTCCTGATCGCCGCAGCCAAGTGGATTTCCTGGTACGCCGGGAAGGACACCCGCACCTACCAGCGAGCCATGGGCGTTTTGGCCAGCTAATTGCTGGGTTTTTCTTCAATAACAGTTCGGTCACATGCCACGGTGGCTGGCCTTTTTTGGTTGTAGTCTTTGGTACAACTGGTCAAACCAGTATTGGCGATAGCTTCGAAAGTGGCTCTCACCAATAGATGGGCGGGATCTCGAAAGGGACTCCGCTAACCCTCTTCAAATAAGGAGATTAAGTGCCAAACGTGGAAGAAACAAAGAAGTTACGTCGCCGTTGGCGCGTGGCTCGCCTCGCAGCAGGTATGACCGTCACCGCATTAGTGGTCGCCGGTTGTGCTCCTGGTGAGTCCACCACAGAACCGACAGAAACCGAGACATCGGGCATCAGCAACGTGGTGCCAACCGATGTTGACATCAATCTGACACTTGCGACCTGGGAGGTCGGAGGTCTGTTTGATTCCATTCAGTCCATCGTTGATGCATACGAAGCCAAGTACCCAAACGTGAACATTGAGATCACGACTTCTTCGTTCAACGACTACGGACAGAACATCAAGCTGCAGGCATCTGGAGAAGATGCTCCTGACATCATCCAGGCTGGACAGGGATTCACCATGATGGGCCCTCTAGTTGAGGCTGGTTTGATGCGTCCACTTGATGACTACGCAGAGCTATACGGCTGGGCTGATCGCTTCGGTCCTGGTCTTTTGGACCAGGCTCGTTTCGAGGCAGATGGCAGCAAGTTCGGAACTGGAAACCTCTATGGTCTAGCCAAGGGTGGAAACATGGTTGGTATTTTCTACAACCGTGAAATTCTTGCTGACCTAGGAATCACAGCTCCATTTGCAAGCATGGCTGACTTCGAAGCTGCACTAGAGGCTGCTGATGCTGCTGGATACATTCCAATGGCACTTGGTAACTCAGAGCAGTGGCCAGCTAACCACAGCTTGTCAATTCTGATTTCACAGACCTGTGACAACAAAGAAATGCTCGGCTGGATCTTCGGAAACGATGGCGCAGACTTCACTGCACCTTGCTTCCTCGAAGCAACCCAGACTATGGAGCGTTGGGCTGACACTGGTTTGATTGATCCAAACGCCAACAGCCTCAGCTTTGACGATGGAATCAATCGCTTTGCCGAGGGCAACAGCGCCTTCTTCGTAACCGGTAACTGGGCTCTGCCAACCATGGCTGAGAAGATGGGCGAGAATGTCGGCTTTGCTGGCTTCCCACCTGTCACGGCAGGCGGCCCAGCCCGTGCAACTGGTGCAACAACTTCACCATTCGGTATTTCCTCCAAGACTGAGTGGCCAGATGTTGCTGCTAACTTCCTTGACTTCATGACCGGTCCTGAGACCGCTGATCTACGAGCCAATGGTGGTTACGCACCTCTACTAACCGATGTTGAGATTGCTGAGTCAACTCAGTTGATCAACGAGTACAACGCCCAGTGGAAGAAGGTCATCGCTGAAGATGGTCTAACACTCTTCCTCGACTGGTCAACGGTTGGAATGGGTGCCGTTCTATTCCCTGCAATCCAGGAATTGATTGCTAACCGAATAGATTCAAACGAACTCGTCAATCGAGTCCAAGCAGAATGGGAAGCTGGGCGCGGATAGCGCTTAATCCCACTCTCTGAGGTGAGCCCAGTCTCGCGCCAGCAAGCGAGGCTGGGCTTATTCTCAGAAAAACCTAGTTGCAAAATTTCGAGAGAATAGATTCATGGCTGTAATCGATTCAAGGACGAATCCCAAAGCGGCGGCAAAGTCTCTAAGACGAAGGCGCAAGCTGCGTTGGCGTCCTGAGTATGTTGGATATTTCTACCTTGTCCCAGCTGCAGCCTTCTTTCTCACATTTGTTCTTTTCCCACTCATTCAAACTTTCAATCTTTCGATGTGGGATTGGACAGGTATTCAGGGTGCTCCATCGACCTATGTTGGTCTGGCAAACTACGAATCGGTTTTGACTGACCCAGACACGATTGCTGCCCTGAGCCACTCCATAGTTTTTATCGTTACCTTCTGTTTGATTCCAGTAACGCTTGGCATTACATTTGCCGCGCTGTTTTCAAGGCAGAAGATTGCAGGTCTAGTTTTCTTTAGGACAGTGGTCTTTCTTCCCCAGGTCATTGCGAGCGTGGTTATTGGTGTTGCCTGGCGCTGGGTATACCAGGACCGCGGAACGCTCAATCAGTTCCTAGGGTTCCTCGGTTTCCCGATGGAGCGCGGTTGGCTGGGCGACTTTGACTGGGCTCTGCCAGCGGTTGGTGTGATTGGCAGCTGGGTCATGACTGGTCTTTGCATGGTCCTTTTCCTATCGGGCGTTGGTCGAATTGATCAGGATCTGTATGACTCGGTGAAGGTTGATGGTGGCGGCGCATTTAGAGAGTTCTTCTCAGTGACCCTTCCGGGTCTTAAGCCTGAGCTAACGGTGGCAACAACCATCACCATCATCGCGGCTCTTAGAACCTTCGACCTGGTGTTTGTAACCACCAAGGGTGGGCCGGGCAAACAAACCATCGTGCCTGGAACAGAGATTTATCGACTGGCATTTAGAGAAAACGAAGTGGGTGAAGCAGCAACGATGGCGATGCTGCTTGCAGTAATTGTCTTCACCCTTGTTAGAACTGTGGGCTGGCTGCTCCGTGACAAAGACGGGATTAGTAAGAAATGACCACCACAGTTATAAAGAAGCGAAAGAAGAAGCTTGATGCCCGCGGATTTATCTTCCGCGTACTGATGTATGCCTTCCTAACCATGGCGGCAACAGTTGTGCTGATTCCACTGGTTTCACTTTTCTCGGTCTCGCTGCAACCACCAGAGTCAACACAGACCAGCCTGTCTTTCCCAACGGATCCGGCCTGGGAAAACTACGTGATTGCTTGGACTAAGGGAGACTTTCCGCTTCCGCTGCTAATGATTAATTCTCTAATTGTTGCCGGAATTGTGGTGCCACTGGGTGTGACTGTTTCGGTTTTGGCAGGTTACGCATTTGGCACGATGAGATTCCCTGGTTCAAATGTTCTTTTCTACATTTTTATGATCGGGCTTGTGATGCCATTCGAGGCAACGATTGTCCCCCTTTACTACCAGCTGCGTTCGATGGGGCTGATAAATAACCTATGGGGAGTTATCTTGCCGCAGGTGGCACTGTTCTGCGCATTTGGTATTTTCTGGATGCGTCAGTTTTTCATGGCATCGCCCGCAGCTCTCGTGGAGGCAGCACGTATTGATGGAGCAAGCTCAATAAGAATTCTTCGCTCGGTGCTGCTGCCAATTGCCTGGCCACCTGTATTGACCCTTGCCACGCTGATGTTTATCTGGAGCTGGAACGAGTTCCTGTTATCGCTAGTGGTCCTGGATAGGGGAACCCGAACCGCACCTGCCGGACTTGGAATATTCACAGGTCAGTGGGTCAGTGATATCCCCGCCCTGAGTGCCGCGGCCATAATCATCGCGCTTCCGACAATACTTCTATATGTATTACTCAACCGAAGAATCATCTCTGGAATACTCCAGGGAGCGGTAAAGGGTTGATGCAGGAAGAGATGAAAAATGAGTAACTCAGCAGTCTCCATTCCAGCTCGGAAAATTGACATTGTTCAAGACATCCAGGGCAGGGTTCTGAGCGGAGAGTGGGCCCCTGGTTCACAGCTTCCTTCAGAGCGAGAGCTGGCTGCTGACTATGGCGTTTCTAGACCGGTTGTTAGAGAAGCACTGGCTGGTCTAGTGGAGCTAGGTTTCATCGAGATTCATCCCGGGCGAGGTTCCTATGTCCGAGGCGTGAAGATCGATGATCTCTCTGGATCTCTCAACCGTGCAGCAACTTTGGCAAAAATTACCGCGCGTGATTTGGTGGTGGCCCGCTTGGGCCTTGAGGGTTCGGCCGCGGAATTGGCAGCTCAACAGTCCCCTAGACCAGTAGAACTTTTGGAAAAGGCACTGCAAGAGCACTCGGAGGCAAACACTCTTCAATCACTTGCCGATACAGACCTTGCCTTTCACGAGACAGTGGTCGCCGCATCCGGCAATCCGCTCTTGGTGTTGATGTTTGGTGCAATTAGGAATCAGGTTCACGCTCTCATGCTCAGAAGTCACTCTGATCCAAATGTGCAGGTGAAGGGTGAGCCCTATCACGAGCGCATTGTGAAGGCGATTGCCGATGGTAAGTCGGCTCTAGCTAGAGATCTGATGCGAGAACACCTGGAGCTGGCGCTAACGCTATATGGAAGCGACCTAGATAGGCCAATCAGTGAGGTTGTTGAATCTCGTGGTCTTCGTTTCGCATCCATGCTCACAGGCCCTGATTCTGTAACCAAATAACAACAACCAACTAGCAGGAGTAAACGTGGCAAACATCGCCAGCCCAGATTCACCCTTCTCAATTTCCCTTGACGACAAAACTGGCATGCCCAATAGCCTGACAGTTGAAGACCAACAGGGAAAGATAACCAGGAGTATTGCGGTTGATGTCATTGCTGAGATCGGTGGAGTAGAAAAGCGTCACCCAACCGGTGGTCTTCTCTATGAGAACACCGAAAAGGTATCTGGGTTGGTTCCAAGTGGTCAAATTCACCGCATCCACAAGGGAACCTACGACGAATACAACCAGGATGCCAAGCTCGGTCCACTTGACCTAACCCTTCACTATCGTCTCTTCCCCACCGCTCCCTTCTTTGAGCTGTCGGTTACTTTTGCGTCAAACAGCGCAGTGGTAATCAGAAACATCCAAATCGAGGTCAAGACTGCGCAGCTTCCAGGCGCGCTTGTGAATACACCGGGCAATTTGATCAGAAGAAATCTTCCAATTGAACAGATGGGTGAGGTTGGATTAGGAATCTCAACCCTTGGAGGACTCAGGGGCTCGAGCGGAATCATTGGTGCCAGCGACAAAGAAGCAACCTTGGTTATCTGGCCCAATCAGCCAACCGAGATTCCAGATATAAATGTTTTCCAAAAGGACTCTGCGCTAACCGTTTCCGGGGTTTTGAATTTCGCGGCTGAGGTTTCGCCAAGCTCTTCTGCGGAACTGGTGCTGATGACTTTCAACCTTGAGAGAGGTGACTTCGAGGTCGTCAGAGCCCACTGGCCAGCATGGGCATCCAGATATGGGCTAACCAGTCCAAACGACGCCCCTGATTGGATGCACGGGGCGGGCATATATGAAGTGCAGATTGGTACCTCCTATTTCTGGAAGAACAATGCCTACTGCAGATATCCAGAGATTAGAGACCTAATCGCTGATCTCGATCGCGTTCAAAAAATGGGCTTTAGCGTTATTCAGCTAATGCCTAGGCAGCCATATCCTTCCTACAACGTTCACGACTACGCCGATGTCACAGTCTCCTATGGAGATGAAAACGAGCTTCGTGAGCTAGTCAAGAAGTGCCACGAGAGAGGCATGAGGGTCATCCTGGATGTGCTCTTACACGGAGTGCTCGATAACGAGTCAATTGACTCAGCAGTGCAGGGTGTTCTCGATGGGCCACTGTACGCAAAGCTCAACGAAGAAGTTAATGACACATTTGGTGCTGAACTAAACGATGACGATGGCTACTGGATTGCCTGGTCAAGGCACATTCTCGACTTCTCTGAGTACTGGAGAGGTGGATCACCTAAGAGAACACCATTGCAAGAGTCGCATCCTGAGTGGTTTGCTACCGATACCGCTGGCAATGTCTCTGGTGTCTACACCAAAGCCTTTGATGCAAGAAACCCATCCTGGCAGCGCTACTTCCGCGACTCGATGATGAATCTAATTCGTAACTATGACGTTGATGGATTCAGATTTGATGCCCCCACCTACAACCTGTTTGCTAACTGGGCACCGTGGGCAAGGGCGAGGGCGTTTATGTCACCACTGGGCTGCATTCCACTGTTTGTTGACATGAGGCATGACATTCGCAAAGAAAAGCCTGATGCACTGCTCTACACAGAGCCATCAGGACACCTGCTGCGCAGATCCATGGATGTGAACTACAACTATGACGAGCAGTGGCTGGTGTCTGCGCTAATGACTGGCAGCAGAGCAAAGCGCGCTGTCGCCAACGGTCGAGACTTCATGATTTGGATCAAGGACAGAGACGACTTCCTGCCAGTCGGATCACACACAGCCCACCACATCGATTCGCATGACACTTTCTGGTGGCCACAGTGGGGCAAGAAGTGGAGAAGAGAGCAGTATTCGACGACTCACACCAAAGCCCTGGCTGCAAGCTTCCTTGCGCTCGACGGCCCGTACATGATGTTTACCGGTGGTGAAGAGGGCATCGAGCAGGATCTGTCCGACATGCTCAACTTCAGAAACAAGCATCAGGAACTCTGGGCTACTCGTGGTGAATTCGATCTGGATGCGGATCCAACTGGACACTTAATCATCGTGAAAAGACAAGTCGGAGATAAGGACGCGGTCGTGGTCGTAAACACTTCCACCGACAAGTCTGTCGCCATTCCAGTTGGGTATAGGGGCTGGAATCTGGGTGCTCAAAGCGGAGCTGGATCTGATGAGCTCCAGCCTCTTGGATACTTCTTCGCTTCTAAGGGTTAGTAGATAAACAAACCAAACGGCTAGGTGTTGCACCTAGCCATTTGGTGTTACACTTGGCGCATGCCGACCGCTCGTCCTCGACACATGATTACCGAAACTGATGAATTGGCACAGGCGCTCGAGGCGGCGGCTTTACTCTGGCCGAGCGAGCGGCTATCTAGAAGTTCTCTGCTTCGTAAAGTCCTAGAGGTTGGCGTTGAAGAGGTCGTGAAGCAGGCCAACTCTGCAAAATCAAGCAGATTGCGAGAAATCGAAAAGCAGGCTGGAAGTCTCAGTGGTGTATGGCCCGGCGGATGGCTAGCTGAGTTGAGGGATGAATGGCCGAAATAGTGGTGCTAGACGCAAGCACTGTTATCGCCCTGTACGACTCAAAAGATCAAAATCACAAGTGGTCGCTTCAGCTATTCCGGGAAACAGTTTCATTTGAACTTGTCATGTCATCACTCACCTATGCAGAGGTCCTAGTTCATCCAATACGAAGTGGAAAGCAAAAAGCCTTTGAGAAAGGAGTATCTGGATTGGATATAAAGATTCAAGGAATTAATCCAGGCGATGCTGTGAAACTAGCCCAGATCAGAGCCAATACCAAATTGAAGATGCCAGATGCTATTGTCCTAGCCACAGCGTTGGAATTGAAAGCCGCAATCGCCACGACCGACAAGTCTTTGGCTAGCGCTGCCAGAAAGTTATCGGTCGGGGTCTTTCAACCAAAAAAAATATAACTACAGCCACCGGCTGCTTTGGTATTCAGCGAAGACTTTTCTAACCGTTCCGGTCTTACCGCGAATCACGATTGATTCTGTGAAAACAATATCGCCGCGCTTCCTTACACCAGCAACCAGTGGACCATCGGTCACACCGGTTGCAACAAAAAAAGTATTTTCTGAAGACACCAGCTCGTTCATTTCGTACACATGATCAAAGAGCAAGCCTGCGGCTCTGCCTCGTTCAATCTCCCCATCGTCTCTTGGAGCCAGAATTCCCTGGATTTGCCCACCTAAAGCTTTTACACCGCAGGCGGTGACAATCCCCTCGGGAGAGCCGCCTTTGCCAATACACATATCGATTCTTGACTCGCTGCGAGCCGCCTGGATGCCTCCAGCCACATCGCCGTCTCTGAGCATTCTGGTAGCAGCTCCCGCTGAACGAATCTCATCGACTACATGCTCGTTGTAGTCGCGATCTAACACGGCTACGAGAATTTCATCGACTGGTTTCTTTGCTGCCCTGGAATACTCCTGCAGGTTTTCGCGAATGCTCATTCGGATATCGCAAATTCCCTTTCCAGGAGCGCCGACCACAAACTTACTCATTCGATATACGGCTGAGGCATCCAGCATCGAACCCTGATCAGAGGCTGCAATCACAGATATCGCATTTTGCCTACCGGTAGCCGTAAGGCCTGTGCCGTCAATTGGATCTACCGCGATATCAACCTTTGGTCCGTTGCCGGTGCCGACAACCTCGCCATTGAAAAGCATGGGTGCGTCGTCCTTCTCCCCCTCGCCTATGACTATGCGACCTTGGAAGTTCACCGTTCCAAGGAATGCTCGCATTGCATCAACGGCGGCTTTGTCAGCGGCGTTCTTATCACCCTTGCCGATGAATGGGTAGGACCTTATTGCTGCTGCTTCTGTTGCTCGAACGAGCTCCATCGCAAGATTGCGATCGGGATGTAATTCGTTTGCTTTAGTGACGCCCATGTCTACCGCCTTTAGGCCTATTGTTTCAGAGACTAGGCTCTTTTTGTGTCCGACTACCTGCTGTTTACAACCGCATTCTTCGCTGCCGCTGTTGCTCCAGGAACTGACACCTTTCTAATTCTTACCAAGGCCATCGAAAGCAGAAGACTGGCGCTGATTGCTGGAGCAGGAATCACGTTTGCCAAGCTAGTCATGGTCAGCATTGCCTTTCTCGGCCTGAGCGCAGTGCTAGAGACTTTTCCTGGATTTTTGGTTGCGCTGAAGATTTTCGGAGCCGCATTTCTAACCTGGCGGGCTTACAAGCTTTGGACGGCAAAGGCCAGTTCCCAGCAAGTTGGAAGTGGTGGCAGCGAGTTTTTGTCCGCCTTCGCCATCGGGTTTAGTAATCCACAACCCTTTGCCTTCTACCTTTCAATTGTCCCCATTGTGGTGGGCGGCACAGAGCTACCGATCCTCCTAGGTATAGTGGCAGTTGGTTTTGCTCTGGTGACACTTATCTACGTGTCAATCGCGGCTGTTATCTCTCGATGGCTTTCCGTCGAAAAGAACTTTCAGATAATTAACCGGCTATTGGCAGGAGTCTTTTTGGTTCTGGCGCTGGTAATTCTCATTCGCTAATGAGAGTTGGGCTAACCTGAGTGCATGAGCAATCCCTACGCAAGTTCTAATCTCTCCCCCGAATCTGAAAAGCTCTGGGCAGTGGCCCTTCACCTATTGGCTATTCCTTTTGAGTTTTTAGCCCCGCTGATTGGTTACTTCATCCTCAAAGACAAAGGGCCCTTCGTCTCACACCACGCAAAAGAGTCTCTCAACTTTGGGATCACGGTTGTGCTGGCAGCCATAGTTTTGGCTATCTCAATAGTCGGCCTTCTATTTCTCTGGATTCTGCCGATTGTCTGGATTGTCTTTAGGTTGATTGCGGCTTTCAAAGCTGGGCAGGGTGAGTTCTATAAAATCCCGATAGCCATAAAGTTCATAAAGCTATAGGGATAAAGACAGGACAAAGATGCCTTTATGTGGCAGCTTTCCCTGGGTCTTGGCGTTTGCGATAGCGTTATAGAAGCTGTTCAAGGATGAAATTGCGCATAGAACACGATCTAATCGGAGAGCTGGAAATACCAGATAGCTCTCTCTGGGGAATCCACACAGCCCGAGCCATCGCTAACTTCCCCATCTCCGGAGTCCCAATCGGGCACTACCGAAACCTCATTAGAGCCATAGGCATGGTGAAGTTGGCAGCCGCAAGGGTGAATGCCCAAATCGGCGGGCTCGAAAAAGAAAAGGCCAAATATATCGAGGCTGCCTGTGAAGAAGTTATCTCGGGGAAGCTAGATGCTCATTTCGTCGTGGATGCCATTCAGGGCGGGGCCGGCACCAGCACAAATATGAACGCCAACGAGGTAATTGCCAATCGAGCATTGCAGCTAATGGGAAAAAACCCAGGTGACTACGAAGTTATCCATCCACTGAACGATGTGAACAGATCTCAGTCGACCAACGACGTTTATCCAACGGCATTCAGAATTGCACTGATATTTGAGCTCGGTCTGCTGGCTGATTCCATGAGTCAGCTAAGAGACTCCTACCAAAGGAAAGCCAACGAGTTCTCAAACATTCTGAAGATGGCTAGAACTCAGCTTCAGGATGCGGTTCCAATCACGCTTGGTCAAGAGTTTGAAGCCTTTGCAGTCTCAACCGCTAATGACATTCTTAGGCTCAAAGAACTGCTTCCGCTTCTCTATGAAATCAACCTTGGTGGGACTGCGGTTGGCACAGAACTCAATACCCCTAAGGGCTACACCAAGAAAGTCGTTGCAGAACTGTCAAACCTGGTTGGTGTCAAGCTCGTCTCGCCTGAGAACCTAGTAGAGGCCACGCAATCGGCCGGTGTTCTAATTAGCTTCTCTTCAACGCTCAAGAGGATTGCTGTCAGGCAATCTAAAATTGCCAGCGACTTACGCCTTCTAAGCTCTGGTCCCCGAGCAGGATTCAACGAAATAAATCTGCCCGAACAGCAGGCTGGATCTTCGATCATGCCAGGCAAGGTGAATCCGGTAATCCCAGAAGTTGTAAATCAGATTGCATTCACAGTCATTGGAAATGACCTAGCTGTGACGCTGGCTGCAGAGGGCGGTCAGCTGCAACTAAACGCTTTTGAACCGATTATGGCCAGGTCAATCCTGATGAGCATTACTTATCTGCGCAATGGATTTGCCACTTTCACTAAGAACTGTGTGGATGGAATAACTGCTAACGTGGAACTGCTCAGAGCCAGCGTTGAAAACTCAATTGGACTGGTAACAGTATTGAGCCCGCAAATTGGTTATGAAAATGCCACGAAGGTTGCGCGCTATGCCCAGCAGAACAAATGCACCGTTCGAAAAGCTGTAATCGATCTCAAGCTGATGTCTGAAAATGAATTCGACAGTGCCCTTGGAGATCTAATCTCTCTAGCCAAGCGGAAAAACTAGCTGCGCAGAGCTTTTCCAAGCTCGTCGAAGGCTTTGACCAGCAGGTCCATATCCTTTTGTTTATGGGCAAACGACACTAGCCACTGCTCATCGAGCCCAGGTGGTGTGAGTACGCCTCGATTGATTCCCCAGATCCAGGAGAGTTCCGCCAGGTTGAAATCAAGTGCCTTGAAGTCTCGGTAGTTCCGAACAGGGTTCGGGGACCAAGTCACTGCGCCCTTCACTCCAAAGCCAACGGTGTGAGCCGGGAGCTGATACTTCTCAATCACTTCGTCAAGCTTTCGCATGGTCTCAATGTTGATTTTTTCCGCTTTGTTGATCTCATCTTCAGTTGAGATTGCATCCATAGCTAATGCTGCAGCAAGAACTATTGGGCTTCCGTTATAGGTTCCAAGGTGTGGCATGCGACCATCGACCACAGCATCCATATATTTCTGTCTTCCACCAAAAGCAGCAACCGGTAGTCCACCGCCGATGCTCTTAGCAAGACAAACTAAATCAGGCTCTACACCCACGCGCTTCGCGGCACCCGCAACACCTGCAGTGAGTCCAGTCTTAACCTCATCAAAAATCAAACAGACGTTGTATTGATCACAGAGTTCACGCACTCTGCGCAAGTAGCCTTCATCGGGAAGAATTATCGAAAGGTTTTCAATAATCGGTTCCATCATGACCGCAGCGATGCTATCTCCGCGCTCCCTGAATAACTCCTCCAAACGATTGGCATCGTTATAGGAGACGGTGTAGATCTCTCCAGCTTCTACTTCAAATGGAACATATGGAACTGGTTTTTCTGCGGGACCAACATTTTCAAGCTTTGGCTTTACAGAAACTTGAAGTGCGTCATAGCCTCCATGGAATCCGCCTTCAATCTTCACCAGACCTTTTTTGCGAGTCACGGCTTTAGCGATGCGGACTGTGTACATCGTTGATTCGGTTCCTGAATTTGTGAATCGAATCATGTCTAGACCAAAGCGCTTTTTGAATTTCTCAGCGGCTTCGGTTGCGGTTGTCGAAGGTGTTGCGAAGAGTGTTCCAGTTCGGCGAAGAGTCTTTTGAACTTCTCTTACGATTCGTGGATTTAGGTGACCGGCGAGCATAGCGCCGAAGCCCATGGACAGATCCAGTAGCTTTCTGCCATCTACGTCTCTGACGTAAGCGCCCCTGGCCTTGACGACCGTGATTGGATACGGATCCCAGTGCTGGAAGGAGGAGGTCACGCCAAGAGGAAGGGTCTTGCTGGAGCGCTGATTGTGCTCTCCCGAGAGGGGGTAGGTGGCACGGAATCGGCCCCATTCCTTAGAGAGAAGGTCCTCAATCTTTTTAGAATCTAGAGGCTCGAAAGTCGCTGGCAGCTTGCGCCAGCCGGCTGGGTCGTGGTTTGGGTGTCCTGACACGATTCGCTCCTTTGCCCTTCAATTCTCTCCAATGAGGTCCAAAAGCACCAATTGAGAGGCAAAAAACTGCGATTTTCGTAGTTATTGTCCAGTGAAACTACTTGTTCCGTATTTCAGTCAAACCATTGGGTCGGCGGACCGAGGAAAAGAAGGAAGCTGAATAGGGCGATGACAGCCGTCAGTAGAACAGAGATCAGAAGTGCCGGGCGGGCAATGAACCAACGAAAGAGTCGATCAAAAGCACTCTTGTCTCTCGGGTCGTCACTGGGCGCTGTGCGCCAAGTGCCCTCTAGGGCACTCTTTCGCATCAGATATTTGTCAAAGGGAATCGTTGCAAAGGGAACAATTGCCAGCATTACTGATGAGCTAATGCGACCAAAGGTCCAGCGTTGATTTACACCGACCAAAACGCTGGTGGTGCAGTAGCTGAGAAACATCGCACCGTGAAGTGTTCCGGCAATAGTCACCGCAATCGCCAGCGATTCACTTACTAGCCTGCTAATCAAGGCAGAGATCAAAAGAGCCCAGGTGAATGCCTCGCCAATAGCAAAGAATCTGTAGAGCGATTTGGGAGACATCTCAGCCTTTCAATTGAACTCCAAACAAATCTACCTGCTCTAGGCTTCAGAGTGTGACTAGGACCTCCAGCAAATTCACAGCTGGACTTTTCGCACTCGTTGCCGGCGCTCTGATTGCGGTTCAAGCAAGAGTCAACTCTGGGCTAGCCTTTGAAATTGAGAGCGGAATATTCGCGGCTTTAGTTTCTTTTGGCATAGGCCTTGTAATCATTTCTTTAGTAACGCTTTTGAACAAAACGAATCGCGGAAATCTGATTGAGGTTTTCAGGTCTCTTTACTCAAGACGCATTCCAATTGTTTTTACTTTGGCGGGTGCTATTGGTGGCTTCTTTGTGATTGTTCAAAGCAGCATTGCTGGATTGATTGGAATATCACTTTTCTCGGTTGGAGTAGTTACCGGTTCATCTATCTCAGCCATCATTCTTGATGGAAGAGGACTACTCGGTCTTGAGAAAAGACCAATTGGTTTACTGAGAATCTTTGGCACTTTGCTTGCAATTGCGGGTTTGATTGTTGCAGGCGATTTCGCCAGATACTCCTTTGATCCTCTGGTTCTCGTGGCTTTCACTGCTGGCTTTGGAATGGGATTCCAGCAGGCCATGAACGGAAGATTTGGAAAGTTGGCTGACTCTGCAATTGTTCCGACCTTCTTTAACTTCCTGGCCGGCACAGCGCTAATCGCCTTAGCTCTGCTCGTGCTGGAGAGTGGGGTCGCGCCGCTTTCCTTTCCAACCAATCCGCTTTTCTATCTGGGAGGCGTGGTCGGGGTGATCTTCATATTTATTCAGGTGGTAGTGCTGCCAAAAATAGGAGCACTCACCATGGGGATTGCGATGCTGGTGGGCCAGCTCGTTGGCTCTGTGCTGCTTGACTGGCTAGTCCCAATCGCCCAGCGCGAGCTGACAATCAGCACACTAATTGGAATCCTTCTCGCGATGCTCGGTGCTGGGCTAGTAGCCCGGCGCTAGAGCTCTACCAAAACATCCTTGTGCTTGTCGAAGCGATAACCCTTGCCTCTGGCTGTGCGGACAATATCCTCATAGCCAGCGATCTTAGATCTGAGCCTTCGAACGTGAACATCAATTGTTCTCGGGTTTGGTGTCGGCTCTCCGCAGCGCTCTGATATTGATGCAATCTCCTCTCTCGAGACAGTCTTGCCTTCGTTTTCGATCAGGTACGCAAGTAGTTCAAACTCCTTGCAGGTTAGGTTCGCGTTTCTGCCATCCACATAAAGTCGCCTTCGATTGAGATCAACCACCACTCCCCTCGCGGCAGTTTCTTCATCAGGTAGTGGCTTCAGTTTTTCTGTTGCCCTGGGTTCTCCTAGTGCGACTCTGGTTAGCTGGAGGTTTC
>JACCDP011141906.1_pt1 | contig 16352 bp, 17 predicted proteins | sample 7445841 | NCBI WGS metagenome assembly JACCDP01 (sample SAMN15323441, study PRJNA562643) | freshwater metagenome | isolation source: river surface water | place: USA:Blue River Watershed | collected 2017-08-17 | reverse complement strand
CCTTCTGTTGAAATAATTAGTTCTTCCGTTAAAGAACAAATTAATGAGGTAGTAAAAAGAGAAGAAGTATCTTCCGTTGAAGATGCAGCGTCTTCCGTTGAAGATGCAGCGTCTTCCGTTGAAGACGCAGTCGAACAACACATAAAAGAGCTTGAAAAGATGGATAATGTTCTCGCAGAAGCTACTCAACCGCCTTCGGCTCCGTTCTCGTTCCGAGAACAGGGTACCCCTGACGTTATTAAAATGGACGAGGTGAAAGTCCCAGAAGAGATAGATAAAGAGGCCTTAAGTTTAGTTGCAAATGCAGTTAATGATGTTCGTGCAGATGAACGTGTCCCAATTACCCCAAAAGGATGCTGTATTTTACAATAATTTTATTATTTCTTTTAGTAATAATAAAATATGCTTATAAAAGATAAGAAAATAGACCGTATATCTGGTCCTGTATCTTTCGCTGTACTTAAGCCCAAAAAGTTTATTTTTGACGAACTCAAAAAAGAAGGAGTACATCTCCCTATATTTATGTTGTTTGGAGATATTCATTTCTCAGGTAAATATCAATGTAATAATTGTACGTGTGGTGGTTCAGATTGTTGTATGCCTATATATTCCGATGAATTTTTAAGGTTAATAGATAGTGTGGCTACACCTGAAAATCCAGTTGATTTTGGAATAGAAGGATTTTATGCCGGACAAGACAAAGAAAATATAAAAAAAGAAGGTACTATATTGTATTTTAAAGAGCTTGCAAGAAAGTCTGAACTTGAACCTATGTTTATGCTTAGAGAAAATAATACTGCTTGTTATACAAGGGAATTAAAAGGGTCAAGATTATATAATAAATATTGCCCTACAAAGAACATTAGATGGCATTATATGGATGCAAGAAGTGCAAAAGGATCAAAATATGACTTAGAATACCTTTTACATTTTTTAGATGCTCCATACATTGAAAACAACTTTGACAAGTTAATCAAGAGTAATAATACGAATAAACAACAAATCAAAAATATTATAGCTAATTTAAAGTCTAATTTTAAAGATAAAACAATGTTTTATAATTTACTTATGTTAAAATATTATATTGTAAGTTACCCTGAAAAAGCTATGGATTATTTTTTCCGCTTAGCCACCCCACAAAATAGTTTAATAATGAAACAATTTAATAAGCTTTCTAAAAGCCTTAAAGAATTAGATTTTTGGAAAAAGAGTATGTCGGAATACTTGTTATACGTTTTAAAGAAATATGAAAAGGAAGATTATGCTCTTTATGATAGTAAAGAAATAAACTTTATTAAAAACTCAAGAAAGGAATTTTATGAACTATTAATAAAAGATAATATTGATAAGCTTGCTGAAAAGCTCAAAGATAGTAAATTCCAAAGATCATTAAAAAGAAGTTTACTTTCAAGCATAAAAGAAAATAGCATACTTATGGATATGTACTATATATTTAGAACCTTTAAAATACCTAAAGGAGACAAAAATCCATTTTTATCCCTTATTTATATTGGAGATGCACACAGAGAACATATAACCCACTTTCTATCTGACATCATCAAATATTATGACATCGTTTCAGAAGTTAATATTAAAGGTGACTTTTTTATGAAACAAGATCCTCAAATGAGATGTACTTATATGCCTAATTTTAACTTGAATGATTTAGCCCTCCAATATGGTGTCGATATTAAAAAGAATTCTATCGGTTATGTTGCACCTCATTATGTTGAACCTATTATACAAGCTCCTCCAAGAAGCTATGGAGGAGGAGCTCCGGTAAGAAGAGATAAAGCAGGTAGAAGATCACCTGCAAGAGGAGCTAAAGCGGGTAGAAGATCGCCAGCTAGAGGAGATAAAACGGGTAGAAGATCACCAGCAAGAGGAGCTAAAGCGGGTAGAAGATCACCAGCTAGAGGAGCTAAAACGGGTAGAAGATCACCAGCTAGAAGAAGATCACCAGCTAGAAGATCACCAGCTAGAAGATCACCAGCTAGAAGATCACCAGCAAGAGGAGCTAAAGCGGGTAGAAGATCACCAGCTAAAAGAAGATCACCAGCTAGAAGAAGACGATAATTTTTATAATTTATTTGAATTATAAAAATCAGGTTTATTTAGAGATGCACCACACGATATTTAGTATCTTCTTTTGGAACCCTTTCTCTTAGAGTGTCTTTTCTTACCGTGAGATTTACGGGATTTCTTACCTCTTGAGATTTTACGGGATTTCTTACCTCTTGAGATTTTACGGGATTTCTTACCACGTCCTCTTTTAGAACCCTTAATACGTCTTCTAATTCTCATAGATAACCCGCCAAAATCGCCAAACACTCCAACCCCAAGCAAGTCTTTAGCTTCTTCAACCTTTTCTTCTAATTTTTCAAGTTTTTCTTCAACCTTTTCTTTAGCTTCTTTAACCTCTTCTTTTATTTCTGCAATAACTGCAGCTGGAGCTCCTGCGACAATTGCATCTTCTAATTTTTCTTCCTTCTTATCAAGAACTGCTTCTGCTTTATCTAATTCTTTCTTTTCAGCTTTAACTTCAGCTTTGACATAACCTGCTGGTGGGCCCATTGGACCTTGAACCTTGGTTAATCTCTTAGATAACTTTTTCTTATACAAGGTACCAGTTCTTGATTTACAGTATTTAGTTCCTTTGTTGCTTGTCCTATATTCACAGTTTGGATTATAGCCACACTCAGCTTCATCTAAACCGGTACAAGGAGACTTTCTACGAGTTCTTCTAACTCTTCTCTTTGAGACTTTCTTGGATCTCTTTTTAGATCCCTTTCTGGATTTAGATCCCTTCTTTTTATAAGTTCTCTTAGAACCCTTACGAGAGCCTTTACGGGAGCCTTTTCTACCCGATTTCTTACGATATGAACGTTTAGCCATTTTACTTTAAATATTATAAAGTAAAAAAATATTTTTTTTAATTATTTATTTTATTCCATAATTAACGTCTTTTAGAGTATTTTTTACCACGAGACTTTCTAGATCCTTTTCTCTTAGAGCTTCTTCTCTTAGAACCTCTTTTAGAGCTTCTTCTCTTAGAACCTCTTTTAGAGCCTCTTCTCTTAGAACCTCTTTTAGAGCCTCTTCTCTTAGAACCCTTAACTCGTTTTTTAATTCTTGCGAATAACATATCATACATTGGTTCAATAGATTCTTCTGCTTTATAACCTGCTGGTGGGCCCATTGGACCTTGAACCTTGGTTAATCTTTGAGATAACTTTTTCTTATACAAGGTACCAGTTCTTGATTTACAGTATTTAGTTCCTTTGTTGCTTGTCCTATATTCACAGCTTGGATTATAACCACACTCAGCTTCATCCAAACCTACACAAGGAGACTTTCTACGAGTTCTTCTAACTCTTCTCTTTGAGACTTTTCTAGAACCTTTTCTTGATTTCTTAGAACCTTTACGAGAGCCCTTCTTTCTGTAAGTTCTTTTAGAACCCTTACGAGAACCTTTTCTAGATGATTTTTTACGATATGAACGTTTAGCCATTTTTACTTTAAATATTATAAAGTAAAAAAAAAAAATTTTTAATTAATTATTTAATGTCTTTTAGAGCCCTTTCTCTTGGACTTTCTAGAGCCCTTTCTCTTGGACTTTCTAGAGCCCTTCCTCTTGGACTTTCTAGAGCCCTTTCTCTTGGACTTTCTAGAGCCCTTTCTCTTGGACTTTCTAGAGCCCTTTCTCTTGGACTTTCTGGAGCCCTTTCTCTTGGAAGAACGTCTCTTCTTACCACGGGATTTACGGGAAGATTTACGGGAGGAAGATCTCTTGGAGCTCTTTCTTCTCTTAGAGCGTTTGGATTTTTTGTGGGACTTTCTAGCCTTCTTGATAGATTTGAGGGTACGTCTAGCCTTCTTCAAGGATTTTCTCAAGGATCTAGTTCTCTTGGACTTTCTACCGTGCTTTTTCATAGACTTTTTGAGGGAACGTCTAAGCTTGGTAACTCTTTTCTTTGCGCTTCTTAATGAGCGTTTTGACATATGTGAACGTTTAGCCATTTTATTTTAAATATTAATAAAGAAAAATATTTTTTTTTTTATTAATTTAACATTATCGTGAAAATTTAAGGTTTTGAAAATTTTTTAGGTTCTTCTTCCATAACCTGGAGGAACCTGAGATTGAAATCTAGAAAGATTAAAGGTATTTCCACGTCCACTTTTAGACCTTATAAAATCAGATGTAACTTGAACTTCATTTTGATTAATACCATTATCATATATAATAACACCTTGATTAAAGTCGATATAACACGAAACCTTTTCTATAATACACATAAGACTTTCCATACTATCAATCGTAAAGAATGGCAAATTAGCCCTCTTTGCATCCATCACTTGACCGTAGTCTCCAACACGCTTCAAATTAACTATATTATCTATAAGCTGTAAAGATATGTCTCTTGTAGGATTATTGTTGGTATTAATAGAATTAAGCCTGTAAAGTATTGTTAAGAAAACAAGGTCTTGAACACTCGGACCATTCTTTATATTGTTAAAGTATGTTGGAAGGGTGAGGGTATAAGTATTATCTATCGCAAACTGATTACCATCCCCTGGAACAAACTTTGATAAGACCTCATACATTTTTAAAATAAATTCATTATCAGGTACTATTGGGTCAAGTTTTCTCGTTAAGTATCCTTTAACATATGCTTTACGTTTGTTTTCTAGTTTTATTTCATCAGGTGTAGGATATCTAAATTCACCCTTTCTACATCTTATATCAGCTTTAGCTAAGACATTATTATCTTGGTTAATCTGACCTACTTCAAGATTGCAACCACCTCTTCTATATTTATATTTATTTCCTAAGTGTTCAATACGGCTTGTAGTTGTCTCAAACTCTTCATTATTATTATAATCATAGTCTGCTGCTCCTCTTTGCTCTATAAATCTATCATAATCAGTGTTATTATCATATTCAGGTTCTTTTGTATTGCCGGGATTTCCATCAAAAAGTGCAGCCGGAACATACTGTAAATTATCACCAAGAGGGTAATCACTCTTTCCGGCGTCTCTTACATACTTTTCAGGATTTGAGGTGAAACTAGGAAGGGTTTGTGTGAAGGTGAAAGTTAAGGCATTATCAAGTAATTTCATATGGTTTATAACACCTTGTATGTATTGATATATATTTTGCCCTTGATGTTGTTGTATTTGTTGTATTCTTTGAAACGTATTTATATCTTCGATATAATCGTTTCCTTCTCCTCCTCTGAAAAAATTATTTAACTGTTTCAGCTTTGGGGCTAACCCTTTGAACTTTTTTAGTTTAATAGCATCTGTGTCATTACTAACATTAATTTTTCCAGCATCGTCTAATATACCTGTTAAAAGGTTATAATAAGTATCTGCGTGAACATAAAGAATGTCCCTAAGTAATATCGTAGAATAATTAGGAGGAAGATACAAAGGAGGAACACCCTGAGGAGTAACCGCAAAATTATGGACGATATAATGCAAAAGCATACTCTTCTCAAACTTCCTGTTTTGAAGGTGTGTTGTAGATATTTTATACAACAGGGTAGGTATAGCTGTTGTATCACGTATTCCTGTTGCAGCATTTGTGTAGGTATTACTAAATATAATCACAGGTCCTAATATTATTTTTTCCGGTGTCGGTTGTATAGTTCCTGCTAATGTTATCGCTTCATCAGAGAATGAATATAATTGATTAGGATTATTAGGGTTAAATATAGGTGTAAAAAATTTTTTAACATACCAGGTTATAAATGTCTCTCTTTGACCATTTACTGTAAATGCTGCATTCCATACATTCTCAGCTGTAGGATATCTATCTTCTTTAAAATCGTGGTGGGTGTCAAACCATAATATCACACTTCTAATTAAATCTTCTCTATGATTTAAATGACCATATAATGTGGTTAAATCATTAAAAAAACTACACCTTAAACTTGTCTCTGTATAACAAGTTATAGTCTTTTCAAATTTATCAGTATTATTTTCCCCTATTACTACTCTCTTAAGTTTTGGCTTGGGATATTCAACCTTGTATCTAAACTGCTCACCTCTTCTTACTTCTTTTTCTACCCCGTAAAGAAGAATGATTAATATATCACTTCTGGATAAGGTAATGGGAGTGTTATCTTCATAAACATACTCGTTAAACGAATTTTCTATTCTATCAATAAGATTGCCCGTCTTATAAATAGTTATAACATCATCTGGATTATTTTGACCTTTGAATAAAGTATCATTTTTTCGTTCACCTCCAAGTTTCCCTTCCCCAAATAATCCGTGAACTGTATTAAAAATTCTACTTTGAATTGTGTCTGTGCTTCTTGAAGAGCGTCTTCCGCCTATTCTTCTTATCTGTGTATCTAGAAGGTTAGTAAGTCTTTCACGAAGTGGATTATCAAAAACATTTTTCTGTGCATTAGTATGATCAGCCTCTGTAAATCCTCCTGGAGATAATTGTTGGATATTATTAGGGCTAGCTGAAGTTATAAACTTTGCTTTACAGATTTCATTATTTTCATTATCACCTTCTTCTTCATTGTCATCCACTTCATTACATCCAAGGTCAAGTTCAAGTGCAGGTATACGTTCCCCATTATCATTTATAATATACGTATCTTCTGTAATCATATTATTTATAGCTTCTTGTTCGTTAGCCTGATCTTTAAGCTGTTTATTAACTTTTTCTGTAGTGTCACTTTCAGCACCTTTTTCTATTTCTTCTGCTTGTCGTCTTGTCTCTTCTGTTTCCCGTTGTATTATATATTGTATTATCTCTTTTCGTATTGCATCTTCTCTTCTTCTTGAATTATTTATTTCGTTTCTTCTACGAGAATTCTTTCTATAACTATTACGACTAAAAGGAGATGATCTAGCTTGTTTAGGGGTTAATTTCAACTCCTTTAAAAATTGTTCGAGCTTACTCATTTTAATAATATATTTAATATTATTAAAAAAAATTCTTTAAATAAACAATCTCTTGAATAACTCTTCCCGTATGCTTTCATCGACCCTTGAAATTAACCGTAAAAATGTTTTATCGTGAAATGGATATATACCTTCTTCTCCCTCATAATTTCCGCTTATAACATTTTTCCCTTTCTCTTCAACCTCTTCTATATCTTCGTTAAAAATACGGGCCACTTTCATAATATATTTATCCTCCCTACTTTCTCCCTTATATATCTTCTTTGTGTATTTCAGCCTCTTTTCTATTATACAATCTAACGAAAATCCTATGAGAACATACGCGTTACTTAGATCCCTAATCATATCTGATGAATTACCAGCCCCAATCGCTCCTTTGGAGCTCCGTGCAAAGCACAGGACTGGATTATATTCCTCTTCATACTCCATAAATATCTCTTCTTTAATATTCCCCTCATTATCTAACCTCAAATGTGTCATAAATCCTCCAGGCATTATAAATGCATCTTCAAATGGTTTAAGTGAAAATCTTATTATCTGGGGTATTTTCCCTGTTAGGTATCCTGCGCCTGTTTGCGAAGCACTGGAACCCAAGGCACCAGAAAACGGAGCCGAAGGCGATTGGGTCAGGTAATACAACTTTATATTTCCAATATGGTCTGTGCTCATCCATATTTCAATGAGCTTGTCATTAGCTTCTTTTATAATAACTAACGCATAATCTCCGTTTAATGCACCATTCAAACTCTTAAAATTAAAATCATACCTCTCGAATAACTCAAAAATTGTCTTACGGATGTCTTGTTTGTCATCATCAACAAAAGTTATAGAAAGGCTTAATAAGTTATATATTCTCCCTGAAAAAAATATGTGATAATTATCACCTCTATAAGAGACAGTAAATTTGTCTATAAGTTCTATGTGGTCTCCTTCAATATAACCTTCCATTTATATTATTATTAGCTTTTTTTTTCGCTTTAGCTTCAATTTAAAATGAAATTTTTTATTTTTTTTATAAAAGATACAACAATAACAAAAATGTATTTTAAAGCTATTATTCCCCTTGCTTTTACATTTAACTATTTTACTATCTTCTTTATCTGCTACATCGTAAAAGATTATAGTTCTATATCTCAATACCCTGGATTTTTTACCCAATACTTTTTACTATTAGTTTCCCTCTTGTTTTATATCATCCAGAAAAGCGAATTAAGAAACCCTCTTTTTCCCATCAAAAAGTTAAAAGTAAATTATAACCTTTATTTCATCTATCAACTTACTTTTTTGACTTATACCCTTATTGCGTCTTTTGGTCTCCCTCAATATATATTTTTAACAAATCAAGATTATTCAACCGTCTTATCGACCAAATCGTATATATCATATCTTTGCAGCACAGGGCTATTGTGTATTATTAAACTTAAAGTCTTACACTCTCAATATACAGAAGAGAACGAATTTAAACCATATTTTATATTATAAGAGATGTCCTCTATTAAAAACCCGGTTGTTGTTCCCACGTTATTGCACGTTATTATACCCTGTATTCTGGGATGGACTAAAGTTTATAATATTAATATAATATGTTTTTGGTTTGCATTTTGCCTGTCTTTTATAAGGGCATCAATTACTGTTTTCTTTTTATGTAAAAATGAAGTTAATTTGCGGGTTACAAAGTTTGTTGTGTTTTTAGACCTTATTATAGTCTGTGTTTATATTGTGTTTTCTATAGTGTCAAGCGAACCGTTAATTTGGCTATTTACTTCGTTTTATATGATGGGATTTATATGGGTGGCTCAAGAGGTAAGAATTTATCTTAAAAATGTGAGAGATGTGAAAGATGAAGAAGTTATAATTAAGGTTGAAATTGAGACCGAATGTTGTATCTGTTATGAAGGGGTGATTAAAGGTAAGATGTTAAGTTGCGGACATATATATCATAAAGAGTGTATAGATGAATGGTTTAAAGAAAAAAGAATTTGCCCTTACTGCCGGGCCTCTGCCCGGTGACTGTCGTACTTCGTACGAAGACTGCCGGGCCTCTGCCCGGTGACTGCCGACACAAGGTCGGTGACTGTCGAGACAAGGTCGGTGACTGTCGAGAGTTATAAGGCTACTTCAGGGCACAATGGAACCTCACGTAATTATAAAAATTAAAAATTAAAAATAAAATATAAATATAATTATAAATGACTTCAAAGTGTGATGTATTCGTTATACCTTGTTCGAATAAGGATAGTAAAGCACTTTTAAAAAATATACAAGATTCAGGTAAAAGTCAAGAAGCTAAATTTAAGGATGGTTATATACTTGAATTATTGCTTGCTTGTAAATCAAATCTTGGAGAAGCAGAAGAATACCTTTTTATTGCTACTAGACAAGATTCAAATACAGGATTAACTGATATTTGTGGATTTGCTAGAGTTACAAAAGGCTTAGGAGAAGGAGAAAAAAGATTAAAACTAGAATCTATAGCTACAAAAGCTTATTCTGATACATCTTATAAGGGTGTTGGGACGCTATTAATACATAAAATAAAAGATCATTTTAAGCAAGACCCTTTTATTTCAGGTCTTTTTGTTCAATCAGAAGTCTCTTCTGTAGGATTTTATAAATCAGTTGGTTTTAACCCTATGAGAGGAGAAAGGAACCCAAGATATATGTTTCTTAGTTTCAGAGAGTAGAGAACCCCCAGAACATTTTTTAAAAGTATAACCTATAAATAAATTTAAAAATATTAAATTTAAAAATACCTTGTCTTTATATTAAAATGTCGATTTTAGATAAAGCAATGGCTATGCAACGCGAACAAGAGAAATATATCGGAGGTCAAGACAAGGTTAATGCGGAACAATCACGCGCTAAGGGTAACAATAAAAAGAAACAATTTTTAGATACTCTTAATGATGACGATGAATTTGAAGTCGCAAACTCTGCTTATTCTGCATCTTCAGAACAAGAATTAAACGCTAAAGGAAGGGATAAAATCTTCTCCTCAAAATCAAGAGAATTTGAAGCGGTGACAGCTTCCAAAGAAGAACTTGAAAAATATGGTATCAAGAAAGGTATGACTTCAGAAGATATCGCTAAAATGAGAAGCCAGTTTAATTAAAGGAGCTCTTCGAGCGGGTAAAGACCCAGGGTCTTTGATTAATTTTTATAAGGTAATATTAACTTATAAAAATTATCTTATTATCGTGAGAGGAGGACCCAGGGTCTCTCGTGATGCACCACACAATAATACAGCGAATGCCATTTTAAAATGATACAGAGTATGCTTATGGGCTGATACCTATTATAGCAAATAGTATTGTAGATAAGACTAGAAGCTTATTTTCTGTTAATTTTATTTGTTTATTTCTATATAGATAATAACCTATAATTAACAGTAATATGAAGGATATATATCTTATCATACTTAAACTATAACCTCCATCACGATTATTGACACTACATATAAATTGATAATCTCTTTCCTGAACCACTATTTCTTCCCCTTCAAGAGTATTAACTCTTTTATCACGAAAAATACTAGTAGGGCATATAACCTTATTTATATACTGAAATAATATAACAAGTAAAACTACCCCAACAGCCATATAAGTAGGGTTAATATACTTTTCTCCAAACATAGCCTTATAGAAGTTATATATAGGCTTAGAATTTTTAAGAGTTGCATAACCTACAATTAAAGTAGGAATAGCGACAACTCCTAAAGCAATAGCAGCCATTTCTCCTGAGACACGAATATCAGCCATTTTTATTAATAGAATAAGAAAATATATTTTTAATTTGCAACTAGACTCTCACTCAGGATAACAATTTCCAGATCTATCCCACGCTTTGCAATCTTCTAATTCACCATTATTATAAAAACCTTCATACATAAGTATCTTATTACTCCACCATTCTTTATATTCTCCGTGTATCTTTCCATCCTTATAAGTAGTTTGAGTTTGAAGAACACCATTTACATACCACTCTTTATACTCACCATCTAGTTTCCCGTCTTTATATGTAGTTTGTGTTTTAGGGGTTTCATTGAACCACCATTCTTTATATTCTCCATCTTTTATACCATACCTTACTCTAGCCTTATATTTAGTTCTTTGAAGTCCGCTATAATAATACCCATAAATATAATTATCTATAATTGAGGCTATGTTATTATCTATATATTTAAGGTTATTGAAGACAGACAAAATAATTTCTTTTTCCGGGGTCATTTTAGTTTATAACTTATATCTTTAAGCTCTTAAATACAAGGGCATATCTTTTTTCTCTTTTTTGCATAGATCCATCGGATACTTTGTCCTCATATTTCTTCGCAATCAATCTTTGGAACTTTTTATCAGTGTCTTTTAATAAGAACATACTTCTTCGGGGTAACATAACTGGATATTGTTTTCTCATTTTTGTATCTATAAATGTCATTTCAATATCACTTCCAAGATTTATAACAACAACACAGGGGTTATAATAGTTATAGTCTTCCATTTCTGGTGGCATACCTTCTCCAGGGTTTAATGTGCTCCAATGATAATCGTTTAATTTGTAGGGTAATTCAGCTGAAAGATCTTTTGCAATACAAGCCATCACGGTTCTAAGTTCGGAGGAATTATCGGATGTTATAAGACTTATAAGTTTATCTTCTGTTTCTTCATCGATTGAGTTTCCGACAAGGGTTAATTCTTTAGGAATATTATTGAGGGTATAAGCGTGGTTTCCAATGTTTACAACTTTACCGGACAAATTGAAATATGGTTTGACTTCCATTTTATATTATATAATAGTAAAATGATTTTTTAATCTTATTTTTAGAATAATATTAAAAAAATGAAATCTTTATTAATTACCTGGATGGAAAGAATATTTATCTATAATGAAATACCTCGAAGAGAGTTTAATTATAGAAATGCAAAAAAGCTAATTATAGGCTGTTCTGAAGTTAAAATAACTAAAAAATATTTGGATGATATAGTTTCTGAGTTTAAAAGGACTAATTTCAAAAAGACCCTGGATGGTAAGAATATTAGAGGAGAAGTACAGGCTCATGGTTTTAGATGGGAAAAAGAGATATTAAACAATGTTTATAATGTTGATGTTAAAATAAAATATACAAATGAACATGATTTGCCTGCAGAATTTAATAACGGGGTTAATTTAAATATAAAAACTACTTGTACACCTAATACAGTTTGTATGGCTGATTGTATCAGGTTTTTTGAAAGTTTAGATACTAACCTTAACTTGATAGTGTTAACATATAAACAGGAGGAAGAAAAGAAAGTAATACAAAGAGTAGTAAAGGTAGACTTAACAAACTCTAAAAAGACATTATTTGGAGATATAACTAAAGAAGACCTTGAAATGTTGGTAAAGAAAGTAAAATCAGTACCAAGTAAGAGAAAGCCTACTGAAGAAGAACGTAAAATTATGTATGAACTTAGAGACAAGATTCAAAGTAAGTCTAAATATATAATGTTAAATATTAAGTGTAATAGCACTCAAAGTAGGGTTCAATGTTCTTTTAACAAATTTAATACTTTCTTAAAAGAAGAAAAGAAAAGAATTATATCAGACGACTGTGAGGTCTCAGATGACTATTGGTTTTATATAGGAGAAAGTAAGATATCAAAGTTTATTATTTCAAAACCGCGTTCTTTTAAATAGGCTCCGAACCCCTTAGGGGGTGAGATGGTCCTTTTTACACTTGATTTATAATTTCATTTAATACAATATTTACTTCCCCTTTAGAAATACTTCTAGGCCCAACTGTGTTACTTGGAAATGTGTGTTTATTTATAGCTTCTATAATATTATTTTTATTTATACCTTCATCTATAAACTTAATAAAATAATGTGATTGTGTGCTAAATTTTTCAGGTTCATATAAGAATGATTTTCCTGCAAAAACTCCAACTCTTCTTAAAGCAATATCAGGGTCATTACTTTCTTTAACATATTCAAAACCATTTTCAGGTATTTTATCCTCAATTTTTCTATCTTCACTTTTCCTTTCCCATATCTGAAAAATACAAGGAACATCGTATCTCTTATTTCCTTGAATAAGAAATGCGTCTTTTTCAATATCACTTGTATGCATACAGTGAAACTTTCTATCAAAAGCATTTGTCATGCTTGGTTTAGTAAATGATTTTGGTAAAATAAAAGCAATAATATCAGCATATTCACACCCTCTTTTAATAAACATTTTTGCTAACGATGATTGCTTTCCAAAAGGAGGATTACCTACTAAAATGACTTTTTTATCTTTACCGGACCCGAGGCACCGGATACCGGACCCGAGGCACCGGATACCGGACCCGAGGCCCTGGATACCGGAATAATTCCACTTTAAATAATCCTCTTTTATAATACCTTCATATTTTGGGTCAATATCTATACCTATTTTTTCATATTTTATATTTTTATAAAATGATCCATTTCCAGCCGAAGGTTCAATCCATAAATAATTTTTGGTTTCAGGGTATAATTCAACTACAATATCTATACATTTTTTTGCAACGTTCTCATCGGTATAAAATTGGTCTTTTTCATCTGTTCTGAATTTTCCTGTTAATTTTTCAGCGTTACTTTCAGCTTTACTTTCACCACCTTGAATAAGCTCTAATAATTGCTGTTTGTTTTTACCACTATAACCTTTAATGTTTTTCTCCTTGCATAACTCGATTAATTCAGCCTTTGAAGTCATTGTTTTGTTTTATACTTAATTTAGATTTAAATTATCATTTAAATTTTTATACTTCTCATAAATTAAATGAAATAGAAAAGTTATTTTAAGGGTTAAATATCTTAAAATGATAGAACAGGTTATTTTTAGCTGGATGCGTAAAATTTTTGTTACAAAGCAACTTAATAAAAAAGAGTTTAATTGGAAGAACATAAAGTGTCTTATAAGAGGTTATGGTGATATAAACAAAGATGAAATACAAAAAATTATTTCCAAGTTTAAAAGTAATATAAAAATAGAAAAAGCAAAAATGTATGATGAAACGATAACAGAAATATTGAAAATTTCTCAAGAAATAAAGATGGAAACAAGTTCATCAATAGATGGAAGGATTGATAGTTCTATTAAAGAAATTCCATTTTTAAATAAGCTGAAAGATGAATTGTTAAAATCAAACCCTGATTGGAGCGTTGAAATATCACCACCAAGAGCTTCTTGTGATATAATGATAAACACTATTCGTATAAACCTTAAACTTACTAATTGTAAGTCGGCTGATAATAGCGTGAATAAACCATCTTTATTTTATAGTATAACAGGAAATCCGATTTATCCATATTCTTCAACTTGGAATGACTTTATAGAAAGACTGCAAAAAAGTAAAATAAAAACAGTTAGAGACAAAACCACAGAATACCATTATTTAGTTAAAAATAAAATAACAGGAGAAGTTCTTCTGAAACCCATTTTTGATATTCATACATATATCAGTAATCCAAGTAATGATCTCCAGATTAATTGGAAGAATGAATTTAAAAATATTGCATATTATACTTCTAACAAAGAATATAATATGAAAGTTAAATCTCTTATTGAATGCTTACAAAAATCTGTAAAAGATATGATTGAGAGGAACCTTAAATTTGCAGAATGTGATATTAATACTTTATTTAAGTAACACATTTGAGATTTGTTTATGACCTATTTTAAACCTTCCAGAATAGGTATAATCTTTTTTAAACAGTTCAGTGTTTAAATACTTAACTGTTTCATTAATTACTTTCTCATCCTTTGGAATAAGGCATAATAAAGACCCTCCAAAATATTGAACTTTACCTATAAATGCAACTTCATTTTGTCTTGTCATATTTCTAATATAAATACAAGGTTTTCCTAAATTTTTCTCAATTGTTTTTATATTCCTTGGAGCTCCCCATTCAAACCAATTTTTATCTGTAAATTTTTTAATCCTTCGTTCAAGTAATAATTCCTTATTGTTTAAAAGGTGATTATCTATATCTGTATTACCACTTGGAAACTCATTTATTAAAATAAACTTTTCAACCTTTTTATCATCTGTTAATACATCTACATTTCCAAAAGGAACTTTATATACTTCATCTTTACCTGAAACTATACCAACATAAACGTCAAATAACTCTTCTATACATTTACGCTTATTATCTTCCTTGTTTTTACTAAATGTAATAATCCCATTTCTAACATTACAATATACCTCATCTTTTAAGCCATATATACATTTTTCAAGAAATATTCCTTTTTCATACCTGAAAACTACAACATCAACATTTGCATCTTTAAATAAGGTTTCATTATCAGGAAAAAAGAAATGTGTAAAACTTCCAGTTGAAACCATCTTTTGAATTATATTTGACGCGCTTGTTAGTTTTATAAAGTCAGAAGGAACTATAAATATCAATTCACCATCTTCATCAAGATATTCATAACACAATTCTATAAACTTAATATATAAGTTATAAGTCCCCTTTTGTTTAACATATGGAGGATTGCCAATAATCGTCTTATATTTACCATCAATTTTTGTTTTTGTAAAATCACCATATGTAATAACCTGATGTTTATTATATGTTACTATAGGCTTAATTTTAGTATCTAATTCATATAAATGCATAGGATAATCTTCATCATAATCTTTAAACATTTTTGTCAAATGTCCGGCTCCAAATGAAGGCTCCAATAACAATTTTCCTTTATGTTTTACTTTGTCAAACACATATTCTTGAAGCTCTTTGGAAGTTGTAAAATATTGCCCTAAATCTTTCTTTGTGTCAATATTCTGATCCTCTTTATCACCCGGAAACAACATTTTCATCAATTCATCCTTAGTTTTACCACTATAACCTTTAATATTCTTCTCCTTGCATAACGCGATTAATTCAGCCTTTGAAGTCATTGTTTTAATTTATACTTAATTTAGATTTAAATTATCATTTAATTTTTATTTTTATATTATAAATATGTGCTATACAGCAGAAGCATCGGCTTATTCTTTCATAGTTGGTATCACCATATCATCTTACCTATACACTCAACCATCATCTGATCTTAAGATTATTGGTGGATTTTTCTTCTTTGTTACATTTATGCAACTGTTTGACTACGTATTTTGGAGGAACCAACCTCCTTGGAAGACCCAGGGTCCTCCTTGGAACGCACAAACTAAAGATACAAATCGTCTCTTTACAAAACTTGCTTGTATTGCAAACAACATTCAACCTCTTGTTTTATCTTATCTTATTTATAAATATAAAGGGTCGGTAAAAGGTGAAAATCTTGTTTATTTATATGGTTTAGTTATGGTTCTTTTTATGATGAGTAATTGGAAGTCTTTATCTGAAACGACGGTAGGTAAAGATGGAGGTCTTTATTGGTCTTGGAACAGATGGGAATATTGCGAACCATTTTATCT
>JACCDP011177892.1_pt1 | contig 16360 bp, 10 predicted proteins | sample 7445841 | NCBI WGS metagenome assembly JACCDP01 (sample SAMN15323441, study PRJNA562643) | freshwater metagenome | isolation source: river surface water | place: USA:Blue River Watershed | collected 2017-08-17 | reverse complement strand
ATCTTGTATTAACTAATCCCGAAGTATTTTTTATGATATATGCCATTGGTTATAAATATTCTTTTTTTTATTTCTCTTACGAAGCAAGGGTTGTGTATAAAACTTTATAGGTTGCACCTGTCTCATTGAAGTTTTGTGGGGTTGCAAATACCACAGGAACTTCATACACTGAATCAGGGTAGAAAAATGAATTTAATGTTTCAGAACCTACTTCAATTCCATTTTTATAGATTATTATAGTCACTGATTGATTACCAGAGTTGTTAACAGAGAAGTTAGCAACGTATGTTTTTATAGGAGTAGTGTAGAAAGTTGGTATTGTAAATATTTTAGTTCTAACAGAACCATTATTCATCAACGGAGTATCTTCGTCTGACATCCTAATGTTCAAATTACATCCTATAGGATAAACATCAGAGCAAACAATTCCCGCAACATAAACTGGATTATTTACAAACACACCAACGGATGAATTTATTTGCCACTCGAATGTCATTGTTTGTTCTTGAGAAACAGCAACTACTGTATGATTATTAATTCCTTGTGGGACTTGTATCAAATTTGACGAACAACAATTACATCCCGCGATACTAGCAAAAACTGGAACAATTGACACTGATTGAACACCAGTGGCAACACATCCATTACTCACAGCATAGTTCAGAGGAGTAATTACCGAAGTGGTTTGACCTGAAATTATATCCGTAGATGACACAGTCACATTTATTGTTTCGGTATATGTTGTTTTTTGAGTTTGATTCGGCGAACAGTTTGGTCTATCAATTAATTCAACAACTGGCGTCGATGATGTTGTTGTCATTAATACCCCGTTATCATAAACATTATTTGTTGCAGATATTATAAACGTTGATGCAGGTATATCATTATAGAATGGACCTTGGATTTGTTGAACCACGTTCGCGGCTAAACTAACATTCAATGTCGTTCCAACAGGAAGTGGTGGATTTATTCCAAGTCTCCATGAGAATACTTGAGTAGTCGCATTAAGAGTTTGAGTTCCATCAACTATAATTGATACTTGGTAGTTAACAGGATTTGAATCAACTTGAATTTGTAAAATTTGAGAAACAATTTGACCTGTGCTGTCTTTTGTAAACACAGTGAATTGTCCAGCACAAAGTCCATTGAATATATTTGACAATTGATAGTTAATTCCATCTATAGAATAATTGTAAGGTCCTACACCTCCTGTTGTTGATAATATTATTGAACCAGTACATGGTCCTCCAGAACATCCTGTGTTTGTCACTTGAGCTTTTGATATTAATGGTAGTGATGCAGGACAGTTACCCTGAGATGCACTAACGTTTAATTGATTTGGATTATTACCTGCAATACTCCATGAAGATAGTGGTATCTGAGCTTGAGAAGTGCTTACAGGTATTCCTCCACCAACGAATCCATCTATCTGCCATCTATTGATGTTATTACTGTTATTCCAATATAGAGTCAATCCGTTTGCAGAACTTGTCCACTTATACTTTCCATTTTGAGTTCCAGCAGGTGTAAATTGGTATGGACCATAATTTACATTGTAACCTTGCATTGTGATACAAATATTTGGAACTGTGAATGTCGGAGTTGGTGTGATTGTTGGTGTCGTTGTAGGTGTTACCGATGGTGCTGGCGCCAATAATGAACAAATAGTTGTTGCAGTATAGTCACCATAGAAGTCAACCACTCTGACAGCATAGGAACCTCGACCAACATTAGCTAAAATTTGACTAGTACTTCCATTGTTTAACCACAAGAAGTTGTAAGGACCTGTTCCACCTGTTACATTAACACTTAAAATCCCATCAAGTGATGTCGCCGAACTTGGTTGTCGAATGATGTTACAAGAAACTCCCATGTCAAACAATGTTGTAACCGCACAATCATTTATTAATGTGTAAACTCCTGATGGTGTTGGTGTTACCGTAGCAGTTGGTGTAACACTTGGCGTAATACTTGGTGTTATGGTTATCGTTGGTGTTGGTGTAATGGTTGGAGTTGATGTTGAGGTTTGAGTTGGTGTTGGTGTAATACAAACAACTGTTGCCGCTTGATACAACTTTGTTATTCCGAAATTTGGTTGTTGATAATTTAGGACAACTAATTGACCAGCACCGGTGCCTTGTTGGAAATTTCCACAACAGTCAGTATAATAATAGGTTGTCTGAGTTACGCCACTTCCACAAACAATTTGTGTCACAGATGGAGTTGGTGTTGATGTTTGTGTAACTGTCACTGTTGGTGTAATCGTTGGAGTTACTGTTGGCGTTTGTGTCGTTGTTGGTGTTACTGTTGGTGTATTGGATATTGTTGGTGTAATAGTCGGGGTAATGGTAGGTGTCACTGTGGGTGTCACAGAAGGAACTGGTGGTAAACAATCAGAATTAGTGGTGCAAACACCTGCCGTAGTAATTACAACTCCTGTTGGTGGTGGAATAGTTGGTCCTCCAATACCATACTGAAAGTTAATTTGTCCACTATCAACACATAAATCTATTTCAATACTCGAATCTAAATTTACAGTATACGAATACCTTGTATACGCCATCGGTTGAACGACAGTCCCTCCACAAGCAGTATATCCAATCCAAAGGTTGTTTGAACCGTTTGAAAGGACGTTTTTCGGTATCAATATATTAGTGCAAAGACACGACATGAAATTAATTATATTCTATAATTATAGGTTTTGACTTTTATTTGTATATGTTAGGAACATAACGAATAAGATACTATACTACCAAATGAATTCACTTGAACTTCATAGGTATTAGAACCCCAAACCATTTTAATAAATTTATCTCCACCGTTGTATGGGCTGTAGAGTGTCCCTCCGTAAGTTGCTGTATAAACAACGATTCCTACATTAATATCTCCATCACTGAGATAGGTATAATAATTTTGAATTGTTAATCCATCACTACAACTATTACCAGAAAGTATAAAAGTATCCTGTCCAACCGCATGTGGATATATCACAGGTGTTGTTGTTATTGTTGGCGTTATTGATGGTGTAATACTTGGTGTTATTGTTAAGGTTGGTGTTACTGATGGTGTAATCGTAGGTGTTACTGATGCTTGTGGAGTCTGTGTCATTGTGGGTGTTACTGATGGTGTAATCGTAGGTGTTGGAGTCGGTGTAATATTAACAAATTCACCAAATTCAAAGTCTTGAGTATCTTTAATTTTAACCAAAAAGTTTTGTTCACTATAAGGTTCAGGAACAATAAACTCATATGGAAATGTGGATACTGTTGAAACATATACACAATCTCCACTAACCGAATCACAATAATATATTTCCACAGGTGTGTTTGCGGTAACTGCCAATATGTTGACTAATTCACTCATGTTGAAACTGTTTGAACTCCTGTGATTATGCATTCATTGCTATCAATTACTTTTACCATATAACTTGATGACTCATCGTAAGGGCTTGGAATCGTAAAACTCAAAGAAGTATTTGATGTTGTTGTCATATAAAAACACCCTGACCCGTTTGGTTGACAAACATATATATCAAAGGGAGATTGACCGGTTATTCCATTTATATTGACTTGAACTGGCATATTTTAACAGGTAAAAAGAATTCCTATGTTTATTCCACCACCAATGGAAGTGACACAGGTTCTCACAACAGAGTAACCTGGTCCGATAAATAGACCACCACCATTTATAGAACAAGATGATACGTCGGAATTTGTTCCTTGTAATATTGTTCCAGTAACATCAACGCCGAAGTATTGTCCTGATGATGGACTATAGTATTCAATAAATAAACTATAATCAACATTCTGAGAAACATTCGAATTCAGAATTATTGCCCATTCCAAATAGTCGTTTTGTGTTCCAGCTCCACAAGGTGCGAATGTTGAACTAATAGAAACAATATCAGGGGTCGTTGGTTCTGGTGTTAAACAAATTTCACAACTATTATAAATTGTCGTAGGAACTAAACCATCAAAATAGTTTCCTGTCCATGTGAACGATGAAGTATTAATATCAGTTGTTACATAAGATGTGTCGAACTTACCTTTATATGACCAACAAGTTCCATAACTGTCTTTGAATGTTTGTCCAACGGTAATTGCAAATGTTACAGGTGAAGTTTGGATTACCTCAGAGAACGATACTCCCTTAATAACTTTTTCACAAGTCTTGAATACATAAACATAATTTGGTGTTGGAGTTATTGTTGGTGTCACGCTTGGAGTATTTGTAATCGTTGGAGTCATTGTTACAGTTGGTGTAGGTGTTTTAGTTGGCGTAGTCGTAATTGTCGGAGTTACCGATGGACTTGGTGGTGGTGTGGAATTCGGTGTTCTTGTTACAGTTGGTGTAACGGTGTTAGTTGGTGTTGTTGTCGGTGTCTTTGTTGGTGTAGGTGTCGATGTTGAATTTGGTGTTGGACTAACTGTTGGTGTTATCGTAGGTGTATTCGTAATTGTTGGCGTCGGTGTAGGAGTTGATGGAACAACACAAGAACCACAACTACCATAAATATTCAAAATTTCACCCACAGTTGAGTTTGAGGATATTGTAGTTGTATCTCCTGTATACGTGGCACATGCCAAATCACCATTAATATAACCAAGGAATGTTATTGGTGCTTGTAAACTAATTCCAGAATAATATAAATCTTGTGAAACATAATAAGTTGCCTGAGTAGAACAATCAATAAGAATTTTTGTATTAACACAAGAGAATCCTTTGTTCATCATCTCAAAGGTAACAGTTCCGTTTATATCCAACGGCAACGTTGGTGATGGTGTTGGAGTTATTGTTGCGGTAACTTGTGGTGTAGTTCCCGTAATTGAGAAATCTAATCCTGTAATACAATTAGATGTCGGAGTTGGTGTTGGGCTAACAGGGAAAGCATCCAAATCAATATCTAATACAGTAATTGTCGCTGAAGGTGTTGGAACAGGTTCCCAATCACAATCAAAATATGCCAAGAAATTGAGCTGACAATCTGATGGTGTTGGTGTTGGCGTAACACAAGGTCCTGTTGTGAATGATGTGGATGCAATATCAGGACATGGTGAATAACAGGGGCTTGAACCTTGTAGAAGACATGTTCCTCCTAATGTATTTGACAAACACCAATAACTTTCAGTGGATGATGTAAAATAATAAATTACTCCCTGAGGACTTCCTGAATACGTAGGTCTTCCATTATAACTTGAACCTGAAATATAAGTCCCATTATAACTTGACAAACCTGAGAAACTTGTTCTCAAACAAAACTCAGTATCCGAACAAACCGCCACGGTCGGAGTTATTGTTGGAGTAATTGTTGGTGTAGGGTTTGGTGTTAATGTTGGCGTAGGTGTAGGAATACAGAATGTGCAATCATCAAAATCAGGAGCACCTAAATAAGGACCCCCTGGTCCTGAAAACTCTATAAATCTATAACATACATCATTGTAAACATAAGCCGCTCCTACAAAAGCAACGTCACCATCAACTAAGGCATAAAATATCTCACCATTATCACATCTTGCCATCTCAGCAGCCTTCTTATTCGTTCTCGGACACATTGAATCCAAACAACCTGTTACGTTGGTGAATGTGACTCCTGACGCATCAAAGATTGGACCTCCACCAGTGTTCGCAACAACCGTAGCACAACCTTCAAAATCGGTGCTTCCGGTAATAAAATATACATCACCAATTATCAATGGAGAAACTCCGTTACCGAATCTGAAAACATTTGAACCATCATCACAATCTTGAAATTGTAATACCAAACCAGGTGTTACGGTTATGGTTGGTGTTATGGTTGGAGTTGGAGTTATGGTCGCATTAGGTGTTTGTGTTACCGTCGGAGTAGGTGTTTCTGTTGGAGTCTCAGTTACTGTAGGTGTAGGAGTTTGTGTCGGTGTTTCTGTCGGAGTCGTCGTAGGTGTTTGAGTTGGTGTTTCAGTTATCGTCGGAGTAGGAGTTTGTGTTGGTGTTTCAGTTGGCGTTGAACTAGGACTCAGTCCTGTAGTAGGCGTTACAGTTGGAGTTGGAGTTTGTGTTGGAGTCTCAGTCGGAGTTGCAGTCGGTGTTTCAGTAACCGTTGGTGTGGGTGTGTCTGTTGTAGTTGGAGTAGGTGTTTCTGTTGGCGTTGAACTTGGGCTTAGTCCTGTGGTAGGAGTTACAGTCGGAGTTGCAGTCGGTGTTTCAGTCACCGTTGGTGTGGGTGTGTCTGTTGTAGTTGGAGTAGGTGTTTGTGATACAGGTGTGCAATCTCCAAGTGCAGTTAACACAGCTGCCGGTCCAGAGGTTACTGTACCAGGTAATGCACAAAAATAGAGAGTTTCACCATTATTAATTGTTGCGGATACAAAATTACTATAACAGTCAGTATAAGAATATCCTTCCGAGGCTGGTCCGGCAAAACCAAGGAACAATGAATATGAAACACAACTTGGTAAAGATGATGTTGGTGTTGGAGTCCTTGTAACCGTAGGTGTTTGAGTGGTTGTTGGTGTTTGGGTTGGTGTGTCAGTCACAGTTGGCGTTGGAGTAACTGTTTGAGTTGGTGTTGGGGTTGGGCTAACTAAAGAACAAGAAATAAAATCTTCCGCAGTTCCTCCTGAACATGTGAAAACATTTCCATTCCAATACAAATATTCAGGGGCAACGTCGAAGTTTGTATAAAATGGACTTTGTGCACTATTATCAAACCATAACTGAACTCCATTGCTGATTGTAGATGCAGTTGAATAAATAGTTAGGGTCAGTCCTGTTGCAGCACATGCATCTCCCGTAGTGCTGAATCCAAAAATACAACCAGCAGTTTGACAACCGTCGTCGTAAGCATATTCAATTTGTAATGAATAAGGTAAAACTTTTGTTGGAGTTACAGTAGGTGTTTGAGTGGGTGTTTCTGTAATGGTTGGTGTAGGAGTTTGAGTAGGTGTTGGGGTGGGTGTTTCAGTGACAGCTAATGCCGAACATAAAACTTGGTTGGTTAATGTTCCAGATATAATTTCCCAAACATAGTTTCCATTCGAGTAAAATCCGTCAGTTGCAATTGTTGTAAGAGTGTTGTCACTATATAAAGTGTTACCGCTCCATAGTCCATCTCCCGCTGCGGTGTAGTATGTTGACGTATTAGTAAGAGGAAAATTACTACAAGCTGTGGCCTCATCAACAGCACTATATGCAACAGAAAAACTAGCCGGACCTAATCCACTACAAGTATTATCTATAACATCTATTTGAATATTAACATATCCATCGTAAATAACATTGTTGAATGTCATTACTGAAGAACCACCATTCCCAGCAGTTTGTTGTTGCTGAGCACCACTACTATCCGTTACAATAATACATCCGTCTAGAATTCCGTTACTCCAAGTTATATCAAGAGTATAAATCCCAATTTCACTTGTTGTAAATGCACAGGGCTGACCTGATGTACAAGGACATGTTAAATCACAAGATGCAGTAACCCCATTAAAGACAATTTGACTTATGGTTACCGTTGGTGGTGATGGATTCGTTACATTAATATTCGACATGAACTATTTTCTTATCTATAAATAACCTAATTATTAGTTTTTATACAATTTAAAATATAGTTTTATTGAAAACTAAATAAAGATAGGTTTAGACCATATTTATCATATATGAAACTTCTTAAAACCATAAAGAAGATAATACAAGAGGCGGAAGAACAACTCAATCAAGCTAATGATACGGCATTACCGTTGGAGGAGTTGGATAAATTAGAAAAGCATTATAAAGACTCTTTAAAACTTCTTAAGTTTTACAATTCGAAACAGGAACAAAAAAATAAAAAATAGTTTATTTTGTTTTCAAACAAACACAGGAGACCCTTTGGTAATTCAAATCATAACCAATTTTCTCCAAATACTCTTTCATTTCAGAATTTTTTTCAGATTCCAAATTTTCGTATTCGAAAATAATCATTTTGGGTAACTTTTCTACAGGAATTGATTTTATCAAATCCGCATCATACCCTTCAACATCGGTGTGTAACCAATCAATTGTTCCATCAAATGATTTATCAATTAAATTAGTAATTGAGACCGATTCTTTCATGGTTGATTTAATTTCTTCTTTCTCCCATCCCTTAATTACTCTCTCCACAACTGAATTGGTATAACCTAATCCTCCTTCAAAAAATTCAACAGGTTCACCATCTGTTGTTATCAATGAATTAACAAGTATGACATTACCGAATTTATCGAAACTTTCTTTTAATTTTTCAAATTGAGGTTGAGATGCTTCGACGAGGATAGCTTCTGTAACTCCTTCTAAAACACAAGGGACCCATTCTCCGAATAACCCATCATGAGTGCCGACAGCAATCCCCTTCGGCATTCTACCAGAATTAAAAATATTTAAACAATAAAAATATAATGACTTGTATAATTCATTACCATCTTGAATTATATCCCATTTTCTATCCGCAATGACATGACCTCTATTGTCAATAACAATCGCATCATTCATTTCATTGTTTGGAAATTCCGCCCACCATCCGTCGTTCAATTCAGACGACCATACTTCTTTTTTCGAGACGTGAGATTGAATTGATAACTTGAGTGGTGTTTTGAAGATAGAGGAAACTTTTTTAGTCTCAACTCTTATTTTTCCATTTGAAAAATCAATACTAATCATATTTTACTTTTTAAGGATTTTACAATCAAATTAATTCGTTCTAACTGATAAACTTAATCGTATTATGTTTTATTTTCCTAATCTTTTCGGTGATGTCATATTCAATACCTTTATATTCAAAAGAAACTGTTGGGATATTAAATTTGTCAAAACCTAAATCAATAAGTGAGTTTTTATCTAAAACATATTGATAACTTTTTCCATTGATTTTAATTTTGAACTCTTTGGTTTCTGAAACATCATAGAGTAATAGTTTTATAGTTCCTTCCACCTCATCATTTTTTTCGATGAAAAAATTTATTCCTTCATCGGGTGACGAGTTGAAGAAATCTTGTCCCTCATAGTAATATATCTCATCCTCAACAGGTTTTTGAACAACGTTGTATGGAAAGTTTTGTCTGAGTCTGTCCAACCATACAAACGCATCTCCTCCTCGAGAGTTCAAATAATTTTCCAATGAGATATGTGATATGAAGTTTTTTAAATTTTCTTCATTGAAAACCATAAAGTGTAGTCCAACATCCCATGTATTATCCCCTCTCTTAGATGAATAAATGTCACATTCCCCTTCCCCTAAAAGTCCCTCTACAACCGTTTCATCAAATTTCAAATCATATATCATATGATAAAAATAATCATAACCCAACGATAATGCTATTTCACTTAATTTTTTGACTTGATATAAACCAGCCCAACCGTAATCTGCATATGTTCTTGTGATTTTTATTATACCATCATTTAGGACTAAATCCCTCCAAGCATACATTGCTCTTAGTGGCCACTCCAACACAGGATTATCTTTGATGTAGAGAAAATAGTCACATTTATTTTGAACATCTTGAGGTAAAAAAATTGGACTTATAACAATAACATCAAGTCCAAATGTTCTTATGTTATCAATATTTTTTGACAAGACGTCAATTTTTTCTTGTGTATCACAATATGTGCTTACCAAGGCCACCTTTTTGTTTTTCATACCTTGTTTGAAAGTTGTTTCGATGTTTTTCAAATTCAACTTTTTTCTTATTTCAACAATCAAATCACTAAAAAATCCTTTTCCTTGAACGAAACATTCACAAGCAACAGCACAACATAAATCAATATCCGCATGTCCCCCATCGAAATGTTTTGCATTCAAATCATTTATCAAGGTTTGAAGATATTTTTCAGATTTCTCAACCGCTTCTTCATAATTTGTTGAGCTGGTTTTTGCAAAAAATGGTTTTCCAATCAAATAGGTGTTCTGATTTGGTATGACACTTTTGTAGAATTCTACATCAAATGGTCTTTTTAGTTTTTCATGCCATTTGTCTCCTGCAACCACATCTCCGAGTCTCAAGTGAACGACAGTGCTTTTTTCGATATCTTTTGGTAGAAGTTCTCTATACTTTTCGATTTTTTTCTGAACAATATTTGTGATTGTATCAATACATTTCGTGTCTTGTTTTTTTTCAGATAATATGTATTCAGCACCAATTGTATTTGGGTGTTCTCTCAGAAGCTCTTCAATATCTTCATCATAAAGTTTGGATTGATAAGCATCACCCAATCTATAGGATGATACTTCGAAGGATATATTTTTTTCTTCGTTATAATCTAGATGTTCCAAGTTAGGTTCGTCAACAATTTTTTTTTTAAGATATCCATTAGGATTAAATGTTGCATTTTTACCGTAAAAGTCACACCACTTTCTGTCCACTGTGAATTCTTGATTATTTTCAAGTATCTCATCCATAACTTGTAATGGTCCACCTCCGTAACCTGAATCATAACCTAAATCACTCAAAACACCGTCTTCAATTATATAATATGAACCTTTTGTAACAACAGATTTGAATTTGTTGAACGCATCTAAAACGTCATTCGAATGATGGGAACCGTCATCAATAACCAAGACTTTCTCGAACTTAGTTGCAAGATTTAAATCGTAGTTTTGATATCCATCAATAAACCTTTTTATTCTTGGGTGATTGATAACTTGATTATCTGTAACATCTTCAAAAATGTTAATTGTATGAACTTCACCCTTTCCTATGATATCCAATAAATCAGCAAAATACAATGCACCACCCCCTTTAAAAGTTCCGATTTCAATTATCAAATCTGGTTTTAATTCATTGACTATCATTTGATAAATAACGAAATCAAATGGGCACTTATACATTTGCACCCCTCGGTATGTTGTGTTGAGATGCCCCCTTTCAATGGATTTCAAACTTGTATTGAATTTTTGTGTCGGCTTTTTTTGATAAATTGCAACTGAATCATTCCAAATTCTATTTCCTTCATGTTGAGCGGGTGGAGTAACTTCATCAATATAGTGTTCCACCAATTGGATATCATATCCTTCTTTTTTTCCCCATTTTTCTAAAGCTTTCCAACTGTCGATGTAAAATCTCCAATTGTCACCTGGCCAACCGTGGTATGGACCATTAGACGGTGCTTGAACATATAGATAACCACCATGTTTTAAAACTCTACACATCTCGATAAAGGTCACCCAAAACATATCATCATGCTCAAAACAAGATGATGAAGTTACAATGTCGAAATATTCATTTTCGAAAGGTATGTTATGTGCATCTGAAACAATATCGACGTTTGGTCCCGATTCCATATCAAGACCTACATAGTCTCCCTTTTCGAATATTGGTTTCAAGGTTCCATTAACATCATAAGAACCCACGTCAAGAATTTTTTTTCCTTTAAGATTCGGAACATATTTGAGTGCGAATTTTTCCGCATTTACATAAGCTGAGTGATGCATAATTTTTTTATTTTTTTTGTATTATAATTTTAATATTATCGTTTGTTTCATAATGGTTTCCAATCAATTCCCATTCGGTGTTGTTGTTAATTACATGTTGATATATGTGAGCCCCTTTACCAAGCATAGGGACCCTAATGTCACCAACTTCCCTACTTCCATCGGGGTGAATCCACTCAAGCCAAGTTCCATTTCTATAGTTATCATCTATGATTATGATACTTCCCTTTTCCATTCTTGATTCAATTGCTTTGAACTCTTCCCACCCATGTAATGCACTTGGTAGTGGGTCAAATAAGTTGAAATCATAACTGTCGAGATGAACTAAATTAGGAACCTCATCGGTTTCTTTTAAAAACTTTCTAGAATCCCCAACGTGTGCAGTATAATTCAAATTGGGTAGAAATTCTTTGAAGATTTTCAAACTATTTTCAACCGCATCGCTGGAAATGTCTACTGAAACCATCTTTCCGTTTGTTTTGTTTGCAATTCCTCCTAAGAAAAGACCAAAAAGTCCATCATTATAGTTAGAAGACACACCTGTTTCTAAAACAATAATTTTATCAAAATTGAAGTTTTTATCAATCGAATTTATAAGAGATTTACATTGTTTTCTTCTAACCTCATGACCACTTAATTCATTATCATAATCTATGATATGGTTCCTCATTTTACTTGTATATTCATCGTATGACTGTAGAAATATTTTTTTCAATCTATCAAAGGATTCATTATACCCAATAACATTATGATTTAACGGCACACTTATAAAATTTTCCATTACTTTGTTAATTCCATGTATCATTACATTAATTTTCAATTGAAAATATAACCATTATTTCTTATGTTTAAATAAAAAATTGAAACAAAATGAACAAACCTAAAATTTATGCTCATGGTTCTTATGTAGGTAATACAGGATATAATCAACATACACGTGATTTCTTTAGACATCTTTCGAAATATACAAAAATTAAATTAAGAAATTTTACTATTGGTAATAGTTGGAAGGGTTATAATTTGACTCCTCACGATAATGAACCATACTTCAATGACACAGATAGAGAAATACTTTATGAACAAATCCTTTGGGACAACAAAGCGGAAGGGAAAAGAAGTAACTATAAAATTTATCCTGATGAATCAAAAGAATTCGACCAAGATTTAAATATTGTTCTTTGTGAGACAAATCACCACATTTTTTATGACGAATATGAAGGTCCTAAAATTGGGTTTAATGTTTGGGAATCAACCTTACAACCACAGGAATATTTCAATAAATTATTGGAATTTGATGAACTATGGGTTCCATCAAAATGGCAAAGAGATTGTACGGTAGCTCAAGGATATCCTGAAGATAAAATAAAGGTCGTTCCTGAAGGAGTTGATGTTCATACCTTTTATCCCGATAACACTGCGATTCATCCATTGACAAAAGATAAATTTACATTTTTTGTGGCAGGTAGATGGGATTATAGAAAATCTATTAAAGAAATTATCGAAACTTTCATCAACACATTTGATAAAGATGAAGATGTTGAATTAATCATTTCAGTTGACAACCCATTTTCGAATGATGGTTTAAAAACAACTGAAGAAAGATTGAAACATTATGGGTTAGAAGATGATAGAATCAAAATTCTCCATTTTCCTCCAAGAGAAGAATACATAAGATTATTAAAATCTTGTAATGTGTTCGTTTCTTGTGCGAGAGCTGAGGGTTGGAATCTTCCTCTCATTGAAGCAATGGCTTGTGGTACACCATCCATCTACTCCGATTGTTCAGGACAATTAGAATTTGCTAAGGGTAGAGGTATTCCTGTAAAAATATCCCACGAACTACCCGTAAGTGCTAGTACTTACAATCACTTTAATGACAACGTAGGTAACTACTATGAACCAGATTTTAATCATTTATCAGAAATGATGAGACTATCCTACGAAAAATACGATACCTTCAAAAAAATAGCACTTGTCGACTCCAAAACAATAAGAGAGGAATTTAGTTGGGAAAATGTTGCTGAAATTGGTTTCAAAACAATCCAAGATTTTTTAGAGAAACAAAAATCTTCACCTCGAAAACCAATCGAGAAAAATGAAATGAAAATAACGTATTTGGATGGTCCTCGAGTAGAGTTCATTGGTGGAAAAAAAGAATCATATCGCGTTGAATTTATTGATGGTTATACAGGTGAAATTATATATTCTGATACCATTAAAAACAATATGTGGACGTCTTCGAGCAAAAAATACTACATACCATGGAAAATTAAAGTTAATGGAATTGTAGTTGATGAATTAAACTTAGAAGGAAAAGAGGTTTTGATATCATTGGAATCTAAAGCTCTTGGAGATACTTTAGCATGGGCACCCTACTCTGTAGAATTTGCAAAAAAATATAACTGTAAAGTAATTCTTTCTACTTTCCATAATAATTTCTTCGAAAACCTAGAATCATATAAAGACATTAAATTCATAAAACCTGGTCAATCACATTCTTGTTACGCAGTTTACAGATTAGGCTGGTTCAAAAAAGAAAATAAATGGGAAGACTTTGATAAAAACCCGAATCAAGTAAATCTAATTCCACTACAACAAGCTGCAACCGATATATTAGGTTTGGAATTCAAAGAGTTGAATCACGGAATTGATTTCAAAAAAGATAAATCACCTATTGACAAACCTTATGTTGTTTTCGGTCCGAATGCAACATCAGGTTGTAAGGAATGGGATTATAATCACTGGGTCACTTTATCCAAAATGATTAAAGAAATTGGTTATGAAGTCATTACCATAACTCAAAAATCTTATCACATTGATGGTGTTGAAAATATAGCAAATAAATCATTAAGTGAGGTTGCAAATTATTTGAGTAATGCAGAAGCGTTTATTGGTTTGGGTTCAGGATTATCTTGGTTCAACTGGGCTTTAGGTAATCACACTTATATGATAAATGGATTCGCAAAACCAGGCCATGAGTTCACTGAAAATTGCACCAGAATATTCAACAATAATACTTGTGTTTTCTGTTGGAACGATGAAATATTTGTTTTTAACCCTGGTGATTGGGATTGGTGTCCAGTGTATAAAGGAACAAAAAAACAACACATCTGTCAAAGGTCAATCACCCCATTACAAGTTTTTAATAAATTAGAACTATGAAAGAAATCGCAATTATAGGCTCGTTTTCCAACTCTTTTGAGAAACTAAAATTACTCGAAAACTGTATTAGTGAGTGTAGAAAAAACGACTTAGACGTTTTAGTATATGGTAGGTATCCTATTCCTGAATCAACTCAAAAATTATGCGATTATTGGATTTTTGATAAATCGAATCCAGTGTTAGAATCCAGATTAATGGATTTTTGGAATGTTAGTTTTGGAAAAAAAACTCACAAGCTAAACAACGATTATGGATTTGCAGCAATCGAACAAATTATAAAAGGATTAGGGATTGTGAAGACATTAGGGTATGAAACTTCGTATTGGATTAATTACGACTTAGATATGACAGGTTTCAATCAATTCAGGGAAATTTGGTTAGATAAGAAAAATGAATATGAATCTCTAGGATACGAATTTTACACCAATTATGGTGAGATTAAAGGTATAAATACAACAATATTAGCACTTAAAGTTAACAGTTGTTATGAGAAGTTGAAAGGGTATTTTACAATAACAAACTATTACACAACAAACAAAAACACAACAAATTTTGCAGAACATTTTGTTAAAAACTGTTTTGAGTTAAGTGAACTTTCTCATTGTGTTCTTGATAGTAATCTTGCATTACCTACTAAAATTACAACTAATGACGAAGGTATAGGTAGAAAATTTGGAATCATTCCACAAAATTTTACAAAAACAAAAGAATATTTTGACTCTTGTTTTGTCGGTGACGATATGATTACCAAAAACAAAATAATTTTTATTTCTAATATAAAACAAATAATTCACGAATTAGTTTTAGATATCGGGGAAAGTATTTTCGAAATAAAAAACCCTGAATTGAATGAACATGGGTGTATTGAAATAATATTTGACAAATCAGTTCCCTCTAAATTAAAAATTTTGTATATTAATGGTAACCCCATTAATGAAGTTTTAGACGAAATTTTAGATGAGAGTTATTGGAAATTCAATAAAATCGAATCAATCACTGATTGACATTTTTAATAAATAAATAATATGATAAATTTATAAAATAAAATCATGGTGTTGCAACACCCCTTTTTGACACCACAATTGAAGACATTTTATTCGCAAATATTATAGACTCTTCCACGTTATTTGTTTCTAAATATTTCAATGTGAATGATGTTGTGAAAGTATCTCCAGCTCCACTTACATCAATAGTTTCTTTGGGGTCAGGCGAAGGATAAATAGTTTCAATATATTTTGCACCCTTGGAACCTAATGTTATTAAAATTTTTTGCAGTTGGTAAGGTTTGACATCGCATTTCAAAAATTCAGATTCATTCAGTTTTATAAAATCAAAACAAGTAATCAAGTTAGACCCCATCTTTCGTTTACTATCTATAATAGAAAATTTTGCATTTTTTGTTATCTCCATCAAAACTTCTTCAGACAAAAACCCTTTATCATAATCACTTATAATAACACCATCGACATTTCTTATGGCGTTTGTTTTTGAAATGTTCAGTTTAAAGGGTGTTATATTTTCCTCACCTTCATCTATCCTCAAAAACATGTGATTACTCTTCTTTTCAACGTATCTTGTCTTAGTAATAGACTCTTTTTGGTGCCAATGGATAATATTAATTTTTGAATCCAACGCTTGAATATTTTTAACGACGTTTCCTGACATTCCTAAATTTTGTTTTACATATATTGGAATCATTACAGGAACTGGTGCTTCAGGTGAAAGTCTGTTACAATTTCCATAAACAAACACATCTTTACAGGACTCACCTATTACTAT
>JACCDP011112082.1_pt1 | contig 16361 bp, 19 predicted proteins | sample 7445841 | NCBI WGS metagenome assembly JACCDP01 (sample SAMN15323441, study PRJNA562643) | freshwater metagenome | isolation source: river surface water | place: USA:Blue River Watershed | collected 2017-08-17 | reverse complement strand
CCAACCGATGACACGAAAACTAAGCCGTAATAATTAGGAAAAAACTCCATTTTTTGATTCGATGTTTAATTATATCATAACATTAGCCGGCCTTGTATAATATAGTTTCAAACCAGCTTCGAGCTTGTTTGAAGGGCTTACCGTGTATATACTCATAAATGTTTATTAAAGATACTAGTGTTTTTTTAGTGAGCCACAAATGAATTTTCATTGGGAACCTTGTTAACAGTGCGTGAAGATGAGCTTTTCCTCCCAATAAACACGAGCCACTTTTAGCGCTTTTAAGGCACACACAGATATATTACATTAATGTTGGTTAAATTTTTATAATGAATTGATCAATATGTTTTCTAACAAATTTTTCTACGACCAGATAGTGATTTTCACCATTAGCATAATATTTATCGTCGAGTTTGTCAAACTCTTTTAGATTTTTGTAAAGCCACTCCCAATCTTCTTTTTTACGCCACTCTTCAAATTTTTTAATGTACTTGTCGTATTCCTCCTCTGATTTAATAACAATTTTAAGTAAATCTGAATAGGCCATTAGCTCTAATCCTTTTTTTATTGAAGGCAAATAAATATCGTAGCCGTTCCAGTAGAATTGAATGAAACCACCATTTGTCACTTGTCCATCAAGATACCAAAAAAAATGCAAGGCTTTTTGTTCCGGTGAAAGTGTTTTAGCGCGTTTCTCTTCATATTTGGCACTTTCTATCATGTCTGAAATTGGTTCCAGGACGTCCCAGAGAAAGTCGGCCCCCGTTTTATCCTTAATATAGGTCCACTTTAGTTCAGGTAGAAAATGTTTAGCCTTGTTGAATTCTGCGAAGTAATCGGTTCGTTGAGTTTTCATATTTCTTAGTCCGTTTAGATAGCTGCTTTATTTAGTGTAACTACACAGTAAACATATCACATTTATCACTTTATACCGCCCCAGTTTTATACTAATTTAATAAAAAGCTTTTAATGTCGGATGTAGCATGAAAATTTATCACGAAGAGATTTATAGAAAACACTGAGAGTAACGGAGAAGCGAAATTAAAAATGGTACTTCGTATTTGTACGAGCGTGTCAAATGTAGTTGAATGCTACGGAATGCAAAAATTTTTTCAATAATACTTGATGCTTTCTTTGAGCGCTGTGTTTTGTATAATATCGTATTTATACTTGATAAAAATGGAGTTGTAAGGAGTCATAAACCATGCCCAGGTTGAGGGACGATAAACGAATTGACGGTAACCTAACCACGGGCTGTATTTATCCGGGTACGCGAAACTGACCTCATAACTTAAACCATGAGTTGCGCAACGATTGTTGTTACTTCTACCCCATTTATTTCGAGCCCGACCAATTCCGATTTTCACATCAATAAAATTGGTTTGTGCCATTAAACTGAAAGATCGCAATCGATGCAGGTGCGTTTTGGTTTGGACGTAATATTGATAGAAGGAAAAGCCATAGCGCAATTCTGTGTTGTTGGATATTCTATTAATGATACCGGCATCAAGTACAAATCCGAAATTAAATTTCGCGCCAAAGGTATAACCCACAGTAACTCCCGGCGAGCAGAAGAAAGTTTTTCCGGGAGTTGTTTCACCCTTCGCCTTATTCAATGAAACCATAATAGCGAAGATCACCACTGTTTTTCTTATGAATATCAAACCTTTCATTGCATTTAGTGGTAAAATAAACGCATTGAGTTTGTTTTTATTGCACTGGAATTTGTTTTTAGCTAAAATACTTGAAATTGCCTTTAAGGGCAGGCAGCTAATTTGCTCAAGGCTTTTATTTCCTAAAAACTTTTGCCGAAATTAGGGTATATCCTCATTATGGATGGGGAATAAATCAAATTGGTCTGGAATATTGAATTATCTTACTAATCTTGCTTTATTTTTTTTTAAGCTCATTTATTTGTTCTTGTGAGTATACTTTTACTTGCTCGTCTCCGTATTTAGCTGATAATTCGTAATATTTAATGGCATTTTTATTATCTCCTTTAAACTTATATGCCTGAGCTATATTACCTAAAACAATATAATCGGTAGGAGCGAGCTTTTCTGCAATTATAAGCGCATCTAATGCTTGATCATAGTTTTTTTTAATGAGGTATACAATTGATAAGTTTGATAAACTCTCTACATGATCCGGATAGTATTTAAGAACGGTTTCTGCAATTTGTTTCATATTATCCAACAGACCATCATTATTGGTGTTGTATAGCTGTAATTGATAAGATTGAATTGAGCTAAGCATGAATTCCTTAGGATCTTCTAAAGGCTTATTATCCGTCCAATACCATTTATTGTTTATGGTTGCAGAGTAATCAATTGTTTTAATTATTTCTTTTGTAAATTCTTCCCAGTACTCTAATTTACCATACATATAGGTCTTCCCAAATCGAATATCCAGACGAGCCGGGTATTTGTAAATGCCTTTTTCCGCATATTCAAAGCCCTTGTTAAGTAGCTTGGAATCGTATAAGGTGTTACCATAAATATAACTAAGGGGCTCTGTTTTAGAGGTGTCTGTGTTCATTATTTGCAAAACTTCTTCTCCTTTGGGGTTGTTACCAATTTCAATGATATCCTTCATACTTTTATTAACATAATAATTGAAGTAAGCAACATATAATTCCGGGTCGCTGTTATCAGACCTTTCCCACTTTTGTAATAGTTGTTCTTGCCCAACTGTATCTTTTTTGGAAACCAGCTCGTTGAATTGTTTTTTATACGATTGTCCATATACATTACTAAAAATAATTGTCGAAGTAAAAATTAGTACTGTCAATGATCTGTTCATAGTTATATATTTAGTGTTAATTGTAATGTAACCTTAGTATGGACTTTGCCTATGAGTGATACTATAGCCCATTGGTTATTCGCTTTTTTATTCTTTTGTCAGCTAACCACATAAGTATCCAATATAGGGGAAATAGTAAAGGGTATAAAAACAGAACTAAAAAAGTGCAGCTATTATAACTCCCTGCTTCATTACCTATTGCACTGTCAATAAGGCTGTATGAGAATATATAACAGAGAAGTACGATTAAAGGTATCGATAAACTGCCAGCTATAACAATCCATGAATATTTTTTTTCCGGGTTGTTTTTCCTGTATTTCTTTATGTTAATGAAGTGATGGAGTACAATTATTAATGTAAAAAGAAGGGTTAGGCCCCAAGGACGAATAGAGATCATTGTTTTAGCAAAAGCACTAATTTCAGGGATATAAATAATTTCAATAAAGTCGGAGGGCAGGCCTGAAAAATACCAAACTGCGGTACTGTTTGTATTTCCTTTATTAGGTTGCCCGAGATTAGTTGTTAGTTTTGTTTTGCTTTCCGAAGCATCTAATGTTATTTCTAAAGTGCCAAAGGATTTCCAGTTTCTTGCCGGCGAAAGGGAATAACGAAAGCTGTATTCTTTAACCCAGCCAGAAATATCTGCCCATACATTGGCCAGATATTCAAGCCTGATTTTGTGTTCGCCCTTAGCAAGGTCGACTTCGAAATATTTTAAATCACTTAAGGTATAAATGTTCCCTAAATACTTTTCCCAATATACCACAATTGTTTCCGGGTCTCCCTTACCTGGAGGCTGTTTAAAGTAATTAGAGAATTTAACAAAAGGAGAATGGGTAATTGTTTTATATTCATTGGGTATGTTGAACAATTTTATCTCATGATTATCTACCCATACGTTGAATCCGCCTTTGTAGCCATTAGCATGAAAGAGCAAAGGAATTTGTTTCCCTTCTGTTTCAGTTTTAATTAAATACTCTATTCTGTAATTCGCCATTTTGAATCCTTTGTCTATTTTCAAAAAGATTTTTTCCTGGAGAACCTCAATATCACAACTTGATAAAGCGGAACTGGAAAAAGTTCCTGGCCTGATAGGAGAGGCCATGTTAGCGTAACAATGTGTTACGATTAATGATAATATTATTGTGAAGGTTTGTCTCATTAACTTTTGCATTATGGTTTTATAGACTTGTATCAGGCCGATTCCTAAAGGTTTCGGAGGTGAGAAAAAAACAACCTGCAGGCATTGAATTTGATAATAAGCACAACACCGATAATCTATCTATGTCATTGAACCAACGATTTGTCATATTTGATGATGTGATAGTCGTTGTGAATTTACTCCTGATCTATTAAGGCAATATAAAATCCTGATTCTTTGAATTCATTTACAAAATGTTCTCTTGTTACAATTTCTCCGTTTTTAAGGCTTGGCCTGGGTAGTTCCACCTGTATACCGAACAAGTTCATTGTTGCTGTACCTGAAGTATATTTTATTTCCATTGTTTCCTCATTCTTTTCTCTAAAGTTATAGGTGAGAAATGTAGAAGATTGGAAAGTATCCACAACACAAACGATTGAATTTTCAGCAATTTTCGAATGGTCATTTATTTGAGTTTGGGAATAGATTTTTTTTATAGTGTTTGTTAGTACTCCGTTGGAGTGATTGGAGTAGTTTGGAAGCAACAGATTTAAAATACTGTCATTCATCCTTAAACCTCCATATGCAATAGCATACAAGCCATCAATTTCTCTACGATACCACATGCGCCCTGTACCACAGGTATGTTTTACAATGTATTTTTTGTCTGCACGCTGTACATATTTAAGTGCCTGTTCAAATTTCTTTTGTTCAATAAATATCTTTGCAAGATATATGCAAGCATTATTTTTGTAATTAGTTGTATAACTACTGTAACCATAAATATTGGTTGTTGTGTCTCCAGGGATGTCTGATGAATAATAATATGGCCCGACATAGTAGGGTTCTTCAGAGTTCATTATGGTTAAAAACATTTTTTCCGATTCTGTGAGTTTCTCCAATTGCCAAAGTGAACACGCTAAGTTGTAATAGTTGGAATGATTCCATTTTGTGGGCCTTCCAGAGATTAATTTGGAATACTTTTTACATAGTATTGAGTCTTCTTTTGATGGATAATGTGAAATGGAATAGTCAGAGATTTTTGAAAAAACAGGGGCAGTTATAGTTGGAGAGTACCAGGTTGTATCAAATTTTATTCGAGTATTGGTTGTATCTTGGGAAAGACAAATCTGTTTTACATGGAGTAAAGTTAATGTAAGAAAAAAATATTTAATCTGTTTCCAGTCCTTTTTCATGTTGAGTAATATCATAGAAACATAGTATATTTATTGCAATCATACCTTTTCCTGTTTAATGCTAATTTAATAAAATTGTTCAGAATATGGACAGCTTTTTATATAAAGGTGTTTCGTTTTGCTGTACACAGCTCTATTTAGGAAATTCAGCGATGATATTTCCTTTGGCGTCTTTCATTTTATTGCCGTCCAATGTTATTTTTTCATTTAGTGGTAATTTAGAGAGTTTGTCAACAATTGTTTGCATTAGTTCCTTAAATTCATTTGTAGGATTTGCTATTCCTTCTTTTGCCATTCTTAATCTTACCTTGTATATGTTAAGATAATGTTCTGCGTCCAAATAGTTTTTCATGTTTATACTTTATTTCACTGTGTGAGACCTTGGCCTGTTTAACTTAATTGTCATTTTCTTTCATGGGCACCTGTTCTCTGTTGACGTTATTATAATGCAGAAACAGCCTAAGAAACCTTGGTTTTCCTAATGTATCATTTCATAAACCGATATTGTTGTGTTGTTTATTGATAGAAAGCGGTTTGTTTCAACATTATATCCACTTACAATGATGTTCTCACTTTTATAGATGATTTGGCCATCTAATGAAATGACCGATAAGCAACCGCTGTGGGAAATTGAAATTAAAGTATCGGATGTTTTATTAAAATAGAGTAACGAGCTATAAACTTCTTTGTCTGAAATCTGAATTTTTTTAGTTATTTCAATATCCTCCCCACTGATTTTATAAAAATGAATTTCTATAGGAGAACCGGCTGTGGCATTTTCTCCCCCATCTATTATAGGATTATAAGCAACAGCAACGGTTTCGTTGTCAATCCAACAGGCTGCCCTATTTTCATGTTCCCAGCATCCAATACTTAATGCAGAAATTCGGTTATTTGTAATGAAGTTCTCAATATCAAAAACATTGTATTGATCATAAGAACCCCAGGCCCAACCAGCACTTAAAAATTTCTTTTGGTTGGGTGACACAAAAAGTTTTCCGAAAAAGTAATCGAAAGGCCTTGGCCAGGGTAATTTATTGTCTTCGATATAATTTTTGTAGAATTCTATGTGTCTTTCTTCTGCATTTTCCTCTATCAAAGATTTCGATGCGGTTAAAACTTGCCTTGTGTCCAGGTTCATTAGTTGAACATGATTCCAATTTTCTCCATAAATTAAATGAGGAACACCTTCTTTATTTTTATAGAGCGCAATGGGATAAGTTGAAACATCTGTATGATAATCGCCCCTCCATAAATGTAAAGCTGGATATTTTCCAGGATAATGAACAAAACCATGCCTTTTATAATCATTTACCACTATTACAATTTCATCCATGGTGTAAATTGAAGTTTTTGCTAAAATGTCAAACCCCCCATCTGAATAAGTGATACCATTTTTTACTGAGAATAAATGCCACCCCTTTTTGTCATCTAAATTAAATCTAATAACACTTCCTGAATCCATTAACATTACTACTTCATTTGATTTAGATAAAGTGGCAGTCATGATAGTTTCAGAAGCATCAAGCGTTATATCATAGATAATTGTTGTTTTCATGATAATGATTTATTCGTAGTATTTTACAAATATAAAGGGTGTAATAGGTTTTTCTAATCTTTTTTCTGTATTAGGAATGATTTCTTTAGTTAGTAAGATATATGTTCTGAACGGTAATTGTTGAAGTTTCCCTGTTCCTTGAAATTAAGTCCCCCCTTCCTGCCTCAGAAGCCATGCGGCGGGCAGGGAACAATCCTGACCACCGAAGGTGCTTCGGAAGGTATAATCTCTCTCCTCAAGACGAAATTCGGGTAAAAGGCTTGTCCTGGGCTTCATGCCTGTGATTTTTGGTTAATGGTGAATGCTTTTTATGAAGTCTTTGTCTATCAATGGTAACAATGATTCACAGAGAAAAGGGTCGAATGGTCTATAATCAAATGCTGCTTTAAAGTATCTTTTTAATGCAGCCTTTGAATTTGCGAACTGTTTAAGGGTTGAATAAACAATGGCGGCTTTGAAATGCGCCGATAAAGACAGCTCAGTATAATTTTGTTCGTATAAGAAAATGAACTCTTCAGGTGAACCGTATTCAAACAGGAAGTAAAGCTGGTAGTCCAGTTTAGCGGCTTTGTTTTTTTCCTTGAGCAAATCTTTTCTTACTTCTTTTATTTGCAATTCAATATCTTCAAGGCTTGTTGGATTTGTCTTTATGGTGAATTTTGACAGTTGAAAATAGGGAACAAATAATTGTCGTCTGTGAGCCGCCTCTCCATATTTGTTAAGTATATGCTCATTGTTTAAATTAAAGTTTGTAGCGTTTAGCCCTTTGGCGTTCTGAAGTTTAAAGGTTTGAATAAGGGCTTCTAAATCTTCGAAACGATTTGTTTTACCAGCTGAAACAAGTAATAGTGCAAATAGGTCACTTCCACCATTAAAATAGCCATACCGTTTATTTTCGATGATGAAATTTGTGGAGACAGTATAAACTGTCTGCCAGTCAAGATTAAATACTGCATCACGTAGGCTGAAATCTGTAGTAAATTTTGGCTTAGCTGTCTTCAAGCCCTGGGTTTGTTTTTTCAAAAAGGAAAGATCAGATTTAAAGTAATCCATGAGTGAAGGATATACTTCTTCACCTGGAATCCAGCTTGCAAATTTCCAATAGGCCCATTTTCCGCTCTTTCTATTTGGAGGAATTAAAAGGAATTGTTGCTCCTCATTTAATCCGCCAATTAAAATGGCCTTTGTAAGTGCTTCTCCAACTTCTTTCAAAACATCATTTTCATTCCAGATTTCTACCAAATCTTCTTCTAATGTTTGGAGATAATCAATTTTTTCAACTGGTAAGAAGGAACAGCTTATAGAGGAGGTTTGAGGAAAACCATTAGTGATTTTTAAAAATTCGATGTAATCGTATGGAAGTTTTATATTTAACCTTTTCTCAGTATTAGAAATTTCTTTGTCTGAAGCTGCGGTGGTACCAAGCCACTTTGTTTTTACTTGCACATTACTAAAGTCAAAGTCGTTAAGCAGAAGTGCCTTTTTTGATATTTCTTGTAAAGTCTTTAACATTTTTCTTAGTCTAAAAATTGCCTATAGATTGTTCAGGTTTGCTATGTGTGGGCTTTTCATCATACAGGTTTACTTCTTTGTATATTGGATGATAAAAAACAAATGTATTGGCACCCAACGATTAAAAAACTATTAACAAAGCTAAGTGCTTTTCACACATTTACAAAATGAAAATAACTTCGCTATTTGCCTTTTATTTTAGAAGCTTTAACACCAGTTCGCATACATTCTGATTGAATTACCTGTTGATATTAGTTAGGGCACTTTCAGCAAAAAAAGAGAGTGTCAATTTTTGAGCCCTTTATGGGTTAGTATGGTAGTATGAATGGTATTAAACTTTCCATTGTGAAATAGCCTTGTTAATTTGAAATCATTTATTCGTGAGACGTTGGAGCGGAGTTTGGGTCCAGGGCAAGCCCGGTGGTTCATACCTGTGATTAATGAAACTTTTAGCATGAGCAGAATTAGCCCCTGCTTGCCTCAGAAGCCATACGTCGGAAAGGAACAATACCAACCACCGAAGGTGCTCCGGAAGGTATAACCTTGTCCCTCCAGGCGAAATTTGGGTAAAGGGCTTGTTCTGGGCTTCATGCCTGTGATTTCGCTATAGTTAAAATCATAAATTCAATTTCAGGCCGTGTCATTTGCTTGTTGGTGAAGGCACACAGCTAGGTTTCCTGGTTTCCGGACATGGGCTTATCGTCTACCAAGCCTGGAAAAAGAGCCTTAACATTTGGTTTACAAATAAAATAGAGTAGTGAGCCATGAAAGGCTAATTGAAACAGACATTGTGATACGCCTGGTATGGGCATAAAACCAGTGTACTCATCGGAAATGTTGGAGAACTGATAGCACACATACAAACTAAAACAATTCAGCATACTTTGATAAATAAGCCAAATGAGCAGCATCATCCAACCTGTTCTGGTTTTAAACCAGAAGAATAGGATGGTAATCGGTAAATATAAATACTCCAGTAAAAACCAATAAACAGAAAAGTCACCTTTAGTGATATCTCTAAATGCGGAAACTACCTTATTAAAGTTTTCCCCTGTTTTAAATAAAAAAGCAAGAAGTAGAATAATACAAATAATAACAATCGATTTTTCCGGGCTTTTTTCAGCAAATGGGTTCGTATATTCTATGGCTTTAAGGGCTTTGTTGGCTAATTCCTTATTTTTTTGGTTTGCATCGGCAAGCTTTTTCTGTGCCTCGATATTTTTTTTATTTAGCTCTGCTTTTGCTTGTTCGATATCTTGCCTGCTTGCGAGTTCAAGTTGGGCAGTTTCAAGCGCTAATGCTTGATAATCTTTTCGGTTTTCAATTATTTCAAGTAACCTCGAAGTAGGAAGTTTTTTGTAAATGTCTGTGAATTGATTTTTCATACGAAGGTTCTATTTTCTGCTGAAATTTTTTTATCTGTAAGAATGTTGCATCGTTTATTACTAATGGTTTTGGGAAGGATAGTAATGCAGTAGGCTTTTAACACAAAAGTTAATTGAATTTCTGCATTGTAACCTTGCACAGAATTTTAGAGAAGCCCTTCAGCCGCCATATTACCAAGTAGCTGTGTGCCTTTCGTTATTTTTTCAGTAAGGGTTGATTGTCAATTGAAATAAGCTTACCGTTGCATGGTCATAATGGGCAGGTAGTCCTTCTGTTTTTTTGAGTTTCAATAAGCCCAAAAAATTAAAACCACATTTTGTATAGTAATTAATTAGCCCTGGATTGTCACCAACAGTGTCCATTCTAATAAATTGTTTTTGATTTTCTTTAGCATAAATTTTAGCCCATTCTACTATTTTCCCAACCAAGTTTTGCCCACGAAAGTCAGGGTTTGTAGCAATCCGGTGAATGTAAACTGATGGATCCTTATTTCTTTCTTCCCAAATTTGAGGGTCGTTAAACGTTGTAGCCCAAACACAAGCCATTTTTCCATCTATAACTATTTTCCATTGCCTGTTTTCTGAAATTTCGGCTTCAATAAGTTTCCTGTCAAATTCCGGCCAATAAACGGTAAACCTTGTCTTTTGAAAATCGGTGGCAAGTGTGTATAAACGGAAAATTTCGTTAATGTCGTTAATGTTGCTATTTAGTATTTGAAAGTTCATGTCTCAGTTTATCTATGTTTGGTTTTGCAAGGTACTGGTTATATTGACAGCTTAAAATTTTGGGAATTGCAGAAGGAGGGGGGCTTTGTAAGAGGTCAGCATGGTTTCCGGAGCAAGGCCCAATAGAATTACAAATGTTGAGGCTTGGGCTCCAGCCCCATTTTTGTCAAACCCTGCTAATGGAATTTTTTTGCCCAAATATAAGCCCTCTTGCTTGGGTATTCCTTGTCTTTGTATGGCGCTCTTTCTATTAAATCTATTACTTCGAATCCCACTTCTTCTAATAGGGTTGTTATTTTTTCTGTTTCCAGGGCGTAGAAATCAATGTTTACCTGTTCCTCTAAAAAGCTATCCATGTGTACCGTGTAATCACCAATATGAAAGGAAAAAAGAAATTCTCCGCCCTCAATAAGTATTTTTTTAATCTCCTTAAATGTTGTTTTTATTTGTTCATAGTCAAAGTGAACGATGGCATAAAATGCTATTGCAGAACCAAAAGTTTTTTGACTGTAATTTAATTTTAACAAGTCGGCAACCTCGAACCTGATACTTGGATGGTACTTACTTGCAACTTTTACCATTTCTGGTGACAGGTCTGTTCCAATAATGTTTGTAAATCCGTTGTCGAGCAGAAATCTGGTTGTTTGCCCGGGCCCACAACCCAGGTCTATTAACGGCCCTTTCGAAATATTTTTTTCACTAAATGCTTTTAGTATGATTTGGTCAAAGTGTTTCCACTCAAGTTCGTTCTTAAACTTTTCAGCATATCTTTCAGCAGTTTTATTATAACAGTCAAGTATGGCTTTTTTATTCTGCATACTCTTCTTCCACAATACCAATACTTACTATACTTCCATTAACCTTCATTAATGTATGGTTAAACCATTTGTCTGTACATTCGTTTACAATTTGATTAACATCGATTAATGATTGATGGTCAAATTTAATATCCATTCGTTGATTGTAGTTAAAGTCATTTATCATTTTACTATATTCTAGATTATTTAATCATTTTTCTGTACATGGTATTGTCGTTTAGACTTACTGCTAAAGGGTTCAAGGTTGTTGTTTGGCTTGGTTTTAAAAATTACCCTTGCTCAACAACAACTGTTAAGCTAATGTACAAAATTTTCAATTACCACAGTCTGCAGCTCACTGGATGTCAATGGTGTGTTGGAAGCGATTAGGTGTGCTCACAGTTTAAACACAGATTGAGTGTCAGTTGTGTAAATGCTATAAGGTTTTCCAATACAATGCCATTTTATGGGTTGAATCTATTTCTAATATTCTGAAGCTAATCATTCGGGCAGAATCTTTTGCACCAATCATAAAGTATATATTATGCAACTCTTCAAGAGCCGAAATGCTTGTATCATTATAGTTAATTGCTATTTTATAATTGGGAATTAGGTCTGGCTGATTATAACCGCCATACTCAAAGCACATTCGCGCTTTAGTTAAATATAGTTTAAAATTATTTGTATCATTTACGATTAATTTATCAAGCGAGTCAAGCTTGTTTTCGAGAATAATTTCACTTGCTAATTTTGGATTGAAAACTTCACCGTTCCATGGATTTTCATGCCCCCTGCCAAACGTATAACAAAATGTTATAAATAATGAGAGAGTTACCGAAATGGGTGTTGCTATTAAGAGGATTTTATTTTTCAAATCTGTTTTAAAAACAATCAAAGATAGAACCAACATTATTCCTGAGATAGCTAATGAAGCGATCAATAAGAAGAAGTACAATAAACCACCGAGGCCAATACCGAAGCTTATTTTGTCCTGTGATATCCAAGTAATAACCACCAATTGATATAAAATGGCCATCAACAAAAGACATTGAAAAAATCGTGTTTTGTTCATTGTCAACTTATTTAGTCTTGTGAAATCCTGCTCAACCTTATTGGTATTATAGTTCTGGTATTGCTAAAGGCATGGTTTTTGAACCCCGAAACTAATAGCACAATACCATATTCAAATATAGCAAAAAGGCTCTGCAAAATTCTTTTAGTTTCGCAATTTTGTCAATGAATTGTTGCCTATTGCGCTTTTTAACAACAGGTTATTTTGGCTCTTAGTTTGTTCCAATATATTTGTGTTTGCCTTATACTTGTTAAAATATGTATTAATGCAAGTAAGATTGCACCAGGCAGTAGATTTACAGCTACGAGCCTGAATAATTCAAAATTTTTAAAGTTGGTGAGGTCCTCTATTATGGTAATACCTGTTTCAGTAAAGCTTAACTTAAGGGAAAAAAATACGGCAACAGAAGCAAAGTGAAATCCATTTACAAATAAATGCAGGATATACTCCCATCTGGGAAGCCCGCCCATAAATGTCCTACTGTCTTTCTCTGCAAAAGCGTCAATACCAAGCACAAGTATATCCACTGCAACAAAAGAAACGCCCAAATAGAAACTTGTTTGGCAATTTTGAGTTATGAATAAGAAATACACAATTAGGGGAAATAAAATAGCCCGAACGGTATGGGTTAAATGTTCAAATTTACTTTCTTTGTGATTGAAAAGCTGGTATTTGAAAATATGAAGGTAGAAGCCATCGATAATTGCTAATAATGCAAATGCCGAAAGCAAGATTGTTGAAATAAGAAATCCCATATTGTGAAATTTTTTTACAAATTTCCACAATACGTAGTATTCAGAAAGGACAAATGTCCTCAAATGATTATTTCGTAATTTCCTGTCTGATTCTTGATAAAGTTCTTCGGGTAATTCCTAAATATGAAGCAATGTCTTCTACGGTAGCTTTCTGCAGAATGGCAGGGTGCTCTTTTAGCAGGCGCAAGTATTTTTCTTTTGCAGTTTCATTATTAAGTACTGAGGCATATTGTTCCATAACCATATATTCTCTTTCAGCAACCACTCTGCCAATGTTTTGCCATACTGCACTTGTGTAGTACAATTCTTGTAAGTTCTCGTAATCAATTACCAAAAGCTCTGTGTGCTCCAATGCCTGAATGGAAAGTGCTGAAGGTTGTTGAAGTATAAAACTTTTGTAAGAAGTTGTCAAGGTGTTTTCTTTGCAAAAGCAGGAAGTTGTTTCTTCGGCTTTGTTGTTCAAATAAAAAGTTCGTAAAAAACCTTTGTTTATAAATGCAATTTGCCGGCAAATTTTACCTTGCTTTACAAAATAATCGCCTTTCTTTAAGGTTTGTTCTTGAAAAAAGATAATCGTTTCATCAAATTCTGTATCCGAAATTGGGGTTATCTTCCGGATGAAATTCTTGAAATTAGTTGTCAATGTTTAATGTATTATTAGGTTAGGATGAGGCTAATCTGAAAAACAATAAAAGAAGCAATAGTGTTCACATGTAGATAATTTGTTTTTTTAATTGTCATTCTCGTGCTGAGCCTGCCGAAACATGGAATACCTAGTCTTCCCACAACCTGGCTCAAATGTGTGTTTATATTTCAGTAAACATGGTAATTTAATATGTTCAGAGTTTTATGGTGCATAAGGTTTGACCTCCTTGTGCTATTTTTTGCTAAGTGCAAGTTATGTATTTGAGCCTTAACTCGCAAAAATTTACACCACATACCTTGTTAATTCCAGTCTTCAATTATTTTCATTGGCCTTAGTGCTGCTAATGCATTTGCAAGGGGCACTTTGCAGGTAAGTTGATAGGCAAAAATGTTTTCCTCATTTACTGTTGTTTTTCTTATAAATGTGTCATAAAATGAAAAGGTAGTGTTATTAATGAGTAATTTCCATCGGTACAGCCTCTGAGATAAGTTTTGAAACAGGGCATTTTTCGGCAATGACCAATAATCTCTCCAATTGTTCTTTCGAGGGCTGATGTTCAAAGCGAATGGTTTTAAGGATTTTTTTATGCTGTACATCAGTTGTGTCCAGTTCAGCCCTTACCTCTATTTTTCCAATGCTCCAGCCCTTTCTTTTGGCGTAGAGCTGTAAGGTGATGGTGGTACAGGCAGCCAGAGCACCCAGGAAGTATTCTATTGGGTTAGGAGCTAAGTTGGTGCCTCCAATGATAATGGGTTCGTCTGCAAAGAAGTTTTTATCTTCGGTTTGTATTTCTGTTAAGAGTTTGTCTGCTTCAGAAACAGCTTTTACCACAATATTTTTCATCCTTTAAAATCAATTTTAACGTGAGCACCATCACAAAAAGGCTTGTTATTAGAATGCCCGCACCTGCAAAAAGCAGTAACTTTATTTTTTTGTGTTTCGCTGCCATCAGGGTTTTTAACCCTCAGTTTTCCATAAACCATAAGCGGTCCATTCGCAATGACTTCCACAATTTGCTCGGTTTCTATTTCTCCCGGCGCCAGGTCCCCATCATTTTTATAATAACTCAGGGCGCCTGAGGGGCAATTATGGATGCGTTGAATGATCTCTTCTGTTGAAGCCCCTTCGGCATTTATCCAGGGTTTTTTTCCAGGATTAAAAACGGATAAAAGCCCATTTTCACCTTTCCAGCATTTGGTGGAATGAATACAGGCATTTGGCTTCCATACAATCGTAATGTCTTTGTTTGAATATTTTTTTTCCATGATGTAATATTTTAGTGTGTGAAAAGATACCACTAAGAAGTTAAATTGTAAGTAATGGTTCCGTATTTTCCTTTGAAATAATCATTATTTGCCTCAATGATTTGCTGATGGGAATTCATGACATAAGGCCCTTGTGCAAAGATAGGTTCTGTGTAGGGTTCGCCACCAAAAACCATTATATCTATGGGTTCCTGGCCTTTATTTTCAAAAGAAATGTTATCTCCTTGAGTGTCAAAATGCACTAATTGACCGGTTGGCACCATGTACCCATTTATGTCCGGGGTTCCTGTAGGCGCAAAGCCGGCATATTCCAGGTTCATGCTGGTTTCCAGCAAAAAATGTTTGCCCGCCAATAATCGGATATGATACAGGAATTGCTGGGTATAGGTGGGAATTGCAGCAACTTTTCCATGGTATTCACCAATCAGCACCCGCAGTATTCCTGCTCCATCCGGAAGGTTAATTTCAGGAACTTCATGGCCTTGTACGGCTTTATAATCCGGGGCTTCTTGTTTGTTTACGGCAGGAAGGTTTATCCAAAATTGCATTCCTTGTGCGGCTCCTCCTTTTTTTTGGAAATCCAGGGTAGGATTTTCATCATGAATAATCCCATTTCCCGCTTTCATCCATTGCAAGCCACCATCTCCTATTACTCCGTAATTGCCGCGACTATCATAATGTTCCATTTCACCGTGGATCACATAAGTAAAAGTAGCAATTCCACGATGGGGGTGTGCGAAACTACCATCTGGTTTATTAGGGTTTTTTGGAGGATGAATACGCAGCGGAATATTATCTAAAAATACAAAGGGGCCTACAGCTTGTGTATACTGATTAGGAAGTAGTCTGATGACTTCCATTTTTCCGACTTGTGATGCAGATCCGGCATAGGTGCTAACAATTTCTTTTCTCATAAACATTCAGGTATGGTTTTGATTTTATACACTTATACTCATTATTGTTGTTTTACTTTAGCCTTTAATGCCCATAACATAGCAAATGCTAAAATGGCAATAACAACAGGCGTACCTATCATATTGGCTTGTCCGGCCTGCAGGTGTGTAATTACGGCAATGATGGCCCAGGGAAAAATCCCGTACGCTGTTAATTTTTGAAACGCAGGAAGCAGTACACCAATGCCTATGGCTATCTCAGAAAGCCCGATGGGGAATATTGTCCAGGCCGGATAGCCCCAGCTGGCTATATTTTTTACTTGCATTTCTGCACCCAGCAGTTTGGTAAAACCTGAAGCTATAAATACAAGTGCTAAAAGCCCTGCAAGTACCCAGGTTAAGGTGTTTTTTGATCTTAGAGTAAGAACCACATTATTCCTGTTCCAGGTTCCGTTGTTTTTTTGTGTTTCCATGATTAAAAATTTATGTTACTGTTCAGTACAAAAATTAAACATTAAAGGGTTTCCTTTTAAGGCAGAGGCTAAAGCTTGCCAAATGTTGTTATGATTTTTTCTTGCAGTAGAAATATAACTTCGTATACGGCAAAAAATCT
>JACCDP011124491.1_pt1 | contig 16364 bp, 46 predicted proteins | sample 7445841 | NCBI WGS metagenome assembly JACCDP01 (sample SAMN15323441, study PRJNA562643) | freshwater metagenome | isolation source: river surface water | place: USA:Blue River Watershed | collected 2017-08-17 | reverse complement strand
TCTTCATCTTTTTAGCGTTTGTGCGAATATACATTCCGTTGTCTATCATGGTGTCCTCCTACTATATTTATACATATATTATACACCTGTTTGACATATCTTATTCAAGTGTCTGACACACTCACCCTACCATTGACAAGCGACTCCCAGCCCCTATGATGTGAGCATATGAGCAACACTCCCGCCCCCTCCACCAACGGCTATGTGTGTTTCTTCCGCAACCGCCGAGCCGAGGTTTACGCCTCAACCTCCTATGAGGCTCAGACGAAGGCTGCGGCTCTCTTCAAGGCGAAGAAGGCTTACGAAGTCACCGTAGTCCTGGCTGAGAAGGGTGGCGCTCCCGTCATCCACGACACCGCCCTCCTGTGATTGGCTCTTGACTCCAGCCGCAACCCCTGTATCATGTGAGCATATGAGCAAGCCCACTACCTTCTACCGCATCTACGGCTCCTACAAGAGCGTCTGCCTCATTCCCATTCCCGCTGACAAGGGCGCATCCAGTAGCGAAGTGAAGCAGGATGCCGATGGCTCCTTCTACTACGAGTATAAGGACACTGATGATGAGGTTGTTGAGCGTCAGGTTGTTTACCCGAGCAAGGCTGCTGCCTGGGAGTCGGTGAAGGCTGACCTCCGTGCCGAGATTGCCGAGCGTGAAAAGCTGCTGGAAGCTGTCATCCTGGCATGGAGCAAAGACGAGGAAGTGGCTAAGGCTCCGCTCTAAACTGGCTCTTGACTTCACTTCCCCATTCTCTATGATGTGAGCATATGAGCAACACCGCCTCCCCCGTCACCAACGCCCTCGCCGTCAACGACTACGGTGTGTACGATGGTGTGGCTTGGTTCCGCACCGCCGTCCACGACTTGTCCTTCGACACCTACAAGGCGCTGCCCAAGGTTGTGAAGTATGGGGGAAAGACTTTCGTGAAAATGTCGTTCAACACCGACAACGGCACCGTGTCATACAAGGAAACCACGGCTGTCGCTCTCGCTTTCGGGGTGGAACTCTAATATGCCCAATCCCCGCCGCCCCGATACTCTCCCGCCCTTCTCCGTGTGGCGCAAGGGTGCGTGGCAACCCTTCTCCTACAACCCCTCCGTGGCTGATGCCGTGAAGATGCTCAAGTGTCAGGATGTCCGTGTCGAGGACTTCATCATCAAGGAATACGGCACCGGCAACCAGTGGGACGGCTACGGCAAGCAGATTGCCGCTTGACTCTCATCACCAACCCCTACAATAACACACATATGAGTAATCCCCCCCCCGTGTCCAGAAGCTCATCGACATCATGCAGAAGGCTGCCGAGCGCAAGTTCGCCCAGGCGAAGAAGCAGAAGGAAGCTGGAATGATGGCTATGTATGCGGCTGACGCCCGTGATATGTTCAGGATCGCCAAAATCATGCAGGACGGCGACTACCCCGCCGCCTATGAGAAGGCTCGCAACATGGACACCGCAGCCCGTGACGAAATCCCCGACAAGGTTTACGAGTTTCTGATGGACGAGAACCGAGAATAAAAAAACAAGCCCAGGCATAGGTGGCTACATAGGCGTGGCGGGTTGTCGTATGCCCCACCACCTCCGTCCCCGTCCTCCAGCAACGGGGCACCCGAATCAACGGGCTATAACGATGCCGCTGGAACCTTCTCTCAACTCCCCTATAATGTGAGCATATGAGCAACGCCGAAATCTGGCTGAACAACTACCGAGCCACCGAGTTCATCAACTACGATGGAACCCTGCTGGTGAATGGTGAGCGTGTGAGACAGCCTGAACTAACCCCCGCCGAAACCGCCGAGGTTCGTCAAAGTCTCGGCTTGACTTCCGCCGCCTCCCCCTATAATGTGAGCATATGAGCAAGATTCCCGCCATCCTCCACCTGTCCTACCAGAATGCGCTCGCCGCCACTTGCGACAAGCCCCGTTCGGCTGCCGCCCTGGACAGGCTGATTCGGGTGCGGTCGCTGCAACTCCGAGCCGCTAAACACTACGGGCAGGCAATCCTGAAAGGACCGCGAGCGTGAAGAAGAATATGCTGATTGACGAGGCTTACAAGGTGCTGCTGCTGGCGCAGGCTGGCAATATGCTGTCGGCTGCGTGCTTCAACGATTGGGCTGCGATAAACAAGATGCCTCCGCTGCCGCACCCCGACTACGATGCTGTCAAGAACTTTGATGACTTCTACAATGTCTGCTACTACTACATCTTTGGGGACTGACAAGTGAAACCTGAAAAATACAATCTCAAGCAAGCGTGGAGTGCGCTCAAGGAAGCAAGGCGTGGAAACGGGCTGTCTCAAGCCATTTTTAGGCGCTGGGCTGATGCTCATGCCTTTCCGTATGATGATGAGCCAGAATGCCAGGAAATCGCTACCTACGAGCAGTTCACCCGCAAGCATGTCCAGATTTGGTATTTCGAATAGGGTGTTGACAAAACCGAAAACCGCCTTACAATAGAGTCATACCAGCCAGCATGGGGAAAAGTGGCTGGGGTAGAGCGTGGGGACGCTCGCAAACGAGGGGATGATGACTGGATGTTGTGGTGACTGAAGGGGAACCGATGAATGTCGGCTCCCCTCGTTTGTTTCTTGACTTCTCCGAAAAGCCTGTATGATGGTGCTTATGATCACCAAGCTCACCGAAGTCGAAGCCCTGGAAGTTCAGCTTGCCTCGTTCTGGTTCGTGCCCGCGAAGCGTGCTGCCATTATCCGCAAGCTGCGGAAGCTGGAAGCCAAGCCGAAGGCTTGACACGGCAACCCTAACCCCTATACTCTACACATATGAGCAAGACCATCACCGAAGCCCTCGTCATCGTGGATATGCAGGATGACTTTCTGGAACGCATGGGCGACGATCCGAGTGATGGCGAGCCATGTGAAGATGTTGATTGGGTGCAGGGGTGCTACAAGAAACTCCTAAACGGCATCCTCCGTGAAGTGAAGGAAGCCAAGCGCAAGCGGCTGCCCATCGTGTGCCTCCAGTATGCGAACCAAGAGGACGGCTTCGACTCCCCGAAGGAATCATGGGAGTATCACGCTACTCATTCGGCTATCCGCAAGGCGCTCAAGGGCTACTCCCGTGCCTTCTATGCCTGGAAGGACAATGATGATGGCTCCGAGGAAGTGCTGGATGTGCTGAACGGTGTGGAGCCTCGCAACTGTCTGGACAAGCCTTCCTTCCGTGGCAAGCCCAACAAGCTCCGCAAGTTTATCACCGATGAACACAAGATGATCGACTTCACCGTGGTCGGCGTAAATGCCGGGGCGTGTGTGGCGGCTACCTGTCAAGGGCTGATTGACGCAAGCCACAAGTGCCGAGTCCCTGCCGATGCCTCGCTGAATGTTTGGGACTGCTCTTTCGCTGACGAGTCAAGCGAACTGGACGAGATTGACGGTGTACGCATCACCAACATGAAGCGTGCTGCTGCCGCTTGACATCCACCACAACCCTCTATAATCTACACATATGAGCAACTTCGCCCTTCCTGGCAATCCCAACGAAACCCTGGACCGTAAGGCGGCAATCGACTATTTGGTGGATTGCTGCCTCAATGTCGAGGAAACCGAGTGGGCTGCCTGCTCCGTTGCCCGAAACCCGAAGTCGGTGGCTCTTGCCGACATCAAGGAAGTGTCATATCTGTCCTTCGTCAAGGTGGATGAAAAGATGCTCAATGAAGTGTATGACATTGTGAAGGCGAACGCGTTCTAATGTTTACCCCGCTCACCGACGCTGAATACGCCCTCAAGATGTCCATTCCCGATGTCACCGAGCGTGAAGACATCGACGGCAATCTGCTTCGGCTGGTGTGCGAGGACAGCTTCTCCGGCGACGAATACAACGGGCACATGGCGTGGAAGCGTGCCTGGATGCATGCCGACTACCTCAACGAAAAACATTACGAGGATCACATTTCCTTCGTCGCTGTAAAGTCTTGTCAGAACTACTATGTGCTGGATAAGCAAGTCGCTCGCCGCTACAAGATTATCCCTTGACAGTGGCTCCCCGACGCTATACTCTACTCAACAACCAAGGAAATCCCATGCCTCACACCGCCTACGATGTCCGTCTGAACGGCAAGCTCATCGACACCGTGTTCTATGTGGACAAGGGTGCGAAGGAGGAAGTCAAGCGTGGACTGGTGAACCACGATGGCTACGATCCCGAGATTGTTGTCACCGAGGTTCGCAAGCCGAAGGCGAGCAAGTAAAAAACTCATCGCGACACGCAAAGCGACACCGTGGCGCGAAGCGGCGAGGTTCGGTGTCTCACACACCCTATCACGACACGGGCGAAGATTTCGCTTGCGTCCCCGCTGGAACCGATACGATACTCGTATGAGCAACGCCCTGACCATCACCCGCACCCTCCCCACCTTCCGCCTGGAAGCACTCGACTCTCTGCTCGCCAAGCTGGCGAAGAAGGCGAAGAAGATCGGTGTGGCTGCTCCCACCTACAAGGTGACTGCCACCGAGGTTCGCGATGTGACTGATGACAAGCGGCACCCGCAACTGGTCGAGTTCAGCACCGTGGAAGTGTCCTACGAGGTCATCCAGAAGGTCGGTGACTGGCGCTTCCTCGCCAAGCTGGAAGCTGCTGATGAGGTTGACGGTGTTCCCCGCAATAAGGTTTCGGGCATCAACCTGTCGGACGAACACGCTCATCGCTACATCACCGAGCCGATGCGCTGCGATCACTGTCACCACAACCGCAAGCGCAATGCCTGCTTCATCGTTCAGGACTGCAACGATGCGACTCTGATGGTTGGCTCGACTTGCCTGGAAGCCTATATGGGGCTGGATCCGGCTGCTGCTGTCAACAGCATCGAGTTCGCTTCGCTCATCAAGTCGATTGGTGATGATGAGGAAAGCTGGGGCTACGGTTCGTCGGCTCCCCGTGTCATGCCTCTGGATGAGGTTGCCGCCGCCACTCTCTCGCTGACTGCCAAGAACGGCTTCGTCCGTGCTGCTGATGCTGAGTTCGGCAACAGTGTCACCACTGGCAGCGATGTCGTGACCCTCCTGCTGGACAACAACCCCCGCCTCACTGACTGGCGCAAGGAAGTGGCTCCCACCGACGAGCATAAGGCGCAGGCTGCCCTGGTTGTCAAGTCCCTGACCGACCGCATCCTGCCTGACTACAAGAGCAACCCGACTGCTCTGGACCAGTTCTCTTTCAAGGTCGGCATCCTGCTCAATAAGGGTTATGTCGGGGTGAAGGACGCTCAGATCGCTGCCGCCGCCATCTACTTTGAGAGCATCAAGCTGGCGAAGGCGAGCAAGGTCAAGAGTGAAGTCAAGAACGAGTGGCTGCCGAATGTGAAGGAAGGCGACAAGGTTGCGGTGGACGCCAAGGTTGTGATGGTGAAGGAAGTGTTTAGTGCCTTTGGTGCCTCCCGCCTCGTCAAGTTTGTCACCACCGATGGCTACCCGCTCACCACCTTTGCGAGTGGCAAGGAAGAGTTCGTCCCTGGTTCGTCCATCAAGGTGAAGGGGACCGTCAAGCGTCTGGATGACGGGAAGTTCGGGAAGGCAACCCTCCTGACCCGAGTGAAGGTTGTCGCTTGACGCTCGCTCCCAAGTGATATACTCTGTGGCATAAGAAAGCCCACCATGCTCTACGACGCTGCCATCCCCGCCGCCGCTATCCTCAACTACTTCGACTACTTCGATCAGAAGTGGCTCCCGCTGCCCGAGTACCAGCGCAGCGATGTCAAGGAGGATGACGAGGGGAGATGGTGGATATACGACGAACACGCCGATGACGATGACAGCATCCCCTACACGGTGCGCTTCGCTGTGAAGCGGGTGGGAAGTCGGTAATCGGCTACCGCCGCCTTCCCTCTTGACTCTCCACCCCCAGCCCCTAAAATAAAACATATGAGCAACTACGGCAGCACCCGCAACCCCTCCCTCAAGCGTGGCGATCGCGTCCTCTGCGTCCTCTCCCGCTTCATTCCCGAGCATATCAGCAAGCGGACGGGCGAACTCAAGCCTGCCCGAAACGCGACGGAAGTCCTGTCGGGCACCGTGCTGGTGGATCAGGGACACTCCCTGTATGTCAAGGTGAAGTACCCTTCGGGCTACACTCGCGACCGCTCGTTCTTCCCTCATGAAGTCACTCTGGAAAGCGACTTATATACTTGGCGCAACGGGCTGGGTGGGTGACACACGGCGCACCGCCGTTTCTACGATTGGCATAGTTTGTGCTTTGTAAATACAAGCAACAATGTATAATGACACATCTATGGCACATAAAGAAGTAATCCGCAATCTCTGGCATAAGCGACATCTTGACGATCATCGTAGGACTATTCGGGCTATTCTATTCACTCTCAAAGCCCGTCGTGAGAGTCGTAGGGTGTCCAAAAAGTAGACATTTGCGTAATCCGTGAAGTCCGTATAATCAGTGAAAAGGAAACACACATGCCAACTAAACTCCGACTCGACACTTGGTTCCCAAAGCCCGGCGCTGCTCACTCCTTCTGGAGCAAGATGCTGCGTCAGGGTGCAAAGGCGTATCTGCGTAAGTACCGTAAGGACGGCAAGGCTGTGTGGCGTGTCCGTGTGCAGCAACTCCCCGCTTGACACTCCATAAATAGGGTGTAGGATACCCTCATCATGAGCAACAAGCCCAACACCCTTGGCACCGTCACCCGCCTCCCTGTCATTCCCTTCAAGCGGGTGTTCAAGGACAAGAACCGCTATTCACGCAAGGACAAGCATCGCAAGGGCTGGGACTAAAACCCCGCCCTTGACTTTCGTTCACCCCCTCCTACAATAACACATATGAACACCATTCTTCTCCGCACCTTCGCCACCGTCTCCCTCATCCTGGGCGGCTACGCTGCTCTCCTGACTGCGGCTCTCCCCTCTGGCTCGCTGGGCGCTATTCTGTGCGCCCTGGCTGGTCTTGGTTTCTTCTCTGTCACCGCCTACACCGTCTATGTCGAGTCGGGTAAGCCCGAATAATAACAACAAGGATAAACGACAAATGAATGATGTAAATGATGCCCCGTTCGTGGACAAGCCCAAGCGCAACCCTAACCGCTGGAAGGACAATAAGAGCAAGGGTGATAAGTGGGCTAATCGCGCCAAAAAGGCGTGGAAGCAGCGTGAGCGTGAACTGGACGATGAGGATGATGAGCGACTGATGCGTGAGTATAAGTAATCCTTGACTCTCGCTGCGGATTGGTAATATAAGCCCATCAACCGAGGAAACCACATGACCGTCAACACCTACTCGCAACCCAATGGACGCTTCGGTGGCGATCTTGACGATGATGTTTCGCAACCAACTGCCCGTCCCATCCACCGTAATGTCATGACTTACTCGCTCGCTGATGTTCCCGATGAGAAGGAAACGGGCGGCATGTCATTCAGTGAGCGATACCGCAACGGAAACATCCGAGCCATCAAGACTGGCGAGTTTCGGGAACCGAAGCGTGGTGAATGGTACTTGAGTGGAGCAATCGCTCAAGGTTACAAGGCTCCCAATGACCTGGGAACCAAGTTTTACATCCTCAAGCTTGTCAAGGTCCAAACCAAGACCTTTACGACTGAAACCGTGGTGCCGCTGTGATCGAAGCCCTTATCCTCATCGGGCTGGCTGCTCTCATCTGCCTCGCCGCTACCCCGTTCCTCGCCCTGCTCTGGCTGCTCTCGAAATGGACAGGTTGGGTGAACGGTATGGTGAACGGCTCCGACAAGGGAAACGACAGCAAGGAAATCATCAAGCTGCTGGGAAAGCTGCTCTCCAAGTAGCCCCTTGACAACCGCCCCCCGCTCCCTATGATGTGAGCATATGAGCAACAAGCCCCCGATGCCCGTCCGAGTCGCTGCCGAGGCTGTCTTCGTCTATGGCGACAATACCAAGGCGCTCGCTGCCTGGGTCGCCAAGAGTGCCTGGGGCAAGCCTGCCCTGTATCCCGATCCAAGCAACCCGCTCAACCCCGTCATCAACCGTGTGCGGGAAGCGTTTGGCGCTTGACTCTGACTGCCGCCCTCTATAATGAGCGTCATCATGGATACCAACACCCTCATCAATGTCCTCCACGCTGCTTCGGGCGTCGATCCCAAGCTGCTCGCTGATGCCGTCAAGAACGGCTTCCGCAAGCCCGACGATGCTCTGGCTGGAAAGCCGCAGCGTTTCCCTGTCGGTGGGCGCTCGCTGGGGCGCTGCTACTCGCAGCATGAGGAAGTCGCTGTGAACTACACTGGCACCGATGCCGAGAAGCCGATGGGCATGTGCGGCAAGGTGCAGCCCTCCGAGACGGGCGTGTGTGATGGAGTCGCCTGGGCGCTCTTCATCTACGACATTGACTCCGGCGACTGAAACGCTATACTCAACACTCAACCAAGGAAACCCCATGAGCCTCACCAAGTCCCTCCGAGTCACCGATCCCCGCGGCATCGTCATCGCTTCGTGGAAGGTGGGCGATGTGTTCACCGCCCCTCGCGGCTCCCGCATCACCATCAACGCTTCGGGCGTTGCCACCTTCAACGGCAAGGTGCTGAACCTCCCGCTGAATGTCCGTGAGTCGCTGGTGGCTCGTCAGCGTGTCGTGGTGGAGGGCTGAACCATGAACATCAACCCGTTCCAGTCCATCCTGCTCTCCCGTGGCTTCACCGAGGGCTTCTCCAATCGCTTCCTCTCACCTGACGCCAAGTATGGCGATGGTGTCGTGGTCGAAATCCAGGGGAGCAACGCTGTAGCCGTCTGGAAGGGCGGTCGCACGCTCTACGAGGGGCATGTCCCCCGTGATGTCGAGAAGTTTAGGAGCGAAGTTTATTGAGTTATTCTCTGCCTCTGCTACAATAGGGGCATGAGTATAGACAACTACGACGTCAACAAGTATGTAAAAGCTTTCTACGGCTCCCGTCAGGCGCATGATTGGGAGCGTGTGAGACAGGCGCTTGACAAGGTTGGAAACCTCGCCCACCGTATCGAAGACGCTGAAACCCGTTTAGCCCTGTTCGCTCTCATTCGGGTTGTTCAGGACTACGAAGACTGCCACCGAGATACGCGAGGTTGACTCTGGTGAGGGAGTCGCTATACTCTCTCATATGAGCAACAAGCCCACCGTTGACCGCTCCCCTGAGTTCTACATGGAGGCTCACCGCATCTGGCAGAACTGCCGTGAGCGGCTGGCTGTCCTCTCCACCGACAACCCCCTGTTCGACTCCGTAGCTGCTCTGGCGCTGCTCGCCAAGGCGGAAATGGAGAAGCAAGCCAAGGAACTCCCCTACTAATGGAAATGCTCGCCCTGCCTGGAGTCATCTTCCTGCTGGTGGGACTGACTCGCCGCTTGACTTCCGCCTAACACCCGCTATACTTTCCCCCATGAGCCAAGACAACATCCTCGCCACTCTCACCAAGCTGGCGGAAGCTCACCCGAAGCGCGCCGACTTCAACAAGGCGGTGAAGGTGGAGTTCCCCTTCGTCCTGGGCAGCGGAGCCTTCCGCCGTGTTCACGATACTGACGAGGGGTTTGTCATCAAGCTGCGCCACGACAAGCCGAAGCGGGACAATCCCTTCCCTATGAAGGAGATTGACGCCTCCAACAAGGAAGAACTCGCTGGCTACAACAAAATCAAGCGCAAGAGTGCGCTGCTCGCTCAGTTCGTCCTCAAGCCCACCTACTTCGCCCTGCCGAACGGTCATGATGTAGTCCTCATGGAGAAGATGGACAACACCTGGGATTCGCTGGGCTGGAGGGGGCGGAAAGATGTGGAGAAGAACAACCCGAACCTTCACAACCAGATACAGATTATTGAGCAACATTTCAGCGATGGACATTGGAAAAACTGCGCTGTCAAGGGTTCCCGTGCGTATCTTATTGACTTAAACATCATTAGCGTGTGGAACTGGGATGCTGAAAGCAAGGCATTCGCTCGACTAACACTGGAGAAAGCTGGAGTGAAACTGAAGGGTCGTAAGCCGAAGAAAGTGGTTATGCTACAAGCGTACTCGGCTGGATGAAATAACTATTTCTGCTATAATATAAATAGATATAGCAGGAACGAGTAAGAAACCCAGCAAGGTAATAACTCTTATAACTTCCTGTTCCCAGCATGGTTCGTTCCGTTGCTGGGTTTCACCATTCTGCGGAACAGGAGTTATTTTATGGCAAAACGAAAGACACACGAACAATACATAGAAGATTGTAAAAGAGTTTGGGGTGATAAGTATATTCTTGACAAAGTAGTTTATACTATAAAGTTTGATTATATAACACCGATATGTAGAAAACATGGTCCATTTAGAGTTAGGGCTGACTGCTTTATAAATGCTGGCGATGGATGTAGAAAATGTCAGTACGAAGACATATCTAAAAACAAAACCAAAACACAGGAACAATATATCGCTGATTGTATATCAGTTTGGAGTGATAAGTATATTCTTGACAAAGTAGTTTATACTGGTAATAGAAATAAAATAAAACCAATATGTAGAATACATGGGGAATGGGAGACACAAGCAGGTTCGTTTATCAAACAACACGGTTGTCCTGTTTGTAATGAGAGCAAAGGCGAAAAACTTATCGCTAAAATACTTGACGAAAATAATATAGTTTATGAACGCCAAAAGCGATATAAAGATTGTAGAGGGAAACGACTACCGTTGCCGTTTGACTTCTATATTCCGTCAATCAACACGCTTATTGAGTTTGACGGGAAACAACACTTCATACCTTATGTCGGGTTTGGCGGTGAAGACGCATTATTGGAAACTCAGCGATTGGACACCATAAAAACAAACTACTGCTTGTCAAGAGGTATTCCGCTCGTCCGCGTGTCATACACCATGAATGAGGATGAAGTTAGGGCTACTATATTGCGAATAACTGCCGCTTGACTTACAGCCGCCGACCCTATAATGAGTCCCGTAAGGAAAAGGAAACCCATGAGCGACACTCCCTACCTCATCTCCCGAGTCCTGCCTGACGGCTCCGAGACTTTCATTGAGACTGCTCCGAGCCGCGCTGCGGCTAACAAGCGGATTGCCGAGCTTGAGGCTCTGGATCCGAAGGGGACTCTGGTGTTCTACAGCCGAGTCCCGCTGGAGGTTGTCAAGCCCAAGACCTTTCGCACCGTGAAGAGTGTGGCACTCGCTCTGGCTGCCTTCGAGTAAACCAAGAAAGAAAAAAATGACTAAATCCGAAATCAACAAGTGGCTCAAGGGCTTCGGCTGCTTCGCTCTCATTCTCATCATCCTGGCTCTCGTCCTGCTCGTCCTCCCCGCCATCCTGTTCATCGGTGCGACGATATGGGGCTGTCTTGCCTACCTGGGCTGGAACCTCGCTATCGCCCCCATCTTCGGCGTGGCTCCCATCGTGATGTGGTGGCAGGCTTTCGGCATCGGCGTCATCCTCACCATCCTGTCTGCTCTGCTCAAGGGCATCGTGGTGAAGAAAGGGGATTGACAATCCCCGCCGCTTGATACGATAAAAGTCCAAACCAATCAAGCCCCCAGGAAGGGCAAAGACAAGGAGAAGGTGGCTACTATGCCCCGCGCACCCCCGAGGTAAAGAACCCGATAAACTTCCAAGGGCATACGAACCTGTCGCTTGGATTTACCATGTAATAAGAAATAGATTTAGAACCCCAGGTGTGTAGCCTGGGGTTCGTTCTTGACTTCGGCTCCCGCTTCCTATAATACCAGCATGTCCGAAACGCATCTCTGCATCGTCATCGACAGGCACACCAAGGAACAGATTGGTGATGAACAGATAATCGTGGCTGATGACTGGTACTACGCCCGTCATATCATGGCTAATCGTTTCCGCGAAGCCAACCCCGATGAGAAGCGGGATTGGTGTGTGGACAGCCTGAAACTGGACGATTGACTTTCCCCGCCGCTTCCTACAATACTCACCATGGACACCAACTTCCCCACCGAAATCCGCCCCAAGACGCTCTATGTCGTGGAGTTTGAGTGGGATAATGATCGGGAGAAGGACAACGGGCTGAAAGTGTGTGATGCAATCGAAAAGCTCAAGTGTCCCGAGAGCGTGTCAACCACTGATCAGCATGCTGGAGCCTGTTGGGGCTACTGGCGGCGGATTGAGGGTGAGAACTGGCAGGAAGTCAAGGACTACTCCGAGAAGGTGCTACGGCTGCTCAAGCGTAGCGGCTGCCGAGTGGAAATGTATTGACTTCGGCTCTGTCCCTGTAAGATACGAGTATGAGCGATAAGCTTGTCATCTCCTTCTTCACCGAGCGGAAGCTCCGAGCCATCTCGCAGAAGATTCCCGAGGGAACCTTCGTCCGCAAGTGTCCCGACTGCGACCGCCCTGTTGACAAGGACGGCGACACCATCGCTCCAGGGCATTGCGATGAGTGCCCCAACTATTCCACCAACGAGCCAGAGTGCAAAACCTGTGGCTACTTCCCCTGCGATCAAAGCTGTTGACTTTCACTCCCACTCCATAAGATACGAGCATGAAGCCAAACCGCTACGCTGTCCCCACCGCTCTCGACAAGGTTGCCGAGAACTTCAGCAAGGAAAACTGGTTCTGCGGTGCGAGTGCTTATAGCATTGACACCATCGTTATCTACTACAAGGATACGAAGAACTGCCCCAAGCGGTTCCACCGCTTCGCTGGTGTGCAAGTGGTGTGGAAGAGAGTGACTTGACTTCGGCTCCCCTCCTGCTATACTCTCTCCCATGAGCAACGCCCCCTGGAAGAAAACCTCTGCTGGATACGAAATCAGCATGTGCGACATGGAACCTCATATCAAGGATGGTATGATGTGGCTTCCCTATGCTGGCACCGTCGCCTTCAAGGTGTTCAAGGGGCGCAACGGAAGCGGTTGGGAAACTCTCTACTGGCAATACAAGCATGTCGGTCCTGGCGTCCATACCACCACCTACACCATCTGGAACTAAAACCATGCCTACTCTCTACATCGTGGACTATGAACAGTATGTTGAGGAAGGCGACAACTACGCTGGCTTCGCTGGCTATCGTGAGCGGCAGAAGGTGCTGATGTCCCGCCCCGACTATATGGACTGGATGCTGGAGGCGGCAAGGGACTTCAATGTTGGAAACAAGAAACTCCTGCGTGTCCGTGTGGCTGAATACCAGCATCCTAACGACTTGGATGTGAAGGAAGCGGTTGCGGAAGCCACCAATCGGCTCAAGGATATGGAAAAGATTGAGGCGAAGGCTGCGCTGCTCCGTGAGAAGGAACGGTTGGAGAAGCGGCTGAAGGAGCTTGACTCCCCCTCCCCACCCCCGACTTTCTCCTGTTCAGGCTGGACTGCAAAGCCCGTTCCCCAACCCAAGGTATAAAAAGAACCATGCTCCCTATCGTCCTCGCCGTTGCCTCTAGCTTCCTCTACCAGCCAGTTTCCGCCCCTACCCTGCACGGGAAGCCCCTGACGAGCAATATGCCCGTAATCGCCTCCCCGCTGCCTTCTGGAGTCACCTACAAGTGAAGCTCGCAATCCTCATCCTGGCTGCTCTCCTGCTCTCTGGCTGCTCCTACCGAGTGGCTATTGCCCCCAACACTCCCGAGCCTCCCTGCTGGATTACGGCTGAATAGGGCTTGACTCTCGCTCCCCTCTGGCTATACTGAGTCCCGTAAGGAAAACAAACATGGCTGCTCTCAAGACGCTCACTCGCTACGACACTTCGGAGGGTGAGGGCTGCTTCCCCGAGGCGAAGGGTGATTACCTCCGCTTCGATGAGGTTGAGGCGATGCTCAAGGAAATGCACCGCAAGTGCTTCGCTCATCGTGGTATCGCTGCCCATCTGGATCATGAGTATGAGAAGGGGCGAGCGATTGCCGAGGTTATGAAGCGGCTGGGGATGAAGGTTCCCGCTTGACTCTGACTCGCCGCTTCCTATACTCATCCCCGTAAGGAAACGACACATGGACGCCACCTACGCCGCTGACCTTCTCAAGCCCTTCGGTGGCAAGATGCCTGCCTGCCCCCTCTGCGGTGAGATGTGCGACTTTGAGGATGGTCCCGAGTGTGCGATGGATGACTACATGCCGACCAAGGTAGTCGCCTGTCCCCGCTGCGGTGAGGTTTCCCCGCCGAAACTCTCCGCTTGACTCTGACTCGCCACCCCATACGATAATACCCATGAGCATCAGCATCAACTCCTTCCGCCGCCTCAACTGGACCCTGGAAGACCTCAACGGCAAGGTTGCGGTGGAAACTACCGATCGCCGCCCTGGTGACGCAAGTAGCGGCATCGACGGCATCAACATCGGTGTGAAGGATCCTGGCGACGGGAGCAATGCAAGCATCTGGATGAGCGTGGAGGAAGCGCAGTCGCTCCGTGATTGGCTCGTCAAGTCGCTTCCCGCCTAACTCTCAAGGAAACCCCATGGCTCTGCTCCCCGACTTCACCAACTTCACCGATATGACCGTCAAGGAAGATCCGGGCGTCAAGTATCCTGGCTACTTCAAGAACGGCTCCACCCTGTGTCCCGTCTGCAAGGGCTACGGTGGCTCCGTCCTGCAAGTCGATGCCTACGGCAAGGGCAAGCACTTCCAGTGTTTCTGCACGCAATGCAATGGCTGGGGCTGGGTCGAGGGTGACTCCGACGATGCTACCTGTGTCCATGAGTGGACTGAGCGTGGCATCGGCAACTGTCTGCATGAGTGGACTTGCACGAAATGTGGGCAGAAGCGGGAAGTGGATTCAAGCGGCTGACGCTTGACAACGCCTCCCAACTCCTATGATGTGAGCATATGAGCAACGCCCTCCCCCTCTCCAAAGCTGACGCCGACACCCTCCACAAGTCGCTGGAAGCTGTTTCCGGTGTCAAACTCGTCTATACCGACTTCTACACGCTGGGCAATGAGCCGAGCATCGGTGTGAGCGTCTACTACAACACCAAAGAGGAATGTGAGAGCCGCATCCTCATGAACGGCAAGCACTTCAAGGCTATGCTCCACGGTGACGGCTCGCTCGTCTACCTGACTGGCTACAAGATGTCGAAGAAGCTGCGGCAGGGTAAGGTGAAGTCGCTGGAAGTGGCTATCAAGAAGCTCACCGAGTACGCGGCTGGGGCTTGACACCCGCTCCCCGCTCCATATACTCTCCCCCGTAAGAGAGAAAAAAACAATGCCCTACTACGGCTCCTATCGCTCCCGCCCCGACTACAAGGGCATCGCTATGGCGGTGGCTCTCTGCCTGCTGGGCGCTGCTTTCATCGCCTGGGTAGTCGCTGAGTTCGCCTGCTCCCGCACCTTTGTCGGTACACTGGTGAGTCGAGAAGCCCCGATTAGCTTCTCCTATGATGAGGAACGGCTAACGGTTGAATCCGATGACAAGGGCAACACCCATATCTCTACGACTGGCGATGACGAGACTATCGCTCACAAGACCTATCTGCTCACTTTTTACGCAGACGGAGAGATGCGGAAAGTGATTGTTGGAACCTCCCGTGGCTATACTCCACATGTCAAGCGTGAGGATTTGGCGATGGCTGCTCTGGCTGCTAACGATGTCGAGCCTCCGCACTACACACATGCCAAGCTGAACACTGAGTATCTGGTCAAGGTGTCGGGCTGGCTGATTGACGGCAGCATTGAGGATATGACGCCGATGGTGAATGTGAGAGTGGAATAGGCACAGGTTTGGCGGTGGCTGGTGTGTGATACTGGCTCCCCTCCTGCTGATTGTCGCTTGACTCTGGCTTCCCAACCCCTATCATCATACCCATGAGCAACGCAGTCATCACCGCCGCCCTGACCTCCATCCTGACCGAGCATGTCAACGCTCATGGGAAGGTGGACGATGCTGCCATCTGCCGTAGCATTGCCGATTACATCAACGGCATTCCCTTCACCATCTACTATGCCGATGCTCTCTATGACTTCATTCGGGAGTTCGGTGAGGATTACGATGAGTGCTACCTGGGTCGGGATGCTGACGGTGAGAAGCAGTATGTGGTTTACAACAAGGGAACCAACTGGCACGATCGTATCCGCAAGGAGTTGATTGCGCTGGGCTACTACAAGGCTTACGACGAGTGGGCGAAGGAGCAACGGGAAGTCGCTTGACAGGCAACCCCAAACCCCTATACTACGCTTATGAGCAACGACACCCCCTCTGCCATGTCCTCCACCAAGCCCGAAAGCAAGACTGCCCGTGAGAAGCGGGTAGTGGCTGAATGGAAGGGGAAGCTGGGGAGCAGCCCGACCTGGGCGCTGCGGGGGCTGCTGGCTGTCTACAAGTACCAGACGGAAGCCGAGAAGGCTGCGGGTTCGGTGACTGATGACAATGGCGTGGGGTTCGCTGGGGTGGATGGGGAGTTCCTGTCCTCGCTGGCTCGCCAGTATCAGAAGCGGGGCAGCCTGTCGGAGAAGCAGATGGGGTTCCTCTACAAGAAGATGCCGAAGTATGC
>JACCDP010520729.1_pt1 | contig 16365 bp, 16 predicted proteins | sample 7445841 | NCBI WGS metagenome assembly JACCDP01 (sample SAMN15323441, study PRJNA562643) | freshwater metagenome | isolation source: river surface water | place: USA:Blue River Watershed | collected 2017-08-17 | reverse complement strand
GAATGACGGTAAAGGCACAGAAGTTGCCTCTCTCGATGAGACCGGAAATCTGCAAATAGACGGCACTTTAGCGGCCACTTTAGGACTTGATGTTGATGGCGGCGCCAATATCTCTGATACTACTGCCGGTTCGGATGTTGCTATAGGCAACTCTACCGGTGCTGTTTTAGTTGTTTCTGATGATGTTACCTTTACGCTGACTGATACGACTGACAATGTGTTTCAGGTGAATGGTTCAGGCGGCGCCGCTTTGATTGACGTTGATTTAGGTGCTGCGGACGCAATGACATTCGGGGATAACTCCACGACGATAGCATTAAATTCGAGCGATTGGGACATCGGCGCAACTGGTATTATGACTGGAATAGGCGCTATTACATCTGACGGCTTGTTTACCGGCACGGCCGGTGCTACAATTAGCGGTGCTGTTATTAGTCTTAATGCAAGTTCCAACTATGCCGTGAATATTGGCACTGGCACATCTACCGGTGCAATATCTATCGGCGGCGGAACTGCAACGCAAACTGTTGCTATTGATAGTCAGGACTGGGACATAGGCACTACGGGTAATATGTCCGGCATAGGTTCTATTACCGCTGACGGTTTAATTACAGGCACTTTAGGTGCTACTATAAGCGGCGCTATTGTCAACCTTAACGCAAGTTCAAATTTTGCGGTTAATGTCGGAACTGGCAGCTGCACTGGCGCTATCAATATAGGCGGCGGTCAGGCAACACAGGCAATAACTATTGCGAGTGCTATTGTCGGGGCAACGCCTCTTACTTTTGAAGGTGCTACTGATGATGGTATTGAGACTGTTATTGCAATTACAGACCCGACATCGGCGGACAAGACGGTTACTATACCTAATAAGACGGGGCAGGTTATGTTATCGTCTGCCGGAAGCGCTATTACGCCAAATGCTAATGCTACACTGACGGTTGGTTTGTCGAATTTATACACCTATGCCGCAACTGATAATGAAGATGTAACAATGACCTTCTCCGGTGCAGGCACGGCTGGCGATGTAATTACTATTGTATTTGCTACTGGTGCGGGCGTTGGCGGTGATGAAGCTATCACTTTCCACGCAACATTGGTCAGTTCGACAGGAGTATTAACTTTGGCAGATACGGCATCGAAATTCTATGCAATAACATTTATCAGTAATGGTTCACACTGGTATGAAGTTTCAAGAACGGCAATTCAGACGTAATTGATTTTGGGAGGTATGGACGGTGGATACATTTTTCATCTCTCCGCCGTCCTGCCTCTTATTGTAAAGGTGGATTATGGACGACCTCGGAATTGTAAATGCGGCGTTATTATTGATAGGCGCCGAAAAGTTAGGCTCGCTTGCTACCGGAGAAGGCGCAACAAAGACGGAGAAACTGGCAAATACCATTTTAGACCATTGCAAAAAATGGGTGTTTGACCTTCCTGTAGAGTGGAAATTCGCGCGGACGAGGGCGGAACTTGCGTCAACTACTGACCCTGTTTTTGGCAAATATGACCATCAATATATCTTCCCAAACGAGTGCCGGAGAATTTTGGCAACTGTTGACGAAGATGATGACGAGATAGAATACCAGTGGCGCAGGGAAGTTTATATTGATGGTAATAATAAGTATGCCGTAATGCTCACCAGCGAGGACGATGTTTATATCCGGTATATTGTGTATATTTCCAATCCCTCGATGTACCCCGACTGGTTTTCGAGATTGATTATAATTCAGATTGCATTGTTTCTCGCAAAGCCGGTAACGGAAGGTCAGCAGAGAACAGACCCGCTTTACACTAAATTAAGGGATATGTGGCGTGATTCTTATGATATAGCCAAGTCCGCTAACGCTTCGGAGGATGCGGATGTCAATAACGCTCATATCAGGGACGATAAGGGCAATACGGATATTTTATCGTCTCCTACGTCGTCCCTGACCGGCTCGGAAACAATTATAGATAGAGTTCAGGTTTTAGATACTGATTAAAGAAAGGATAAAATTTGAAGAAAAATGATAAGCATAATTAAATTTAAGGCCGAACACGCAGAGATACTTTGTCCCGATGCCGTAGATGAGGCGGTTCGCAATGCCGACCCCGCAATATGGCAGGCGTGGGCTAAATACAACGAGATAGCTGGCCCTGCTTATACTGGATTCAAGGATGGACGTATGCTCGGTTCAGCCGGAATAAGATTAGGCCGTAACAAAACAGGCCACGTCTGGTTAGTATTGAGGAGGAATATTCTAACTAAATCAGTAATGGCCGATGTTATACGTTCTATTAGAAAGATACTCAAAATCACTATTGATGAGTTCGATTTGAAGGCGTTACGAAGTGAATCCAGAATTGGCTTTGAGCAATCACAGAGATTTTTGGAGCATTTTGGTTTCGTTAGGCAGCGGAGGAATATGATAAAACGACCGTTTTATTTTTATAAATTGGAGATTATGTAATGCCTTTTGCAGTAGCAGGCGCTGCAGCCGGTAGTCTTATTGGCGGTGCAGGCGGAGCTGGGGTTATCACCGGAACTACTATCGGCGTTAGCGGGATGGGTGCGCTTGTCGGCGGGATGGCCGGATTGGGTATCGAATCTTTTCGGCAGGCCGGTCGTGCCGCCGAATACTCCGCTAAAGTGGCCGAAGTACAGGGCAAAACCGATGCTGCAATAGCTAATTATAATGCTCAAATAGTCCAGAATCAAGCTACGCAAAAAGCGGCAAGACTTAAAAATGCTGGTCAAATAGCTGTTGACCAGAAACTTGATGAGCGAAGAAGATATTTAGGCAGGGTCAAGGCTGCTTACGGTGCTTCCGGCGTCCAGAGTGAAGGAACGCCTTTGCTTGTTGAGATAGATACTGCCAAAAATCTTACATTGGATATTTTAACTACGAGATATAATGTCGAGAATGAGATTTCCGGCATTACCAGTGAGGCTGGCGATTTGGCAAATATTTACAGATTACAGGGTGAGTCGGCAAGACGGGCTGGGAAGTTAAGAGCGGGAGAGGCGTTATTCTCCGGCAAGAGTCAGCAGCTTGGAATAGCATCGCAAATGGTTGGTCAATTCGGAACTATGGCGTTAATGAGGTCTGCTTAATGGGTAAGCCAACTAATATAAATATACCACAGCCGCAGGTTCTTCCGTCCGAACAGATAACGGATGTTAAAAGGACTATTCCAGAAGGAATATTCGATAGGGAATTTTCCGCACAGCAGGGAATGGGACAGGCTATAAGTCAGAGGGCGAATGTTTACGCTGATATGGCAGGCGCGCTCGGCAATCTGTCTATGAAGATGATGGATATTCAGCGCAACCGTGAGGAAGCGGATAGTCAAGTCCAGTATGAGGAGGCGTTTGAGGGCTGGCAGATAGCGGAGCTTCAAAATCCAGATTACGCCGGACGGGTAGAGCGGTTCAGGAAATTCCACGATACCGCAACGAAACAGATATTATCTGCCACAAAATCCCCGAGCGCGAAAAGAAATATTGAGCGTTATCTTAAAAAGCAGGGAATATCGCACAGGATAAATCTTGCCTATGACGGCTATAAAGAGCAGATTGAAAGCACAAGGAAATTCCTGCCGTCTTATCTTGAGATGATGTCGAAACTTTACGCCGATGCGCCTAATGAAACGGCCAGAACGGCGATACAGGAAGATGTCAATAGAAAGATAGCAGATTTTAAGTTCGGCGATGAAGAGGAAGGTTTCTGGCTTATTGAAAAACAGCAGATTTTCGATAAGGCCGCAAGAAAACAATATACCGATGGTGTGTGGAATACTCTTATGGGTATTATGCGGCCTGATAATCCTGACAAGGTAGATTATGGTAAGATTAAAGAGTTACTTGCCGACAGGACAAATCCTATCACTTCGGGTCTTGATGATAATGAACAAGAGCAATTTTTGAAGAATGTAAACATATTGGGAACGCAGCAAAAACTTGAGGACGATAATGAATTAGAGGCCGAAAGAAAAGTTATTGACGATATATTTATTAAGCCGCAAGATGAGTTTTTGGCGAGTGCTTCGAGTATATTACAACAAATTAACACATCTATCATATTAACAACCAAAGATAAGGAGGAACAGCGCAAGAAGATTAATGATAGGATTAATGCTATTAAATCGGGTGATATTGACCCTGTAGATAAATTTGACCCACAGGCATATAACAATCTCTCTGTTCGTATAAGCCGAAATTCAAAAAGTGTTAAAAGTAGTGAGATAGAAAATGCTGTCGGAAAAGGTGATGATGGCGGGATAACTGTCAAACAGAAAGAAGTATTGTTCGACTTGAAGAAGAAATATGACGGTGGTGATTTAATAGGGAACAGATTGCACAGCACGTATTCCGGCGCAATAAGTGGGTTAAGAATATCTAAGGCATTCGGTAAAAACAAAGTTGATAATGTGAAACTGGCGGCAGAGGCGCAAAGTGTATTGGATAGTTGGGCATTGAAGAACCCAGACGCGAGCGAAAGTGATTATGAGGACTTCTTTAACCGGCTTGTCGATACTTCCAATCTGTCTGGCTGGTACACATTCTTTACTCGTAAAACAAAAGAACAGCGAGTTGCAATACAGGAAAACTTACAGGAAATGAAAAAAGAAATCGGCGGGAAAAAGAGATATAAAAAAGGTGATAAGAGAACTATTAACGGAAAAACTTATACTTTTAACGGTGTTGATTGGGATTAACAACAGAACAGCTTGACAGATTAGCGACAGATAAGAAGCGTTCTTTTTCTACTGAAGAGCTTGACCAGATGGAAGAACCGCAACAGATTTACATTGACCCTGAAGTTTCTGCCAAGAAAACCACGTCTTATATTCTTGGCAGGGAGATGGGTCTTGACCCTGATACTGTCGGTGCGACATATAGTAGTATCATTAAAAATGTTTACGGTGAACCTCTAAAACCATCAGCAGTCCAGAAACGTATGCAGGATGATGGCTTATTGGCTAATCCGCAAGCTGATGATGAAGAAATAAATATCATTTCGCACGCAATTATTACCGGAACTGACCCGCCCAAAGAACTTATGGCGAGAAGGAACAAACAAAGGTTAGTCAAACAAATATCAGATATATTCGAGAATTTTAGAAAGCAAGAGGAGTATTTATTTGCTGTTCCGTCAAATCAATGGCAACCGAACCCAAACGATTTGCGAGCAGACGGCACACAAAAGGGCAGAGGATATTTTGGCGTATTAAAACGGCCTGATGGCTATATATCAACAGAGTTGTCTATCGGCCCCGTAAATCTTGGCGGCAAAGAGACTGAAATACCGTCACTTGTTCCGACATTATCGCAGGACGAAATTGACTATTTACTCAAAGGCGGTGAACCGACACAGGCGATAATTGGCAAGGCTGTCGAACACGCGAAGCAAAGAATAGCGGAAGGCAAGAGTCCCTTTGCAGAAAATAGTGAATCTCCAAAAACGTGGCAGGAAATACATATTCTGTCAAAGCCTGATAAACCTGACACTATTTTTGCTATGCCGGAATATGACGATAAAGACTTGTTGGACATATACAGCTTCAAAAGTCTTTTGGAGCAGACTCATTCCAAACAACAAGTAGAAGAATTAAGGCGTGAGCGAAGAACTCTTTTAATGAATCTTCATTATCAAGTTGTTCAGGAACAATTTCCTTATATAAATTCTCTGAAACCGGACGAATTTGCAACCGAACATCCCAATATCAATAAAGTGTCGAAGGGGTTTTACAATTCGTTGAAAACAATAGAGAGGGGATTTTGGAGCACCTCCGTTGCTATGGGTATGGTATGGAACCAGCCCAATCTTGACGAAGTAAATCAGGCGTTGGAATATGCCAATCTTACACCTGAAAAAGCATCGAGTAAATTTGGTTACGTTGCTGCGGCAATGGCGGAATCCATACCGAGTTTCGCATATAATATGACGGTGGGGAATATGGGTATTTGGATAGTCGAATATGGAAACGCCTATCAAGACGCATTGAATAACGGCGCATCTCAAACACAGGCTAACGTAATATCCATTCCTGTCGCTACGATAAATACTATTATCGAGAATATGCAGATTGAGAAGATTTTTAAGTTTGCAGGCGGAGGTAAGGAGGCAAAAAATGTCGTTAAGAAAATGATTAAGGACAGAGCATATAAGGCGTTGTTGAAAGTCGGTCTTAAGTTTACAGGAGAAACTGTTAAGATGGCCATAAATGAGGGAGTAGAGGGTGCTTTGCAACAAGGAGTTTCTATCGCCGTCCCCGCTTTTGTTATAGGTGAATATCCGAAAGATGAAAATGGCAATATCGATTGGGTGGAAGTGGGAAGTCAGATGGGTCAGTCTTTCGTCGGAGAAGGATTGGGCGGTCTATTTCTCGGAGGCGTTGGCGGTATTTATAATGCCCGACAAGTCCAGAGTTATAAGAATACTATTGCCTCTCATCTTATTATTGACGAGGATATGTCTGAAAGCCAATCGCTCGATATAGCGACGAAGATAGTTGAACGACTTAAAAATAATGACGGAAATCCCAAAGAGATATATCGTGAAGAGGTCGGTAGGGTCAAGATGGCTGATAATCGGCATAAAGCCGCCGCCCATATAATTTTCAAAGGCAAGGAAATAACCAATAATCAATATCGACAAATAGCTATTGATACTACCGGAAAGTCCTCTATGACTGAAATGAACTATGATGAAGCCGAAAGATTCATAGAAGCCCTTAAAACGGCGGAAGTTAAGGAAAAAGCCCATAAACCAGAAATAGAACCCGATATTCGCAAGGATATTGAGGATATTAAAGAGGGCAAGGAAGTGCCTGAAATAACGCCCACGAAGGCCGTAAAAGCGAAAACTCCTAATGCTGTTGCTTCTGTTGAACCTTCCCCCCCCTCTGCGGCAAAGCAGGCATGGGAAATGACCTCTACTCAATATAAGAAACATATAGAAAGTTTGCAAAGAGTTCAGGAGAGAACGAGGTCTGTTGAAGGGATATATGGCATACCAACGAAAGCCGCATTTGAAGCATCAAAAGAATTATCCAGAATAAAAGGTGGTTGGCCACACGAAAAACAAGTCCAGCAAGCCCTTTCCGAAGGCAAACCCGTCCCCCTTAACGTCCTCGAAGAATACGCAGGCGAGGCGTGGGCTGACGAAGCCCTTGCCAAGACAGAAGGAAAGGAACCCGACATCGAGGAGCAGGGGAAATTAAGGAAGGGAATGCGAAAAGGAACTCTTGATAATACACCCTTTGGAAATGACAAGTTGTTTCAAGCCAAGATTGACGAAATTTTAGACCTCATAAGTAAACCAAAAACAAAAGCACCTATTTTATCTTCTGTTGAAAAAGAAAAGAACCTTAAAGACTTGAAACGAACAAGTAAGGTAGAAGCAGTAAAAGTAGGTGCTTCTGGATTAGTAAAGGGTCTTGACCGTGCTGCTGGAATAATGTCCACAAGAGTAAAGAATATATCGCTAAAATTATTTCAGGATATTAGGAATAAAGTTATTAATCCTATTAAGATACAAGTAGCAGAACGAACGCAGGCGGCACACCCATTTATAGATGGTATAAATAAAAAATTAAACAATGCCGACAGGTATGGTTTTGAAGTCGCCCAATGGCAGGCAAACCAAAAAGAAATTGACCGTATAGTTTCCAAGAACGGTTTGCAGAAAGAATATGAACAATACCGGCAAATGTTAGACCTTATCTACCACGAGGGAAATGCCGTTGGTATGGGAATAGATTACCAGACTGCATACTTTCCGAGTGCGGTAAAGGACTTCGATGGATTGTTAAAAGAGCTTAACAGGCAGGAGAAATATGCACCGATAGTTTTAGCTATGGCCGAAGCCCAAAAGAAGAAAGGCAGGGCGTTAAACAAAGATGAGCAAATTCAGATGATTGATTCCCTGTTAAGAGGTTATCAGGTATCTGGTTTGACATTATCGAAGCCGGGGTTTGCCAAAGAACGAACTTTAATCAGAAAAGACGTTGACTTATTGAAGTATTATTACGGTTTTGAGGAAGCGACAAGCAGGTATATTGAGTCAATGACTGATAATATTCAAACCCGTAAATTCTTCGGCAGGACTACGAAGGAGCTTGTCGATTTAAGAGCGAATATAAGTCGTGTCCAGACTAATATAGCCAGATATGAAAATGATAAATCAAAAGACCGCACGGCGAATATTAAACGGGCTAAAACAAAACTTGAGAAACTTCAAATTGAACTCGATACTAAAGATGATGGTCTTCTGAAAGAATCGGTGGGAAATTATGTTCTCGATTTGATTAATAATGGAATTATCAAATATGACCAGCAGTTGGAATTACAACAGTTATTCGAGGGTATATTCAAAATGACCAGTTCGAATAAGTTTATTCACACTTTGCGTTCTCTGGAATATGCAGGTTCGTTAGCACAAATACCAGCACTTATCACGCAGTATTCAGAAGCAGTATTATCTATTCTTAAATCGCCAGTGCGAACCCTGCCGAATTGGGTCAAGACGCATTTTGGTAAATCTGAAATCAAGTTGAGGGATATAGGCGTTGCTCATATCGGGCAGGAATGGATAGATGCTGACTTGGACAGTGTGGTTACTGGGCTATTAAAACCGTTTGAGTTTATTGACAGGGTTGGCAAGGAAGCATTCGTAAATAGTGTTATCGATAAATACCGCAAATTGGCAGTTACAAACCCAGACAAGGTCAAGGTAGAATTGGCGAAGTATTATCCCGAAACTGCGTTTGATAGTATAATAAATTCTCTTAAAAATGGTGGAATAGATAACAACGTCAAGGGTTTTGCTCTGAATGAACTTGCTGATGTCCAGCCGATTTCCAAAATGGAAGTGCCTGAACTATATGCCAAAGCCGGCAATCTTCGAGTGTTCTATATGTATAAAACCTTTGTCCTGAAACGGCTCGATATTATGAGAAATGAAGGGTATAGTGAGATAAAAGCCGGTATTAAAAGCGGGGACAATAAAAGAGTATTAAAAGGAATCGGACGGTTAATATGGCTCGCCTTTATGTTCTCTTTGGCTGATTCTTCAGCTGATGTAGTCAAAGATGTTATACGAGGCAAGCCGCTTGATAATATTGAAAACTATGTATTTGATAATCTGCTACAGATGATATTATTGAGCAAGTATTCGATAAGCAAATCATTAAGAGAAGGGCCGAGTAATTTCTTCAAAGATAATATAACTCTTCCGATTTCAAATCTTGATTCGGCCTTTAGGGATGTTATGACCCTGATGAATGAAGATTCGGAAAAAGGCAGTGAACTGGTAAGGCGTATTCCTTGGATGGGGGAGATGTATTACTGGTATATGGGCGAAGGCGCAAGAAAAATCGAAGAAGGAGTTTATGATAAATAATAAGGAGAATAATCAATGTTCAGAAAAGTATTTATAATCATTCTATTGTGTTCAATGGTAGCATTGGGGACTGTTTCCACAGAGACTAACAAGACCTCACCGTATACCTGCAACGGTTCGAGGACGGCGTTTACTTTCAGCTTTCCTATTCTGACGGCAAATGCGCCTCATACGGATTTGAAGGTAGTATTGAGAACTATCGCTACCGGAAATGAAGAAGAATTGGTAGAAACTTCTAATTATTCTGTCGCCGCCGTGAACAATGACTTTTCAAATGGCGGGACGGTAACTACTACTACGGCATACAGCTCGTCTTATGAATTGCTTATTTACCGTAATACCGCAGGGACGCAAAATTCCGATTTGATTACTGATAGCGGGGTATTGAGACTGGTTTCTCTGGAAGATGCTTTCGATAAATTGACGTTGCGGGGCAACGATTTAGATGAACGATTAGACAGGAGTATTCATTTCCCCATCAGTGATGATATTGATACCGCCAAACTGGTAAATTCTATAGACAGGGCTAATACCCGTTTAGGCTTTGACGATTCGGGTGATTTGGCCGTGTTTGACGAATCAGGTACGGAATATATCCATACCGATTATGTAGAAAATCTTATTACTGAAAACCCTTGGATAGATATTCGGGCTTACGGTGCGATAGCTGATGACGGCGAAAGCGATGTCAACGCCATAAATGACGCTAATAATGCCGCAGATACGGGCGGATTCATTTTCATACCGCCCGGAACGTGGACTTTAAATGATGATGTAACTATAGGTAATCCGATAATGCACACGCCCAATTCGTTAATAGAAGGCTCTGCCGGAACTGAAACTTTGACTTACGCTATCGGCTCGTCTATTGCGGCTGGTGCATACCAGATATACGATTACAATACTATAACTGTTGTATTTGATAAAAGCGGTGCTGTTACTGAAACTGGTAATATCCTTGCTCACTGGTGGGGGTTAAAGGCCGGTGGCGATAGTAATGATTCTGATTTATATACGAAAAACGCAACGGCAATCAGAGAGGCCTCTGTAGCAATCAATAATTCCAATGATGAAATGACGCACGGAACGCTGTATATTCCGGCTGGTTTGTATTATGTAGGTAAGATTTACGATGAGGATTCCGATTCAAACGGCTTTGTAAATGTGCCGATAAAAGGCGCGGGTGCTAAAAAGACACAGCTTGTTTTAGGAGACGATGTTAATGATGGTATGCTCGATGTCTCTTTGCAGGAGGTAGTTTGGGAGGACATGACATTTCACGGCAATAAAAGCAATAATTCCTATGCCGCGCCGTTAGTCCGAATACGCAGCAGTTCATATTCTTGGGTATTCAGGGACGTTATAATCGAACAATCCGACGATGATGGTTTGTTTATGGACGGCGGACAGAACGGTACTCTTGAAAACTGCCACTTCTGGAGCAATGACGGATGGGGCGTTGAACTGGCCGGTAATCTTAACTTTAGAATAGACACCATTGATATAGCCGGTAATGGAAGCAATACCTATGACCAGTATGGCGGACTTTTAATAAGGGACTGGTATTCAGCTTCAGCAAGATATTATCTTTTTGGAACTGTCCGAAATATCTATTGGGAACAGGACAGCGCAAGTCCTGTAGCGGTAGAGTTAAGGTCTGCAAATTATGTAACCATAGATGGTATGTATGGCAATGGTTACGTTGACTTGACCCATAACAGCGTTGACCCAAACCACAGTGCTGCTCAACATACGCAATTATACTGGCCGCAAAATAATGTGATTCAGAATATCGACGGAACGGTCAGGCTTCACAGCGGGGCATTGAATAATACTTTTAAGGATATACAGGGCGGCATTATAGCCGCTGAATATACTATAACAGACGCCAATTCCACCGATGGCACTATTACTATCTGCACCCGCAACGGCGGGGACATTTCAGACTATTTCGATGCTAACACTCCTTTTATAGTTGACGGCTCTACCGGCAACGACGGCAGTTATGTAGTGGTAAGTTCGGCTTATTCCGAACCCAACTTAACTATTACAGTAGCATCTGTAAGCGATGATACCGCCGACGGCACGGTAAGCAAGGAGTTTGAGACTGAACTTAACGGTAACTTCATAGACGGCAGAATACCTTGGGAAGCACCCATAACCGCTTGCGGCCTTGATGACGCTAATACGTTCATATCCAATTCTTATTATCTGGACAGCAGTTTCGGGGACGGCGGGATAGTAACATCATCTCCAGTCAATCCCGCTTTGGTCTGCAACGGCACTACTTGGGGCTGTTCCGAAGGCTATTCGGTCGATGCAGTATCTACTCAAAACATAACTATAACAGACCCCGGCGCAAATAAATGGCTATACCTTTATATTCTTTACGATTCCAAATTGCCTTGGAAGGCGCGTATTTACGGGGGGACTACAACGTATAGATACAATTGTTTGACTAAAAACTGGGGAACATCGGGAACGCCTTATTTCACATTACCGAGAACGGACAAAATCACGCTTGCCAGACTGCCGATATTCTATACCGACGAAGCTGCGCAGGATTTAGGTAATGCGAGATTGACTATGGAGATACCCCAAAGCCGACAGGAAGAGGCGTTGCACGTTTATTTTATTCAATGTACGGACTCCGCAAGTGCCGGAATGATTCACACTCACAGCGGCGTAGCAGTGGGCAGTGGTTATAATATAACTGATTTTAACGACACTACAAGACCGGATTGCAATGTTCCTGCGGGGACACAAATCTGGAACAATGACGACGGTTTTCCTAATTATTCGGGCGGGGAAGGAACACAATGGTATGACCCCACAGGCGCTGGAACTTAAGAAAGGATGGCTTATGGCTTTAGGTGATGGCACAAAGGCGATTATAAGAGAAATAGCCAGAGAGGTTATTAAAGAATCTAAAGAACATTGGGACAAGGAGATAGACGATAAAATCCTTACCCATAAATTACAGTGTTCCGTGAATAAAGACAACAAGATAAAGGAACTTATTTCCTCCATTATCGGCGGGGTTATAGTCGCCGTATTTATGTGGATATTAAAATGAGTGATATAAAAACACATCTTATAGAGTTGGACGGCAAATTTGAGGAAATGGAAAACATAGTTGCCCGAATAGACGAACAAGACCATTTCGCTAACAGGGCAGATGTATTCTTGGCTGTTAGCGATATTGGAGTTAAGATACAAGAAGCAAAAAGAATTATTTATCTGAATATTAAGGAGAATTAAAATGGCTGACGAAGTAACAAAGAAAAAAGTTTGGTATCAGGAAAAGACAATTTGGGCCGCTGTGGCTCTTATCGCTTCAACGATATTGCCGATGTTTATGACGCTTGACCCCGCAATATTAGATGGTATAAAAACCGTTATAGCCGGTCTTGCTCTAATATTCGCACGGCAGGCGATAGAGAACACCAAATAACTAATGTTAGCTTTTTTAACGGCTTTATGCGGAGTAGTGGCATCGGTCTTTAACTACCTAACCAAAGGTATTATTGGGTTAGCCACTACTATCTACAGAGATTACTTTTCGCCGAGTATAAAACGCAAGAAAGAGGCCAAAAAGAGGGCTGACGAAGCTATAGATAAAGGCGACCGAAAAGGTCTCTTGGATGCTATAAACGACTATGAGAGGTGATTATATGGTCATTAAACGCTCTACGTTGCGTCAGGTTGCAATAACTCTGGTTATCTGCCTTGATATAGGGGTATTTTCAGGATGCGCCGATTTCTGGCCTAAACCACTTACTCCTATCTATGCTATCAATAGTGAGGAACTGAACTTTGTCCAGACTATTTACGACTCAAACGACCCTAACAAAGTCCTGTATTATGAGATATGCACAGATGGAAAGCATACAGGGGCATACTTATCAAATAGGGTTCTTAAGCAGATTTTCAAAGTAGATATAAAATAGATTTTCGGAAGTATGTATGATGAATCGGAATGTCATAGTTTAAGGTAGAATAAGTTTTCTAATGTCAATTCATAAATTTTTTCAATATCTGTCAACTTTGCTCTTGATGTATGCCGAAAAATGGTATAATAGACAACGACAACAGCGCAAAAAGGTAATAAAAATGCCTCTTACCATAAAAAATAGAGAAGGATTTCCATTTAAGTTCAATGAGCAAAAAGCCATTCAGGCAGTAGCTTTTTTGTTAAAGCAAAAACACGACTCCACCAAAACCGATAATTATATGCGACTTCTTAAGTTGCTGTATTTTGCTGATAGAGAGTCTATAAGGGAAACAGGTAGCCCTATAACTGGCGATAAATTTGTTGCGATGGAACACGGCCCAACATTGAGTAAGTTATACGACTTGGTGTTTCAACGAATATTAGATAATACGGAATGGGATAAATATATTGAAAGAATTGGCTATGAAATTCGCTTAATCCAAGACCCAGGGAATAGCAAACTTTGCAGATATGAGATTGATTTGCTTAGAAGAATATGGGAAGAAAATAGAGAACTTGGCGAATTTGATGTAGCTAAAAAATCAGAAAGATTCGCTGAATGGCAACAAAACAACCCTGGCACATCCAGCAAGCCTATCGCTCTTAAAGATATGTTGGAAGCAATGGGGCTTGGTAATCTTTTAGCCGAAATAGAAGCCGCAGCAGCAGAAAAACAAGCGGCAGACGAATTATTTAAGGTTGTTAGTTAGTGGCATTGTCGCAAGGAAGCACTTTTGTTAATAAACAGTATCGCAATTTAATCCCCCATCTTTGGATTATAATATCAGACACGTCACAAGATAAGAATAGAATTGGGGAACTGTAGCTTTAACGCACAACGGGGCGGTTAAACCCGCCCTTTTTTCATCACTCCCCTAAAAAATCCGCAATAAAATATCAATTCAACAAAAAACCTCAAAAATTAGGGGGGAAACCAATGTCAATTCATAAATTTTTTCAATATATTTTCGTTTCTACCTTGAAGTATGCCAAAATTATGTATAATAAGACAAAGTGGAAGGCGAAAAATGACATACGAAACAAAAACAATCACTGATTATATACTTTCAAAAGCAAGCGAGTTTGGGATAACAGACCTTATGCCAATGAAACTACAAAAACTTGTTTATTTTGCACATGGTTGGCATTTGGCCGTTTGCGATAGTGAGCCATTAACATCAGAAGAAGTTGAGGCGTGGAGATTTGGTCCTGTTTTCCCATCTCTTTATCGAGCTTACAAAGCTTATGGCAATCATCCAATTATGGATTGTGGAGATGAAAAAGCTGTAAAAAAAATTGAGGCAGATATAAAAACAAAGACAGTATTAGATGCTGTATTAGAAAAATATGGCAAATATACTGCGATACAACTATCTAATATGACACACAAAGCTGGCACCCCTTGGGCGCAGACGTGGGATGGTAGTTTCTGCAAAACAATTCCAAATGAGATTATTGAAGACTACTTCATCAACCTTGAGGCCGACTTTGAACGTGCAAACTGCTTGGTCCAATGGAATATTCTTGAATTTCTCTGGCAAATATGGCTGTAGGTTATCCGGCTTTAAATATCGGCCTAATCCCCCCTTTTTGTTTCCTGTTAATAAACCAACGACTTCCCGCTGGACCAAGACTCTTTGTGCCTGCATCATGTTTAAAATTCTTGTCGGGGTCCATTCTGTCTTTTTGGGTTTTGCGCGGCCTTCTTGCTCCGATGTAGGTTTCGTCCATTTCCACGATTCCCTGCAATAAACCCTTTTGGTCCGGCTCATACATAGCATTCCGAATTTGCATAGATATGCGCCAAGCCGTGTTCCGATTAACTTTAAGGTCCCGTGCTAATTGACGGGCAGAAATACCCTTTTTGGCGTTTAGGATAATTGAAACAGCCAATAACCACTTCTGGACCGCTAAATGGGTTTTGTGGAAAATCGTGCCTACGGTTACGCTATAGCTTACATTACATTTGTTGCAATGATAACGGCCTTCTTTTTTTAAGGGGGTTTGCTTTAAGGATTGACAGTAGGGGCATTTTGGCTTGCCTTGCCATCGGACCGCTTCTAAATACTCAAAACAGCTTTTTTGGGTTGGAAAACGCTCAAATACCTCAATAATGTCCATTTTGCTATCCCTAAAAACACTACCGTTATCTATGAAACTAAGTAAATTTTAACCTGTGGTCCAGTAAAGCCAAGAAAATAATAAAAAATATTTGCTACCGCTAACCATGACATTCCGAATAATTTTCATTCATCTCTTCTTCGGGTCGGACGGGGGTAAAACTCCGTCCGGCCTTTATTCTATTTCGCATTTACTACATAGATTTCTATAGCTTAAACTGGCAGTCCGGCGACCACATTTTTTACAAGTCCAATCCCTCTTGCCGGAATCCACTTTAGCGGAATAATCCACATCATCAAGCCAGCCCTTTTTTTTCAGCCACCTTTCAGGGTCTTTAGGGTTAGGATAGAATAAGCCAGCCCGTTGCGACTTTTGACGGGCGATATTATCCGCCTGCAACCAAGCAAGCATCTTATCAAGCTGTTGTTTATCAGGTTTGTTTATCTGCCACCATTTCCAACAATCAGTTTTGCCTATTTTACGCCCTTGACGGGCGGGATATAATGACCAAAACATCAAGAAATCTGCCGACCAATCAGTTGTCTGCTTCATTTTTTGCCCTATCTTCTCTTTCACAAGCCGAGCGTTTCTATCGCCATCAACTCCTCGGGCGTCAATTCGCTTTTAGTTTTTGTAATCTTCTTGCCACAGTTTGAACACCGGAATATATACTTCGGCTTAAAACCATTGTAGTAAAAAAACATAGGGCTTTCTTTGGTTTTCTCTACAAACTCCCACTTATGTCCGCCGGATTCGAGGCAGTCGAGTTGCTTCTGAATTTTTACAAACTGGTTTTCTATATCACGGAATATCTGCCCGCCCTCCAATCTCAATATACCGTCCGGCAGTTCGTAGGGG
>JACCDP010664102.1_pt1 | contig 16367 bp, 15 predicted proteins | sample 7445841 | NCBI WGS metagenome assembly JACCDP01 (sample SAMN15323441, study PRJNA562643) | freshwater metagenome | isolation source: river surface water | place: USA:Blue River Watershed | collected 2017-08-17 | reverse complement strand
CGTCGTGAACCCGCAGAGCTTTCACTGGAGCATGGAGCTGAGCCTGCCGGTGGCGCGCCTGGCCGCCCTGCTCGCCCTCGCGTTCGCGGCGGCCGTTGGCGCCTCGCTGCTGGCAGGGCGGCGCGCGCTGGGGGCCGACGCCGTGCGCGCCGTCAAGGAGGACGCATGACAATCACCCGCCGGCTGCTGCTGCTCGCGGCGCTGCCTCTGCCGCTGCAGGCCCACGCGGCCATGGCCTTCCCGCGCGACTTCGGCGCGCACGGCCAGCAGGCCATCGAGTGGTGGTACGTCACGGGCCTGCTCGGCGAGCCGGGCCAGCCACCGCAGTTCGGCTACCAGCTCACGTTCTTCCGCCTGCCGGGCCCGGCGCCGGCCGACCATGCCAGCCCGCTGGCCGCGCGGCAGTTGCTGCTGGGCCATGTCGCGCTGTCCGACCTCGCCAAGCAGCAGCAGCGCCACACCCAGCGCCTGCTGCGCCACTTGCCCGGCGCCGTGCAGGTGCGGGCGGATGACTGCGACGTGCGACTGCGCGACTGGACGTTGCGCCGTGATGGCGATGGCTACCGCGCCGCCTTCAACGGCCCCGGCTTCTCGATGGCGCTGCAGCTCGCCACGCCCGAACCGCCGCTGCTGCAGGGCGAGGCCGGCATCTCCCGCAAGGGCTCGGCCCCCGATCAGTTCAGCCATTACTACTCGCGCCCGCAACTCGCCACACAGGCCCGGCTGACGCTTGACGGCCGCACCCGCGAGCTCACCGGCCGCGCCTGGCTCGACCACGAGTGGAGCGACAACTACCTCGGCGACTGCGCCGGTTGGGACTGGCTGGGCATCAACCTGCTGGACGGGCGCGCACTGATGCTGTTCCAGCTGCGCCGCCCCGACGGCCGCCGCGACTGGGCCGGTGGCGGCCTGCGCACGCCAGGGCAGGCCGACCGCAGCTTTGCACCAGAGGAAGTCGGCATGACGCCCACGCGCCACTGGACCAGCCCCGCCACCGGCGCCCGCTGGCCCGTGGAGTGGCAGCTCACGAGCCCGGCGGGCGCGATGCGGCTCGTCGCGGCCTTCGACGCGCAGGAAGTCGATGCGCGGCGCAGCAGCGGCTTGGCCTACTGGGAAGGCGCGGCCCGGCTGCTGGATGCCGGTGGCCGCGAGATCGGCTGGGGCTACCTCGAGCTGACCGGTTACGCCGGCCGGCCGCCACTGGTCTAATCGCGGCCCCATGCCCTTCCCCCAGCGCCAACCCAACCGCCCCACGTTCGGCTGGGACAACCTCGGCGGCAAGCACGCCGCGGGCCTGCCGGCCGTCGATGACCTGCCGCACCAGCGCCTGCTGACCAGCGGCCGCGCGGCCTTGTTCGCCGCCCTGCAGGCCCTCGGCGTGCAGCCCGGCGACGGCGTGCTGGCGCCCAGCTACCACTGCCCCACGCTCGTCGCGCCGCTGCGCGCGGCCGGCGCCGCAGTGCAGTTCTACCCGCTGGGGCCGGACGGCCTGCCGGCGCTGGACGCGATCACGCCCGCGCCAGGCACGCGCGCCCTGGTGGCCGCCCAGTTGTTCGGCCTGCCACAGTCGCTGGCCGGCGTGCGCGCCTGGTGCGACGCCCACCGCATCGCGCTGGTGGAGGACTGCGCGCACAGCTTCTTCGGTCAGGCCGGCGAGCGGCCTGTGGGGCATTGGGGCGACCTGGCCACGGCCAGCCTCACCAAGTTCTTCCCCGTGCCGGAAGGCGGCCTGCTGGCCTCGGCCCGGCCGCTGCCGCCGCAGGCGCTGCAGCCGGCCGGCGCAAAACAGCAGCTCAAGGCCTGGGTGGACCTGCTGGAACGCGGCGCCGGCCAGCGCCGCCTCACCGGCCTGAACACGGTGCTGGACGCCCTCTTTCGCCTGAAGAGCGGCCCGGCCCGGCCGCCCTCGCCTGAAGGTGCCGCACCAGCACGCACGCCCACCGAGGCCGAGATGATGGCCGACTGCGACCTGGCGCGCAGCGAGCAGGCGCCCACGGCGCTGGCCCGGCAGCTGTTCCGGCTGCCGCGCGGGCGCATCGTCGCCCGCCGCCGCACCCACTTCACCGCGCTGCACGAGCAAGCACTGGCCCTGCCCGGCGTTCGCCCGCTGCTGGGCGGCCTGCCCGACCAGGCGGCGCCCTATGTGATGCCGCTGTGGGTGGACGGCCCCGCACGCGCCGAGGCCGCCTATGCGGCGCTGCGCGCGGCCGGTTGCGCCGTGTTCCGCTGGGACCGCGTCTGGCCCGGCGTGCCGGCCTTCAGCGGCGACCACGGCGCGCTGTGGCGCACGCAGGTGTTGCAGCTGCTGTGCCACCAGGATCTGGACGACACCGCCCTCTCGCAAACCCTGGATGTGCTGCGCCGCGCGCTCTGAGCCAGGTCAAGCGGCAGCCACCCGCGTGGCGCGAGACTGGCCGCTTGGGCGGCCAGATGCCGCGGATACCGCGCCAGCTGTCCGCCGCCCATCTCTGACTGCCACGGTCGCCACACAGGCTGTCCCTACACTGCCACGATGCCCGAAACCACCCAACGCCCGGCCTCCAAGCAGGCCCGCTCCCTCTCCGGCCTGACCCCGTTCCTGCGCCCGTATCGGGGGCGCATCGCGCTGGCGCTGCTGACACTGGTGCTGGCAGCACTGGCCACGCTGGCCTTCCCGATCGCGCTGCGCGGCCTCATCGACGCCGGTTTCGCGGCCGGCAACGCCGGTGAACGGCTAATGGCGCTGCGTGAGCATTTCCTGGCGATGTTCGCCGTCGGTGCGGCACTGGGCCTGTTCTCGGCCTCACGCTTCTACATGGTCACCTGGCTGGGCGAGCGCGTCACGGCCGACCTGCGCAACGCCGTCTACACCCACGTGCTGCGGCAAAGCCCAGAGTTCTTCGAAACCACGCAGACCGGTGAGGTGCTGAGCCGCATCACGACCGACACCACGGTGGTCCAGACGGTCGTGGGCTCCAGCCTGTCGATGGGCCTGCGCAACACGGTGATGGGCATCGGCGCACTCGTCATGCTGGTCGTCACCAACCCCTACGTGATGGGCCAGGTGCTGGGCATCCTCGTGCTCATCGTCGCCCCGGCGCTGTTCTTCGGCCGCCGCGTGCGCAAGCTCTCGCGCGCCAGCCAGGACCGCGTGGCCGACACCTCGGCCATCGCCGCCGAGGTGCTGAACGCCGTCACCGTGGTGCAGAGCTACACGCAGGAAGCCGCCGAGGCAGCGCGTTTCTCCGCCGCGAGCGAAGCCGCGTTCGACACGGCCCGCAAGCGCACCAAGGTGCGCAGCTTCCTCGTGGCCTTCATCATCACCGCCGTGTTCGGCGCCATGCTGTGGGGGCTCTATCAGGGCACGCAGGCGGTCATCGCCGGCAAGATCACGGCCGGCCACCTCGGGCAGACTGTGGTGTACGTGACGCTGCTGGTCAGCTCGGTGGCGGTGCTGGCCGAGGTGTGGGGCGATGTGCTGCGCGCTGCCGGCGCCACCGAGCGGCTGGTGGAGCTGATGTCGGCGACCTCGCCCGTGGCCGACCCGGCCTCGCCGCTGCCCCTACCCACCCCGACGGGCGGCTCGCGCGTGGAATTCGCCGACGTGCAATTCCACTACCCGTCGCGCCCGCAGACCGCTGCGCTGGACGGCGTGCAGCTCAGCATCGAACCCGGCGAGACCGTGGCGCTCGTCGGCCCCAGCGGCGCAGGCAAGACCACGCTGTTCCAGCTGCTGCTGCGCTTCTATGACCCGCAGTCGGGCGTCATCCGGCTCAACGGCGTGCCCACGCAGCAGCTCCAGCTCGCCGACCTGCGCGCCGCCATCGGCCTCGTGCCGCAGGACAGCGTCATCTTCTCCACCACCGCGATGGAGAACATCCGCTACGGCCGCCCCACGGCGACCGACGAGGAAGTCATCGCTGCCGCTCGCGCCGCGTTCGCGGACGACTTCATCCGCGCCTTGCCCGAGGGCTATGCCAGCTTCCTCGGCGAGCGGGGCGTGCGCCTGTCCGGCGGCCAGCGCCAGCGCATCAGCATTGCGCGCGCCATGTTGAAGAACCCGCCGCTGCTGCTGCTGGACGAAGCCACCAGCGCACTGGACGCCGAGAGCGAGCGCGTCGTGCAGGCGGCGCTGGAGGCTGCCATGCAGCACCGCACGACGCTGGTCATCGCGCACCGGCTGGCCACCATCCAGAAGGCCGACCGCATCGTCGTGCTGGAGGCCGGCCGCATCGTGGACATCGGCCGCCATGACGAACTCGTCGCCCGCGGCGGGCTGTATGCCAAGCTGGCTGCGATGCAGTTCGGGCTGGAAGCGCAAGCGGCGTAGCGCCGCCCGGCGGCAACGCTCCGCCTACGTAATGAAAAAAGGGCCGCTCACAGCGGCCCCTTTGGTCATGCCGGCGCGCCAGCGTCAGAACGCCATGCGGGCACCCAGCGTGACCAGGCGCACGTTGGCCTTTTCACCCTGGTATTGGGCGCGCGTCGCGTCCACGCCCAGTTCCAGGCGGGTGGTGGGGCTCAGCGCGTAATTCAGCGCCACGCCCACGATGGGCTGGGTCTTGCTTTCGCTGTCGGAGCCGGTCAGCGTGCCGACTTCGGCATTGAGCTTGGTGCGCACATGGGCCACACCCACGCGGCCGATCAGGCCCCACGAGGGTGTCAGGTCAGCCGTGAAGGCACCCGACAGCGACACGGCCTCGGGCTTGGCGCTGAAGCCCACCGGGCCTTCAGACGCGCGGAACTTGCCGAAGTGGGTGTAACCGCCTTCGAGTGCGAAGCCGTTACCGAACGAGTAGCCGAACATGGCCTTGCCGCCGGTGGCGTTGTTGTCGCAGGTCTGCACGCCGTTGCAACCGGCATTCACATGGCCCTGACCGATGGACAGCAGCGCATAGGGATGCGGGTTGTCGATGAGGGCTTGCGCCTGGGCACCAGCGGCCAGGGCCAGGGCGGAGAGGGTCAGAGCGATCTTCTTCATGGGGACTACTTCCTGTTTCGTTCATCGGACCGCAGCGCGCCCGGCGAGGGCTTTGCTGCATCGATTCGCGACGGCTGCCGCGTGACTGCATCGTCGATGCCCCGCCATGGGTCTCGCCGTAGGACTGGGCCTGCCGAGCGCGCCGGACCCGCGCGCAGCGATTTGTGGGCTCATGCGCCCGGCGGCTGCGGCTCAGTGCGGCAGCAGGAACAGCAGGGCGTAGCCGGCCAGGGCCGCAAAAGCCAGTGCAGGCACGGCGTACACATGAAAGTGCAGCCACGCGCGGCGCTCACCGAGCATGCGCAGCGCGATGAGGTTGGCCAGGGACCCGACCAGCAGGCCGAAGCCCCCCACGTTCACGCCGTAGGCCAGCACGCGCCAGTCGCGCGAGAACTCCACCAACGCGATCGTGGCCGGCACGTTGCTGATGACCTGGCTGAACCCGATGCCGGCCCAGTACAGGTGGGTCGCGCCATCGAGGCCCAGGCCCTGCATCAACGACTGCACGGCACCCTGCCCCGCGATCAGGCGCAGGTCGATGAACATCAGCATGAAGACGAGCAGCAGGCCCCAATCCAGGTCCGCCACGACGCGCGGCCGCAGCACGAGGAAAATCAGGAGCACGCCGGCGGCCGCCCAGCCGGCCTGCTGCAGGTCCGTCGCCACCAGAAACGGCAGGTACAGCGCCAGCGACGCACCCAGCAGCAGCCGGTCCACCGGCACCGCTTCGTGCTCGCGCACCCGCAGCGGCTGGCGCCGAAACACCACCGCCGTGAGCAGCAGCAAGGCCGCCATCAGCACCGCGACAAGCGGGGCCTGGTGCCGCACGAACTCACCGAAGGGCACCTGCGCCAGCTGCCACAGGAAGATGTTCTGCGGGTTGCCGATCGGCGTCAGTGCCGACCCGGCGTTGACGGCAAGCGCTTCGAAGATGACCAGCCGGGCCGCGGACATGCCGGTCAGGCGGCAGAAGTTCAAGGTCAGGGGCACGACGACGAAGAGCGCCACGTCGTTGGTCAGCACCGTCGACAGCACGGCTGCCACGGACACGAGCGTCAGCGCGGCGGCCCGCTCGGACGCCATGGCCTCGACGAGCATGCGGCCGCTGCGATGCAGCGCGCCGCTGAGCTCCAACCCCTTGGTCAGCAGCAGCAGGCCGCCGAGGGCCGCGATGGTGGGCCAGTCCACCAGCGATCCATAGCGGCCGACCTGCGCCGGCTGCCACAGACCCAACAGCACCAGCACCGCCAGCAATGCCAGGAAAAAGCGGTCCTGCCGCAGCCCGCGCAGCACGCGGATCAGCGCGGCGCTCACGCGGCGATGGGGCCGGCAGGCTCGATGCGCTGGCCCAGCCAGGCATCACCGACCGCGAGGTGGCCGAGATGCGGCGCGATCTCCAGCAGCGGCCTCAGCACGAAGGCACGCTCGCCCAGACGGGGGTGCGGCAAGGTCAGGCGCGGCGTGTCCATGACGGTGTCGCCATGCAGCAGCAGGTCCAGATCGAGCGTGCGCGGCGCATTGCGGTAGGGGCGTTCGCGCCCGTGCGACTGCTCGATGGCCTGCAGCGCGTCCAGCAGCGCGAGCGGCGGCAGCGATGTGTCCAGTGCCGCGACGGCATTCAGGAAATCCGGGCCGGCGGCGTCCACCGGAGCGCTGCGCCAGGCGCTCGACAACGCCACGCGTTGCGTGCCGGGCAAGGCCCAAAGGGCTCGGGCGGCCTGGCCCAGCGTGGCGGCCAGGTCGCCCCCCAGGTTGGCCCCCAGGCCGACGTAGACCCGCGAAGTCACTCGGCGGCCGGCGCAGCCGCCCCTTCACCGCCACCACCTGGCTTGCGGCGGCGGCGGCGGCGCTTGCGCGCCGGTGGCGCGTCGGCGTCATCAGCCGCTTCGTCACCGGTCGGCTCGGCGGCTTCCACCCGCTCGGCGGCCGGCTTGGGGGCCCGCACGGCGCGCGGCTGCTTTTGCTGCGCAGCACGGGCGTCCGCCAGCAGGGCCTGCCGGTCGTCGTCGCTGCCCAGTGCGAAGTCTTCCCACCAATCGGCCAGCGCGGCGTCGATCTCGCCAGCATCGGCACGCAGGCGCAGGAAGTCGAAACCGGCACGGTAGCGCGGCTGCTCGATCAGGCTGAAGACCCCGGAGCCGCTGCGGCGCTCGAAGCGCGTCTGCATCATCCAGATCTCGCGCATGTCGGCGGCCAGCTTGCCGCGGCCGGAGATGTCGCCGATGCGGGCGTCGAAGACGGCGTCGATGGCCTGGGCCAGGGCCGGCACGGGCGGCTCGCCGCCCTGGCGGATCTTGGTCCAGCGATCCAGCACTTCACGCCACAGCATGCAGGCCAGCATGAAGCTGGGGCTGACGCCGCGCCCGTCGGCGACACGGCGGTCGGTGTCCTCGAAGGCCTGGCGAACGAACTTGCCGCCCACGCCATCGGGGAGGTCGCCACTGGGTGTGAGCATGGCGTCCAGCACGGCGAAGACGCCCGGCCGCCCCTGCCCCACCAGGCCAAGCTTTTTCAGCTCGGCAAGGCTGGCCAGCGAGTGCCCGGTCTGCAGCAGCTTGATCATCTCGTCGAACAGCCGCGACGCCGGCACGTTGGCCAGCAGCGCGATGGACGACTTGACCGGCGCCAGCGTCTTGGGCTCGAGCGTGAACCCCAGCTTGGCCGCGAAGCGCACGGCCCGGATGATGCGGACCGGGTCTTCGCGGTAGCGCGTCTCGGGGTCGCCGATCATGCGCAGCAGCTTGGCCTTGGCGTCGGCCAGGCCGCCGTGATAGTCCACAACCAGGCGGCGCTGCGGGTCGTAGTACATCGCGTTGACCGTGAAGTCACGGCGCGCGGCGTCCTCGACCTGCGGGCCCCAGACGTTGTCGCGCAGCACGCGGCCGCTGGCGTCCACGGCGTGGGACTTACCCTGCAGCTCGGACTTGGACGTCTTCTCGTTGCCGGCAACGGTCTCGGTGGCGGCGGTGGGCAGCGCGCGGAAGGTCGACACCTCGATGACTTCATGCTCGCGGCCACGGCCGTAGACGACGTGCACGATCTCGAAGCGCCGGCCGATGATGAAGGCGCGGCGGAACAGCCCCTTGACCTGCTGCGGCGTGGCGTTGGTGGCCACGTCGAAGTCTTTGGGCCGCACGCCCAGCAGCAGGTCGCGCACGGCGCCGCCAACGATGTAGGCCTCGAAGCCGGCGTCGGTCAGTGTCTTGACGACCTTGACGGCACGCTCGTCGAGCAGCGTCGGGTCGATGCCGTGGACATCGGCGCCGATTTCGACCCGCTTGCCCAGCGGGCTGGCTTTCTTGGACGGCACGGCGGGCTTGCCGAGCAGCTTGTCGATGAACTTCTTGATCATGCGAAGAGTTGCAACTGAGGCCAGCCACGCTCCATGGCGATCTTGGCGAGGGAGGGGCTCGGATTGGTCGCTACCGGGTGGCTCACACGTTCGAGCAGCGGAAGATCGTTGGTGGAGTCGCTGTAGAACGTCACGCGCTCGAAATCGTGCCATTGTGCCCCGAGGCCCTTCAGCCAGGCGTGCACGCGTTCGATCTTGCCCTCGCGGAAGCTCGGCACGCCGTCGATTTCGCCGGTGTAGCGGCCCTCGGCATCGCGCTTGAGCTCGACGCCGATCAGGTGCTCGACGCCGAAGGCGCGGGCGATGGGCTCGGTGACGAAGACGTTGGTGGCCGTGACGATGGCGATCAGGTCGCCCGCCGCGCGGTGGCGCTCGACGAGCGCGCGGGCCTGGGGCTGCAGCGCCGGCTCCATGACCTCGGCCATGAAGCGCTCGCGTGCGGCCAAGGCCTCGGCCAGCGGCCGGGAGCGCCAGGCGGAGGTGGCGAACTCGATGTAGCTCGGCAAGTCCAGCGTGCCGGCGTTGTAGTGCGCAAAGAACTCGTCGTTGCGCGCGCCCCAGACCTTGCCGTCCACCCAGCCGATGTCGACCATGAAGGCGCCGAAGCAGTGGTCGGAGTCCACCGGGATCAGGGTCCCGTCCAAGTCAAACAGCGTCAGATTCATAAAGTGGGGTCAGAGTCTGTCTTTTGATCCGCAAGCATGGCCTTGAGCAGCGGCAGCGTCAGCGGCCGCTTGCTGGCCATCGCGAACTCGTCCAGCCGCTCCAGCAAAGACATCAGGCCCTTGAGGTTGCGCTCGAAGCGCGTCAGCAAGTAGGACAGCACATCGTCGCCCAGCAGCAGCCCACGGCGGTCCGCCTCGCGGCGCAGCACGGCGCGCATCTCGGCCTCGTGCAGCGGCGCCAGCTGGAAGCTCGGCCCCCATCCGAGGCGGGTGCGCAGGTCCTCGCGCACATCGAGATCCACCGCCGGCACGTCGGCCGTGGCAACGACGGTGTAGCCCTGCCCGGCCGAGGCAGCGAACAGCGCGAACGCGGCATGCTGCTGGCCGGCGTCGAAACGCTGGCAGTCGTCGAGCAGCAGCAGGCTCTCGTGCGACGGCAGTTCCCAGGGCAAGGGCGTGTCGGCGTCGTACCAGGCCACCCGCTGGCCCGAAGCCTGCCAGCGCTCGGCCAGCGCCTGCAGCAGGTGGGTCTTGCCGCAGCCGGTGGGCCCCCACAGCAGCACCGGGGGGTCGCCAGGCATCAAGCCGAGCAGATACGCCAGCGCCTCGGCATTCGCGCCGGTGAGGAAGTTGTCGAAACTGTGTGCTGGCGGCGCCAGCAATGCGAGCGGGATCTGCCTCATGTCAGAACGAGCGTGCACCGCCCAGCCGGCCCGGCTGAGCTGCACGGCAGGACGGCGAACGAAGCGGACTTCTCAAAGCGGACTTCTGCGGCTTCATGGCAAGAAACGGAGGCGGACGGGCGCAAGGGGAACGAGGCGCGCAGGCATGCGGCTTTCAAACGGGGGGCGCGGATTGTCACTGAAGCGGAGGCGAGCGCTGCCCACCGAGGAGGGCCAGCCGCTCGCGCAGCGCGGCCGCATCCGCAGCGTCGCTGCGCGCAGCCAGGTAGAACTCGAAATCCTCGGCCGCTGCGGCGAGCTGCCCCAGCGACTCCAGCACCAGCCCGCGGTCACGCCGCTCGGCCGGCTCGTCGGGCAGCAGCGCCACCAGCCGCTGCTGCACGCCCAGCAGGCGCCTCGCATCGCCGGCAGCCCGGTACACCTCCTTGAGATTGCGCAGCATGCGGGCAAGGATCTGCCGCTTGGTTGCGGCCCGCAGGAAGAACTCGAGCGGCAGTTCCAGATCGGCCGGCAGCCCGCTGCCCTGGCGGTAGACGGCCAACAGCTCGTCCAGCCGCGTCGGCGACAAGGCCTCGCCCGTGAACGGGTCCAGCACGACATCACCCAGCCCCACGCGGCACTTCACCAGGAAATGCCCCGGGAACGCCACGCCCGCCATGCGCAGGCCGGCCTGCTCGCCCAGCTCCAGCAGCAAGACGGCCAACGTGATGGGGATGCCGCGCCGCGTCTGCAGCACGCGGTGCACGAAGCTGTTGTCGGCCTCGTAGTAGTTGTTCAGATTGCCGGCGAAACCCAACTCGCCGTGGAAAAACCGCGTCAACTCGCGCAGCCGCTCGGGCGGCGACATCTCCGGCGTCAACCGGCCGCGCAGCCGGCGCGCCAGGGCGTCGACCTCGGCGTGGGTTGCCTGCACGTCCAGCTGCGGATGCTCGTCCTGCGCCAGGCTGATGGCCGCCTCCAGCAGGTTGAGGCTGCCCTCCTCCGCCACCAAGGTCGCGAAGTAGTCCAGCGGCGTGGGCACGGCGAACTTCATCAGGCCGGCCGCCCCAGCGCACGCGGCCGCATGCCCACCAGCAGCAGCATCGCGAAATACACGACGGCGCTGGCCGCGAGGCTGGCCGCCATGATCAGCGCGCGCTTGATCTCGTGCGACCCGAGCGCGATCCAGTCCACCCGCGTCGCCAGCCACCACTGCAGCAAGCCCATGGCGGCGCAGCCGGCCGCCACACGCAACCCGAACGCCAGCCAGCCCGGCTCCGGCCGGTAGCTGCCCAGCCGCTTCAGGCCCCACAGCAACCAGCTGGCGTTGACCAGCGCGCCGACGCCAATGGACAACGCCAGCCCCGCCACGCCGACCCAAGGCACGAACACGAGGTTGAAGCCCTGCGTCAGCACCAGCACGGCGACGGCGATCTTGGCCGGCGTGCCGGTGTCCTGCCGCGCATAGAAGCCCGGCGCCAGAACCTTCACGGCCACCAGCCCCAGCAGCCCCACACCCCAGCCCATGACGGACTGGGCCGTGTGGCTCACGTCCACCGCACTGAACGCACCGCGGTGGTAGAGCACGGCGGTCAGCGGCGTGGCAAACACGAGCAGCGCCACCGCGCACGGCAAGGCCAGCAGCAGCACCATGCGCAGCCCCCAGTCGAGCAGCCGGCTGTAACGCTCCGACTGACCGGACGCCTGCGCCGACGACAGCTGCGGTGTGAGCACCGCACTCAGCGCCACGCCCAGCAGCCCGATCGGGAACTCCATCAACCGGTCGGCGTAGTTCAACCAGGACGTGGCCCCTTCCGCGATGCGGCTGGAAATGTTGGTGTTGATCATCAGCGACAGCTGGGACACGCCCACGCCGAGCAACGCCGGCCCCATCTGCACCAGCACGCGGCCGACGCCCGGATGGGACTTGGCCTCGCGCAGCCCCCGCCAGGTCAGCCGGAGGTGCGGCATGGCGCCGATGGCCCGCAACGCCGGCCACTGCACCAGCAGTTGCAGCACGCCGCCCAGCATCACACCGAACGCCATGGCGTAGATGCCGGGATAGCCAGCCCGCTGCAGCGGGCCCGCCAACGCCCAGCCGACGACGATGACGCTCAGATTAAGCAGCACCGGCGTTGCCGCCGGCACCACGAAGCGCCGCCAGGTGTTCAAGATGCCGGCCGCCAGCGCCACCAGCGACATGCAGCCGATGTAGGGAAACATGAAGCGCGTCATGGCCACCGACGCATCGAACGATTCCGGCGCCAGCCCGCCACCCAGCAGCCACACCAGGCCCGGCGCCGCCACGATGCCCAGCACCGACGTCGCCACCAGCGCCCACAGCAGCACGGTCGCAACGGCATCGATGAGCCGCTGCGTGGCCTCGGCGCCCTCGGTTGCCTTGGTCGCCGCCAGCAAGGGCACAAAGGCCTGCGAGAACGCGCCTTCCGCGAACAAGCGGCGCAGCAGGTTGGGAATGCGAAACGCCACCAGGAAGGCGTCGGTCATGCCCGTGGCACCGAACAGGCCGGCGACCATGGTTTCGCGGACAAGCCCGGTAATGCGCGAAGCCAGGGTCAGGAGGGATATGGTTGACGCGGCGCGCAGCAGATTCATGGCGGCGGATTATCTGTGGCGCGAATCGCGGCTCTCGCCAAACTCCGCCGCAGGGCTTGGCCAAATGAATGTTTCCAGGCTATACTCGCTGTCTTTGCACCAACTGGGTATAGCCACAGCATGGCAACCAGCTCCAAAGCCAAGAAGAAGACGGTTCGCCTGGCATCGGGTCGCAAGCGCGCCCGCCAGGACGTCAAGCTCAACGCCGCGAATACCGCGCTGCGCTCCAAATTCCGCACGGTCATCAAGAACGTGCAAAAGGCCGTGACGGCTGGCGACAAGGCCAAGGCCGCCGACCTGTTCAAGACTGCCCAAGCTGTCATCGACTCTGTCGCTGACAAGGGCATCTTCCACAAGAACAAGGCTGCTCGTCACAAGAGCCGCCTGTCCGCCAAGATCAAGGCGCTCGCCGCCTGATAACGAATCCAGCTCTGGTGCAACGAAAGGCCCGCTCTGCGGGCCTTTTGCATTTCGGCGGGCCATTCAGCATCCGCGCGATCGATTCGAACGCTCGCGGAAATGCACCGCCTCCCGCCCAAGCGCACAGAGACCGGAGGCCGGCGGGCTAGTGCCACTCCCCGGGGCTCACGCCCTGGATGCTGCGGTCACGCAGCCACTCGACGACCGCTCGGGCCACCCAGGCCGGGTCGTCCAGCGGCAAATCGTGCCCCGCCTTGGTGTGCAGCCGCAATGGCGCGCCCCAGGCACGGCTGATGGCCTGAGAACACCGCCAGTCGACCAGGCTGTCGCCCTTGCTGCACAACAACAGCATCGGCGCCGACGGCCGCACCCGGCTGGCGCGGTAACGCAGGCTGGCCAGCAACTGCCGCGCCGTGTTGCGCAAGCCCAGCGGGTGCTGGCGCTGCAACTCCACCCATCGCTCGATGACGGCCTGCGGCGGCGTGAGCCGGGTCGTCAGGCTGAGCACGCGTTCCTCCCGCAGCCGGGTGCTGAAGCGACTCAGCGACAACAAGGCCAGCCCGAGATAGTTCAACGGCCGTGCGCGCCGAAACACTCCGCTGAAAGGCCGCAGGCTCGGGTTGATCAGCACGCCCGCCTCGACCTCATCCGGATGCCGATTGGCCCAGTCGCTCAGCACCGCAGCACCCAGCGACATGCCCAGCACCGACACGCGCGTCGCGACGCCCTGGCGCTGCAGTTCGGCCCGACAAGCCTCGACGATGGCCGACACCTGCGTGGGGCTGGGCTGGCGGCGCAGCGTGCCGGTGCCGGGCAGATCCAGTGAAATGACCCGCGCCGCCGGCTGCTGCAGGCGCAGTTCGCGCAGCAGATGCTCCGGGAAGACGCCCCAATGCCCGCTTTCGCGCGACAGGCCGCGCAGCAGCACCCACACGCCAGACATCTGGCCATCTTCTGGCGCGACAGTGGGCGCGGCTGGCATCGACTCTGCAGTGGCGCTGAGATTCATCGATCGGCGTATCCAAACCAAGCCCGCGAGGATAACGCCGCCCCGCGTCAATGCCGCCTGCGGGATGACGCTAACCAGGAACTAGGGGCTCAGGCGCCGGGCTTGTCGTCCGGCAGCAGGCAGGCATCGGCCACCTGCAACTTGTTGTCGCGCGCGAAGTTCATGACGAAGTCCCAAGCCATGGGCTCGAGCCGCTTGAGTTCTTCATTGACGATGACGCACTTCACGCCGTTGATGACGGTGGGTACACACAGCGGCGAGTAGCCAATGTGCGCCCCGATGCCCGGACGCATGCCACCGGGTCGGAAACTGGACATCGCGCCGGCCAGCCGCTCGGCCCAGTCACTGGGGCGAAAGGTGCGTCCATCCAACGTCACACCTTGGATGAAAACTTCGCGCGGCGGTGGGGCAACGGTCATGGAAAAGTCGGCTTCACAGGTCAGCGGGGCACCGCTGCCAAAGAACCGTATTGTGCCTTGGGCTGCGGCGGCCTTTTGCGCCGCAGCAAACACGGGGGCATCGACTCTAGAATCAAAAGTCCACCTTTTTTCAACCCTATCGGAGACCCGATGAACGCTGATTCCCTCCCGTCCGACGCCCACGTGATGCCGACCTACGGCCGCCTGCCCGTTGCGCTCTCGCACGGCCAAGGCTGCTGGGTCTGGGACACGAACGGCCGACGATTGCTGGATGGGCTGGCGGGCATCGCCGTGAACACGCTCGGCCACAACCACCCTCGCCTGGTCCCGGCGCTGCAGGACCAGATCGCCAAGCTGATCCACTCGTGCAACTACTACCGCGTGCCGCTGCAGGAGCAACTCGCCGACAAGCTGTGCGAGATCTCGGGCCTGGCCAACGTCTTCTTCTGCAACAGCGGGCTCGAGGCCAACGAAGCCGCGTTGAAGATCGCCCGCAAGTTCGGCCATGACCGCGGCGTGGAGTCGCCCGAGATCCTCGTCTTCGAAGGCGCCTTCCATGGCCGCTCGATCGCGACGCTCTCCGCCACCGCCAACCCGAAGATCCAGGCCGGCTTCGGCCCGCTGGTGCCGGGTTTCGTGCGCGTGCCGCTGAACGACCTCGCCGCCGTCGAGGCGGCGATCGCCGCGCACCCGTCCATCACGGCCATCTTCCTGGAAACCATCCAGGGCGAAGGCGGCATCAACCCGGCGCGCGTCGAGTTCCTGCAAGGCCTGCGGCGCCTGTGCGACAAGCACGACCTGCTGATGATGCTCGACGAAGTGCAATGCGGCGTCGGCCGCACGGGCAAGTGGTTCGCGCACCAGTGGGCGGGCATCCAGCCCGACGTCATGCCGCTGGCCAAGGGTCTGGGCTCCGGCGTGCCGATCGGCGCCGTCGTCTGCGGCCCGCGCGCCGCCGGCGTGCTGAAGGCCGGCAACCACGGCACGACCTTCGGCGGCAACCCGCTGGCGATGCGCGCCGGCGTCGAGACGCTGGCCATCATGCAGGAAGACGGCCTGCTCGCGAACGCCGAGGCCGTGGGCGCGACGCTGCGCAACAGCCTGGCCGAAGCGCTTGCCGGCGTGCCGGGCTTCGTCGAGATCCGGGGCCAGGGCCTGATGCTGGGCATCGAGCTCGACCGCCCCTGCGGCGTGCTGCTGGGCCGCGCGCTCGATGCCGGCCTGCTCCTCAGCGTGACGGCCGAGCGCGTCGTGCGCTTGCTGCCCGCACTCATCATGACGCACGAGGAAGCGCTGCAGGTCACGGCCCTGCTGGCGCCGCTGATCAAGGCCTTCCTGGCCGAGCCTCAGCCATGAAGCCTGGAGACACCCTGATGCGCCACTACCTCCAGTTCAAGGACTTGCGGGCCGAGGAATACGCCCATCTGTTCGAGCGGGCGAGCATCATCAAGCGCCGCTTCAAGAACTACGAGAAGTACCAGCCGCTGCAAGACCGCACGCTGGCGATGATCTTCGAGAAGGCCAGCACCCGCACGCGCGTGAGCTTCGAGGCCGGCATGTACCAGATGGGCGGCTCGGTCGTGCACCTGACGACCGGCGACAGCCAGCTGGGCCGCGCCGAGCCGGTGGAAGACTCGGCGCGCGTCATCAGCCGCATGGTCGACATCGTCATGATCCGCACCTTCGAGCAGAGCAAGATCGAGCGCTTCGCGGCGCACTCGCGCGTGCCGGTCATCAACGGGCTGACCAACGAGTACCACCCCTGCCAGATCCTGGCCGACCTGTTCACCTTCATCGAGGCCCGTGGCATGGACCGCCGCGGCAGCATCGACATGGACTGCCTGAAGGGCCGCGTCGTGGCCTGGGTGGGCGACGGCAACAACATGGCCAACACCTGGCTGCAGGCGGCGGAGATCCTGGGCTTCACGGTGCATGTCAGCACGCCCAGCGGCTACGAGATCGACCCGGCCGTGGCAGGCATCAAGGATGCCAGCTGCTACAAGGTCTTCAAGGACCCGCGCGAGGCCTGCATCGGTGCCGACCTCGTCACCACCGACGTCTGGACCAGCATGGGCTACGAGGCCGAGAACGAGGCCCGCAAGGCCGCCTTCGCCGACTGGTGCGTGGACCGCGACATGATGTCCCGCGCCAAGCCGGACGCGCTGTTCATGCACTGCCTGCCGGCGCACCGCGGCGAGGAAGTCACGGCCGACGTCATCGACGGCCCGCAGTCCGTCGTGTGGGATGAAGCCGAGAACCGCATG
>JACCDP010036639.1_pt1 | contig 16380 bp, 16 predicted proteins | sample 7445841 | NCBI WGS metagenome assembly JACCDP01 (sample SAMN15323441, study PRJNA562643) | freshwater metagenome | isolation source: river surface water | place: USA:Blue River Watershed | collected 2017-08-17 | reverse complement strand
CCTTTTTTGCTATTTAACTCCTTATAAAAGTAGAGTATTACCGCAAATAACGTCTCGTTTGCCAATCCACCGCTACAAATGGTTTGCGTAATCGTTGGCTGAGTATTCACAAAATGAATCACTTGTTTTACATTCTCTTTGGTTAACGTAAACCAAGGATCATTTGCCAACCAAAGTTCTTTTGGCAATTTGGCTAAGTTTCCTCTTTTGTGGAACTCGGGATTCCACCATGCTTTCTTCCATGAAAAGATGCTGCTATTATAATGTTTATAAAATAAATACCGAAAACGTTTTGGAGAGATAATCGGACAACAAGAATCCGTCAACATACAAAACCATTGATTGTGATCATCATGTTTTAATGCGAATTTTAACAGAGACATATACGCAGGGATCACATGGAAATAACTAGTTTCATAAATATAATCAGGTGGCAAAATATGTTTCAATAACCATTTAGATTTAATTTTTGATAAATCTTTGTAATAAAAGTAAACGTTAATAATGTCTTTATTTGGTTCAATCCATTCTCTCCAAATATGTTCTTTGTTTAAAATATGTTCATAACTAATAATAAAACACAAAGCAATCTTCATGTAATATAATTACAACAAATATTTATATTAAAATCATTATTAATTATCTAACCATGCTGTTGGGTAATATAATAAATTCATAATTAGGTGGTTTTTCAATATCTTCAATTAAATCATTTCGTGGTCTAGTCCTAAATGTTAAGTATTCAAAAACTGACTGAAAAAATGTATATATATTTTGAAACAAATACATACTATTTATATATTATATAAATAATCTTTATATTACTTAAAAATCCAAGACAAACCAGTATTTTTCTTTAAATTGTTTAATGGAATTGTATCATAACATTCATTCAATAATTCATCATATTCATGGTCTCTAACATCTTCAAAAATAGTGTTGGTTATTTTGATTGGAGTGAAAGAAGACATAGATGTGCTAGTTGATATGCGATTACAAATTATATGTTCTTCTGATTTGTTAATTGATTTGATTTCTTCTAATTGGTTTATTATATTTTGCTGATGTTCAATCAATTCAGATATTTTATTATTCAATATCAAAAATTCTGATTTTAAATTGTCATACCTTAATGAGTTCAGTCTACGATTGGTTTCAATATTACATTTCAGAACACGCTCGCTTCCATCAATATCCTGTTTAATTGTATATATATTATTTCTATTAGAAAAATTCATATATATAGATGTTAGTCCCATAACAGATGATATCAAAACAAACGAACCGACATAAAATTCGATTTTTAATATTTTTTCGAATATTTCTGTCTTTTTTAATGCTTTTGTCACTATTTCTGACAAGTTCTCTGTTAAATTAGCCTGATTAGCCATTTTTAATCATTATAAATTTGTTTTTATATACTATTTATAATCAATATTTTTAAAATTGAATTCACTTTATAAAAACTATATAAAATAGAAATAAGAAATGAAAAAAGAAATTTTATTTATTCAAGGGTTAAACAGAGAGATAACATTTTATGTTGGTCAACATAAAAACGATAATTTTGAAGTGATTGATAAAGGTGAACCAGATGATTTGTGGTTTCACGCAAACGATGAATCATCATGTCACGTAGTAGCAATTATGCCAAAAGATATAGTAAATAAAGACAAAAGATATATTATAAAAGCAGGAGCCATTCTTTGTAAAAGATATACAACCAAACTAAAATGTGTTTCTGATGTTGACATAATTTACACTACAATCAAAAATGTAAAAAAAACAGAAAAAATAGGGTGTGTAAATGTTGAGAATGTAAAAAAAATTACAGTTTAATCAACAATATGATATAAATTAATAATTTAAATTGTTAATGTCTTTTTCGGATATATATTGTTTTTCAAGTTCTTTCCAGCGAAGTAAAACAGCATTATTTTTTTCTAATAGGAAATCCATTTTTTTAAATTTTGATACAAATAATTTCCAACTAGGAATTGATATATTTTGAATAAAATTAATTTCATTTATGCAAATAGAGAGTTTGTCATTTGCTTTCATAAATGATAAACTAGGCAAATGTTCTATTTCCTCTTTAATTGTTTGCTCGTAAAATTCTTGTGATATTCTTTTGGACCATTCATATGAGAGTTCAAATGTTTTGATTGAATTTGACAGATCTGAAAAATGAACAAAACAACTAGAAATAAGAATTTGTTCATCAATCGAATATAAAGGTGCGTTTACATTTAATTCCGCGAATTTTTGTAAACAATCGTTGTGTTTAGACATGTCAGTGCCCAAAATACATTGAATAATTGTTTTTCTAAATTCTTTAAAATCTTCATTCTTTATAAACTTTAAAATATGATTTGATTCTAACAATTCAAATGTTAAACTGCAATGATGATTTTCAAGAACACTAATGTCATTGTATATTTTAGCATATTTACTCTGTGAATTGATCTCATATGAATTTGTATTGCCAGGATGGTCAACATCATGTGATATAGCGGAAATAAGTGTAGCAAATATAATATGTGGCTTGAGTTTATTTATGATATCTGTTTCAATTAATAACATGTAAGTTATTTGTAAAACATTTACGGCGTGTTGGAAATTATGAAAATAGTTTTTATTATATTTTTCACAAAGACAACTAATAAAATTGGTTAGAGAAATTTCATCATAATCAAATTGTATTTTTTTTAATATTTTTTTAAAAATATATCCAGCAATATTTTTGAGAACAAAACATTCATCGATGAAACACGCATCAAACTCAAATGTATTTACATCTTCAGGAATTTGAATATAGCTTGAAACTAATTCAGGAGATTTTCTATAAAACGAATGTATATTTGATTGTATCATGATAACAAATGATATAATATATATTTAATATTATATTATATTATTTCAATTTTTATTTATATAGATTCTTCTGTCTGTAAATAACAAATATTGAACAATGTTGATGTAGCTAAATAAGGATCAATATTAGATGCCGGACGTCGGTCTTCAAAATAACCGCATTTTTCTCTAATTACATGATTTGGAATTCTAACTGATGTGTTTCGTGTCCCAACTCCCCACGAGAAATTGTCGTAACTTGATGTTTCATGAAAGCCTGTTAATCTCAAGTCATTATCATCACCATAGACTTTGATTGTGTCTTCGTGCTTTTCGCTAAGACACTTAATACAACGATGTATTTCTTCTATTCCGCTATCTGGATAACGTGTTCTATATGTGCTAAAATTAATATGACAACCTGAACCATTTATCGTGTTAATGGGTTTAGGATCATATATAATTATTACATTATACTTTTCAGCAATTCTCTGCAATAAATATCTTGCAATTATTAATTCATCGGCAGCTAAAATGCCTTCACACGGACCAATTTGAAATTCCCATTGAAAATTAGAAACTTCTGAATTGATTCCTGATATTTGAAGTCCAGTTTTTATACATGCATGCATATGTTCTTCAGCAATTTTTCTTTCAATGTTGTCACAAGAATCGCCACAATAATGAACACCATCATCGTCATCGTAATAGCATGAATCAGTATCAAATATTGATTTGCTTTCAATTTCCATAAAATATTCTTGTTCTAATCCAAACCAAGGTTCATATTCCTCACCTTTTTCAAATAATTCATTTGCTAAATGTCTATGATTTGTTGAAGTTGGATTTCCATTTGAATTATATGTATCACATAAAACAAGATAGCATTCAGCATTATCTAAAGCTATAAGTGGATTTTTATATACCTGACATGGTTTTAAAACTATTTCAGTATCTCCATTACTAACTGCTTGCCATGTTGAAGACCCGTCATAATTCCATTCAGGTATATGCGTGAGGTCTGCTGGCAAAAAATTATGAATAACTCTTGTTTTAGACCTTATTTCTCCCTTTCCTCCGATCCAAATATATTCTAACACAGTTTTGTGTGAGTTTATGCGTTTAATCATTTTAAATATATAAAAAAATGTTTTTAATACATTTACACCCTTGAACATTTAAAATTTCAAGGGTGTAAAACTACACCTTTAATTATTTTTTATAATATATAAGATTTATTTATATAAATGGTATATTTACCAAATGAAATACTTAATATCATTTTTAGTTATGTAGAGAGACCCAAACATGCCAAAATGATAAAATACTTAATAGAAGATTGTTATGAAGAAGATTATAATCCATATACAGCAGAAAAGTGGTATGATAATTATTGTTTTGAATATAGTTTTTATGAATGGTATTATTTATACAGGCGTCAACAAAAACTAGGTGGTTTTAGTAATATTTGGTACTTTTTAAATAGAATCGTTAAAATAAAAACTGAAACAAATAATATTGAGTATAAAGTAGAAAAAAATACATATAAACATACACCTAAAATAGTATTAGTTGGACACTATAAATTAGTTAGTTCTAGATATTTACTATAAATTTAAAAGTTAATATTTTCTAAATCTTTTAAATGCCAATATTCAAATGCACCACCAGGAATGGGACGTTTAATAATGAATGGAATTCTCTTCTCTCTTAGCTCTAATTCAGCAATAACATATCCATCGATAATATTTTCAGGAACTTTAACAAGCGGTTTTGCTCCAACTTCAATTTGTTTAGCCCGTTGTCCCAAAACTCTTGCCTTTTCGTATTTGGTTAAATATGGTAATGTTCTATGTAACGCATCAACAATAATATTGTTTTCATCTCTAACAACTTTAGTTAACTTTGCGATCTCATCGCTGTTATGATTTAAACATTCTGGATGAAATTCAGAAATATAACTTTTATTAATTTCATTGTCAAACTTTTGCAAATAATTTTCTTCATATTCATCTTCTTCATCCTCTTCATCTTCAAAGATCAACTGAGTAGTTTTTTTTGGTTTGACATTTTTACTTGTCGATGGTTTTGGTTCAATTGGTTCTCCGTCTTCATCTATCTCAATATCGCTGTCATCTGGCTCGTCATCTACAACTTCTTCATCTTCATCATCTTTGATTTCGCCTTCTTCTGTTTCATTGTCTGATTCAGCACCACCAACAAGTTCATCATCGTCTTCATTCTCATCTTCAGCATCAGCATCATCTGGATCAGAGTCATCAATTTCCGAATCTTCTTCGTAATCGCCAAATTGTTTTGCGTGATTTAAAACAATTGGTTTTAAAGGTTTTTTAGTTAAAACTACATTTTCAACACTTTCTTCATCACTTTCAGAATTCGAATCATAATAATCACTTCCGTTGTCACTCATTGTTTACTTATATTAACTAACTATACTTTAAATATTTTTATTCAATTTTCTTTTAAATAATTAAATTATAAAAATCATAGATAATTCATTCTTATTGAATCAAATTTATCTAAATGAATATAGTCTAATGTAATAGTCATATCTGGTAAAATATATGTCCACCTGTCATTTAATCCATGTCTTAATATAATATATCTATAACCTAAATTTGTATTATCTGTTGCGTAATCAAGCTTATTCATTGCTTTGTTATACGCAAATGTCCAAACGTGTTCAGGCACTTTATTAAGTGAAATTAAATGACCATTGTTATTAGAAAAAAAAACTATATATGAATTCATATATACGATTAATTTATATCTTTAAATAATATCTGTAAATGATAATGTAATAACATTTTAAGCATGTTCATTGACTTTCCAAACCGTATCACAGTCACTACATAAATACACATATTTCATATTGACATCATCATATCTAATATAAATAATTTCTCTTTCTTTCCCATCTTTATTTGTAGAACAATCCTGATTTGGACACAATATATTATTAATACGAGGAAGTGTAGGATCTAACTTGGTATATTTGTTAATTATGTGATTAAATGATTGTTCCGATTTTTTAATAAATGTTTTTGATACACAAACATTTTCTGATGCGAGCAGCGAATCTTCATTACCACATTTACGACAATAATAGACAAGTTTATTTGGGTCATCCTCGTTAATACGGATGTAATACATATTGGAACATACGTTACAGAAGTGCATTATATATTATAATTACACTTTATATTTATATAATTATTTCAATTTTTTATTTATTTAATTGAAATAATGATTATGTTATTATGGTGATAAATCTAACGTTTTTTTTGTATGCACTAATTTATTCATTAGATAATGATAATCAATAAAAACATTCATATTATAGAATCCAGTAGTAAGTGTTCTAGGTGTGTTGAATTTTTCGGACATTTGTTTTTCGGTAAATTCGAACAATAGATTGTAATTATTGTTAAAGGTTTCTTTTACAAAAGGATAAAATTTATCAAAAAAAGGCTGATAAACACCTGTTTTTTTAGATACAATATCACAAACCGCTACATTAATATTAGAAAACTCGATAATGTCATTATAATTTGACATATCCTTATGATGTTTTTCAACACCAGGTTCATTTAAAAGAGGATCTGCGCATAAAATCGTGCAAAGTGTCAAAAGGACAGTGGAAATTGTTTGACAAGATGTCCATTGATCTCCACTCCATGTGTTCAATAAAGAAATGCATACCTTTCCAGAGCAGTATAAATTGGGATTAAACCGTATATTTTCGCCATTTGTGTAATAATTAACTTTGGGTGGACTATGAGGATAATCAGTAGGATATGTAAAGTCAAAAAAATAAAAACCACCAAAATATGGTGTTCCGGATGGTCCAACAATCATAGCATATCCTTTCATCATATCTGTTTCATCATGTATATAATAGATGCCTTGTTCAATAAGAGGATTTTTAATAATCTGCCGCACATCTTTAATTAGACGCTGCATAGTTTCTTTTGGAATAAATTTTGCCATCTAATTATAATATGTGTTAAGTTTTAAATATGTTTTTTAAATATAAAAGCAAATAGGTAAGTTTCTTTAAATTGTCTAAAACTATGTATAAAATTTTTATTCATTATAAAAAAAAATGAAATAGAAAAATATTATTATATTATAGTAACAATGAACCTTACAATGACAACATCATCGTCACAATTTAAAGATTTAAATGAATTTCTGGCAAAGCATAGTGCTAAGAATGTTAGTAATAGTAATAGTTCATTAAGTATTTCACATACAAGAATACCTGATAAAGAATTACAAATCTACGCTGGGTCTTACGTTATTCCAAAAGAAGATTTGCCTACATTTTATAGTTTATATTATGATTACGTATTCGAAAAAAAGAGAAAAGAATATTTAACAGAAAAACAACTAGAAAGTGGTGGACCAATGGCTGTTGATTTTGACTTCAGATATAGTCACGATATTATGGAAAGAAAACATTCAAGAGATCACGTAAGAGATATGTTATGTGTATATTTGGACGAACTTAAGGAATATTTCATATTTGATGATTCAAAACCATTTTCCATTTATATATTTGAAAAACCAAACGTAAATAGATTAGCAGATGGTTCATTGACCAAAGATGGAATTCATATGATTATCGGACTTCAAATAGACCATATTATCCAGACGATGATTCGTGAGAAAATGATTACCACTTTACCCGAATATATGGATTTACCACTTATCAATAGTTGGGATTCTGTATTGGATGAAGGCATTAGTAAGGGAACTACAAATTGGCAGTTATTTGGGTCAAGAAAACCGGGAAACGAAGCATATGAACTTACACATCATTATGTTGTTACTTATGACATTGCTGATGGTAATTTTATGATGGATGAGCGAAAGGTATCAGAGTTTAATCTTAAGCGTGATTTTGCAAAATTATCAGTTCAATATGACGCTCATCCTAGGTTTGAAATGAACCCTAAAATTATGGATGCTTATAACAAACGTTGTGAAAATAAAAATAATAAAATTAAAAAACCAAGCAGCAAAACAAAGATGAATTTAATTATCGAAGATGAAGACAATGAAAACGAACAACATATTTCAATTAACGATATTAAGAATGAAGATGATTTAAGAAAAGCCGTAGATATTATGCTTAAAAATTTACATGCTAACGATTATGAAATTAAAGAGACACACGAATACACACAAGCATTACCACCAAAATACTATGAACCTGGTTCACATTTGTTAAACAGACAAGTTGCGTTTGCTTTAAAACATACTGATGATAAATTATTCTTGTCTTGGATTATGCTAAGGAGTAAAGCGTCAGATTTTGATTATAGCACTATTCCTGGATTACATATGGAATGGAAGAAATTTCATAAATCAAATAATGACGGCAAAACAGTGACCAAACGTTCTATTATGTATTGGGTAATGAGAGATAATTTTGATAAATACAATGAAATCAAAAAGAAAACAGTTGATTATTACTTGGAGAAAGCAATGGAAACATGCACAGAATATGATTATGCTGTTGTATTGCAACATATGTATAAAGACGAGTATGTTTGTGTTAGTTATGATAAACGTGGCATTTGGTACCGCTTTAAAAATCACAGATGGATTCCAGATAAAGGTCTAAGTTTAAGAGAAAAAATATCAAAAGATATGTATAATTTATTTGGGAAGAAATCGGAACAATATGAATCTGAAATTGCTGAGTATGCTGAAAATGATGAACGCCGCGAGTTCTTAAAGAAAAAGGTTGGATTGATTCATCAAATAAAAATTACATTGAAGAAAACCACAAACAAAGATCATATTATGCGAGAGGCTGCTGAAATCTTTTATGATGATAATTTTATTCGCGCTATGGACACAAATGTATACCTATTATGTTTTAATAACGGTGTCGTTGATTTTAAGAATAAAATTTTTAGAAATGGACAGCCAGATGATTATATAACCAAAACAACGAGAATTAACTATGTTCCATGTGATGAATCCAATCCTGACTGGAAACAAACATCTACAGAACTATATAAATTTATGCAGACCCTATTTCCAATTGCGGATTTGAATCGATACATGTGGGACCATTTAGCGTCATGTTTGATTGGAACCAATAAAAACCAAACATTCCATGTATATCATGGAAGTGGTTCTAATGGTAAATCACTTCTTGTTGATTTAATGGCTGCTACATTAGGTGACTACAAAGGAACCGTGCCTATTACACTTGTCACTGATGTAAGAGGTAAAATCGGTGGAACATCTGATGAAGTATTGAAGCTCAAAGGTGTAAGATATGCTGTTATGCAAGAACCATCTAAAGGTGTAAAATTAAATGAAGGTATTATGAAAGAATTGACTGGTGGTGATCCTATTCAAGCTAGAGGACTTTATTCAGAATCTGAGATATTTGTCCCGCAATTCAAATTAGCAGTAGGCACAAATAATTTATTTGACATTGAGAGTAATGATGACGGAACTTGGAGAAGAATTCGAAAGTGTCCGTTTCTATCCAAGTTTGTGGATGACGGAGAACATTATGAAGATCAAACACCATATGTTTATAAGAAAGACAAGTCGTTGAATGAAAAATTACATGCGTTAGCGCCTGTTTTCGCAAGTATGTTAGTAAAACGAGCATTTGAAACAGATGGTATTGTTGAAAATTGTGATACAGTATTAGCAGCATCAAATCAGTATAGAAATGGTCAAGATCATATTGCCGCATTTATTTCTGATAGAATTAGAAAAACCAATGATCCAAACGCAAAACCAATTAAGAAGACTTCAATATTACAAGAATTTGAAATATGGTTTAAACAACAACAAGGTGGTAGAAAAATGCCAAAGGGTGAAGAATTATATGAATATATGAATAAAAGATTTGGTATTTGCAGTAAGAAAGGATGGTCTGGTATTGAGATTATTCAAGATGAGGAAGAAGAACAAGATATTATTAATAATATATAAATACTCACCTATAACAATAAGAAACCATATAAAAAATATGTAAAATAATTATTTACACCATTGAAGATTTAAATCAAGGGTGTAAATATTTTTTACTTGTAAACATTTTTGGGAAACAATCCAAATAACCAATAAGCAATATATATTATTTTACCAAGTATCCATGTTGATATAAAAGGAAGTATAATAAAGAATGCTATCAAGATTAACTTCGATTTCATACTGGATTGTGATGGATAAAGTAGAGAGAAAATAACTAAACAAATAAGAACTACTATGTAAATAGTCAATAAAATGTAATAATAATAATTGTTTAATGACTCATTCCCTTGTTCTTCATAATATGTTTTTCTCTCGTTGGTTAAAATGTCGTTGCTATCTTCTTTTAATTGGTTATAAAGTTGTTGATTTTCTCTCTTATATTTTCTGTGTAAATCAACAACGTTTCTACAATTTAGTAAAAGACTATTATACGTGTCAATTTGAGTCTTTATCTTTTCTATATCTTCACGATATGTTTCTTTGTATTTTTCAACCGTTATATTAGCTATTTCTGTTAATTCTTTTTCAATCATTTCATTATACCCATTTTCACCAGAAATATAAGTGTAGTAGTTTCGTTTTGCTAATTGAAACTCCGGTTCAGCTAAAGTTAAATTAGACTGCGCATGTAAATACTTATCCTTAAGTTCTTCCTTGGTTCTCTGTTTTTGACAGTCTGAATCACACGAAATAGCTTGAGTTGCTTGGTCTATAAATGAGTTAAATTTATTCAAATCAAAATTGCTATCCATTATACTATATTATATATCTAAAAAAATTTAATATGGATGATTATTGATTAAATGCTTGTGGTTGTCTTAAGTCATAATGATTTTTATAGTTGGATGGTTGGGTTTTAGTTAATGTTTTATTTATAAAACTTTCTGTTGAAGTAGTTGTAGTTGTAGTAGTATTCGTGGATGGTAAAACACATACATTCATACTTGAGTCATATGTTAACCCGTTGGAACAGCATGCGTCTCCTATACATGTTCCATATGATGTTGTGGTTAACCAAGGGTCAATAGTAGTTGTGGTTGAAGTTGTTTGCACATTATTAGGATCAAATGCCCAATTGTATTCTTGATAATTCATATTGTCTCTCATAATAATGGATGCGAAACGTCTCCAGAAAAAGTAAGCCCCTATAAGTGCGATAATGACTAATAAAACATTATAAACCATACTAGGCAGTATTCCTTTATTATTTAAAACACTCAAAATAATAACAGGGATTAATGTAAATATTATTATTTTCATCAATTGGGAGTGCTCTGCGTACTTATCACCATAATATGTATTAATTTCAACAAGACGAATTTTATTGTTTTTCTCTTCTTCTAAAATCTCAAGACGTTTTTTTGCCTTATTTAATTCGCTTTCAACGATTTCGATTGCTACAACTTGTTGTTTTAATGATCCTACTGAATTATTCAGTGTATTTTCAAAATAATTGTTTACCCCGCTTAATGTTTGATATAGATTAAGACGCATATTTGACAACTGATTCATCTTTTCAACAATTTTTTGTTGTTGTTCACTTGTCATATTTGGATTAGTCTCTAAACTATTAAACAATTGTTGTTCCATCTGTTGCAATGATTGAATATCATTAAGCAGTTGCTCATTATTTTGTTGAACATTGATTGATTCTGACATTTATATATAAAATATAATAAGATAATTATATTTTATTCTTTATTGTTTTTTAACAATATTCATAGATACCAATACTGTTCCTGCCGCTAAAATACTCCAAAATAAGTAGTCATAATTCTTTTGCAAAACAACTATATCACTATCTTTCAGTATATTCTGCAAACCACCTGCTGTTGTTACAGCAACTTCTTTAATTTCAGTATTTACTCCTTTTATGTTTTGAATGTATTCATCTAGTCCTGTATTATTTTTATTGGTTTGATTATTTGCCATCGACGCACCTGCTCCAAATTTTCCAGTCAATGTTGTGATTTGACTTGATAATACATTTAACTTATTTTGCAATTGTTCAAGTTGTTGTTTCTGTACAGTTGTTAATTTTGACAAACCATATTTGCTTTCTATGTCACCTTTATTTACATAATTTTGAAAGGTTAAAGTGTCTGTAGTATTTGTATTTTGTGAAACACCTTGTGGCGGTGTTAAAGGTATTTTATTTTTGATATAAATATCAGAAGTGGTTGAACCACTCATTGTTCCACTTCCATACGGATACATATTATTGTTTTTTAAGTAACAAATAGAGTTAGTATTATCAAATACAAACCCAGCACAATCACTGTTGTTGTCACAAGATGTTTGACACGAGTTTATATTGCTATTGGCACTGCTACCATTTTGCAAGTCGTTTCCATCAGTAGTTGAGTTTTTAAATGTGCTATAATTGTTGGAATACGTTACATTATTACTAGGATATGTATACAAATTTGAATCAGCGTCAATATATGCTAATTGTCCAATGTTTTGTGCGTTAGTTGTTAATCCTATATCATAAGCAGCATTCGCATTTACTCCTCCTCCTGTATTACCGTCACTCATTTTTTGACAATTTGATCCCATTTGATATGTATAAAGAACTAGGTTACCATCTGTTTGCATTACTAGAGCCATTTTTCCATCGGACGATCCAATAAAATCACCAGGTGCTAATGTTCCGCCGCTAGGCATCCAATTTTGGCCATATTTTCCTTTAGACGCAACTACATTTGGATTAGCAGCTTGTTGTTTACCATTTGTCATAGCACACCATATACCACCTTGTTCATCATTTGGACTTGTTCCTCTTCTAACACACATATTACCGTCATCTTGTAAAATTAAATAATAATTACTAGATGCTGAAGAATTATTGTATATTGCGTTTGAACATCCTCCACCTACTGTAACACCATTTATATTTGAACAGTTACCTGCTTTTCCCATTGACATTCCTTGACTAATATCATTTCCAACCCAACATTCGCTTGTTCCATTTGGTTGCGTAAATTGGAGACCAAAATATTGATAACCACCTTGTTGCGCAGCAGATTGACATGATTCATATGTTTTTCCATTTCCTAAATAAGTAGGCAAACCTCTTCCACTATTGCAATCTTGATAGCAACCTAGATAATTTGATGGGTTCCCTCCTTGTGTTGAGAAAACTACTTGTCCACTTGTGTTGATCACTTGTAATGAACCTGTATTCGAAAGAGTAGCTGTATTACCAGATTGTCCTGATGTATTAGTAGACCATAATGCTACTAATTGACTAGGAACCATTGCTTCACCATATTGACTTATCGCTGGACTGCTATTCGATACAGCACAATAACCAGTAGATGTCTGTGTATTTACATTTTGAAGAGCAAAATATCGATAACCTTCTTGTGCTGCTGCTTGCATACAATCGTTATACGTATAATTACCAGATGAAACCGATGATCCCGATAAGCTTATATTTTGAATTGCTGATGAACGATCGCCGCTTACATTTGTTCCTGAAAAATATAACTTATAAGATTGAGTAGTTGGCACTGTAAAAGTTGTTGTATAATTGGTCCATGTATTAACAGGTGGCGTAAATTGATAAATCGTCGATATAAAAGCATTAGCATTTGTATACAATTGCACATTTATAGGATTGCCTCCTGATGGACTTGTGCAGCAACTTCTTCCACAACTATAAAAAGTTAATGTATAACTAACTCCTGCGTTTAAATTCGCCAAAGTATTAATGTACTGTTTATTTTGTATACTTACACATTGATTTCCATTTGGATAGGGTGTCGGATATCCCCATGCTGTTGAATTATTTAGTAAAACAGCCTCGAAATACCATCCTGGAACTTGAGAACTACTAGTAATATTTGTATAACTATTGTTTGCTAAAACAGGTTGACTAAACGTTCCATTCTGTATCGAAACATCGGACGAAGGTGGAGCACCTCCAATAAAGGTCATATTATCATTGTTTGAACTCGGAGCATAACAACCCATATAAGTCGCGGTTGTTCCTTTTGGCAATAGCTGATTTACAAATATATTTGATCCTTCACTTCCAAAACTTTGTCCATGTTCCACAATTGTGCCGGATACTAAAGGAGGTATGGTTGGAATTTGTGTGCCTGGACTAGAATAGGAGTCTTGCCAAGGAATGTTTAATTGTAGAAAGTTTTTGGGAACATTCACGGAATTTAAAATGTCTTGAGACGGAATGTATTTTGCTACTCCTTGATTTGTTACATAACATATTTCACCTGTTGTGAATTGAACTGTCTTATTTAAATAAGGATTATTAGGATTTACTCTGCTAATATATCCACTAACATTGCTTGACATTTTTTCCGCTAAAGTTTCGTATTCTTGTAAAGTGTTCTGATACTCTTGTCTAAGATTCGCAATCATTTGTTGCTGTTGTGAATAATCATTGTTGTCTATAATTTGCTTAGTTTGAGATGTTAAACTATTAGCATTTGTATTAGACGCGCCATGGAAATTAGTATTAGTAAAACCTTCTTTGTTACTTAGATTCTCTGCGTTTTTTTGTAAACGATTGCTAATTTTATTCTGATATTTTTTGAATTTTTGTCCTTGGTTTAATCCTGGTGATGGTTTTGATTTTTTTATATGTAACATGCTATTTATATATATAAATACAAAAATATATAAATGCTTAATTCTTTAACGATGCATTAAAAATTATAACAATGCCTAAAAAAATCAACAATAGAGGAGAAACTTTCATATGTCCCCCACCACCTACTTGGTTGTCCGAAAAGCTTGTTTTCAATAATACAAAGATTAAACCAATTGCTACTAATAAATACATTATATATGAATAATAATTGGATGTTGTATTTACATTACCATTTTCATAAGCGGAATTGATTGTTTCATATTGCCTAATAAGTTCTTCTATTTGGTATCGTTCATCTTCTAATGTTTTATAGTTGTTATTCAAGATTTCAGCTTTGTTATTCGTCGCCTCTTGTGTTTGTGAATAACTATTTATATTTGAATTTATATTCTGCATCATTGAATTGTTTACATTTGTTAGTTCATCATTTAATTGTTTCAATTGATTACTGTAATAGAGTGCTTGTTTAACAATAGCAGTTTGGTTATTTGAAGATACCATATTTCCAGTTCCACTACTCAATGTACACGTATTTGCACTCATATCATAAGTAGCGCCTGAACAAGAATTTGTTGATGTGCATGATGATAAACAGTCATTAACAGAAGATCCCTGAATTGTGTTTAGATTACTCTGACCAACAAACGCATAATTTGAAACGGTTGTTAATGAGTTATTCTTTGAATTAATCACATTCAAAAAATCTTGATATGTTTCTTGGTATTGAGTAATTAAACTATTAAATTTAGTGCTAAGCATTTCCATTTGTGAAGACATTATATATAATTATTGAGAAAACATTTATATTTAATTCGACTTGCTATTGATATTTAATTAAATACACTTCTTTGCTTTATAGTATCAAACGTTGTTGTAGTTGAAGGTATTGATATTTTAATTAATAAAAATACTATGGCAATAGCAAGTATAAATAACAATATGTAAATATAATAATTTTGAGTAATTTTTACTTCATTTGCGTTTTCGGTTGTCTCTAAAGTTTCATATTGTTCTAATAATTGTCGAATATTTTCTCTTTCTTTCTCTAATTCTTTGTAATTTTCAATTAATTGTGTTGATTTTTCGTTGATTTGTCTTTTTACCTCATCATAAGCAGGATCACCTATTCGAATCTTGTGTTTAATTTCATTATTTACATCTAATAGTTGTTTATTTAAATCTTCCATTTTCATTAACAGATATTTGCTTTTTGGGATAATAGCATAGCTATCATTGTTTATCGGAACAATGGTAGAATCCCCTGTTCGTATATTGCATTTATCCGAAATAAAGGTTGCGCCTTTACAACTTGAATTTTCGGAACATGATGCTTCACAATCTTGAAGTGTAGTAGCATCACTTTCGCCTGCGCTACCAGTTCCTGTATAAGCCATTCCCTGAATGCTTACAAAAGATACTTCCAAACTTTGTTGGTTTTTAAGATTGTCAATATAGTCTGCCACCGCTTGTTTGTATTTAATTAAAAGATTGCCATAATGTTGCTGCAAATTTTCTAAATCCATTACTATAGTTTGTGAATTCATTTATATATAGAATTTAGAAAACATAATTAGCAAATTCGTTTATAAAAGCAGTAGGTTATTGTTGATATAGAGAGAAAAAACAGAAAAGGGTATACATTCTTTGAATAGTCTGAACTATTTTCAAAGTTCGTGAATAAGTTTTCATAATTTTTAAATGTTTCATTTCTATCTTCATTTGCTTGTTTTGTTATTTTTTGGATAGACATTTGAAGTGAATTTCTACAATATTCATTTATAGAATGGTTGATTAAAACTGGTTTTTTTGTCACGCTGAAAGAAAGCATTTACATATTTAAAGATAATAAAAAGAATTTTTAAACCCCTTGTTTT
>JACCDP011160720.1_pt1 | contig 16381 bp, 23 predicted proteins | sample 7445841 | NCBI WGS metagenome assembly JACCDP01 (sample SAMN15323441, study PRJNA562643) | freshwater metagenome | isolation source: river surface water | place: USA:Blue River Watershed | collected 2017-08-17 | reverse complement strand
TTAATGAATTTGTACTTTTGTGCAAAGAGGTTTTGGAATATAATGGTTATGTTGTAAAAAAAGGAGTGTCTAAATGCGAAAAGCCATAGAAGACTTTGCAAGAGATCAAGAGCTAGATTTGCTTTTTTTAGATCAACATGATAATGCAATTATCGGCATAGCACGACAGTTTAATACTTATTCTGTAGCTTATAGCAAGAAATTGGTTATTGATAATTTGTGTCTTTCTGGCGACATGGAACGGGATGAAGCATTAGAATTTTTTGAATTTAACATTGTGGGGGCGTATGTTGGCGAACATACTCCTACCTTTATTGAAGATGATAGTGATTTTTGAATAAGGAGTTTCTAATGAGCACAAAAAGTAGTTATTTTTATCATGATGATGGCACATCATTTTTGCATTTTTATGAAGATTTGGCAGATCCGGACAAGTTCTTCCTAGAAAAAAGTGTAACTACGGAAGTTAAATATCAGTTTACGCTGGAAGAGCTTTGTTTGCTTGCAAAATCTATAGACATGGATGAATTAAGAAGACAAAGCAATATTACAAATGATGAAATTGAAGCGTATGTCAAAGAAACAGTCCAAAAAAGAATAGATCACAAAGATTCATTTTTCGGATGGTTTGGTTTTACTGTTTACGGAGGCGCATTATCCCCAAAGGAAGACCAAATACAAGCTGGAATCACACATTACCAGAAAGTAAGAGATAGTTTGCAAACTCTTGTTTCCAAGTTGGATAATAAAAAGATAAGCAAAATATCTTTTGGGATGTTTTAAGAAGCAAAGTCAGCGATGCTGTTGCTATAGGCTGAATCGCCTATAGATTTTGACTTTGGCATCGGCTTTTTAGACTTTTCTTTCTTGACTAGCTCTGTATCTTTCAAAACTTTCTTAAGTATGGATTCATTAGCATTAGTCAATCCAAGTTTGTGCAAGATGGTTTCTGGCCCTTCGTTCGAAACCTTTTTGTGAAGGCTTTCATAAAGTTCTGGTGTTCTTGTTAGATAATCGGTATACTTGTTAAGACAGCCCATTTTTCTGGCTTCATGCATCAATGCCTTTAGTAAGTTTTCGTTTTCATTTGTAAGATATACAATATATTTAATCGCTTGGATTGGGTCAGGATGATACGCACCACTGCTGTAAGCTACAACGAAAGGTGCTTTTTTCTTTTCGCAACCGCAATGTTCATCAAGCTGGCTTACTGCTTCAACTTCTTCAGATTCTGCGGAGTAATCAGTGCCGGGAGTGCCCAAGGTTCCTAACCCTACTTGATCGTCTTCTTTTTGACTAGTTTTCATGGTCGATGCGATATATGGATTAGGTTTGCCACTTAGCGCAGCTGGGAAATTGTAATGCTTGCCTTTTTTCAAGTTTTTGCTTGGAGCACTTGGTGATTTGGGAAGATCAGCATCTGTTATGTTAGATGGTTTTTCTATTGTTCTGCCCTGTGCGTTGAGGTATTCTTGAATTGTAAGCATAGCCTTTTCCCCTTTTTATTATTTATGTAGTTACCAGTATTTTTGGGGTGTATGATGGACAAACTTAAATCTATTTTGGAAAAACAAAAGGCTAAGCATCAAAATCTTGTTGCACATCCCAATTTTGAAAAAAGACTAAAATGGGAGCTTATAGAAATAGAAGTACAAGATGCAGAATCTTATTTCGTAGATTTGCACGAAAATAATAAGAAATTTTTCAGCAATGAAAACAACTTGCTTGTTGCTAAATTGCTTGATTTAGTCGATGATGTAGATTTGGACTCTGAGCCAGCGACTAAAACAGGGGAATTTCCAGATGTTGATGTGGATTACCTGCCAATAGTCAGAGACTACTTGAAAAATGTTTGGGCACCACAGGAGTTCGGTGAAAACAGAGTTTGTAACATCGGAAACTATGGAACCTTCGGTATTAAGTCAACACTAATTGATATGGCAAGAGTTCATGGTTTAGATCGTGGAGAGATTTTACAGATAACAACAAATATTGGTTTAAAAGATGATGATGGTCAGGTTTTGACTTTCGATAAAGCGTTGGAAATGTACCCTGAATTACAAGATTATTGTGATAGGCATCCTGAAGTCGCTCAGGCGACTCAGAAGTTATTGTATAGAAATAGATCGATGGGTAAACATGCCGGTGGACTTATTATTTGTTCAGATAGAATTGATAATTTTGTCCCACTGGTCAGAGGCACAGATGGCAGTCCTGTAAGCGCATGGGTCGAAGGTCTGCATGGACAAGATCTAGGTCCGGTGGGTTTGATAAAATTTGATTTGTTGGTTGTGAGCGGACTTTATCAAATTGCTTGTACGGTTAGGTTGGTGAAGGAAAGACACAATTTGGAAAAATTGTGTGCAACTGAGTTTGGTTGGGATTGGAGCGATACTGAATATCTGAATGACCCACAATCAATAAGTATGGCTAACAAGGGAGACCTCAAGTGCATATTTCAATATGACTCCGATGGCATCAGAAATTTAGTTAGGAAAGCTGGCATAGACAGTTTTGATGATTTAGTAGCTATCGTGAGTTTGTATCGTCCCGGCCCTCTGCAAATGAAAATGGATGAGACATTTTGCAAGAGAAAACGAGGAGATGAGAAGTTTGAATTGCATCCTGTTCTTGAACCAATTGTTGGTTCTACATATGGAGTTTTGGTTTACCAAGAACAGATCATGATGATTCTAAATGCTGTAGGAAAAATTCCTTTGAGAGATTGCTATCAAGTTATCAAGGCAATTAGCAAGAAGAAACTTGGTACATTTTCAAAATATAAAGATCAGTTTATTGCAAATGGACAAGTAATTCTTGGCAAAACTGAAAAAGACATGCAAGATTACTGGAGCCAGATAGAGGCGTTTAGTGGTTATGGTTTTAATAAAACTTTGACGGAAGATACTACTATATATTGTGTTGGTGGCATCAAACAAATAAAAGATGTTTGTGCTGGAGACAAAGTTTTTTGTGTAAACGAACAAGGAGAACAAACACAAACAGAAGTTGTAGCAGTTCACGATCATGGTGTAATTGATGTTGTTGAAGTCACATTTGATGATGGATACATCGTGAAATGCACATTGGATCATAAATTTTTAACTGAAGAAGGACAGGTTCCGCTTTGGAAAATTATAAAGAACAATCTGGATGTGCTTAGTTCTCCATTAGGAGAACAAAATGCCAAAGAGACAAAATTGGGAAACGAATTGCGGGGAAATGCTCAACAGCAGAAGCAAACTAGCAGAACATCGCAAGGATTGTACAAAGTGCGAAGAGATATCTCTGCAAAAGAGAACAGAAAAATACAACCACAAATCTCATTGTGGTCAGAAATTCCCAACCAAATACAAATTAGCAGATCATTTGAAAGAATGTCAGGAATGCATTTATTTGAAATGGAGGGAGACGGGGAAAAAGCATGTATCCCGTTGTGGAATAGAATTCTTGCGGGAAAAATTGTTAGCGGAGCATCATCGTCATTGCGAAAAATGCACGGAAATAAAAAAGAAGAATATTCAAGAACGCATGAACAAGTTGAACGAGTACAACCGTGCGCCAGAAATAAAAGCGATATTTTCTGCGACTGCCAAGAAAACATCTGCGAGAAAAGATGTGCAGAAAGCCAGAGCAGCACAATTAAAGAGATGGAGAGACAACAATCCGGAGGAATTTGCAAAGTCTATAGAAAAGGCACAGCATTCTCCAAAGAAATCAAAAATGGAAATGTGGCTAAGAGATTTTTTGAGTTGGAGTCCAATGAAGGTTCAGTGTGGTCAGAGCAGAAAATTTGTAGATTTGGCAAAGGAAAAGATTTGGATAGAGGTAGACGGGCCATTTCATTTTTGGCAAATGGGATCGGCCAGCAAAAAAAGGGGTCACAATCTGGAGTACACACAAGCCAGAGATCAGATGCTCAAGGAAGAATGTCTGAAAAGACAGAATGTTACATTAATCAGATTGGCCATGACTTGTTTTCACAAGAAAACGGGGGAGATGAAACCGGAATGGTTGGTTTTACTCCAAAATATGCTTCAATCTCCAATACCGGGGGTTTGGTGTGCAGGAGAATTGTACGAGTTGTGCCCGTGGGCAAAAGACAATGTTACGATCTTGAAGTTGCCGTTTCCACCCACAACTTCATCTTGCCAAACGGAGTAATCACTAGTAACAGTCATTCGACAAGTTACTCATACATTTCTGCCAGACAGTTATATTTGAAATCTCATTATGCTTTAGAGTTTTATGCTGCGACATTGATGAACGAAGATGGTGATGAAAAGAAGCGTGAATATATTACTGAAGCTTTGAATCATGGTGTTACAGTCGAATATTTAGATTTGAATAAGTCTAAAGATAATTTTTGTATTGTTGATAACAATATTTATCTTGGTTTTAGTAATGTGAAAGGTATAGGAGAAGAAAAAGCGAAAAGCATAGTTGCCTTGCAGCCGTACAAGTCGTTCGAAGATTTTTTGGAAAGATTTGGTACAGATACTACTGTGTTACGAGCTTTGATTCCGCTTGGAGTATTCAAGGATGCAGAGCCAGTTGTTCTGTATAAATTTTGGCAAGTATACGCAGAATATCAAAAGGGCATAAAAGACAAACAAAAAAGATTTCAAGCGACTATTGAAAAAACAATCAGTGAATTATACGAAATATTACCTGTAAGCATGCATAAATTAACCACATTGAACACACAGGTGTTCAATGTGATAAAAGACTATATTTCGTTCAATAAAAAGATTGCTAATGGAGAGCAACTTTTGAATGTAGTGCGACAAATTGAAAAGAAGTTTTTGGCAGCAGAACAGAGGTTTTTAAAGAATAAAGAAAAATACGATATAGACAAACCTGTTTTGGCAGCATTTGATCCAAAGTCAGTAGAAATAAATGACAAAAAAATCATCGATGTTTTGAGCAGCAAAGAATTGGCAGAGCAAACTTATCTGGGTTTTGTTTGGGAAAATAAGATTCGTATAAGTCCCGATTATAAGCCAAATCAAAATTTTGACACAATTAAATACAATTCTGTAGCTAATAAGCAACCGTATTATAGATTGATGGGTGAGATACATGATGTTGCCGTCAAAACATTTAAAAATGGCAAAGGCAAATTTGCCAGCATAGTTTTAGTGGATGATAACTTTGAGAAAAATAGAGTTACTTTTTGGGAAGATGATTATGATAGATTCAAAGCAGAATTGAAAAAAGGTAACTTAATTAGTATACAGGTATCTATGTCTACAGGGGGATACCAAGGTTATAACTTTTTTGCGCCACCGAAATGGCAGAGGCATTTGGTGCCGAAGGAAAAAAAACTTGACTATAGGCTTGTTGTGATGAGAAACCCAGAGGAAAAAAATGACCGATATCGTAATTGATGAATCTAATTTTGACAAATATTTTCGTGATGTAAAAAAGAGCAAGCCTCAAAGAGGCGATGTGATGGCAGTTTACAGGGCTACGGCTGAACTTACTGATGGTAACTTAAAGCAACAAATTATTGAATCGCTATGCACGGAAGATATTGGCGCAAAAAAATCTATACAATTGTTAATGAAGATGGGACAGACTAATAGAAGAGAAGCTGTAAGGCTTATTAAGCTTATTTGTTCTGATCTTTTTGGAGGCATGCCCAAATTTTCTGTAGCAGCTAAGGCTTACAAATACGGCTTCGAGATGTTTTTTTACACAAAAAAGGAATATATACCACAAGACAGCCCTAATTGGGATGTTGTTACTTTAAAAAATTTAGAGGAATTTTTAGATAAATCTGAAAAAAATGTCTCTTCACATTTACAGCATACCTCATCTGCATGAGCTTAAAAAACATATTAAGAACAATATTTGTAATATACCAATAAAATTCGCAGCCCCGGCTGCAAGTTTTGCTATGGCTGAAAATTTCAAAAATGAGTTAGTTGTAAATAGTTGGTATATTTGCAGAGAAGTTTTGCACGATAATTATCCTATATCAAATCATCTGTTTTTGACTCACAAAACTGATGAGTTTTCCAATTTGGCAAAATACATCGAAAGTTTGGAAAATAAATTGAATATTGAAAAACACAGTGTGGTTATAAAAACTGTTAGAAAAAACTGTGTGTGCATAATGTTTAGTGAATTTTGGAAAAATAGATTAAGATTTTCATTGTTGACGATGATATTGAGATTTGCTGTAGAAAATAAAAAACAAAATTTTTGTTTGACTGATTTCAACAAATGTAAATATCTTGGAGAAACTTTGCCTGCTTTAGATTTATTTTTTTCAGGGAAAATTGTCTATAAAGGCAGAAAAAGTAGCTGGTATGAACAATTTCAATATTTAAATTTAGAAGAAAGTGCTAAATATCTAGGTTAGAATTATACATATATAATTGTATGTTTCCCGAGGTATATTATGAGCGATAATTCTTCTTGGCACAAACAGCGTGAAGAGTTCAATGATTTGGTCAATCTGTGGGACAAAGCCAGAGAGTCTGGAATTTTTGACTCTGTGGAAAGAGAGGCCAGACCTACTTCGGATTTCTTTGGCAATTCCAAAGTTGCTGACCCCGGCATGAGGGATGAAGACTCAAGTTATTGGAATGATGTAGTCAGTCGTTCTGGCGAAATGTTTCCAGATGAAAACATGATGCTCATGGAAGCAGCTAAGAAAAAAGCCAACGAAATGAAGAAAAAGAAAGTTGCTAAGAAATTGGCAAAAAAGTCTAAGCCAAAAGACGAGGCAGGCAAACCTCTTAATGATTTGGTTAAAACATCATTTGAAACAAATAAGAAATTGACTAATGCCAAGAAAGCTGACATTGTTGGCAATCAGCCGCAAAAAGTTATGCCTGACACGCTGGGATCTGATACAGCTGATAGCAAAGGCAGGGTCAGAGTGACAGCAGGTTTAGCGGCTCATCCTAATTTGGCCAAACTTGAAGATGCAAAAAAGAAACTGTATCAAGCTGAAACTGAAATGAGCGATAGAGACGGGTTGAGCAGCAAGAAGATTGCGTCTTTGGAAAAGAAATTTCAGGAAATACGAAATCTTATCGACAAGCTAAGCAATGAATTGCACGGCAAATATTCTGACAACGAATACTATAATTAATATATGTCAGCACTTTTTCAAATCAGATGCTTAAAATGCCGTTGGGCCAGAATGTCCAACGGCACTCAAGAAGATTTGAAAGATTTGCATGAGTTGATAAACTCATGCGCCACTTGTGGCAAAAAGAGAAAGTTTAGATGTCCAAAATGCGGTCTACCGGCAACCATGCATCGAATAGATCAAAATGGCGGGTTTACTTCAACAACCGCATAAACTACTCAGATGGTCAGTCGCTGAGCAAAGAACTAGCACTCGATAAATTAGAATTTAATAGAAGCATATTTACAGACAAGACTGGAAAATATCTTTTTGTATTTGCACTAGTAGAATTTGGTTGTGAGTTATTTCTTCCTCATTATTTTCTTAAAAAACTTCGCACACAATATTCTGAATCAAAAATGGTGGTGATTGCTTGGGCAGGCAGATCTTTTTTATATAAAAACTTTGCTGATGAAGTATGGGAAATTAAAGATAATTACATGTGGCTAAGAGAGACCGTAAGAGCTTTCCTTCATGTTTCCAAGAATATTAAAAAATTAGAAAATCACTTGCGTACTTATGGAGACATTTTTCCGTCTTCAAAATTCGGCAATATGGTTTTAGAAAATAAATGTAATAAATGCCAAGCTGCATTCGGATCGGATAAAAAAATATTATGCCCAATGTGTCATGAATCAGATGTGCGACTAAGTATGTTTGCAGATTTGAATAATGCTAAAAACAACTTCAATCCAATTTCATACGAGGATGAAAATATTAAATTATGGGCAAAAAGGAATATGCCTCAAAATGCTATAGCCATATTTGCAAGGAACAGGAAAACTTATGGTCGTAATCTGCCAAAGTTATTTTATATTAATCTTATTGATAGACTAATCCAGCATGGATACAACCCAGTATGGTTTGGAGAGAAGCAAAGTTCCATGCCATGCCCAAATGAATCTATTTTTGATTTTAGTAAATTGCCTGAAGCCAAGAATTTGCAGTATACCTTGTGTTGTTTAGAAACATGTGCGGCAAGTTTTCAAGCGTGGACAGCTAGCACTCGGCTATCTCAAATTGCTAATATTCCGTATGTTCTTGTTGAGACACCAGACCAGATTTATGGCAGAGGGCATGAAGGCAAAAGATTGTTTTTATTCAGCAACGATCTTTCAAAACAAAAAATAGTTCTTTGCAATTATAATAAAACTATGGAAAACCAAAGTATGTTTTTAACATTGTGTGAAAAAAGCATATTACAACATATAGAAGACAAAGATAATTCCGATATTCTTGGTCTTGTTGATAATGAGGATCAAGCAAAGCTACTGCACCAAAGGAACCAGCTATGGAAAACCACTTTGAAGAAGATTATCTAGAACGATACACAAAGAAAGTTGGATTTATAAGGGAAAAAAAGAACACTGGTAAAATACCAGTATCTTTAGATGCCATCCATGTATGGACATGCATGGGAGATTTGCCGTCCTTGATTGCATTTGGTAGTATCCTAATGCCAAATCTTATATCGGACACTGCCTACAATATAGTTCTATCTTGGAAGGGAACAGGCATTTTGCACCCGTATGCGGATGAAGTGTGGTACTTCGATAAAGGTCATACCATGTCCGATTTTTATCTTAATGCTAAGGGTTTGAACAATGATTCATCAAACATGAGTGTAATTTATAGAAGTTTAAATGAGCATTTTGTTAATGTCGTAGAACGAAAAAAGTATAACAAATATTTTAATTACACTATAAGCAATACTTTCTATAAGGAATTTTCTTCTTTTGATGTAAAAAATGTTGAAACGCTACCACTAGCTTATTTGAACAGTGATTTCAAAAATAAATTTGTTGAGGATTATGTAAAATCATGCGTACTGATACCTTACAAATATTATAGACATATTAATGGAAGCTCCAGTGTTCCAGTACCTGTAGAAGAGCAATATTATGTGGAATTGGTAAGGAGATTAGAACAGCATGGTTTTAGAGTTTACTGTGTTATCAACAGCATGACGCACAATATTTCTTCAGCATATACAGCAAACAATGTTGTATACATACTTGAAGAAAATTATCAAAAAATATTAAGCATGATAAATCTTGTTGGAGTATATTTGGATTTCTTTTCAGATTCTGGATCGCTTGGACTACTTGCGAATGCAGATGTGTTTAGAGTAACAGAAAGAAGTCTTTATTTTCATACTAAAAAATATGTTGAAGATAAAATTCTTAATTTTGACAACAGGATAAAAAACCTATTCAGTTTTTTGTATTTTGGAAGAAAAGATGGTGATTTGAATATAAAGTTTTTTGAACATATAATTAATCAGTTTGAGCAATTTTTTGCTGGCAGGAAAACACAAAAAATTGATAACAAGACTTTAATAAAAAACAAAGAGATAAAAATTACGGAACTATCAAAACTTTATGTGAAGAAATTAGCTCCAAAATTTATCTCAAAATATAAGGAAAAACAAAATGGGTAGAGTAAATGTAAGGGTCGAAGCAAGAGATCTACATCCTAATGCAAGTCAGGATGAAAGAGATAGGAATTTTAAAAACTTGATGAGTTCATTTAGACAGGCTTGTAACAAAGCTGGCATTATGAAAGAAATCAAGCGTTTGGAATTCTATGAAACAAAAAGTCAACTTAAGAGAAAGAAGCTTCGTGAAAAACAAGCCAATCTTCTCAAGTTGAAAATGAATGAGACTTTTATCGAGCGACCCAAGGCCGTAAAAAAGAAGACTACTGGAAATAAGCCCGGAAATAGGAGTGCTAGATAAGTGAGTTCTCAGAAAGGTAAAAACAAAATTGTTAGCTTGGCTATGGAACCAGAAATACAAGCAGTCCTTAAAAAACAAGCTGAATCCAGAGGTGTATCCTCATCTGCTATTGTGAGAGAATTGATTCAGAAATATATTATGACTGATGAAAACACGACTAAAGTTGTCTTGAGCATACCAAAACAACACCTATCAAATGTGGAATCGCTTAGATCATGGTTAACAGCAAAATGTCAAGCATTGGTTCAGCATTTTTCAAATGGCTCCCATTAAGAATACTTCCTGCTGAACTGATACCTGCAAGTTTAGATCAACTACTGATGGCTGAAATCACGGATCGTGATTTGGCTTATCTTGGTTCTCTAATGGCAAATTTGTGTGTACTTAAAAATGGTGTGGGCTTATCGGCTTTGCAGGTTGGTATACCCATACCATTTTTTGTAGCCTCTACAGATCAAAAAGATTTTACTTATTATTATGAAGCTTCATACGAAGGTTTGGACATACAAACAAGTAGTATTGAAGGGTGTTTGAGTATTCTTGATAAAATAGGCAAGCCACGAAGGTTTTTGCTGTCTAGATACAAAAAAATTATTTGTAAAGGTAAGAAATTTGTGCCTACTAGTGATAATCCACAATTTCAGCTTATTGAAGAGGAACATGATGGATTGGTCTCTATAGTTTTGCAACATGAGATAGATCATCACAATTTTAAACTCATAAGTGATCTAGGAAAAGAAGTTCAAATCATTTGAGGTTTTTATGCCATTAAGTAAGTTGCATGTAATTAATGTCTGCAAAAAGGATAACGGAAAAAATGAGTGTAGGTATTTATCTGAGGATGAAATTAAAGACGGCGTATTTCAGTGCAAAAAATTATCACCGGAAAAAATTATCATAGATGAAGAAGTTGATGAATATCTTCGCAGGAAAAGAAATTATGGTCGTAATGAAAACGACTATAGTTTGGGAGATAATTGCAAAGGCTACCCAGTTCTAAGGCACAAGGAAGTGGGATATGACAAAAAAAATTAGTTGACAAGATTTTTTTATGTTTTATAATCCCTCCGGGGTTCACGGATGAATCATCAAGTCAGGAGGATTTGCTATGAGGCAGTTCTGCATATCTCAACATGATTTCACATGCCAGATACACGAAGACAGCCCCGATGACGCTGGCATAACTGAGCAAAACATAAAGTACGAAGTTGCTAGCAAACTTTTTGTGAATGTAGTATCTGAATATGATGGGAAAAAAATTGATCTTTCTGATTTGTCCGAAAGAGAATTTGCCCTAATGAATAGGCACACAGTTATATCTGCTGTAGATCTGGCTTATAAGATGTTAAACAAAAATTGCGATGAAAGTCGTGTTGAGGAAATAGATGATCGAGATTCAATAAGCTGGGATGTTAGAATTGTTCGTAATTGTTTGCAACATATACATAATTGGCGTGTACCGCCAGAATTCGTTCCGGGTTTCTTAATTTTGCTTATTAAATACCATTTTTATAACTGAATTCACTGTGGGCGTAAAACTTAAGTTTTACGCCCACACTAATTTACATTTATGGATGTTTACGAAAAAAACCTTAGATTTTTAAGTTATGGTTCTGAGCCAATTATTATTCCTAAAGAACATATTTTTCTGAACAAATATTTCAAAACCAAAGTACAAAGAACATTTTTGAAATATTTTTACATTTTCAGAGACAAGAAAAATTTCGTTCACCATACTGGAATCTTAGCTACTCAATCTTTCATATGTAAAATGGCAGGTAAATTTGTTTATTTATTGAATGAATTTAGCAACGCCAAAAAAAATCTTGATCTCGAAAAATTAGCGTTAATACAACGAGGTAAATTTAAAGTGTTGAAAAAATTTTATTGAGCATAATAAATATTTGATGCAATCATTCCACGACTGGTTAAAAGTTAAAGAATCAAGTGCGTCCACAAGAAATAAGTGGAATGCAGCATTAGGCCTACAACCCATGTATTCTGCTGATGTATATGGTCATTCCACTCCCAGACCTTGGATAGCGGAAAAACTTGTAAATAAATTGAAGAAAAAAAAGAAAAAAAAGAAAAAAAAGAAATCATAATTTGAACTTTTAATGACATATGCAATATAATTAGGTATGTCTGACAAATTGACCATATCATCCGTTAAAAAACATATAAAAATACAAAAAATACCCGGTAATACAGACATTTTTGTGATTGCTTGCAATACTGAAGATGATCGTGTGTTTATTCCAATGGAAGGCACGATTGCTCTATCAACATGTGTAGTGGACAATTCGATGGCTAGTTTTTTGGTGAACGGCTTTGCCTTTAGACAGATTAAATCTTTTGATTTTATAATTGGTGTTTTGTCTAATTCCTCAGACGAAATAAAACCTTTATCAATTCCAGAAACCTGCATCAAAGAATCTTTTACAGACTATGAACAAGAACAAGTAAATGATTTTATGAATAGCAGTAACGCTAAGAAATTTTACTTTTTCCAGACGGCTTTCTTCTATGAAAAATGATTTGTTTTTTATGGCTACGGCTATATTAAATGTCTGGAAATTAGGTTCATGCAAAGATTACTGCGTGGGTGTGCTAGCAGACAAAGATAATGAAGATTACAAGATATTCGTCTTGGATAATCAAAAAGACCAACTCGAACTCATATTAGATATTTTTGGGGACTCCTCTATAGAACACAAAGATGCTACTATTTATTTAACTAAGACTCCGTCCAATCTTTTTGTGAAGGCAGCTAGGCAGAGACAAATCTCAAAAATCTATTTTATTCAAACTCAACGGGACTTTTTAATTGATGCAATGGACAAAGATTTTTTGATTCCATTTACATATTCGTTCGGAGCTATTATTGATATTTTGTCGCAGTTTAAACCAATCGAGAAGGTCAAAGCATAAATAAATTATGATCAACTATACAAACATACAATATGATTGTCACGGAATCCCGCTCTTGTGTGCAGATTTTACTATCAAGAGACATGACACTAGGCCTGTATTCAAAGTAGACATTACTGACTGCGATCTGCCTATAGATTTAACAAATCTTGTGGTGGAAGCGAGTATGTGGACTAATGCCAAGTTGAAAACATCGCTGACCACATTGTCTTCCACAATATCTTTTGCTGATAATATTGGTTTTGAGCAGATTAATTTGGATACAATTATTCAAGTGGGAGAAGGAAGAGCTTTTGAAAGAATGCTAATTCAGAATATAGACGAAGAGGCAAAAACAGTATCTGTGCTGAGAGGGCAACTCGATACTAATGTATACTCTTGGAAAAAAGGCGTTACAGTCAAGCTGCTTAGGTTTTTAAATAATCCAGCTATTGGAGAGTTAGAATACAAGGATGTTGAACAGATTGATGGAACAATAACTGAAAATCAACTCGTAAGAAGCACTCTAGTATATGAATGGCTACCGGGAGATACCTGCATGGCAGGCAAGTATTTCTTGGAATTTAAAGTTTTGTCAATGACCGACAATAATTCAACTCCTGTGCCGTCTCAAAACACAACCGTCAACTATCATTGTGATCTTGGTGCAAATGTTGAATGGGCCAGAAGGTTCCCAAACAATCGTGAAGGTTTTGTTATTGAAGTATTTGATTCTCCAACCGCTGAATAAGGAGCATTTTCTTGATGTCTATTGAAACGAAGCGTTACCGTATTAATTATCAGATTAGAGTCCCAAGTGTTAGAGTTTCTCAAAATAACAATCAATTAGGTGTGATGCCAGTTGATAAGGCTAGGAACCTTGCGATGGAACAGGGACTTGATCTTATTGAGATCAGTCCTAATACTCATCCTCCAGTTTGCATAATTGCTGATTTTGGCAAATTCAAATACGAAAATAAACTCAAAGATAAAGAAAACAAGAAAAAGCAAAAAAACAGCATGGTCGTAATTAAGGAAATCAGATTGACACCAACTATTGGTGAGCATGATTTTCAAACGAAAATGAATGCTATTGAAAAATTTATCAATGATAATAAAAAAGTGCAAATAGTGATGAAGTTTACGCCCAGAGAGCTATTGCACAAAGACATCGGTATTCAAAAGATTAATCAAATAGTAGATTATTTTCAGGATAAAATAGTCATAGAGATGTCTGTTACTTTTGTTGACAGAAGGCTTTTGTGTCGTATAGCTCCCAAAACGAGCAAGTTGTAAAATGAATGAAGAACAAGTCGAAATAACAAATGCAAAAATCAAAGAAAGTATAAATGCCTTTCACAGGATGAATCAAAATACTGATTCTGAAGTATTGCTTAAACAAATACTTGCTGAAAAAAACAAGGAGTTTCTTTTTGGAACTCTTGGGAAAAATTTACAAAATTTTATCGATTTAACGGATTTGAATCATCCTGAAATGTGTATGTTCTTGAGCAATAATTTATTTTCTCCAGAAATCACAAAATTTCTCAGCGATCTTATCACATTATGCAAGTATTGCAAAAGAAAAAAGTTATCAATTACATCCAAGTTAAAAACTTTATGTGAAACGCATTTGACTGATAAAGCTATTATTTTCCTTAAAAATATAGAAAATCTTTTCACAAGCAAAGTATACACTAGATTTATGGAACATGATAAAAGATGGAGTATAAGACATTGTAAGAAATCAACGAAAATTCAAACATATAAAAAATTATCAAATTCTGAAAACGATGATGTTAACCCTAATTTTTTTATCTGCTATCATCACAACTCTCTTGCCATAAAGGAAGTGCTTGACGATCTGTACACAAAAGAAAATAATTTTAGGAATATGTCATGTAGAAATATGGCTGACGAAACGCTTGCTGCCATCAAGAGACTTGAGTCAGACTTGCAGTGTCAAAGCTTAGGATTTCATAGAATTACACTCAATGCGGTGGCCAGAAATATTCATAAAATAGAAGAAGCAAAAGAATATAATGAAATACGGATACATCCAGTTACACAAGAATGGTATCATAGAAACAAGCATCTTAATGATCTTGTAGGTATTTGCGAAAATTTTCCCGCATATGATAGCAAATACCCTGTTTTTGATCATTATGGCGTTATAAAATTTGATAATGCTAATTCTGGTGTGCTTGTCGGAGAAAGAGATACGCAGGCCTTTTTTATAGGTTATTACCATGAGTGATGAAAAAATTGTTACATCTTTTGATAAAAATGAAGTTTTGTCGCTTTTAATTGAAGCGTTTACAGTAGGCACTACATCTTATCATGAACTAGCTGAAAATGTATGCACAGAATTGCTTGAAGATTTTTTAATTAAAAAACTTGAAAAAAATGCTAATATTGCACTAGAAATAGCCAGTGAAAAACTCAAGAAAAATGATAATAGAATTAATTTCTTAAGAGACATCCAAAACGCATCATTTGATACATCTAATTTGTTTTTGTCTGGTAATGTCACAGTGATTGGCAATGGCACTGCAATCAGCAATACTAATTATTCGAATGCTGGAAACTCTGGGTTTGCTCCAATAACTACTACTTTGTTTGATAATCAATATGATTTAGGCTATAATATAGACAGAAACAGAGATTCAAGGTAAATCTTTGTGTATAAATTTGGAGTATGAAATGAGTAAGAAGACAGTAGTATCTGAGCCACAAGAAATTGGCCCAGTCAAGTCCTGTAAGCCTTGTGGTTCGCAGGTTCTTTTGGAACTGCTCACAGTGCAGGAAATGATGGGCACTGAGCTTATCATGACCAATAAAAAGCCAGTGGGTGAGTACCAAGCAATCGTCCTAGATGTAGGGCCAGCAGTAGTGCTAGATAATTGGGGCTTTAAGGTTGGGGACAGAGTCCTATTGTCGGGTTCAGGAGTGCCAGTGCCTGACTTCAACAATACGCAAAAGGATAAAGTCCTTATGGATCCTTTTAGCATTAGGGGAGTTTTGTCTTAATTGTCTGATGATTTGTATGCCTTCCTTGAAATAGACAAAAATTGTTCTCAGGAAGACATAGAAAAAGCTTACAAAAAGCTGGCGTTGAAGTATCACCCAGATAGAAATCCGGGTGATACTTCAGCTGCCGAAAAATTCATGAAAATACAATCGGCTTATGAAACCTTGCGTGACCCGCAAAAACGCCGTCAATATGATAATCCAATTAATCCGATGATGAATCCTTTTTTTCATCATGGAGATATGTTCGACACGGAAGATCTCGATATTAGATTATTGTGTTCTGTAACTATATCTGAAGCAGTCAAGGGTGCTATAAAAAATCTTTCAATATTACGCAAATCACCGTGTGTAACTTGCAGAGGCAATGGCTACTCGGATTTTACCACTTGTTCGATATGTCAAGGAAGAGGCGTATCAATTAACGCCATGCAGGGCTTTTTCCGTTTTCAGACTCTTTGTGGTAATTGCATGGGCAAAGGCAAGATAGGCGTTTCTAGGTGCAATTCTTGTCATGCAAATAAGTATGGAACCCCAGAGGAAATTTCTTTTAATA
>JACCDP010845494.1_pt1 | contig 16381 bp, 29 predicted proteins | sample 7445841 | NCBI WGS metagenome assembly JACCDP01 (sample SAMN15323441, study PRJNA562643) | freshwater metagenome | isolation source: river surface water | place: USA:Blue River Watershed | collected 2017-08-17 | reverse complement strand
GCTCACCTTGTGCGATGGCGTCAGTATATTTCAAAAGTGTCATGCTGCCTCCGCAAAAGTAAACTCATTTTCCATGAGCGAGATTAGATCAACATCGAGCCGTTCACGCGCCACTGGATAGTTGTCTCGATAGCCCCGCAGGTAACGCTCGCCATCGGGGCCGGTCACAATATCCCCGACCTCATCCAACCCCTCACCGATAAGGTGACGCGGGACAAGGCGAGTGCGATCCGTGAACCACGCATTGACCGGGATAGCGCCAAGCCAATTCGATCCCCGATAACGATCCTCAAGCCAGAACGTGTGACCGTGTGTGGCGACATGCCCAACGAAGCGAGTGACGGTATGCGGGACGTATCGCTCGACTGTCACCTCGACATGCTCAACATCCTCTGAATACCACTGCCCCTTATGCTGATACGCATGATCCGAACACGCATCCTCGCACCACTGCTCCTCCGTGCCATCCTCATCGACGATGACCGTGTTCGTTTCGAGAACAAGCTCATCCGTCTTTTCACAACGCACACCGTAGTCTTCCATGTAATACTCACAATACAGGTTGCCATCGACATCGGTATGCGAGACATGATCGGCGCTATATGTGCGGTGCGTTCCCTCACAATAGAACGTCTCATTATCATTACATGAGCAACACCATTCCTGTGAGCGGTTACGTCCGATGTAGACGGTGAATGTTTCGCCATCCTCACAGTGCTCATCGCAATGATCGCAGATGACAGCATCCTCATCCGTGTAGTCATCCATCGCAATTTCACCACGCTGCGACGTAGCCGACAAGCCGCCACCGATAAGCAGGTGCGTCCCGTTATCTTGAACGGTCTGCACCTCATCCAGATAAGGGCAGACCAGATTGCCATTATCATTCTCGATACGCAGCAGCTTCGCACCTCGAATAGATGGCGCGCTGCTATCGTGATAATAACTCTTGGCGTAGCCATCCTGTTTCAACAGCCGCTGCAATGCGTCATTACCTGCATACACACGGCTATAGATTTTCTTCTCCGGCCAAACGAGACACCGTGCGACGGTCTTGCCTACATCGTTCGTGATGTAAGCGACAGCCAGATCGCCAGCGCCATAGACAGAGGCGGGATGATAACCCTCGCCATCGACATCGGGCCAGTTATCGTAGCCATACCGCATACATGAGGATGACACGCTATCCACATTACGATCATATTCTATATACACACGGGCGATGTCCTCGGGGGTCGTCGCCAACTTATATGTTTTCTCGAACGTGCGAGCATAATCTAATTGCTTGCGCACCATATTCTCGATCGTGCTACCGTGCCACTCGCCATCGCCGACGGCGACTGATTTAGCAGCCAGCATCTTGACGTATGTTTCAATGCTCACAAGCGATTGCTTGTCAGCGCGCCCCTTTTCGTCATCCTTGGTATAGGCGATAAGCTCGGGCTTCTTCTTCGCGTTATGTGCATAATGGTCAGGATAATACCGCAGCGACCAGTAGCGTAGCTTGTCGAGAAGCGGCACATACTCACCACTGTTAAGGCGGCCTAACTCCCGTTCTCGCCAGTTTTCGTCACCACCAACCGCAACCTTGCGCGGTTGCACCTTCGCTTGCAGCACAGCCGAAGCGATTTTCGCAGCCCGTGCGGCCTTGCGCCCATCCTCGAAGGATAGGTTGCTACGCTCATTAGACAGGTATTCACCTGTTGATAGATTGATAAGCCTAAACATCACAGTCCTCCAGACATGAGTTCTCATTCACTCGACCGGGGCCGAGCGTCGCATAGTTGATTACCTTGATAGCTAACCGACAGGCTTCCCCGTCAGTGGGTTACAGCACCCCCCACTCGATTAGCGTCCATGTGATGACGGCCCCTACTAATAGTGCATCCACAGTGGCAAACACGCAGGTCGCCACGATCATCCAATCAATCTGCATACTTCCTCCTTTAGCTGCATAGGTAACTGATATGTGAGACCGTTTCACCGTCACAGTTGTGAGGGGTCACTTGCCGCCAAAGCGCACAAGGAACCACCAACCTGACGCGAGGGCCGTGACTAATGCCCCCAACTGGTAGGGCAGATCGAATACGTCGCGGGCAATACCTCCCCCTACACTCACGACAATGAGCCAGACGACGAAAGCCAGAATTAGCATTGCTACCCCCGATGCTTGTGGATGGGTTCCTGATATTTGTGAACAAGCGGCTGCTCATGCAGGGCTTGCCCTTCCATAGCCGCCAGATGCTTGTCGCATTGCGTGGCAAATTGCGCCCGCTCGGGGTCGGCATAGACGATGACGCCTCTCCGATTGAGCGTTCTTTTGATGGCGGCCCTTGCTCCACGCGCAGCGCGCAGCTTCCGATCCAGCTCAATTACCTCAACCGATAGGTCGCGGTATTCTATTAGTAGTTCCTGTGTAGTAGCCATCGCTTCACCTTTCCACCGTTAAACGGTCACAACTGGTATAATGTGGGCATACCAAACCGTGACACAATAGGCTCGTGATTGAAATAATGTTTTGAATTGAGAAATGGCGTTTCTCATTTATTTTGACATTCATCACATAACATAATCAATGGCTTGCAAAATAAATGAGAAATGAGAAGCGAATGGACGCTCGCCACTCACCTATAATTTCAATGTAAACAAATAGGCATACTAGATATAGACCGTTTGGCCGTGAAACGGGGGCCGTCGCACGTTCTCCCTTTGTTCGGGAGGCGCTTTATAGTCCTAGTAAAATCTCATTTCTCATTTCTCATTTATTATTATATCTTATTGATTTATATATATATTATAAAAATAAATGAGAAGACACTAATAGAAACAAGCACTTATGAAGGGGGGTCTGGGGGGCGTCATCCCTGCCCCGCAAACCGCCTCCCGAAGCACATGCAACCAGCAAACCGCATAGTTGATCGGCCGAAAAAAGCGGGGGTTCACACCCCCGCCTTGCACGCCAGCCAAGCTATCGTGTCGGCAACCGTCTCGCCCCATTCGAGCGAGAGTAAGCATAGGCGTAGTTGTATAACGCACCCTCCCCAAACCCGAGCAACGCAAGCGCCTTTCGAGCGGCGTTGTCGTCTCGCCAATTGTGAGGGGTTCGCACCCTTTCAGAGTAGGCGAGAAAGGCGCGCTTGTTTTCCTCAAAATCGCGCCCCGAGATTTCATCTTCGTCGATCATAGCCATTTGCGTTTCTCCTGCGCTTGCGCCATCGCCGCAAACATCGCGACATACTTATCATTTTCCGACGCACATTCTTTTGTCGAAAGGATGCGCGTTCCTATCGTCACACCGTCACACGTTTTGACGATACGACGCCCACCCTTTCGCACCTTGTTAATTGTTCCCTGCAAAGGTTTCACTGTGCAAGAAACGCGCATGTCCTGTGCAGGCCATAGCGATTTACCTAATACGCTTTCAATCTTTGGCGCTTGCAAGGTCAAACGGATACGACGTTCAGCCCACGCTAACGCTGCTAATTGTTCTGCCTGTATCATCGCACATTCTCCCAACTAAGCACTCTATTTGTGAGAGCTTATTGAGTGGCACGTTAGCTTAACAGGTAACGTGCCACCTATAAGAACTCAGTATGAATAGAAACCCTGAGTATCCAGCTCTCGCATCCAGCGAGACCATGTGAACTTTGCATCCCAATCTTGTTCGCAGTTATGGATACCGATTTCCTGCAATGCTTCGTCTAACGAGGCGCCATCGAGAAACAAGTCTTCAAGATAGGCTTTCTGATAGTTAAGCATGATGTTTTCTCCGAGTGGTTTGGACACCCCATTTGTGAGGCATCAGACCATTTGACCGTCGAAAGGCAGTGCCAATCGACCCACCAACTCTGAGGGATCGGCGATGCGAAGCATCGCAACGCAATGCGCGGTATCATTCGCGCGCGAAACGGTCGCGCGGTTTGGACGTGCGCGCGTGGCGCGGTGCGCCCGACCGGGCCCCCGTCTGGACGCGCCCCCCGTGCCACCCATATAGGCTACGCGGGGTTCACACATGCAGGCCAGAAAAATAGGAAATGTAACAAGAGCATAACACACTTGCCAAAGTTACCTGTGCGGCTAATATTAGGAGACCATCCAGAGGAACCATGATGCCCGATGATTTAATTGCCCACGACCGCCTTCTGTCTATCATCCACTACGACCCTGAGACGGGGTTGTTCAGCAACCGAGTTACCCGCGCAGGTAATAGTCCGGCCGGACGTATATTGGGATCGCCCGCTGGCGGCGGCAGCAAGTATCTCCACGCCAAGATCGACGGCGTTTTCTATCTGTTGCACCGGCTGGCGTGGTTCTACGTTCACGGACTGTGGCCTGACGAGCAGATTGACCATCGCGACATGAACCCGACGAACAACGCCATCGCCAATCTGCGCGAGGCGTCGCCGAGCCAGCAGAAGTCCAATATGAAGGCGCAGCGCCGGAACAAGACCGGCTATAAAGGCGTCCAGTTCTGCAAGAAGTCGAAGAAATACCGGGCCTTTGCAGCCGTCAACCTTCACTCCCCAGACCGAAAGCTGCTCCGCTCCAAGGGCTACGCCACGCCGCAAGAGGCCCACACCGTCTATTGCGAGTTCATGCGCGCCGAGTTCGGCTCCTATTTCCGCCCGTAGGCTTGCCCCCGTCGCCAAAATTTCAGTATATCCTGCGGGAGTGTAACAGGAGCGTAACCACCCTAGAAACACCCCGCAGGTGAAACGGTCGGACGGTCAGAGACGCAAACCACTGATAAAAAAGGGTTTGCCGACTTAGCTCAGCTGGTAGAGCAACTGATTTGTAAGTCTAAATCAGCCCCCGGCAGCCCCCACGCTCCCTAGAAAAATCCCTGAAAAATCAAGGCATTTGTAACAGGATTGTAACAGACACCCCACTTGGTTTAGGGTTCTAGCGTGTTTGTTACAACATCCCAGAAACATCCCGTTTCGACCAACTGATAATCGGGACTGTGCTCACATGCCGAAGATTTTGCCCCCGCTGACGGACGCCCAGATACGTCAGGCTATACGAGACCGAACCGGTGCGAGGGTGGCGCTCCGCGACGGGTTCGCCCCCGGCCTCGAACTCCGCCTCGCCGCCCGGAGCGCCCGCTGGTCGATTGTGCTGGGCGTCGGGCCAGCCAAGACCCGGACCCGGTTCGACCTCGGCCCCTACCCCGAAGTGAGCCTTCAGGAGGCTCGGGAGGCCGCCAGACAGACCCGCGTCCGTGGGCCCCTGCTGCCGTCCGACCGTGCCACCACCCTCAGTGGCCTCCTAGACCGCTACGAGCCGGATGCGCCCCAGTCGTGGCCGGAGAGCCGCGCCCGCATCCAGAACGTGTTTGCGGGCCTCCTAGAGGCTCCTGTGGCCCGTCTGACCGTGCCAGCCCTCCAGAGGGCCGTAGACGGCCATCCAGCGCGCTCCAGCGCGGGGGCAGCCGTCAGATACCTCCGACCCGTCCTGAAGTGGGCCCGACGCCGCCAGATGACGGATATGGACCCCTCAGACCTGTCCCAGCCGCGCGGCGCCCTGCGCAAGCGCGACCGGGTGCTGACCGACGACGAGCTGCGGGCGGTGCTGACCCATCTGGGGGCCACGCCCTTCGATGAGGCCGTCCGCCTCCTGCTGCTGACCGGGTGCCGGCTCATGGAAGTCTGCGGCTCCGCCCCGGCCGAGTTCGACACCGCCCACAAGATATGGACAATTCCCGGCGATCGACGGAAGAACGCACAACATCTAGTGGTGCCCCTGACCGATGACGCCCTCGAAGTCGTCAAACGGTGGCACGATCAGAAGTGGGTATGGCCCATATCGAACTGGCACAGGTGGCAGACCCGGTTCCACACCTTGACCGGAACGAGCGGGTGGCACCGCCACGACCTCCGCAGAACGGCGGCGACGATACTGGGCCGCGCCGGCGTCGCGCCGCACATCATCGAAGTGGTGCTGGGTCATGCGCATCCCCACTCCGCGCTGAACTCGATCTATAACGTCGAGCGGTATCTGCCTGAACACCGTGAAGCGTTGGAAACCCTTGCGCGCTATTACAAAAAACTTCTTACATAAAAATGTAACAACCCCTCTTTACCTGCGCAGCTAACCGCGATATATGTATCGTATGAGCAAACATGACATATTCCGAAAGCAGATTTACCGCTTCGCATCGAAGATGGGGAAATATGGGATCACCACCGACGAAGTCGCGGCGGCGTTCAATACTGTTCCGAACTGCGTAAGCGGGCGGATGACGGAGTTGAAATACGCAGGATGGCTCATCCCTGCTGATAAAATACGACTTACGCGACGCGGAAAACCTGCGTTCGTGTATCTGGCGAACCCGCAATTCAAGTGGCTCCTGCGTTCGTGGGCCTTAGAGGATAAGAAGAATGGCGAAAGCACCGACAAAAAAAGCGCAGCCTAAAAAGGTTAGCCCCGTAGGTAAGGCGAAGGTTACGAAAAGCGTAAAGGCGGCTCCGGCTCCTGTTACGCCCAGCGTAAATGATGAAGATCGTCGCTGGGCGTTTAACCCGACACGCGCGCTGTCAGCGGTCGAGATCACGGATTTGTTCCGTCTGTTGAACCTGACGGTCAAAGGTAAAAAAGCGTTCGACAAGCTCGACCCTGATGTCGCGCCGTTGTTTGTGGAGGTTTCGTATGAGTGACATTGTAGAGCGTCTCCAGCAACCGTTTGGGTATTTCAGTCGCGCGCTGCGGTGTGCGGCGGCGGAGGAAATCAAAACTCTCCGCGCTGAGAAAGAAAGCCTGCTTCAGAAGCTGGATGTGTGTGAGTTAATGCGTGACGACCAGCGCGCGAAATTAACAATCGCGCGCAACAACGCGCTCGTAACATTGGGGCTTATAGATGAACAACCTATTCAATGGGACGATGCGATCCCCGAAGAAACCCACGCTGACGCTGCGTAATTACGGCGGGTGTTTGGGTTGGTGCATCGTGGTGGCGCAGTGACGCTGTTCATGCACATCTTCCTGATGGTGATGGGGCTGGTCGTAACGGTCGCCTCCATCATCTCCATCGCCGCCGGTGGGGTCATGATCGTCATGATCCTCGCCTCCTCCAGCCACCACTTCCTCGCAGCGATTGCCGCGATCCTGTGGATCGTCGTCATGTGTGTCGCGATCCTGTGGATGATAGCTCTCTACGACGATCATGGCCGCAAAGACTGAAGAAGCGAAGGCGAAACACCGGAAGTATCGGCTCCAGTGGTATCACGACCACAAATCGCCAGAGCAGAACCACAAGCGGTATCTCGCAGCTAAAGCGAAAGAGACCGCTGAACAGCGTGAGAAGCGGAACGCCAAAGCGCGTGAGAAGCGCAGACTGGCGGCCATTGAGCGCCAAGCGAAGGAGACGGAGGCTGATCGTAAAGCGAAACGCCAGCGCCAGATCGACGCCACCATCGCGGCGAACAAGGCGCGCACAAAAGCGCCGGAGGATAGAGCGCGGCCCAAATCTCGCTCAAACCCAACGGCGACAGACATCGTTGCAGCGATTGCATCAAACAAACGCAAGCCGGGGCGCATCGTCGCGCTGTCTGGCTGGAGAGGGACGGGTTGGTAAATGAGCAACTACACACTCATTCGGTTGTGGTGGAGCGAGCGAAAAGGTGAAGGCCAGACCGTTATCTCAAACACGTTCAAAAATTTGGACCGGGTCACTCAACTGGACATGCTGAAAGACTGCATCTTCGATCTTGAGGATGAATACAACCGGATTTTAGAGGCGCCATATCGCCCCGGCATCGACATAGGAATACTCCGTAATGACAATACCTGAAATCAGAGAGGCGTTGATCGCGCTATCCGCTGACACGCGCATCCCGCCGGATGTGGCGTCCACGATGCGTCAGCTGGCGTTGGAGACGAAACGCCGCCGCCCGCGCCGCGTGGCAGTGCAGAAATGCGCGCCAGCGACCCCGAAAGTGAAAGCCGCGATCCGCCTGTTCGCGGTGGCGAACCCGAAGATGTCCCAGTTGGAGATCGGTCGGCGCTTCAACGTCAATCCGGGCCGCGTGTCTGAAGCCCTGCGAGGATTTAGAACATGACCACTAACAGCAACATCGTCGACCGCGTTGTCGAGCGCCTGAAGGCCCAGCCCATCGGCGATCTCATCACTGAGGAAGACCTGCACGACATCGTCAAGCAGGCGATCCCGAAGACGTTCTTCGAGGAACGACACGATCCGAACAACAGAGGCTATGGTGCGAAGCCGCTGCCGCCGCTCATCGTCGAGATGATGCAGGGGCTGCTGAAGGACCAAGCCAAACAAGCCGTCGAAGACTGGATCAAAGAGAACCCGGAGATCATCCTCGAATACTGGAAGAAGGTCTGCGACGACAAGCTCCTCACCTACGTCAACGCCATCATGGATGAGCGTGCGACGGCCGGCGTTAAGGTTGCGCTGCGCGGCGTGCTCCAGACGTTGAATGAGGAGCGCGGGCGCGCGGGGCTGCCGCAGCTCAGCTATTATTTCTAGGAGGTGGCTATGAAGTATTTCTTTCTCCTCCTTCTTGTCACGCCAGTCATCGTTTTGATCTGGGCAGTCGCGCTTCGCTTCGTGATTGAGATTTACATCGAGACCCGTGACCTCATTCATCGGAGACGTTTGTGACTGATAGCGCCGACATCAAAGCTATTGAACCGGGGGTTGCTCACATCGGCTCTTGGCTCCCACCAAACGCCAACGATGGAGACTTCTTCGTCAGGCAAACATTTGTTGATGGGACGCTCATCGAGGAGTTGTTCTTCTGGACCAAAGGTGCGTGGGTCATGTTTCAGACGCCAGAGGCGCAGCTATGTCACGCACCCAACAGACACGCGCGCATGGGTCTTCGACGTGAAGGCGCTGGACGCGATGATCCCCGCGCTGGAAGCCATCAACCACCACTACAAAGTAATCACCCTCATGGGAAAGAAGTAATGTCGGTTGTAAAATTTTACCCGGCAGACGCCGCCAAAAATCCAGACAACGTCTTGGAGCAGGCTGCGGGCGTCTATGATGAGGTGTTCATCATCGGTTACGACAAGGACGGCAAACTCGACGTTCGCGCTTCCACGAACTTTCAGGTGCGTGAAATCTTCTTCGCGCTCGAAGCCTTCAAGTTCAAAGTCCTCAACGGCGAATACAGCACGGAGGAGTTATGAAGACCATCACCTCCATACTGGAACTGCCGCTGGGGCAACGGATCGTGAACCATTATCGGAAGTATTGCGCTGACAACGGCGCGAACGCCTTCGCAATCCTGATCGGCCCTGATGGGCGAGAGTATTGCGTCCAGTGTCACAGTGCGCTCAACGCCGCCGGCAATAAAATTATGGGTGAGCAATGAACTGGTCCGACTATCTCTACGGCTTCGCGGAACACGCGGCAACTAAGTCCAAAGACACCACCCAAGTCGGTGCGGCGCTAGTCGGCCCCGAGCGCGAGGTGCGCCTCACGGCGTTCAACGGCCCGCCGCGCGGCGTCAGAGATAGCGAAGATCGGCGCGAGCGCCCAACCAAATATCTGTTCGCCAGCCACGCCGAGGCGAACCTCATCGCCTTCGCCGCCCGCGAGGGGATCAGGACGCAAGGCTGCACGGTCTATTGCACGCACTACCCCTGCTCCTCATGCGCGCGGACGCTCATTCAAGCTGGTGTCGGGCATATCGTTGTCGGTCCCGGCACGACGTCAATGCCGGAACAGGAGTTCGAGGCTGCGCGGACGATGTTTGCGGAGGCGGGTGTCGGCGTCTTCAAAAAAGAGTGAGGATGGTTCCGCCCCGGTTACATCCGCCGGTTGCAGCTCCATCCCCACTACGCGTGAGGCGGCTTATAAGTTACGGAAAACGTAATATCAACCCTATGTCCAAGCGAGACTGCTGAACTTCTCGCGGCGCGGCCGGTTCGGCTTTCGCAGCACCCTGCCCTGAATGTATGAGTGAGTATTTGTCTCAGACGCGAGGCAGGCGTATTGCAAGGCGTCCGAAATATGGCTCGCGTCGTTCTTATCTGGCGTCGGTTTTCTCTGTCCGGCTTTGTTATAGCCGTAGCGATACTCGCCTGCGAGCGCCTGAACTAGCTGCGGGCACCGGTTCCGGTCGATGAGGAACAGAGGCTCTCCATACACTGAGCCGAGGAGGAACTTCTCCACTGCTCCGATCCGGCGCTCAATGTCGTTCGTCACGGCCTTCATTGCCGCGAACCCCTCCTGCCGGAGGATGTCGAACTCGGATACCTCGAATAAAGTGGATTTGGCCGCGCCGGCGGGATCGCCGATAATGATAGCCTGCATCCCGATGTAGCGGTCCTGCATCAGGGTCGGACGGAGGTTTGACTTGATGTGCTGGGCCAAGCCGATGTCGTCGGCCATGATCTCCTCCAGCACAAGGAGCTGCCCCTTATTGTTCACCTGCGTGATAATTCCACAAGGCGACCGACCGAAGTCCTGCCCGATGACGAGCATCCGTCCCGGCACCGGCTCCAACTCATCGACCACATGAGTGGCGACACTGAAAGATGCACCGAAGACTGCGGTTCCTGATGGGTCGGGTCCATATTCGGCCCTTACATACCTTTTCACCCACGGCTCTGGGTTCATCGCCACAAAGCGTTCGTAGTATTTTCGCCCTTGCGCGCGCCGGATCGCCAGCCCTTCCGGGTCGTCTACCGACAGCAGCCGCGTCTCCGGGGTCTGGAGAAGCCACTCCAGGTTCTCTGCATCATCTGCAAGGCCGGACGGTTGGATGAACACATCGAAGTCCGGTGGCGGGTCTTGCATGAGCTTCGCCCACGGCGACATCTCGCTGGGCATGTTGGTATCCATGATGAGGCCCGGACGCGCAGCGACACCAAGAGTGCCGGAAGGGTAGCGGCCTAGGCGACCTGAGAGCGGCGCAATCAAGTCTGCTGGCATTTCGATGCACTCACTCATCCACGCCCCTGTAAGCTGGAGCGACAACAGCCTGCGCTGGTCCTCTGGCGTTTCGAGCGGCAAAAGTAGGATTTCACTTCGGACATCCCCAAAGTGCCAGTAGATTTTCTGCTCACTGACCCGGTAGTCGCTGATAGGCGCAAGCCACGTCTGCGTAATATCGGTCAAGACCGTATCTCGAATTTGCTTCAACGTAGAGCGGACAATGACGAACCGGGTGTAGCGGTAGCCATCCTCCGCCGGCGGCTGTTCACAGGCCCACCGAAGCAGTTCAAAGATGCACCCGGTCGTCTTGGAAGAACCGACTGGCCCAGCTATTAGTCGGATAAATGCCTTGCTCTGCATAAATCTGGCGACTGTCGGCGGAGCCTTATAATTGATTTCTGCCATATGCCTCTGCCTTCGCAGCTAGTGCCCGGAGCCTTTCCAGCTCCTCGACTTGAATTAGAGTGTAGGGTCGGCGGTTTTCGGTCTGCTGGCGTTTGGTGGCCCAGCGACAATTCTCCGGCGTGTAATCTCCATTCGGGTCTATCCGATCCAGAGAGGTTCCCGGCGGGCGCGGGCCCATATCTTCATTGAAGCGCATTGCTCCGCCTTTTCCGCGCCAGCGGTCGCAGACTTTGATGCCGCGTCCTCCATAAGCGTGGTAGGATTTTGAGTTGGGGTTATAGCACCGCGACATCATCCCGTTATGGGTTGATACTTGGTAAGATGACTTGTTGTTGGCATAGAACCCGTGGATGCGGCGATTTTCGTGCATCTCTTTTACTAAACATCCACACGACCGGACTGACCGCTTTGGGTCTTTATGCCGCAGATTGCAGACCATAACTACTTTCTCATTGCCGCAATCACAGACGCAGCGGACTTTTCTTGTGCCGGGTATCCGCTCAATCGTAGTAAGTCGCCCATAGCGTTCCCCAGCGACTACCGGGCGGGGTAATACTCTGCCTGTGGCAGGGTCGCGGTTTTTTATTGGTGCAGCCATTTTTACCTCGAATTTGGTAACACCAATACAATGGTAAGCCCGACAGCTAACGTCAAGTGATGGCTTCCATTTTCTCGCCTTCAATAGTCAAGGCACCCGCTTTCTCGAATTGTCTATCGCCCAGATTGATGACGATTTTTACCGTCTCGCCCGCCACCGCGCCGGCGGCTGCCGCCCGGTCCCCTACTCCCGAGCCCTTGATGAGGTGCCCCAAGATATTGGCCTTGGCGTTGTCGGAGGTTTCTGGATCGTGAAAAAGCGTCACTACATGTGGTAGGCAGAACTCGGTGACTTCTTGGAACAGCCGCTTCAGTTTTTCAGGCTTGTTCTCGGTCGAAGTCCACACGATGCGCGCGGCGTCGTAATAGTTCTTGTAGGCGTCAAGCCCTTGGAACTCTTGGCCTTTTGCTTCGGTGATGCCGACGTTGCGGCAGATTTTTTCAAAAGGCTCGATCTCCATCGCCATGTGCTTGGCGAACAGTTGGAGCTTCTGATCGGTGTCAGAAAACAGTGCTGGCTCGGTCATATATCGTCCATGTTCAGGGATTTACCTGTGGGGCTAACTATATTATAGACACTAGATATGGTGCAAGCGATCCCCGGCAGCCCGGTGCTGCGCGTTGTCACGAACGAACAAATGGTAGCCGCTGAACAAGCGGACGCTGCTGCGCGCGCGGCTGCGGAGAAACAGCAGCCGGACTACTCTGGCCTCGCCGGATACCTGACCACGCAATTTGAGATCATGCGCAACCACCGCGATAGCGGGTCTGGTTGGTCGAACCGTCTCTTGGACAGCCTTCGGGCGTTCACAGGCCAGTATTCTCCAGCCCAGCTCCTAGATATTGAGCGGTTCGGTGGGTCCAAGGTTTACGCGCGCGTCACAGCCATCAAGGCTCGTGGCGCGGCTTCGCTTTTACGGGACGTGTATCTCGGCTCCGACAAGTCATGGGGTCTGGCGGCCAATCCCGATCCGGATATTCCGCAGTCGATCCATGACGCGATCCTTCAACTGGTGCAGTCGGAACTCGCCAACGCCCAGATGAACGGTCAGCCGATCCCGCCCGAGGCGATCCGCGACCGCATGGCGCAGCTTCTTGAGGCCGCGCGCCAAGCCGCAAAGAAACGTGCCGCCGATCAGGCGAACACCGCCGAGGACAAGCTCGAAGAAATCCTTATGGAGGGCAACTTCTATAAGGCGCTGGCCGAGTTCATCACCGATCTGACCATCTTCCCCTACGCCATCATCAAAGGACCGGTCGTCCGGATCGTGCCGGAAGTGACGTGGGAAGGTGGCGCCGCAAACACGAAGAACAGCCCGAAACTGTTCTGGCAGCGGGTGTCGCCTTTCGATCTCTACTGGACGCCGGGCATCACCGACATCGAGGATGGCAACTGCATCGAGCGCAGCCGCCTGACGCGCGCCGACATCAACGACCTCCTCGACCTGCCGGGATACAATCATGAGGCTGTCCGAGCGGTATTGGAAGACTATGGCCGTGGTGGCCTTCATGATAATTGGGATCAGACTGATAGCGAGCGCGCGGCCTACGAGAACCGCGAAAACCCGCACACGAACCGCTCGGGGATGATTTCCTGCCTTGAGTTTCAAGGCAATGTTCAGGGCCAGATGCTGTTGGATAACGGCATGGACGAGAGCCTAATTCCGGACCCGCTGCGCGATTACTTCGTGCAGGCGTGGCTCATCGGACGCTACGTCATCAAGGTCCAGCTCGCTCCTTCCCCGCGTAAGCGTCACCAGTATTACGTGACGAGTTTCGAGAAGCTGCCCGGCACGCCGGTCGGCAACGGTTTGCCTGACATCCTCGCGGATATTCAGGATGTGAGTAACGCGACGCTCCGGGCTCTTGTGAACAACATGAGCATCGCCTCGGGGCCGCAGGTCATAGTGAACGATGACCGGCTGGCCGATGACGAGGATGGGGAAGAACTTTTCCCATGGAAACGGTGGCACGTCACCAATGATCCAATGGGCAACAACGGCCAGAAGCCGATTGACTTTTACCAGCCGAACTCGAACGCGCAGGAATTGCTGTCGATCTACACAGCGATGACGAACCTTGCGGACGAGCTGTCGGCGGTCCCGCGCTACCTCACAGGTGGACAGGCTGGGGCGGTCGGGCGCACTGCGTCCGGCCTCTCCATGCTTATGGGCAACGCATCGAAAATCCTTCAGACGGTCGCGGCGAACATCGACCGCGATGTCTTCGATCCTCTCCTCAACGCCCTCTACGACATGGTCATGCTGACCGACGAGAGCGGGCTGCTGACGGGCGAGGAGACCATTCGCGTTCTGGGCGTCGCCGTTGCGATCCAGAAGGAAACCCAGCGGAGCCGTCAGCTTGAGTTCCTCACTGCAACAGCCAACCCCATCGACATGCAAATCATCGGGCCTAAAGGCCGCGCTGCGGTCCTTCGGCCAGTGGCTGACAGCCTTGGTCTGCCCGGAAGTGAAATCGTTCCGTCAGACGATGCTCTGGATGCACAGCAGAAGCAGGCTCAGATGCTTGCACAGCAGCAGGGGCAAGTCGGTCATACTCAAGGTGGTGACCAAGCGCAGCAGGCCCAAGGCCAAGGGGCTACGGGTGATCGTTCTCCCGTCACGAAGGATAACGGCCCGCGTACTAGAATTGCGGGTGGCCCGTGACAAATGAAGTCTGGAAACCTGTTGTTGGCGCCGAAGGCCGCTATGAGGTTAGCGACCACGGACGCGTGCGTTCTTTGGATCACAGCGTCGCGCGCGCCAATGGTCGTACGCATCGTGTGCGCGGCAGGGAGCTAAAGCCCGCCACGTCTTCGAAGTGGGGCCATCAGACTGTGACTATCCAACCTCGCGGCAGCGTGCCCAGCGGCGTCCACGTCCTTGTGATGGCCGCCTTTGTTGGCGAGCGCCCCGCCGGCATGGAGGTTGCCCACTTAGATGGGAACCCGGCGAACAACCACGTCACAAACCTTGCGTATGTCACGCATCCCGAAAATTGCTCGCACCGAGTAATCCACGGTACCGCCTCAAGAGGCGATGATTGCCCGACGGCAAAACTCACATCTGACGATGTGGGCGATATGCGCTGGCTTCGCGGCCAAGGCGTGCCGACGCAACAGTTGGGCGAACTGTTTGGCGTCTCTGCCCGACAGGTTCGGAGAATATGCTCTGGCGAACGCTGGGCGCATTTATAGGAGAACGATGATGGCTATGCCTCGTGGTGCAAAGAAAGCTGGGAAAGGTCCGGGCTCGATGGGTGGCAAGCCCAAGGCTCCCGGCTTGCTGCCTGTGAAAGGCTCTAAGCCCGTTCCCCCGAAACCGCAGCCCAACATGATGACCGGCCCGGCGTTCAAGAAGGGCGGCGCGGTAAAAGGCAAATGCTGCAAATAATAGGAGTTGAAAATGGCTAAAGCATCGGGCGGCACGCCCTCAGTTTCCTTCCCGAAAGGCGGTTCGGGCAAGATGTTCGACAAGCAGCACGCTGGCCCGCAGACGCCCGGCCAGACGGCGCAGACCAAGAGCGGCGACGGCGGCAAGTTTGCTTCCGGCGGCTCGAAGAAAATGTATGGCAAGGGCCACGCTGACGCGATGCCGTCTGCCGTGACTGCGCGCAAAAGCCAGTAAGGAGCGATCATGAAGACCACCCTTGGACGACGCGCAAAGGTCGTCAACGAAGAAAACGTCGATTTTTTTCATGGCACCGTGCAGTTCACGGGTGGTCAGTCGTTCCAGCGTCGATACGAGAACAACTACTCGAAGACAGCGCATGAGCGGGCTGACCGCGACGCTGCGGAGGCCCGCGCGCTTGGCCCCAACATGTCGCTGCCGAGCATCCTCGGCGGCGTTCGCGAAATCTAAGTTACCTGCGGGGCTAATATGAGCTGGGAAATTAATCAGGTCGATGTCGGCACCTTCTTCACGGAAGTTCGCCGCTCGTTGTTCGGTGGCACGTTGAACGGCGATCAGGTGGAGGGGATGGAAAACATCCTCGGCTATCGCGATCAGGAATGGTCCGGCATGTGCGACGAGGAGCTTGCCTACCTCTTGGCGACGACCAAGTGGGAGACGGCTCACACGATGCAGCCCATCGAGGAATACGGCTCGCAGTCGTATCTCCAGAGCAAGCCCTATTACCCGTGGTATGGCCGGGGTCTCGTCCAGCTTACGTGGGAAGACAACTACAAGAAATATGGCTTCACACGCCCTGAACAGGCGCTTGAGTGGCCCGGCGCTTTGCACGTTGCGTTCGAAGGAATGATCTTCGGCCGCTTCACCGGCAAGAAGCTCGGCGACTACATCACGCCCGGCCAGCGCCCGACGCAGTATCAGTATGAGGAGTGTCGTCGGATCATCAACGGCACCGACAAGAAGGTCGAGATCGCCGGTCTGGCGTTCAAGTTCCTCGACGCGCTGAACAAGGCGCGCGCTGCTTGGGTTCCGCCGGAAGTCGACGACCGCCCGGAAGAAG
>JACCDP010544090.1_pt1 | contig 16383 bp, 17 predicted proteins | sample 7445841 | NCBI WGS metagenome assembly JACCDP01 (sample SAMN15323441, study PRJNA562643) | freshwater metagenome | isolation source: river surface water | place: USA:Blue River Watershed | collected 2017-08-17 | reverse complement strand
TTGGTTTGGTGCTTTATCCACAAGACTTTATTTATTTGACTGGCTTGCTGGTGGTCAGTGCATTGTCATTGTTTTTGTTCACCGCAGTCGCCGGTCGGCTGTGGTGTGGTTATGCCTGCCCCCAAACCGTTTACAGTGAATTGTTCATGTGGATAGAGCGAAAAGTTGAGGGCGATCGAAGCGCACGCATGCGCTTGGACGCTGGGGATTTGTCGCTCGAGAAGTTGGTCAAGAAAACCTACAAACACATCATTTGGTTAGGGTTGTCAATTTGGACCGGGTTCACGTTTGTCGGTTACTTCACGCCCATCCATGAACTGGGCATGGCGTTTTTTCAGACACACATGGGCTCTTGGGAAGTGTTTTGGGTGTTTTTCTATGGTTTTGCAACTTACGGTAACGCAGGCTTCATGCGCGAACAGGTTTGCAAATACATGTGCCCTTATGCGCGATTTCAAAGCGCCATGTTTGATCGCGATACCTTGATCGTCACCTATGACGACAAGCGAGGTGAGCCACGCGGCAGTCGCTCTCGCCATGTTGCATTGAGTGACACGGGATTGGGTGCTTGCGTAGACTGTGATTTGTGTGTGCATGTCTGCCCGACAGGGATCGATATTCGCCAAGGCCTGCAGTACGAGTGCATTGGGTGCGCTGCTTGTGTCGATGTCTGTGATGGCGTGATGGAAAAAATGGGATACGACAAAGGCTTGATTCGTTATGCCACCCAAAATGCCATGCAAAACGGTTGGACCACAGCTGTCATGTGGCGTCGGATATTTCGGCCTCGCGTGTTGATATACACCGGTGTTTTATGGACGTTGATTTTGCTATTGGCTTTCAGTTTGTTTTTGCGCATGCCCATGAAAGTGGATGTGATCCGTGACCGGGGTTTGCCTCGCATCACACAGCTTGGTGAAGTGGAAAATGTGTATCGCCTGCAAGTCATGAATGCCACCGAAGAAGCCCAAGGATTGCATATCCAAGTGCGCGGCTTGGACGGCATGGACATCCACACCAATGATGAAATGCGTGTCGATGCCGCACAATCTCGGTGGATACCTGTCAGGGTGGCTGTGCCTTTTGACATGCAATCACCGGGTTCACATCCGATTTGGTTTGATATTTCCAATGACGATGGCAGTTTGCATGTCACTGAACAAGCCGTTTTTTTGGTGCCGCGCTAAAGCTTTGATGAAAGGTAACCGTATGCCAGTTGATACCCATTCAACCAATCAGCCTTGGTGGCGTTTTGGTCATGTCTGGTTGGTGTTGTCAGGACCGTTAGGGGTGGTGTTTGCCAGTGTGGTGTCAGCCGTGTTTGCATTCCAAGGCAATGACACGGATTTTCAAAAAGATGCTGCCTTGGTCCAAGCCAAATTGGCGGTAGCACCTGCAGACCAAAAGCAAGCGCTGACACCAGCAATTCAAGGCAGAAATCATGCTGCAACCGCTTCGCCGTGATGACCCAACGCAGCAGCCTGCTTAGCAGGTTGGGGCATTCACCAAGTCTCTGAGCGTTTCAGGTTGGAGGATACGCAGGTTTTTTTGCTTGACTTCAAGCACACCGTCTTCCACCAATTTAGAGAACGTGCGGCTGACAGTCTCAATCTTCAAGCCAAGGTAGCTGCCAATTTCCTCTCGGGTCATGCGCAACACCAACTCTGAGCGGGAAAAACCGCGTGCATGCAGACGGGTGGTCAGGTTCAAGAGAAATGCGGCGAGGCGTTCTTCGGCGCGCATGCTGCCCAACATCATCATGACGCCGTGTTCCCGAACAATTTCACGGCTCATGATTTTGTGCACGTGGTGCTGAAGCGCATTCACTTCACGCGACAATTCTTCGATTTTTTCAAAAGGCATGACGCAAACTTCTGCGTTTTCCAAAGCCACGGCATCGCAGGTGTGGTGGTCGCTGACGATGCCGTCCAACCCTATGATTTCACCGGCCATTTGAAAGCCAGTGACTTGTTCTCTGCCGTCTTCCAAGGTCACACTGGTTTTGAAAAACCCAGTGCGTATGGCGAACAACGAATCAAAAGCCTCGCCATTGTGGTACAGCGACTCGCCGCGTGAAATTTTTCGACGGGTGCCCACCAAGGTGTCAATGCGCTCTAAGTCTGCCGGGCTTAAATCGACGGGCATGCACAGTTCGCGCAAATTGCAGTTGGAACATGCGACTTTGAAAGTCTGTGGGTTCATGGCTGACCAATGGCTTTGTTGAATTCAAAAACAATGTTTGACATAGCTCAATACCAAAGGGCTGAGCCACTGGCACATTATCAGTGCTAACACCATGAACACCCACATTTCCACCGAGATTCTTCAGCAATTTGATGTGCCCGGTCCCCGGTACACGTCTTATCCCACGGCCGACAGGTTTGTCGAAGCCCATGGAGAAGCACAGTTCATCCAATCACTGCAAGAACGCAAAGCCAGCGCCCGAACGAGAACATCACCGCTTTCGCTGTATGTTCATGTGCCGTTTTGTGCATCTTTGTGTTACTACTGTGCTTGCAACAAAATCATCACAGGCAACTACCAAAAAGCCATCGATTACTTGGACGATTTGGCGCGTGAAATAGATTTGTTGTTGCCTCACTTGGGCCAAGGGCAGACGGTTTCTCAGGTTCATCTCGGTGGCGGCACACCAACTTATTTCACCGATGACGATTTGCACCGGTTGATGAAGCTGCTCCAAACCTCGTTCCATTGGCAATCTGCCGGTGAATACGCGATTGAAGTCGACCCCCGAACCGTCAACCATGACCGACTGCATCAGTTGTGGGCCATGGGCTTTAACCGTTTAAGTCTTGGCATACAAGACTTCGATCCCAAAGTTCAACAAGCCGTCCATCGCGTGCAAACACTTGGCAGCGTCAGTGGATTGATGCAAACCGCGCGACAGATCGGGTTTGCATCCATCAATTTGGATTTGATTTATGGCCTGCCGTTGCAAACGATCGACAGTTGGCACAACACCTTAGAGGCGGTGTTGCAATTGCGTCCTGAGCGATTGGCGCTGTATGGCTACGCACATTTACCGGTGCGGTTCAAGCCGCAGCGGCACATCGATGTTCATGCATTGCCCAAGGCTTCACAAAAAACCGCCATGCTCGGCATGGCGTTGGCTCGCATGCAAGAAGCGGGTTATGTCTACATTGGCATGGACCATTTTGCATTGCCCCAAGACAGTTTGTCGATTGCCAAACGGCAAGGAAGATTGCACCGTAATTTCCAAGGCTACAGCACCCGCCCCGACGGTGATTTGCTGGGACTGGGGGTGTCATCCATTGGCAGCATGGGTGCAAGTTATGTGCAAAACGCCAAATCGTTGGATGAGTACAGTGATTTGTTGCACCAAGGCAAATTACCTGTTGTCAAAGGGGTGGCATTGAACCGGGACGATTTGGCCAGACGCAGCATCATCATGGCGCTGATGTGTCAGGGCAGGGTGGAAATGGCAGGCATCGAAGAATCACACTTGTTGAACTTCAATCGATACTTTGCGCGTGAATTGACTCAATTGCAAGATTTTGTTGAACAAGGTTTGGTCACAGTTGATTCGCGGGCGGTGGAGATCACGCCATTGGGCTGGTATGTGGTGAGGGCCATTGCCATGGTGTTTGACAAACATGTGCAAGCTGATGGACAGCGTGCGCATTTCTCGAAAATATTGTGATGCTGGGGTCTTTGCTGTTCAGTGCGTTGCTCATGGGTATAGCAGGTGGCCCGCATTGCTTGGCCATGTGTGGCGCGGGTTGCATGGGCATCTCGCGATGGCCTGGTCAGTCAGCGTGGCGCAACCTGTGGCTTTTCCAGACTGGGCGATTGATGGGCTACGCGTCTTTGGGCGCTGTCGCTGCTGTATCCATGAACTCGCTCACATGGTTGGCCGGGCAAACCGCGTTGATTCACCCGTTGTGGAGCATGATGCATGTGACCGCGGTGTTATGGGGTTTGTGGCTGGTATGGCGCGCTGAACAACCGGTGTGGATCAACCGACTCGGTGAAACCCTTTGGCGCCGTTTGTCACATCACGCACACACCCAACCACATCACCTTTGGTCGCCGTTATGGTTGGGCATGGTGTGGGCTCTGCTGCCTTGTGGCTTGTTGTATTCGGCATTGTTGGTGGCCATGTTCACTGCCGGCGCAATACAAGGAGCGATGGTGATGGCGATGTTTGCTTTGGGCGGTGCACTGGTATTGACAGTGGTGCCGTGGCTGTGGAGCCATTGGGGGCAACGCCATCACACCATTGAATGGCAGTGGAACAAGCGCGTCGACAGCAAAGTCTTTGTGTGGCATACCGGGCATTTGGGCACTCGCGTGTCAGGCGTTTTGTTGGCTGTCACGGCGGCTTGGGGGTTGTGGACAGGGCTCACGCATGCAAGCTCGCCATGGTGTTTGCCCAGCGCATGGGTCTGATAAATCTTGCGTTCTTTTGATGCGTATCAATACACTGAAGCCTGAGCCAACTTATTCTGGCGTTGCAATCAATCATCAACCTGCTGATTGAATCAACCGCAAGGAGTTCAACATGTACAAACGCATCATGGTCGCTACCGATGGCTCACATCTGTCGCAAAAAGCCGTTCTCAGTGCCATTGAAATGGCGCTGCAATTCAAGGCCGAACTGTTGGCGGTCAACGTGATTCCTCACTACATACAAGCCTACTTTGAGGGTTCTTTTGCGGTGAGCGAAGTGGACAGTCAAAAAATGGAAGAGCAGTGGGCACACGCAGCGCAAAAAATACTCGACAAAGTGGTGCAACAAGCCAAAGACAAGGGGGTGGATGCACAAACTGCAGTCGTCAAGTCAGATGACATTGCCCAAGGCGTGATTGACAAGGCAGGGAGTTTCAAAGCCGATGTGATCGTCATGGCTTCCCATGGAAGAAAAGGCATCAAACGTTTGCTGCTGGGCAGTGAAACGCTGGCAGTGTTGACGCATGTCAAGGTACCCGTGCTGGTGCTGCGATGAGCTGAGCGTCAGCTTGCGGTGAGTCCCCGATAAAACATGGTGCTGGCCAATACGTAAAGCAATGACGCAAATCCGCGTTTGAGTTTGGCCACTGGCAAGCGCTGTGCAAATCGGGCACCCATGGGGGCAGTGAAAACCGTGCACACGCAAATGGTGAAAAAGCCAGGCAGCCAAACATACCCCATGCTGTGGGGCGGCGTGTCAGTCACAGACCAACCGCTGATGCCATAGCCCAAGGCGTTGACCAATGCAATCGGGAAACCCAAGGCTGCACTGGTGCCGACCGCTTGACGCAATGGCACGTTGCACCACGTCATGAACGGCACGCTCATGAATGCGCCACCCGCACCGACCAAGCCAGACACCAAGCCAATCACACTGCCAACAATCGATTGACCCCATGCGCTGGGCATTTGGCGACTGGGCTTGGGTTTTTTGTCGATCAACATTTGGGTGGCGGAAAAGGCCGTGAAGCCACCGAATAGCAGTGCCAGCATGGCACCTTTGATGATGGAAAACAACCATACGCCTGAAATCACGCTGCCAAACATCAAACCAGGGACCAAGCCTTTGAACAAATCCCAGCGAACGGCACCAGCTTGGTGGTGCGCACGCGTGCTGGCCAGTGAAGTGACGACGATGGTTGACATGCCGGTGGCAATCGCCATCTTGACCGACATGTCGGTGCTGATGTCCAAGTGATGAAGCAAAAAAGTCAGGAATGGAATCATGACCAAAGCACCGCCCACGCCCAGCAGACCTGCCAAAAAGCCAGCGAACGATCCCAGCAGGGCCAATGCCAATATCAGCAATGGCCATTCAGACATGCTTCACGCCAGACCCAGTTTTTGTGCCATGCCGATGCGTTGGAGTTTGCCTGTGGCGCCTTTGGGAATGTCTTCCATCAGCAAAATTTTGCGTGGCACTTTGAAGTCAGCCACCCGGGTCGCAATGTAATCGCGCAATTCTTTTTCAGTGGCTGTTTTGCCTTCGCGCAACACCACAGCCGCGCCCACTTCTTCACCCAGTTTGTCGTGCGGTATGCCAAAGCAAACCACTTGACCGACCGCAGGGTGGTCCATCAGGATTTCATCAATTTCTCGGGGGCTGATTTTTTCGCCGCCCCGGTTGATGATTTCTTTCAACCGACCCGTGATGCTGATGTAGCCATCCGCATCCATGACACCTTGATCTCCCGTGCGAAACCAACCATGGGTGAATGACTCTGCGTTTGCTTTGTCGTTGTTTTCATAGCCTGGTGTGACGTTGGGTCCGCGAATGACAATCTCGCCTGTGTCACCGTGAGCCAGCAATTTGCCATCGTTGTCCATGATGGCCACTTCGGGCCCGGCTGCAATGCCGACCGTGCCGGGTTTGCGCTGTGCGGGTGGCAAAGGGTTGCACGCCATTTGGTGGGCAGCTTCCGTCATGCCATAGGCTTCAATCACAGGGGCATGGAACGTGGCTTCCAATTCAGCCAGTACCTGTGGTGGCAAAGAAGAAGACGAAGAGCGGATGAAGCGCAGCGGCACACGCTCGATCACATCTTTGTTGTTCGTCGCGCGGGACAAAATGGCTTGGTGCATGGTGGGTACGGCGGTGTACCAAGTCGGTTTGACTTCGTCCATTTGAGAGAAAAATTTCAGCGCATTGAAGCCAGCGGTGCAATGCACTTCGCCGCCTTGCGACAACGGCGCCAATATGCCTGCAATCAACCCGTGGATATGGAACAAGGGCATGACATTCAGGCCACGGTCTTGTGCCGTGAAGCGGGTGCTGGCGGCAATGTGCCGAGCGGAAGCGCAGACATTGCGTTGGGTCAGTGGCACGATTTTGGGGCGGGACGTGGTGCCAGAGGTGTGCAACACCAAAGCAATGTCGTCAGGTTGTGCAGCACCTGGGTTGGATGCTGAAGAGGCTGAACGCGATGAGGTATCAAGCGTGAAGGAACCTGCGCCTTGGGCAGGGGTGGGGTGCAACACCAACACAGACACGCCCAACTTGTGCGCCACTTCAATGGACGCAGAAGAGGAACCGGCTTCGACCACCAGGGCTTTGGCATTCAAATCATTCAAATAAAACTCGAATTCATCCGCGCGGTAAGACGGGTTCAGAGGCGCAGACGTGCAGCAAGCGGCCACCGTGATGAACGAGGCAGCCATCTCTGCACTGTTGGGCAGCACCAATGCCACTCGGTCATTTCTGCCGATGCCAACCGAATTCAAAGCGTGTTGAACTTCTTTGGTCAATTGGCGCAATCCTGCGTAGCTCAAAGGTGCAGCACCGGCGGCACTCAAACAAGTGGCAGCGTCTTGGCCGCCTTTCATCCAATCGGTCAATGTGTCCATGTCATTCCTTGTTGATCAATGAGAGTCCGTGGCCGCTGCGCAAAACAGATTGCTGCAACAACAAGCACAGGTGGTGTACCGTTTTCAATGTGGGCGTTGGCAGTCCAACGATTTCGCCCAATTCAATGACGCTGCCCAGTAAAGCATCCAACTCCAAGGCTTTGCCTTGTTCAATGTCTTGCAGCATGGACGTTTTGTGTGCACCCACAGCTTGTGCGCCCGCTATGCGCTTGTCGATGCTGATTTTGAATTGAATACCTGTTCGCTCGGCCACCGCTTGGGCTTCTTGCATCATGTGGGCAACCACCTCACGCGAGGGTGCAAATTCGGCGATGTCTTGCAAGGTGGCATGTGTCAACGCAGACACCGGGTTGAAGCTGAGGTTGCCCCATAACTTCACCCAGAGCTCAGAGCGGATGTCATTGGACACCGGGGTTTTGAAACCTGCGCCAATCATGGCTTGGGCCAGTTGCGTGACGCGCTCGGATTTGTCTCCGCTGGGTTCGCCCAAAGTGAATCGGTTGCCTTCTATCAGGCGCACCACACCGGGTGCGATCAACTCTGCCGCCGGGTAAACGGCGGCACCAATGACGCGTTCGGGCTTGAGCAAACCCCAGAGTTGACCTTGCGGGTCCAAGCTGCTGAGTTGTCTACCTTTGAATTCGCCAGGCAATTGATGGAAATACCACCATGGCAAACCGTTTTGCATGGTGACGATGCAACTTTGGTCATGGCACAGCGCCGCGATGTCGGCGGCCACAGGCGCCACTTGGTGCGACTTGAGCGTGACCAACACGTAGTCGTACTGTGCCGCGCCTGCGATGTCAGTGGCTTTGACGCCTTGGGCATGCAACGCTTGGCCATCTTCGAGCAACAACTTCATGCCGTTCTGCTGGATGGCTTGCAGGTTGGCGCCCCGGGCAATGAAGGTCACATCGTGACCAGCGAGGGAGAGTTTGACACCAAGGTAGCCACCAATGGCACCGGCGCCGACGATGGCGATGCGAAGACTCATGTAAAAAGAAAGGGAGTGGTGGGGTACAACATGGATAAGGTGTCTGCAAGGATCTGCCGGGCTGTCATCCTGAACAAAAGGTTCAGGTGGGCGAGGTCAGTCAAGTGTTGGGTTCATCTTCGCGAGATGATCACGCTCACAAGACGATGTTCCAAGCCCGGGGCTCCATAGAGCATTGGTTCAAGAAATATAAACCCAGCAGACTTGCAGACATGGTCATTGTAGGAGCTTGATTCATAAGAGGTGACCATCGTGCCCTAAAGCCGCATCCAGCCGGTGCAACAGGTTATTGAGGTTGTGGTTTGAGGTAACGGGCTCGCTGGGCGCAGCAGAAAAATCTGACAACTCGAAAGCGAGATTGAGGGCGGCCAAGACAGCAATTCGGTCGCGAGCTTTGATTTTTCCTGCGTCGCGAATACTGCACATGGCAGAGTCCACTTTGCGCACAGCAGATTGAAAACGCTCTTCTGCGCCGACAGGACAACCGAGTATGTAACTCTGCCCCATGATTTGCACTTCGACTTGGTTCATGCGCCGTCCTTGATGTCCAAGGGCAGCCGGTCAAGCAGTCCGTCGATGCGACTGCGAGCGGCTTGCAAACGGGACTTGAGCGAATCGCGCTCTTGTGTCAGCGTCTCCACTTGACTCACCAGCAAATCGTTGGTGCGTTTGAGTTCTTCATAACGCACCAGCAGTCGCTCAACACGTTCAAGTACGGAATCCAGTGGGTTATTTTCAGGCATGAGCGGCATTTTAGGGGTGTCGCGAGCGCTTGTGGCTAGAATGCGCTTGTTGGTGCTCGCGGTGTGGTTCACACACCGCAGTTCAACGGGAAGCAGAAGTTTTCCCTCGACCAAGTACATCTTTTCGGTACAGGGCAAGAGAAGAAAGCCAGCCTGCGCTGCCCCCGCAACGGTCAAGCGAACGAAACACTGCTCGGTGTTTCCGCCCTGTCCCACATAGCCACTGGTTGCCTTGAACAAGCAACTGGGAAGGCGGACAAGGTTGTTTTCGCCAGCCCGGATACCGGCCAACAAGGTGGAGTCGCGCTCGTCGTGGCTTCGTAACGTCCATGCACTGTCGGGGAAGGCGGTGAGGGCAATTGGCTGGTCATCATCATGAAATTCTCATACCGTTTGTTATCGGGCATGCGCGTCAGTGCACTTGTCTGTTTAATGCTTTTTTCCCTCGCACAAGCTCAAACCAATCAATTAGGGGAAGTGTTTGTTTCTGCAAGTCGAATGTCACAACCCATGGATTCTGTGTTGAACGAAGTCAATGTGTTGAACAAAGATGATTTACAGACCATGGGTCATTCCAATTTATCCCAGGCACTTAGCAAGTTACCCGGCGTTCAGTCCACCAGTTATGGAACCCATTCGGTATACATCAGAGGCACCGAATCTCGCATGACCCCGCTATACATCGAAGGGATTCGAATTGAATCTCAAGATGGTTTGCGTTTGGGCGGAGGTGTGCCTTGGGAAATGATTCCGCTGAGCATGGTTGACAGGGTCGAGGTGGTCAAAGGACCCACCAGCACGATCTACGGCTCAGATGCCATGGGAGGAGTGGTGCAATTGTTTGGAAGACGCGGAACTGTTGAGGATCGCCCTCAAATCTCACAATCATTTGCAAGCATGGGATCCATGCAAACAGCTGGGCAAATTTCGGGCAAGCGAGACGCTCTGGACTATTCATTGCAATTAAGCAGTTTTTCGAGTGATGGCTACAACACTCGCCCAGATTTGACGCATTCACCGAGCAAAGAAGCCAAAGCGAATGATTTTGGAATTGTTAAGTTAGGTTTTGATATTACAAATGAACACCGTATTGAGTGGGTGGGTCTGAAATCAAAACAGTTTTATCAGTCGGTGTCTTATTACGGAGGTACTGATATCACCAACCACAATCAACTCACTGCGAACGGCTTACAGTGGTTATCCAGTTGGAATGAAAATCAATTCAGCAAAATCAAATTCAACCAATCGGAAGTCAAAGCCAATTCAGATGCGCCGACTACCAACGACTTGGCTTATGACTATGGCACCAAGACGCAAAGCATGGCGATTGACCATGAATCTAAAACTGTAGCGGGTAATTTCACGGGATTCCTTGAGCATAAAAAAGACATGTTCAATTCAGCTGTCAATACCTACAACAGAGCCATTGCATCGGCACGCTCACAATATGGCTATGGACTGGGGTACCAATTGAATTCATATTCCCATCGTTTCAATGTCGGAACGCGATGGGATGATTACGACAGCTTTGGTAAGCACAGCTCCTATTCGTTGGGGTATGCATTTGGATTGGCGTCAGCATGGACCATAGGGGTACAGCAAGGAACAGGCTTCAAAGCCCCTTCGCTTGAACAGTTATATGGACAATACGGCAGTACCAGTTTGTCGCCAGAAACCAATCAATCGATTGAGGTATTCATGCAATTTCAAGATGGGGAAACCCATGTCCGAAGTTCCTTGTTTCAAAACAGAATCGCAAATTTGATTTCTGCCAATTCCACTACCTTTTACTATTACAACGTAGACAAAGTCAAAATTCAAGGCATCAGTATTTCTGCACAAACGCGAATCGAAGAATTTAATTTTCAAACCAGCATTGATCTTCTCAACCCTTTGTATGACTCAGGAACCAATACAGGAAAGCAGCTGAGTTTAAGAAGTAAACAAGTCATGAGGCTTGCAGTGGACAAACAATTTACATTGACCAAGGCAGGTTTGGAATACCAATACACAGGTAAGCGCTTTGACGATGCACCGAATAAAGTTGAATTCCCTGCTTACGGCTTGGTGAATATCTGGACCCAAACTGTTCTCGGGCAAGGGTGGCAATGGACCAACAGGGTAGACAACTTGTTTGATGTCAATTACAAGCAATACGGTTGTACTGCTGGAGGTGTTAACCCATGCAATTACGCCATGCCGGGCGTGACTTTCTTCACTGCAATGCAGTGGCAATTCAAGTAATTGAGAATCTTATGCTTCCCCAACGCATCATCTGCCTGACCGAAGAAACAACCGAATGGTTGTATCTGCTGGGTCAGTCGCATCGCATCGTGGGAATTTCGGGCTACACCGTTCGCCCCAAAATCGCGCGCGCAGAAAAGCCCAAAGTGTCGGCGTTCACCAGCGCCAAGATCGACAAAATACTGGCGCTTGCACCCGATTGTGTGTTTGGTTTTTCTGACCTCCAAGCAGACATCGCGGCACAACTGATCCGTCATGGCGTTCAAGTCACTGTGTTCAATCAGCGCAGTGTGGATGAGATTTTTTCCATGCTGTACCAAGTGGCTGCCATGGTTGGTGAAGCAGAGCAAGGTATGTGTCGTATCAAGGACATGCAATCGCATTTGCAAACCCTGCAACAAGCTGCCATCGGGTTTGCCCGTCGCCCCCGTGTGTATTTTGAAGAGTGGGATGAGCCTGCGATCAGCGCCATCCGTTGGGTGTCTGAACTCATTGAGATCGCGGGCGGTGACGATTGTTTTCCCGAACTCTCAACCCAATCGCTTGGAAAAAACCGCATCATCGCCGATCCTCTGGAAGTGGTCAGAAGACAGCCTGACATCATCATCGGTTCTTGGTGTGGCAAAAAATTTCGCCCTGCACTGGTGGCGGCCAGAAGTGGTTGGTCTGAAGTACCTGCGGTGGTCAACCACCAGTTGTTTGAAATCAAGTCCGCGGACATCTTGCAACCCGGACCGGCGGCATTGACCGATGGCGTCAACCAATTGCACCGCATCATCAGCGAATGGGTGACCTCACATGCGTGAATTCACCCTTTGGTTGGTCGGGGTGTGGTGTGTGTCGATGGCACACGCTGTGAGCGTGGTAGATGACCGGCAAGTGAACGTGACGATCACCAAAGCACCCATGCGGATCGTGACTTTGATGCCTTCATTGGCTGAAACTGTGTGTGCCTTGGATGCCTGCGGTCGATTGGTGGGCACTGACAACTACGCGGATTGGCCAGCGCAAGTCAAAACTTTGCCCAAGTTGGGCGGTTTGTACGATGCCTCTGTGGAAGCCATTGTCAGACTCAAGCCTGATTTGGTGTTGGCTGGCAAATCTACACGCATCGTTGCACGACTGGAATCGTTAGGCATTCAAGTCATTGCCTTAGAGCCGCAAACCTTGAACGATGTGGAGCGCAGTTTGCATGTGATCGCCCAGGCACTGCATTTGTCACAACCGGATGCTGTCGCAGATGCAGTGTGGTCTCGCGCCATGCGTTCGGTTGAATCAGCCGCGCAGTCATTGCCAGCGGAGATGCGCGGCAATACTTTGTATTTTGAAGCCAGCACGGGCGGTTACGCGGCGGGTGAACGTTCATTCATTGGTGGCGTGATCAGCAAACTGGGTTTGCGCAACATCATCGATCAACGCTTGGGCGCATTCCCACAAATCAATCCTGAATTTGTGGTGAGAGCCAATCCCCGTTGGATGGTATTGGCCGAGCCCATGGCCCAGTCCTTGTCGCAACGCCCGGGGTGGCGCAACATGGATGCTGTGAAATCACATCGGTTGTGCAAACTCACCAACGCACAAGCTGATGTGTTGGTTCGGCCAGGGCCACGCATCGGCGAAGCAGCGCAAACCTTGGTGAACTGTTTGAAGAAAGCGGCCACACCATGAGTGACATTCGTTCTTCCAACGCGTGGCCCATGGCGCTTGTTTGGTTGTCACTCAGTGGTGTGTTGTTCATGCTGGGGTTGTCGGCTGGCAGCCAAGGTTTCGAATGGATGTTGGATACGTCTGACCCTGTGGTCATGGACATCCGACTGCCGCGCACCTTGGGCGCTTGGCTGGCCGGTGCGTTGTTGGGTTTGTCTGGCGCATTGGCACAAGCCTTGTTTCGCAACCCATTGGCTGACCCGTATTTGCTGGGAAGCGCATCTGGGGCCACCTTGGGCGTGGGTTTGGCGCTGGTGTTGGGGGCATGGGGTGGCGCACACCTGCCATGGGATGTCCAATGGAGCGGCCCCTGGGTATGGCGCTTGGGCCTGACGGGAGCCGCGTTTGTTGGTGCATGGTTGGCCGTGTTGTTGACGCTGATGCTGGCCAATGGGGTGCAGCACACCTTGCGGTTGTTGCTGGCCGGTGTGGTGGTTGGTGTGGTGTTGGGCGCATTCACTTCATTGCTCACGGTGACTCAACCGCATTTGTTGCCAGCGATGCAATCCTTTTTATTGGGCAATACGGCCATGGTCAATGGTTCGGCCTGTGTGCTCATGGCCGTGGTGTTGCTGTTGTGTGCCTTGGCGGCTTGGCGGCTCAGCGCATTTTTGGATGCCTTGGGACTGGGCGAAGACACCGCGAAAAGTTTGGGCTTGCAAGTGGTGCCATTGCGCATGTTGTTGCTCGCTGCCATGGCGCTGGCCACAGCAACCGCGGTGGCTCAAACAGGCTTGATTGCGTTTGTCGGACTGGTCGCACCGCAGTTGATTCGGTCGCCATTGGGCATGCGATTTGTGACGCGGTCATGGTTGTCCGCCATGGCCGGTGGCGTGTTGCTTTGCACGGCTGACATCTTGTCGCGTGTGGTGTTAGCACCGCAAGAATTGCCCGTCGGGGTTTTGACCGCAGTTTTGGGCGGCGGTTATTTGATGTGGCGACTGCGTGTCATGCATGGCAGTCAGGGCGATAGACCATGAAGACGTTGGCCGCGCAAGGTTTGAATGTTTGGCGTGGACAGCGTCAAGTGTTGAATGACCTCCATGTCAATTTTGAGCCGGGCTGTTGGACCTGCGTGGTCGGCCCCAATGGCGCTGGCAAGACCACCTTGCTCAAAGCCTTGGCAGGTTTGCTGCCCATCGAGGGTCAAGTGTGGTTGCTAGGTCAACCACTGTCTGGGTTTTCAGGCAGAGAGCGAGCTCGTCACATGGCATGGTTGTCGCAAAACGATGTGTCGTTGGATGATCTGACTGTGCAAGACGTGGTCATGCTGGGTCGCCTGCCGCACCAACATTGGTGGCAAGGTGCGACGGCGGCAGACCACCAGGTGGTGGACGCGTGCATGCAAGCGCAACACATCGATGCTTGGAGAGACCGCAGTCTGGGGACATTGTCAGGTGGAGAAAGGCAGCGCGTGTTGCTGGCCCGTGCATTGGCCGTGGCAGCCCCTGTGTTGCTGATGGACGAGCCTGTTGCCAACGCCGACTTGCCTCACCAATCTGATTGGTTGGCAACGGTTCGCCGCCATGCCGCGCAAGGGCATACGGTGGTCAGCGTGTTGCACGACCTGAATTTGGCAATGTGTGCGACGCAGTTGGTGGTGATGGACAAGGGACGGGTGGTCATGCAGGCCCCAGTCGATGATCCACAGCTACACGAATGTTTGCAGCAAGTGTTTGAGCATCGTTTGGTGTTTCACCGCTTGCCCGACAGATGGGTCGTGCTCCCCGCTTAACGTCAACGATTTCGTGAAGCAGCCTGACGACAAAATTTGCTAAGCTGAAGCCAGTTTCAATCGAAAGCGCCGCCATGTCCTCTTTGATCACCCAGCCGAATTTCCATGTCAACAAGTCTGATGCGCACGGTGACTTTGAACCAGGCGATGCGTTTTACGAAGCCTTGATGGAGTCTCACGAAGGATTGACAGAGTCGCAAAGCCATTTGCTCAATGCGCGCCTGATCTTGGTGTTGGCCAATCACATTGGCCATTTGGAGACATTGAAGCAAGCCGTTCTCACGGCCCGCGATCAATTGGAAGACGTGTGAGTCAGGGTGCAGTCGCGGGTTCAGTCTCTGACAGTTTTAGGCTTGTAACTGCACCATTCTGAGACTTGGCATTGCCAGCACAGCGGCTTGCGGGCTTGGCAGACATACCGCCCCAACAATATCAACCAATGGTGAGCGTCCACCAAGTAGTCTTTAGGAATCCGCTTGAGCAGCCCCATCTCAACCTCGTAAGGGGTGTCTCCGCGGGCCAAACCGGTGCGGTTGCCCACCCGAAAAATATGGGTGTCCACCGCCATGGTGGGTTCACCAAACGCCACGTTCAACACCACGTTGGCGGTTTTGCGGCCGACCCCAGGCAAAGCCTCCAAGGCTTCTCGTGTGCGAGGCACTTGTGATTGGTGTTGTTCCACCAAGATCTGACAGGTTTGCATCAAATGCTTGGCTTTGCTGCGAAACAGACCAATCGTTTGAATGTGGCGCTCTAATGCGGGCAGACCCAAATCCCATATCGCTTGTGGCGTATTGGCGATGGCAAACAATCGGCGAGTGGCTTTGTTGACACCCACATCTGTGGCTTGTGCACTGAGCAACACAGCGGCCAGCAATTCAAACACGCTGGTATATTCCAACTCGGTATTCGGCTGCGGATTGGCTGATTTGAGCCGCGCAAAGAATGGTTCGATGTGCTCTTTTTTCATCATTCACTTTATTGGGGTCAGAACCCAATTATCTTCATATGCAATTTGCCCAACGCTTAGACAAGGTTGAAACGTCAGCCATTCGCGAACTGTTCAAACTGCTCGGGAAACCGGGCATCATCAGTTTTGCGGGTGGCTTTCCTGACAGTGCCATGTTCGATGTGCAAGGCATACGCGAAGCCAGTGAACGTGCGTTGCGTGATGAACCGGGCGCGGCTTTGCAATATGGTGCCACCGAGGGCTACAACCCGTTGCGCGAGCAGTTGGCTGGTTTCATGCAGTCCAAAGGGGTGGAAGGTTTGCGGGCCGATGAATTGATCGTCACCACAGGCAGTCAGCAGGCCTTGGATTTGGTTGGCAAAACTTTGTTGGACCCCCAAGACACCGTGCTGGTGGAGTCACCAACCTTTTTGGCCACCATCCAGTGCTTCCGCTTGTACGGCCCGACGGTCCTGGGAGTGCCTGTGGATGCAGATGGGGTGGATGTGGATGCTCTCGAGGCCATGGTCAAGCAACATCGCCCCAAGCTGATTTATTTGGTCCCGACATTTGGCAACCCCAGCGGTGCACTGACCAACTTGGCGCGTCGACTTCGCATTTTGAATTTGGCCGTTCAGTACAAAACCGTGGTGGT
>JACCDP011081478.1_pt1 | contig 16384 bp, 21 predicted proteins | sample 7445841 | NCBI WGS metagenome assembly JACCDP01 (sample SAMN15323441, study PRJNA562643) | freshwater metagenome | isolation source: river surface water | place: USA:Blue River Watershed | collected 2017-08-17 | reverse complement strand
GCCAAAGACGAGTCCGGGGCCAAAGACGAGTCCGGGGCCAAAGACGAGTCCGGGGCCAAAGACGAGTCCGGGGCCAAAGACGAGTCCGGGGCCAAAGCCGGACCCCGGCGGTCCCGGGCCAAAGCCAACACCAGGCGGGAACAGTATCATGGCGACGACCTTTTCGCTGACCGGTGACGGACGGGGCAAGTCGTCGGCGGCGGCCACGTACACGAACCCGCTCTTCGACGGCGCAGACCCCGGCATCATCAAAGTCGGGAATACGTGGTACGTGTACGTGACCATGAACGCGGTGAGCTCGTCCAAAGACCTCGTGTCCTGGACCTCCCCAGCGGGCCAGCCGCTCAGCGCGCCGTGGGGCTGGGCGCCCGAAGTCTACGCGCTCAACGGCAAGTTTTACAACGTGTACAGCGGAACGCGCGAGGGCGAGCCCAACCCAGGGCCCAACACCTCGCACGCGGTGTTCGTCGACGTCGGCGACGGCCCCAACGGCCCCTGGAAACGGTGGTCCGGCCCCCTGCTGCCGTGGGGCTGGATCGACGGCCACATCTTCAAAGATGACGACGGCAAGATGTACATGTACGCGAGCTGGCCAGGCACCCACGGCGTCAACGTCTGGGACTTATCTGCCGATCTCAAGACCGCAACCAACAAAGGCTTTTGCTTCGATCACAACTCCCACCCGATCCCGCAGCACACCGAGCCGGTCACCGAGGGGCCGTACGTTCTCAAGCGCAAGGGCTGGTACTACCTGAGCGCCAGCATAAACGCATGTTGCACCGGCACAAATTATGGACTTCGGTACGTGGTCTCCAAAAGCCCCCGAGGGCCGTGGACAGATCCCACGAAAACCCCGCTGTTGTGGAAAACCGGGGACGTCGCGGGTCCCGGACACCACAGCTTCGGCGTGGGGCCGAACGGCGGCATGTTCGCCATCTACCACGCGCAAAAAACCCCGGGGACCGACCAACGGCACGTGTTTATATCCAAAAGCTGGTTCGAACCCGACCCCAACGGCGGACCGGACATCCTCAAAATCGAGCCGCCCGTCCGCGGCAAGGCCCTGGCGGTCCCATAATAATTTGTGGCATACCAGTACGCATGTCGTTGTCGTCGTCGCTCAGACCCCCCAGCCGCAACCGCAAGCGCGGCCTGTGGGAGCGCAACGCCGCCGTGTCGTCGCTGGCAAACATACGCAAAAACGAGTCCTGGGCGGCAGCCAGTGCGCTGAGCTCCCTGAGGCAAGGCAACCGCGTGCGCTGGGCAAACCAGCACGGCGGCGGAAGCCTGCGGCACGTCAGGACGTTTGAGCAGCACCCCCTGGAAAGCGTCTACAAAAAAGCGGAAATGATGTGGGCGACGATCAAAAAATTCATCACCAAACTCCTCCCGAACGGCGGCGCAATCCTTGAAAAATTGGATTCGATGCCCGCACACCTCAGCGAGGAATTCCGAACCATCGAGACCCTGGGCAACGTGGCTGCATGGACCAGGGGGATGATCGCTACCCCCATCCCCGACAGGATGAAAAACGTATTCGACGACGTGCGCTCCAAGTGTCTCGACATCATCGAACGTGCAATCCAGGCGGTCGACAACGACCCCGCGTACCAAAACGCGGTTCGCGTCCTCGACAGGTACTGGCAGACGGGCATGCACGGACCGCCGCAGAACTCGCAAAGCAACTCGATCATGAGTAACTCAAACAGCAGCTGATGTACCACGGATGTACCACGGATGTACCACGAGTCCGCGCCCATGATGGTCACCATCACGCCGCCGCAAATGGATTCCAGGGTTCGCGTACCGCGTCAAACTCGGTTTCCAGGATCCGCCGAGCCCTGGCACTTTCCCGGCGCTGCTCGGGCGTCTCGCCGCCCGTCGCCGGTTGAACGAAATAACTGTTCTCGTACCCGAGGCGGCCGTTGGGTTTGCGCCACAGCGTGATCACGAGGCCCTTGTGGAACGGGTACATCACCGTCACCTTGGCCCACATGCCGCCCCGCTCGGAAATCTCAATCAGGTAGCCCCGCACGGTTTTCTGGCGGTGGTCGCTCCACCCCGGCGGCGGCGGGCCGCCCGCGTACCGCAGGGCCTGGATCGCAGTCGTGAACACCGCCCGGAGCTCCTCGTTCTTAGTACCGTCTCGGAACTCGCGCGCGGCCGAGGCCAGGTGCTCGCGGCGCCGCAGGTGCAGAGCCGCGTTCGTCGCCGCGGACGCGTTGCCCGGCGACAGCGCCGTGTGCAGGGACTGCAGCGAGGGCGTGTCCAGCTGGCGCGCGACGCGGTGCCGAACGTCCAGGGGCAACGACGTGAACGCGGACGACGACGACGAAAACCCCCTGAAACCGGACGATGACATGATGTTTAGTAGTTACATGTCCATATAATTTTTTCAGTCATCGATAAACAGGCACTCGACGCGCTGTTTTTTTGCGGCCGGGCGCGAGGCCATCAAGTGGTCCTGGTAGGGCGCGTCTTTGGCGGCGTCGTCGTCCAAAAACATAAAGGGCGTCGGCACCGCGAGCGGTTGGTGGTGGTGGTGGCGGTGGTGCACGGGTTTGTAGACCTTGACTTGCTTGACCGTCCACTTGACGCCCCAGCGCGTGTCGTTCATCCACACGCCCCCAAACTCCCAGATGGCCGCCGCCGTCGACCCGCGGTCCACAGTCCGGTCGCCCGCGGGGTTGCCGATGATCTCCCCCGACTCGTCAAACCACTCGCACTCGAAAAAGGTCATGGCGCTGACGGACGCGTCGCCATCTTCGCGGATATACACGGAAGGACTCATCTCGCGCGACGATTTCGCGGCGCACTTGGTCATCTGGCGCGCCGCGACCTCGTCCACAAACTGTAAAAAGTCGATAAAGTCGCGGTGCACGTCGTTGAACTCCTGGAGGGCCAGGCGCAGGCGCACCATGCCCGTGCCCGGCCCCGGGGTCACGGAGCACGGGCACCGCGGCGTCTGGATCGTCACGTGCCCGCCCGTCGCCGCCAACTTCGCGCTCTGGCTCTTGGCGTAGCTCCGCCACAGCAGGCGCTCGAACAGCGGACGCACACCGCGGAAATTCATGATTTTGAGGTGATTGTAAGATGGTTCACCCAGCCTTAAGCTCAGTTACCGCGCCCGTCACCAGGCCGAGTATCACGTCTGTCGTGGCCGCCAGCGCGGCCGCGTGGTCCACCGCATACGGCGGTGAATTCAATGAAATTTGGGTCAGGGCAAAGGGGTGTCGCACCGCCGCCGCGGCGCCGGTCAGGGCGTCCAGGCGCGCCGACAGCGCCAGCAGGCCGCGCAGCGACAAGTCCCGGCCCTCGGCGCCCGCGGCCACCGCGGCCTCGAAGGCCTCGTGCGGCGACGATCTCAGAAACACCATCAGGTGCCGGCGGCGCTGGGCGGGCAGCGCCGCGGCCGTCAGCGCGCGAGCCAGGTCCGCGTACAGCGACGCCAGCGCCGGGTCGACGGGGATCTTGTCCAGCCAGGTCCCCGTGAACACGACGATGGGAAACGCCGACAGCCGACGCAGCGCGCGCACCCGCTGGAGCAGGCACCGCAGCGCGTGCGGGAACGAGGGCTCCACCGCGCAGGCCGCCGTGGCGGGGGGGTCCGGCGACGTCGTGGCGGCCGCGCCCCCCAACCCGACTTGAACGTTCTTAAGGAGCTGGTCGCGGCAGCTGTAAGGCAATCCCTCGAGGCTCACGAGCAACTGGGTGGCAGTCGCAACTGACTGGGAGGCCATCCTACAGGAGCAGCGCCTTAATTGCAGGAAAAGCAAACGCGGCAAGCAAGCGTGCGCGTTCCCCCGCCCCGAATCTTTTGACGCCGTAGCCTAGCAAACATGTCCACCACGCACGCATTCAACCAGATGCTCACCAACTTCATGGAGGAGCTGGTCGAGGTGTTCCCCGAGGTGCCCAGCATCAAGGCGTACGCGTCGTCGCTGCAGACGCTCGTGTCCGCCAACGCGCGCAAGCCCATGGAGCTCTTCATGGCCGCCGCCAGCCCGCACGCGGACGCCATCATGGCCCGCAACAACGTGCTGTTTGAGACCCTCGAGCTGGGCAACATCGATTTCAAGGCGCTCTGGAACTCGGACATCTCCGACAACACGCGCTCCGCCATCTGGCAGTACATCCACATGCTCTTCCTGCTGGGCACCACGGTGAGCGCGATGCCGCCGGAGCTCCTGGAGAGCATCGAGTCTATCGCCCAGGGCTGCGCCGACAAGATGGCTAACGATCCCAACGCCACCATGCCAGATCTTTCGGCAATGACCAGCATGCTCATGGGCGGCGGCGGCGGCGCGGGCGGGCTCATGTCTTCGCTGCTGGGCGGCGGCCTGGGGGCCCTGGGGGGCGGCGGCGGCGGCAACAGCGCCGAGGACATGCTCAAGAGCCTGGACGCGCCCTCTACGGCGCCGACGACGACGACCAAAAAGCAGCCGAAGCCGGCGACCAAGAAGGGGGGGCGGCGCAAGTGAGTGTAAATAATCTCTCTGGCTATACAAAGGCCATGCAGACGCTGCCCGGGGACGCCGTGTGGTACCGCGAGCCCAAGGTCCTGTTCAGAAGACCAGCCGAGTTCTTTCCGTCCCGCGATCAGACGGCCGAGGAAAAGGTCAATTCCATCGTGCGTCTCTCGTTTTACGTCGCGCTCGGGGTCGCGGTCGCGGCCTATGCGCGCTCGAAGTCGGTGGCGGGTGTCGGGAAGTACGTGTTCCTGGCCGCGCTCGCCGCCGGGCTCGTGACCCTGGCGTACAAGGGCTGCAGGCAGCGGGACACCACCACCGCCGCCGAGGTGCGGTACGACGCGACGACGACGACGACGACGACCCCGGGCAAGCCTGCCGTCGACCACCAGTTCAACGCGCCCAAGGCAGGGGGCTCCCAGGGGTGCAGCAGGCGGCGCAGGACGCGCGAGTCCGTGGCATCCAAGGCCAAGACCTGCACGAGGTCCACGCCCTCCAACCCCTTTGGCAACGTGCTTCTCACGGAGTACGGTGACGACCCGCATCGCCCCGAGGCCTGCGCCTACGAGACCCAGCGCGACGAGGTCCGCGCCAATTTTAACAAAAACTTCCCGCGCAACATGACCGACGTCTACGAGGTCGAGAACTCGCAGCGCCAGTTCATGACCATGCCCGTGACCACCGGCATCCCGGACACCGCGGCCTTTGCGGAGTTTGTGTACGGCTCCGGCCTGCGCGGGTGCAAGTACGATAACTCCAAGTGCACCGGCAACGAAGTTTAATGAGTTTTTTTTGTTTGGGCAGAGTACATGGCCAGGGGGCTGCTGACCGTACACATGACCAAGGGCGACGACGAATCGAGTTACGTCGTTCGCGCACGAGCCCCGCTGGATATTTCGTGCGCGAACGCCATGGCGCTCCTGACGTCCAGGGGCGGCGCGGCGGCGTTCAGGGACATTCGAAAGTACGACACCTACGAATCGCTGGGCGACGAGGGCGTCCGCGTGGCGTACACCGCCAAGTGGGGCTTCCTCAAAGTTCCCGTGACCCTGCACTTGCTGCAGCGGGGGCTGGGGACGCTGACGTTTACGAGCAGCGGCGGCGGCGTGCCCACGCACGGGCGCTGGTCCTTCCAGGAGACCGGCCCGCGCAGCTGCATCGCGAGCCTGAGCCAGACCCTGGTCCCGCGCGGCGTCGCGGCCTGGGTGCCGCTGGGCGCGGTGCTCAGGGGCCGCGTGCGCCGCGCCTTCGAAGACCTCCAAAACGCCAGGGGCAAGACCTTTGTGACGGCTTAAGGCGGGTCCACGGGTCCACCAGCACAGGTCCCAACGCCATGTCCACGACCTTGCCGCGGCACTTTACGGCGGGACCCAGGCTCCACGTCCCCACGCCCCCGGCTAAGCCGCCGGACGCCCTAGGCCTCGGCACGCCGTGCTTCAAGGCCACCTGTTTCCTGCACGACCCCAAGGGCAAACCAATTGGCAAATTCGTGGGCTACCTGCCCTCCGTCGACATTTGCCAAGTGACAGAACAGCGCTGCAAGGCCAAACGAGATGACCTGGACGGCGAATACTCGTGCTCCGTCGCGAGCCTGAGCATGCTCAAGGCCGCGGCCAAGGAGTGCATCGGCAATTACTACTTTGAGCTCCAGTGAAACCAGCCTGCCTTAGGAACCCCGTCATTTTTTTTTACACACGTGGTGTAAGTCATGCTCGGTCTCGCGTCCGCCTCGCGCCAGAAACAAAACGCGCCGCAAAACGCGTCCAGAATGCCGTCGGCGGCCTACCTCAGGTTCGTGCAGGCCGTGTCCAAGGAGATCACCAAACCCACCACCGCCATCCAGGTCGTGAAGAAAACGTGACGCGCGTTACATCACCGGTGCCGTGAACAAAGCGTTGGCATACGCGTCGTCGACGGTGGGCTCCATCACCGAGAACCCCTCGTTCATGTCGTCGTACATCTCACCGTCGTCGTCGTACATCTCGTGCTCGGCGCTGTCGTCGTAGGCCTCCAGCTCCACGCCCTCCTCATAAGGCTCCTGGCCGGAAACGTCCTCGGTCCCGTCGTCGTACATCTCCTGCTGGTAGGTCTCGGGGGTGTCCTCGTCGTACATTTCGGGGGTGTCCTCGTCGTACATTTCGGGGGTGTCCTCGTCGTAGGTCTCGGGGGTGTCCTCGTCGTAGGTCTCGGGGGTGTCCTCGTCGTAGGTCTCGGGGGTGTCCTCGTACATCTCGGGGGTGTCCTCGTACATTTCGGAGGTGTCCTCGTCGTAGGTCTCGGGGGTGGTGTCCTCGTCGTCGTAACCCTCGCCCAGCGGCGCGTACTCGAACTCGCCGGGAGAGTCCTCGAAAGACTCGCCGTCCATCGGCACGTACTCGCCGTACTCGCCGGCGTCCTCGGCGTAGCTGTCGCTCCTGGGGCTGATCAGCTTGGTCCACACAAAGTACATGATGATGACGGCGACGATGGCCAAGGACACCCGGATCATGGCCTGTTGGGTGAGCATCTTCATGTGCACGCAGATTTTTTTTTCGCTCACTGAGCCGAAGCGCTAAACACCTTGGGCGCGGGCCCGCCCTTGCGCTGCCGAGCCGCAAACTCCGCCTCGGTCAGCGGCCGGCCGATCGTCACCCCGATGTCCTTGGGGTCGATCCGCGGCACAGCAGCTACGGGCGCGGCGGCGGCGGCGGCAGCAGCGTCGTCGTCGGAAACGTCCAGGGACTTGGCCAGGGACTCCCACTTCTTGTAATACGAGTCCAGAGTCATGTTGTGTCAAGCCGGAAGATTTGGGGGGAGCAGGAACGCACCGCCTTCTGCCCCCCAAAAAAATGTTGTGCTTAAGCCAATGGGAGTCAGGGCGTGGATGACCGTCGTGGCGTGGGTGCTCGCGCTCCTGGTGCTCGCGACCCCGACCCCAGTGGCGGCACAGCCCGCGCAGCAGCAGCAGCAACAGCCGCAGCAGCTGGCCATGGAGGTCAGGGCCTTCTCCGTCAACGCAGACGACAAGGACCCAGACGAAGACCCCGACGTCGTCATCAGGGTTGCGTCCAAACCCAAGAAAAAGTGAAAAGCAGCCGCTTACGGCGCAAACGTATGAGCGTACGGGTTGGACCGCAGCTGGTCGCGAGCGACGGTCAGGTCCAGGCGCGGGTTGTGCGACGGTAACTTGTTCAGGGGCGTCGTCTCCGCGCCGCTGCCCTTGTCGTAGTACTGCGGCATGCGGCCCTCGTGGCCCTTGAGACCGTCGCGCAGCGTCTGCGTCTTCCTGACGACCTTGGCGCCGTCCCCCGCGGTGTCAAACACGTTCATGCGCCCCGGACCCCCAAACGCCTCCACCAGCTGCGAGCCGCGCTTGGCAGTGCGGTCCAAGACCTTGTACCGGTCCTCGTTGTCCATGTCCGGTTTGTCGACCAACGAGCTGCCGCCCAGGACCTTGGTCTCCGTGTCCGTGGTCATCTCGCGCAGCGTCCGGCTCGGGCGGTCGGGCGCCAGCGCCTCGCCGCGCGATACCCGAGACGCGCCGTTGCCGGCCGCAAAGGCGTCTGTCAGGTTGCGCTGCGTATTTTGTAAAACCTCGCCAGCAGGCACCGTCCGCCCCTTGGCGTTCACGGTCCCGCTGGCGTTGGGCGTGTACGGCGTGCCCTGCTCGCGCATCAGCTTGTCCGTCCGCGCCAAGTCGTACTCCGCCACCGCAAAGTGGCCCACCGCGGGACCGCTCGCAGCGCTCGTCACGTTCAGGCTCGGGAACCGCGCGGTGCGGTCCTTCAGGCGCGTCGCGTCCGTGTCCTCCGCGCCCGTGGACGGCCCCTCGCGAGCACGGTTGCCGTAGTACTCGACCTCCAGCTCGCTCTGCGCGCGGCGGGTGGTGGACACGTGCTCGTCGATCGCCGCCGCGGCAGTCAGCGCGCGCTGGCCAGATGGCAGCGTCGGACGCCGCTCCTGCGTCCACTCGATCTTGCCGTCGTGGTTGAGGGCCACGCGGCTCTGGGCCTCGCGCGCGTCCACCGGCGCCTTGCCGGGAATCACGCCGCCCCGCAGCTGTGTGCGCTTGTACGCCCCCAGCTCGTCCTGCGTCGGCAGCACGCGGAACCGGCTGTGGAAGCCGCCGGTCGCCGCGATCCCAGGACCCACGTTCACGCCGCGACCCACGCGCAGCTGCTGCACCGGCGTCACGTTGTTGTACCGCGCGCCCGCGGCGTTCAGGTTGGAACGCTCCACGGACATCATGCGGTCCAGGTCCGTCGCAGGGTTGCCCGCGCTCCCGCTAAACGTCACGGGGGCCGCGCTCTCCATGGGCTGGAACAGGGCCGCGCCCTCGCGCTTGTGGCGGTACGTCCCCGTCTGGCTCAGGGCCGCGTCGTTGCTGCCCGTGAACAGCTCCAGGCGCGTCTGTTTGACAGACTCGCTCGTGTTCTGGCTGCGCGCGCTCCGGAAGAACGGCACGTTGCCCTGCATGTTGATCGGGGCCTTGTTGGGCGCGACCACGCCGGTGCGCGCGGGGTCCAGGGCCTCCTCCCACCGCGCCGTCATGCGCGCGCCGTCGCCGGCCAGCAGCGCCGCCACAGACCTGTCCGCCATCGACGAGGGACGGGTGCGCGTGCGGCGGCCGCGGTCGCTGGCGGAATCGTCGTCGTCGTCGCGTCGACGGACGACCGCCGGTGTGCGGTCCTCTCTGCCCTTGGAGGCCAGGCGGTGGCCAACGAGGCCTATGCCTAGCGCGACCAGAAGCTCCATTCTATTTCTTAGAAACATTTTATTTTCGGGCGTTTACACGACCCGCATTTTATCGGCGCGACACCGTATGGACCCCGCGACAGACGTCCCGCTCAACCCCTACGCCCTGCTCGGCGTCACGGTCGACTCGACATGCCAAGACGTCAGAAAAGCGTACTACGAGCTCGCGATGCACGCGCACCCGGACAAGGGCGGGTCCGCGGACCAGATGCGCGTCGTCCAGGCCGCCTACGAGTACGTCATGCGCCAAGTCGCGGCCGTGGATCGGTCCAAACCGACCGTCGAGCTGTACGAACACGCGGAACAGGAATTCAAACGATTCTGCGAAGACCAGGTCTCAAAGCAGTCGCCGTGCTTTTCGGACATCTTCGCGGAAGCGCATGGACAGCCCACATTCAGTCAGCTGTGGGAAGAAGCGCGGCGGCAGGGCCTGGGGGAAGACCTCGACCCAGCCGCGCACCACGGCGGGTACGCCCACCTCATGGCCGCCTCGGAACTCGAGAACACAGAGTACTCGCCCGACATCCCGCCGACACAGCCGCTGGACACCATCCCCAAAACCGTGGCGCTGTACGTCGAGCCCGAGGCCCTCGTAAAACCCTCGGACCTGTACCGCGACTTGACGACGGCATGCACCCACCCCATTTTTGATTACACGTCCGCGGGGGGGCTCAACGATTACCAAGCCGCCTTTGCGCCCATCTTACCTGAAAATATACCCGCGAGGCCCGAAACAGATCTCACGGACGACGCCCTGGACGCCCTGCGAGCTTCGCGTGCCTAGCCTAGCCCGGACGACGCCGCACCGGGCTGGCGGCTGTCGGTTTCCTGGCGGGGGCGGCGGTCGGGTTTCGGGTTTTTTTCGAGTTTCGGGCGCCTTTGCGGTTTTGGGCGCCCTTGGGAGTCTTTAAGATGGGCAAGTCCATGACGAATTCGACCTTGGACGGCGCGTCCCACAGCATGATCTCGCTGTGAAACGGGCTGCCGCCGGCGCGGAAGTGGCCGTTGTGGTACGTCCAGCCGTCGTACCCCTGTGGCTCCAGGACGCGGCGCATCTCCCGGGCCAGACGGTGCGGCGCAGGCACCCCCGCCCTCGCGTTGTTCTCCGACAACCACCCACTCGTGTGCACGTGCAGCGTGTTGGGCGATAACCATATGTTGTTGGATCCAGGGAGGTGCAGGAAAACCGCGTTGGCCGCGTTCCAGTTGCGGTACGTGCCCTGCACCACCCCCGCCGCCGTCACGCCCGTCACGCCGCGGACCGCGCGTGCCAATGCCGCGTTCTCGGGGTTGTCGCGCACCAGCTTGGCCAAATTCGGTACCGTCATGACAAATACCTTGATCGGTTTGGACAGCCCGAACATTTTGACGACGCCAGACTTGCGAAGTTTGGCGTAAATCTCAGCCACGTCACGCTGCAGCGCAAAATACGCCGCGGTTGCAGAAAGGGACGCCGCGCGAGAGTCGCCTCGAAACAATGTGATTTGATCGAGCACTCGCGACGCGTACCGCCGTTTTTTTATTAAACCTACCATACCCTACCCCCAGACAAGATAATTTTACTTGGGGTCACTCAGCACGTAAATAATTTGCGTGGCCAGATCGTCGTCCATGCGCTTCGTCATCTTGAGCTCCGCCGCCGCCTTGCCCGACAGGGTCACCGGGAACATCATGTTCTTCGGCGAGCCCGACACGAACCGCATCTTGCCCGCCGTGCGGTTGGGCGTGATGAAGTCGAAGAACTGGCCGGCCGCGAACTGCCTCTTCAGGACGCGAGCGTCCGCGGTGTCCCACAGGTTCTTGGGGTCCAGGAACCGCAGCGCGTACGCGCCCTTGTTTTTCAGCTTAGGGTTGCCGGAAATCGTCGTGTTGGGTTTCTCACCGGGGCACGTCTCGTGGAGGCCCACCTTCGTGCCGTCATTGCAGTTGTGCAGCTTCTCGCCCCACACCCACTTGCCCGGCGTCGTGTCCTTGAGCGCCCCGTTCTTCTTCTTCTTTTTATGGTCGTCCAGCATGCGCATCGCGTCGTCCATCGAGGCCCCCGACCCCCCGCGGCACTTGCGCATCGCGGCCACCAGGCGCTGGATGTCCGCCAGCGTCGCGCACTGCGATTTGGCCGCGCACTGGGCCGCACACTTGGACGCACACTGCGACACGCACGACGACGATACCGGCGTACCACCGCCAGTCACACCGCCGCCCGTGCTGCCCGTAACGCCGCCCGTGCTGCCAGTCACACCGCCGCCCGTGCTGCCCGTAACGCCGCCCGTGCTGCCCGTAACGCCGCCCGTGATGCCAGTCACACCGCCCGTGCTGCCCGTCACACCGCCCATGCTGCCCGTGCTGCCCGTGCTGCCCGTCACACCGCCCATGCTGCCCGTGCTGCCAGTCACACCGCCGCCCGTGCTGCCCGTCACACCGCCCGTGCTGCCAGTCACACCGCCCGTGCTGCCAGTCACACCGCCGCCCGTGCTGCCCGTGCTGCCGACCGTGCCGGTGGCGGTGCCGAAATTGCGGAGCATCCCGTCGCTCCCGATCTCTAGCGGCACCAGGAATGGCGCGGGCGATACGACGCTCTTACCAGTCGTGCACGATACGTACTTTGAAATCACGCGACCGGTGTCTGCGCACTGCTGCGTGGCCTCGTCGCACCGCATGTCAACCGGCCTGATCGTGAGGTCGGGGCACGTCTTACTCTTCTGCCGCCTGGCCATCTCGGGCGTCAAGACGAACGGGTTGGTGCACGACGAGTTCTTGGAAATGATGCGGCCGTCCTGGCACTGCTGCACGCCGTCCTGGCAACTAAAGTCCAGTGGAACCGGAGTCCCGTCGCGGCAGGTCTTGAACCCCGGGACCAACGGGGGAGGCCCGAGACCCAGCCCCAAGGGCGACGAGCCGTCCGGGGTGCCGGGCGTTCCCGCGGGGTAGACCTTGTCGCACGACAACAACTTGGAAATGGTGAGGCCGTTGGGACACGTCTGGTTGCCCGCATCGTCCTCGTACTTCTCGCTCTTCCGTTTGCGAATCAACATCCAGATGCCCGCCGCCACGCCCGCGACGGCCAGGAGGCCAAGGACCACCATGACGATCACACGGGAACGACCGTCCATGCGCGCGCGCTTGAACTACCACGACATTTTATTTTCGTGCGCCTCACTCACTTCTTCGGCGGCCCGCAGCTGGTGTTCTTCCGCATCTCGCGCTTGTCGGGGCACCGCAGGCGCGCGTTCGGAATGCCCGGCAGCTCGAACTTCTTGGTCTCCAGGTAGTACTTGCCCATCACCAGCATGTTCTCGTCCCACACGTTCTGGTACCGGGTCGCGCCCGTGCCCACGACCCCGTTCTGCGGCACGAACCGCATGCTGATCTTGTTGGCCGGAAGCGCTTTGCCGTCCTGGATCTGACCCCTGGTCACGCTGCCCTCGCCCGCGTTCTGCCACTGGGGCTTCAGCTCCAACACCACAAACGGCTTGTTCAGCGGCAGGTACGGCGAGGTGCCCTGCTGGTCAACCCAGTACCTGCGAGCCGCCTGGTACTGCTGGATCCGCACCGGCAGAGTGCCCTTGGACACCGTCGTGCCGGTCACGCGCTTCATGCGGAAGAACGGTGAGCTCGGGTCCGCGCCGGCGGCCGTGCCCGGGCGGAAGTACATCCACACATCCTTCTCCTTGGCTTGCAGGCGCTGGAACGCCTTGCCGGACGCGACCAGACGGTTGTAAGTCTTGAACACCGTGCCGGGGTACGTGCCGATCGTCTCGCGCTTGAGCTCGCCCGCGTTGCCGACCGCGTCCGTGAGGCGGGTGGGCGTCCCGCGAGCCTTGGCGGGCGTGGTCACGTAAATCGTCGTGGTCAGCGCAAACTCGGGGCGCATGCCGATGTCGATCTTGCGCACCGCCGGACCGCTCAGCTTGATGCTGTACGCATTGAAGGTCTGCGAATTGTCGAAGACGCCGACGCCGCGGACGTTGTTCTCGACCACAAACTCAAAACGCGTGCCGGGTGGGAACTGCGTGCGCAGACGCGTGCTCTCCGCGTCCTTCCACATCTGGTTCGCGACGGGGCCAAACTTGATCGTGAACCAGCCCTCGTTGCTCAGCCACGGACCCTTGGCGCAGTCCCCGCCCTTCCACACGAGCCTGCCGTCATTGCACTTTTTGAAGATCGTCTCCTTGGTGTCCTTCATCTTTCCGACGGTCGGGTCGGTCCACTTGGACTTCGGCGTCGGCGTCGGGCCAGGGCACTTTTCGCTCTCGAACTTCTTGATCAGCTGGTTGATGTCGTCGACCGTCGCGCAGTTGACGGGCGCGTCGGGGCACTTGGCCCCCTCCTCCACCATGACCCCGTTGGAGCACCTTGTCATAGGGCACGACGCGTCCGCGCGCACCTTGGTCCTGTTGAGGCACGTCTTCATCTGCGGGCACGTCGTCTTCCCCTCGATCGCCGTGATGCCGCCCCCGCAATCGATGATCTTATCCGGGCAGTCCGCATTCGCCGCGACCTTGCTCCCGTTCCAGCACGTCTTCTCACAGTCTTCGTTTTCCCTGACCTTAAAACCGCCGGGGCACGTCTTCATGCATTCCTCCATGATCGGCACCCGCTCGCCAGTCCCAGGGCAGATCTTGCTATCGGAATACTGGGCCCAGGACATCATGCCTTCCTTCCTGCCCCCGTCGCGCCACATCACGATGATCGCCGCAAACACGATGATCAGGATGATCGGCGCCAGGTCCGCGGAGCTGACCATCTCGCTGTTTATCCTGTGGTGAGATTTTTTTTCGTAGAGAAACAACAGCAACATGTCCCGCAGTACGACGTGCACCGCGAGCGGCGGAGCCAGATTCACGCTCGTCCTTGGGGTGGCCGTGGCGGTGGCGGTGGTGGCGGCCGTGGCGGCGGTGACCACAAATAAGCCTTTTGCACACGAAGGGTTCACAGATGCAAACGCCGAGTTCGATCCCCAGATCCACAAGACCTACGCCGCCCTGCCGCCGCCGCCGACGCACGACGCCTGGGCCCTGTCCAAGGACGTCTACGACTACGCGCTCGCCCACCCCGGGACCGTGGTGCTGTCGCGCGACGAGCCCCGGCTCCTGGTCCTCAAATCCTTTGTCAGCCCCGAGGAACGCGACCACCTCATCGCGCGCAACAAGCCGAGGCTGCAGCCGTCCAAGGTCCTGTCGGGGGACGCGGACAAGGTGCGCACGTCCAAGGGCGCGTGGGCAGACAACACAGACCCCGTGGTGCAGCGCATCCAAGACCGCATCCACCGCGCCGTCGGCATTCCGCTCAATTACGGCGAAGACATCTACGTCCTCAACTACCAGCAGCGCCAGGAGTACAAGAAACATAACGACCACTGCATGGACACCGGGTCCAAAGCGTCCGACGCCTGCGCCAATTTACTGAAACAAGGCAGCGGGCCGGTCTGCGGGCGCGGCAAGGGGGGACCCACCTGCGGCGACCGGCTCGCCACCTTTATCATGTACCTCAAATCGCCAGAGCTCGGTGGACGCACCGTCTTCCCGGAAGCCGCCGCCACCAAGGCCGCGCTCGGCACGCTGCCCGTCGGCCAGGCCGCCAAAGACGGCGTCGAGTGGTACTGCTCCGACCCCAAAGTCCTGGGGGTCGCACCCAAGGCGGGCGACGCCGTGCTGTTCTGGAACTACACGCCAGGGGATCCGGGGGACGACGGGTCCGGATCTTTCGCGGACGGCTCCGCCAGGCCAGCCGCGCGCCGCGTGCTCACGGCGGCCACGCACTCCGGCTGCCCCGTCCTCAAGGGCGAGAAATGGATCACCACGCGCTGGATACGGTCCGCGCCCTTCACCGCTTGACGAGCGGTGGCTTTTTCGGGCTCGCCTTGGAGCTCGCCGTCGCGTCGGCCTTGGCCCGCTCGCTGCGCCAGTGGTGGAACACAGTCGTGAAGAACCACGACACGGTCATGGCGATTCCAGCGACGCCAATGGGGATGTACATGTACTCCATGTCCCTGTTGCTGTTCGAGTACTTTTGCAACATGAGCGAGGTCAGTGTCAAGTACACAAAAAACACGAATGGACCCGTGAGTAGGCCAAGTAAAATGGACGCCGACGGCATCTTTTGCTCGCTCGGTTTCGCGGTCTTGGGGTCGGGGTAGGGCGGCACGCGCGCGACCAGCGTCGTCGCGACGGCAGTCAGTATAAGAGCCAGGATCGAAAACCCGCTGGACTTGAGCACGCCCTTGGTGAAGAACCATACCGCGGCAAACACGGCCGCGGCCACCAACAGTTGGATGCCGAACAAGCTCGCGGGGTGGAAGAGGGCCAGGGGCAGCGCCATAGTACCGTAAGCCGGTGAAAAAAATATAGCTCAGGGCAACACCATGAACCTCGGCGCGCCAGGGTCCATGGCGTGCCCCGTCGCGCAGTACGGACCAATTCTTGAAGCCAATAAAGCAAGTGTGTGGGACGCGTGCTCCAACAAGTGCGGGGGAACGACCCAGGAGTGCACGCTCGCGCTGGCCATGGCCATGGTCGAGACCACGCTCATGAACGTCACGCAGCGCGACTGGACAAAGGACAACACCACAGACGGCTCCGCAAACGTCTCGCTCTGGAATCTGTCGGTCGACCTCGTCACGACCCTGGGGTATGCCGCGGGCAAGGCGTGGGCCCTGAACACGCAGGCGCCCGAAGCGCTCGCGGCTGCCGCGTGCCTGGTGGTCAAGGGCCTGCGCACCTGGGGACCGCGAGTTTTTTTGAACTTTGTGCGCGGCGGACGGACGGCCTTTGCGGACGGTTGGTCCTTTGGGGCCTTCGAGTACCGCAACGCCATCGCCAGCATCCTCGCCGCGTTCGCCAAAGATCCTTTTCTTTTGACAGACGGCAGGCGCGTCGAGTGCGCGGTCCCCCACGTGTAGAGCCTTAAGGAGCCGGAGCGGAACGACACCACACACAGTCCCCCCCCCCCCCCCCCCACGGCACCGCACCTGTGTCGCTATACGTTGGCCAGATATTAATAAACAAGCTGAAATTGGAATATTCCTGCAGCTGTGAGGGGGGAGGGAGGCCCCCACCCCCTTGTTTCGGTCCTGGGTAGTTGTTACTCAGGGCAGGACCTCCCCCCCCCCCATGCCGCACCTGTGTCGTTGTCCGTCGGGGGTCTCATGTGGCCAGAAATAAAAAAAAGCTAAAATTAAATGG
>JACCDP011517381.1_pt1 | contig 16392 bp, 18 predicted proteins | sample 7445841 | NCBI WGS metagenome assembly JACCDP01 (sample SAMN15323441, study PRJNA562643) | freshwater metagenome | isolation source: river surface water | place: USA:Blue River Watershed | collected 2017-08-17 | reverse complement strand
TACAGAGGTGAAAACATGAAATTGCTCGACGCCATGGTCCTCGAAGCCGCCAGCCTGGTGGCTGTGCGCCGCGACATCCACGCCCACCCCGAACTTTGCTTTGAAGAGCAACGCACCTCGGACTTGGTGGCCGCCAAACTCACCGAATGGGGCATCGAGGTGCACCGCGGTTTGGGCACCACCGGCGTGGTGGGCATCATCCAAAACGGCAACAGCACGCGCCGCATCGGTTTGCGCGCCGACATGGACGCGCTGCCGGTTCATGAAGCCAACACCTTCGCCCACGCCAGCCAACATGTGGGCAAGATGCACGCCTGTGGTCACGACGGTCACACCACCATGTTGTTGGCAGCAGCCCAGCATTTGGCCAAGCACCGCAACTTTGACGGCACCGTGGTCCTCATCTTCCAACCGGCCGAAGAAGGCGGCGGCGGGGCCCGCGAGATGATCAAAGACGGTTTGTTTGAAAAATTCCCTGTGGACGCGGTGTTTGGCCTGCACAACTGGCCAGGCATGGCGGTGGGCAAACTCGCGGTCAGCGCCGGCCCCGTGATGGCCTCGAGCAACGAATTCAAAATCACCATCCAAGGCAAGGGCTGCCACGCCGCTTTGCCGCACAACGGCATCGACCCGGTGCCGATTGCGTGTGAAATGGTGCAGGCCTTTCAAACCATCGTGTCGCGCAACGTCAAACCCGTGGACGCCGCCGTCATTTCAGTCACCATGATCCACGCCGGGGAAGCCACCAATGTGGTGCCCAACAGTTGCGAATTGCAGGGCACGGTGCGCACCTTCACCGTGGACATCCTCGACATGATCGAGCGGCGCATGCGCACGATTGCCGAACACGTCAGTGCCGCCCATGAAGCCACTTGCACCTTCGAGTTTGTGCGCAACTACCCGCCCACCATCAACCATGCCCAAGAAGCCGAGTTCACCCGTGAGGTGTTGTCCGACATCGTCGGCGCAGAGAACGTGTTGGCGCAAGAGCCCACCATGGGCGCGGAAGATTTCTCCTACATGCTGCTGGAAAAACCCGGCGCTTATTTCTTCATTGCCAATGGCGAAGGCGCGCACCGCGAAATGGGCCACGGCGGCGGCCCGTGCACCTTGCACAACCCCAGCTACGACTTCAATGACGACTTGATTCCGCTGGGCGGCACGGTGTGGGTGCGCATGGTGGAACGCTTCTTGGCCAAGGCCTGAGGTTTCAATGAACCATCAAGCAGGCAGGGCGTCGGCATAGACCTGCATCAAGGCTTGCAACTGGGCCTTGGGCGTGGGCGCCAAAAAGGGCAGCATCAAACTCAAGACCTGCTGTGCGCCGTGCAACACGCCGTGTTGGGCGTTTGCGTCTTCCAGGGCGTGTCGTGGGTTGCGCACATATTCATAGCTCAGCCACCAGGTCAGCATCACCACCATGTGGGTGGCGCAATGCGCACGCTCTGTGGTGGTTTGTTGCAACAGTTCGCCTGCTTGCAACTGTGCCAACAACTGCGTGAATGCGCTTTCTTTCAAAGCCACGATGTCTTTCATCTGCCCTTCCACATGCCGGTTCTTGCTGAGCAAATCGTTCAGGTCGCGGTACATGAATCGGTAGCGCCACACCAACTCGAACAAGCTGTGCATGAAAAACCAACTGTGCTCGAGGTCGCGCACGTCAGCTGCAGCGGGCAAGAGGTCGCGCATTTCAGCTTGGTAGCTGTCGAACAAGCTGTTCACCAACAATTCTTTGCTGGCGAAGTGGTAGAACAAATTGCCGGGGCTGATGCCCATGTCCGAGGCAATCAGCGTGGTGGCCACATTGGGCTCACCAAAGCGGTTGAAGAGTTGCAGCGCCGCCGTCTGAATCCGCTCGGCGGTGCGACGGGGCGCTTTTTTCACCATGGCTGGGGCGATTACTTGCGTTTGGCAGGAGTCGTTTGATCGGCCAATTGCGCTTCCAACGCGGCCACCCGTGCCTCCAAGGCCGCCAGGTCTTGGGCGCTGGGCAAGCCCATGCTTTGCAAGGCTTTGGCCACGCGCTCTTCAAAAATACCTTCAAGCTTGTCCATCTGGCCGCCTGCGCGTTGGCCCATGTCAGCAGCCATGGCGGTCATTTTTTGGGCAGCTTCGGTCACCTTGGCCTGGGCTTGCTGGGTGGCTTCTTGCAATTTGGCGCCGTCTTTCACCAGGGTTTCGAACACCTTGGTGCCCTCTTGCTGGGCTTTGGCAAAAGCACCCATGCCGGCCAGCCAAATTTGCTGGGCTGAATCTTTCATGTGCTCGCTCATCTTGAGTGGGTCAAAATCGGGTTTGGGGCTGGCCATGGGACGCTTTCAGGGTGTCAAGGAGATGTCAATTTAACCGCTTTACAATCACTACTCAAATTAAATATATTCATTTTTTCAAATTACATGCTTTGGTACGCCGTTCATTCCAAACCCAAACAAGAGCACCGCGCCCTTGAAAACCTGCAACAGCAGGGCTTCGAAGCGTGGTTGCCGATGTTGACCGTGGAAAAACTGCGCCGTGGCCGCTTGGCAGAAGTGGTCGAACCCATGTTCAGTCGCTACTTGTTCATTCGCTTGGACACCGAACACAGCAATTGGGCCCCTATCCGCTCAACCCTGGGCGTGAGCCGTTTGGTGAGTTTTGGCAACCGTCCCGCCCCCATGGCCGATGAATTGATCCAAGCATTGCGTGGCTTGCCCGAACGCGCACCTGAACGCTTGCTCAAGACCGGCCAGAACGTGGTGTTCATTGAAGGCCCCTTGAAGGGCTTGCAAGGGATTTACCAACACACCGACGGTGAAGCACGGGCCATGGTGTTGGTGGAATTGATGAGCAAGCAGCACAGCATCACCGCCGATGTGCGTCATTTGCACCCTGTCACAATTTAGGCCACATGAGTCAACCCCTCCAACACATCGCCATCATCATGGACGGCAACGGTCGCTGGGCCAAGAAACGCTTGTTGCCGCGCACCGTGGGCCATGTGCGTGGGGCCGCCAATGTGCGCCAGATCGTCAAAGCGGCCAGTGAGCAAGGTGTGAAATACCTCACCTTGTTTGCGTTCAGTTCGGAAAACTGGCGGCGTCCGCCCGAAGAAGTCTCGGCACTCATGGGTTTGTTTTTGCAATACCTCGAGAGCGAAGTCGCCGAGATGAAAGCCGCAGGCATTCGCTTGCGCGTCATTGGTGACCGCAGCGCCTTTGCGCCCTTGCTGCAGTCTCGCATCGACCAAGCCGAACAAGACACCGCGCACAACGACCGTCTGCACTTGACCATCGCTGCCAACTACGGTGGCCAGTGGGACATCTTGAATGCGGCACGCGCTTGGCAAATGGCGCACCCTGACAAAACCCTGCAAGACTTGGACGACCAAGCCTTGGCTGCTCACTTGAGCACAGCCGATTTGCCCGACCCCGAGTTGCTCATACGCACCGGTGGCGAGTCGCGCATCAGCAATTTTCTGCTGTGGCAAACCGCCTACACCGAGTTGTATTTCACCGACTTGCATTGGCCCGATTTCAATGCTGATGCATTGAAGCAAGCGATCGACTCGTATGGCAAACGGGTGCGTCGCTTTGGTCAAACCGATGAACAAGTGTTGAGCCACACCAACAACAACCCTGCCAGCTTGCCTGTCTCCAAGATCAGCTAATATTCGACAGTCAAGCGTAGTCATTACTTTCAAACGTTTCCTGCTCACTTTGACAGGCGTTTCCCACCCTAGCTCTTAGCTTTTTAAAGATGAAAAACGAAACCCGCTCGCCTCATACCCGCAAGGAACATGCGCCTGCACGCGCTGGCCAATGCATCGCCTTGATCGACAGCAACTACATGGCTTGGTTGGTTCGCCAATCGCCCGAAGCCAACGCCGAGCCTGAAAACTACAACCGCATCACCTTGTTGCCCACCTTGGCGCATGCTTTGAAGCAAGCCGGCTTGAATGTCGAACTTCAGCGCGTGTATTGGTACACCGACACACCAGACAACCAATTTCCGCAAGACCAAATCGTGCGTCATTTGGACGTCACCAGCGGCGAGCCCAGCGACGTGGTCCTGCAAGCCATGAGTGCTGACATCAGCCGCTTGGCCGAACGCCATGCCTGTCAGCACTTGTTGGTGGCCAGCGACGACGACCGTTTGACCAACGTGATTGATGAAGCCCAGTTGCATGGTCTGAGCGTGTATCTGCTGGCCGATGAATCCGCCCGCCACATGGACCAGTTGGTGAACGAAGACCCGGCGTGGTGCCGTTTGCTCGGCCAAGCTGATCGGCGCGTGTTGTTGCTGCCCCAAGCCGCGCGTGACATGAACCCCCAGCCCCGTGCCGCTGCGGCCCCTGCGCAAGACCCCGAGGTGGTGCGCGTGAAATTGCAAGAGGTGGTCGATGCCTGGTGGGACGATGAGCCCGAAGACCTGCGCGAAGACCTGCGTGACGAATTGCGCGGCAGCCAAGGTTTGCCGCAAGAGGTGGACCGCCACATGCTGCTGCGTGTGCGCCGCGCCCTCGACCGTCCTTTGAGTTTTCCGGAGAAAAAAATGTTGCGCGAAATGGTGCGCGGCCGTGTCTTGGGCGTGTCCGAGGAAGGCATGCCTGTATGACCATCTTGGTGACTGGCGGCGCTGGCTTCATTGGCAGCAACTTCGTTCACCATTGGTTGGCCACCACCAACGAATCGGTGGTCAACCTGGACAAACTGACCTATGCGGGCAATCTGGACAATTTGGCCAGCTTGCAAAACGATGCCCGCCATGTGTTCGTGCAAGGCGATATTGGTGACACCACGCTGTTGCCCCAACTCTTGGCCCAGCACCAACCCCGCGCGGTGGTGCATTTCGCCGCCGAGTCCCATGTGGACCGCTCCATCCACGGCCCGATGGATTTCATCCAAACCAATGTGGTCGGCACGTTCCAGTTGCTCGAATCCGTGCGCGCTTTTTGGTCGGCACTGAAGGCTGATCAACACACCGCTTTTCGTTTTTTGCACGTCAGCACCGACGAGGTCTATGGCAGCTTGGCCCCTGATGCGCCGGCCTTCACCGAGAGCCATGTCTACGAGCCCAACAGCCCCTACAGCGCGTCCAAAGCGGCCAGTGACCATCTGGTGCGGGCTTGGCACCACACCTATGGCCTGCCGGTGCTCACCACCAATTGCAGCAACAACTACGGCCCGTTTCATTTCCCCGAAAAACTCATCCCCCTGGTGATCCACAACGCTTTGGCTGGCAAACCCTTGCCCATCTATGGCGATGGCATGCAGGTGCGCGATTGGTTGTATGTGCAAGACCATTGCAGTGCGATTGCCCGTGTGTTGCAAGCCGGTCGCTTGGGTGAAACCTACAACGTGGGCGGCTGGAACGAGAAGCCCAACATCGAGGTGGTGCGCACTTTGTGCAGCTTGCTGGACGAACTGCAACCGCGTGCCGATGGCCAAAGCTACGCCGCGCAAATCACCTATGTGAAAGACCGCGCAGGCCATGACCGCCGCTACGCGATAGACGCGCGCAAGATCGAGCAAGAACTGGGCTGGCGGCCGCAAGAAACCTTTGAAACTGGTTTGCGCAAAACCGTGGCGTGGTATTTGGCCAACGCCGACTGGGTAACCAACGTCACCAGCGGCCAATACCGCCAATGGGTCGGCAAGCAATATGGCGCTTGAAGGCGTCTTGTTGTTCGGCGCTGCCGGGCAACTTGGCCACGAATTGGCCACGCGCTTGTCCGTGTTGGGGCCCGTGACCGCTCTCACCCGCCAACAGATTGACCTGAGCAACGCCACCGCACTTCGCAGCCTGTTGCAAGCAGTACGTCCTGCCCTGATCGTCAATGCCGCCGCATACACCGCTGTGGACAAGGCCGAGCAAGAACCGGCGCTGGCGCAGGCCATCAATGCCACGGCACCCGCGGTGATGGCCGAAGAGGCTGCCCGCACGGGGGCTTGCTTGGTGCATTACTCCACCGACTATGTGTTCAACGGTCAAGCCACGCAGCCTTACCTGGAAAGTGATCCGACCGATCCGCAGTCGGTGTATGGCCGAACCAAACGTGATGGCGAGCAAGCGGTGTTGCACAGTGGCGCGCGTCACTTGTTGTTCAGAAGCTCGTGGGTGGTTGGGGCGCACGGTCAGAATTTTTTGAAAACCATGCTGCGCTTGGCGCAAGAACGCGACAGCTTGCGGGTGGTGGCAGACCAGGTGGGCGTGCCTACCGCTGCGGCATGGATGGCCGACACCACGGTCTTGGCCCTGCAGCATGGTTTGAACGGTTTGTTTCACCTGACGCCGGCGGGTCAAACCAACTGGCATGCCTACGCCCAATATGTGTTGCAGCAAGCCCAAAGTTTGGGCTGGCACTTGAAAGCCGGCCCCGCGCAGGTGCAAGCGATCACGACCGCCGACTACCCGCTGCCAGCGCCACGCCCAGCCTATTCCATGCTCGAGAGCCGCTTGTTGGCCCAGGCCTTGGGCCTGGAGTGGCCAACCTGGCAAACGGGCGTGGACGCGGTGCTGGCGCAATTGCGATCAGATTGATAATCCCTGCCACAACTACAAACGCCTTCGGGCGACTGCACATGACAACGAATCGAAAAGGCATTTTGTTGGCCGGTGGCTCTGGCACCCGGCTCTACCCCCTCACCTTGGCGGTCAGCAAGCAGCTGATGCCCATCTACGACAAGCCGCTGGTGTATTACCCGCTCACCACCTTGATGCTCAGCGGCATCCGCGACGTCTTGGTGATTTCCACACCGCAAGACACGCCGCGCTTTACCGACCTGCTGGGTGATGGCTCGCAATGGGGCATGTCCATCCGCTATGCGGTCCAACCCTCGCCCGATGGCCTGGCCCAAGCCTTCATCATTGGCCGCGATTTCGTGAACAACCAGCCCAGCGCCTTGGTGCTGGGTGACAACATTTTTTATGGCCACGACCTGGTCAAGCAGCTCGAAGCCTCCCATGCCCGCCAAGATGGTGCCACCGTCTTCGCCTACCACGTGACCGACCCCGAGCGCTATGGCGTGGTCACTTTCGATGCCCAGCGCAAAGCGGTTCATATTGAAGAAAAACCCAAAAAACCGCAGTCGAATTACGCGGTGACTGGGCTTTATTTTTATGACAAGCAAGTTTGTGATATTGCCGCCGATATTCAACCCTCGGCCCGCGGTGAATTGGAAATCACAGATGTCAACAAGCGGTATTTAGAACAAGGCCAATTGAATGTGGAAACCATGGGCCGCGGGTATGCCTGGTTGGATGCCGGTACCCACGATGGTTTGATGGAAGCGGCCACCTTCATTGCCACGCTGCAAAAACGCCAGGGTTTGATGGTGGCCTGTCCCGAAGAAATTGCCTATTCACAAGGCTGGATCGACGGCGAAGCCTTGCTGCGCTTGGCTTCCCCGCTGCAAAAGACCCATTACGGCCAATACCTCATGCGTTTACTGGATTGACATGCCCTATACCGTTGAGAAAACTGATTTAAATGAGGTGTTATTGCTGGCGCCCAAGGTATTTTCTGATTCCCGTGGATTTTTCTTTGAAAGTTTCAATCAAAGAGAATTTGAACAATCCACCGGTTTAAATATCAAATTTGTACAAGATAACCACAGTTTGTCCGCCCATGGCGTGCTGCGCGGCCTGCATTTTCAAAAACAATTTCCCCAAGGCAAATTGATTCGGGTGGTGCGCGGTGAGATATTCGATGTGGCGGTGGATATTCGCCCTGAATCCCCTCAATATGGGCAGTGGACAGCAACCCGCTTAGACAGTGAAAAGCACCACCAGCTGTGGATTCCAGGCGGTTTTGCCCATGGCTTTTTGGTGCTCAGTGAGCAGGCCGAAGTGATTTATAAAACCACCGATTATTGGGTGGCCAGCGATGAAGAAGGGATCATGTGGAATGACCCGAATTTGGGCATTGAATGGCCCTTGGATTTGATTTCAGGGCCGCCGCAGCTGTCGGGAAAAGACGCTGCGGCACGGGCTTTCAAGCCCAAACTTTGAATCAAGCAGCCGCTTTGATTTCGGCGCTGGCCAAATTGCCAGCGGTTTGCAGGGCTTGCACCCACAGCGGTGTGCGGCCACGACCGGTCCAAGTTTGATTGGCATCAGCTGGATTGCGGTATTTGGGCGCGACTTTTTTACCAGCGGTGGCGCGTTTGGTTTTGGCGGGCTTGCTGCCTGCGGCCTTGCTGCTCTTGGCTTTGCCTTTGACACCCATGGCAGCACTGATTTGCGCGGCGGTGAGGCCGGCTTTTTCAGCCAATTGAACGATTTGCGCCAAGGTTTTATCGTGGTTGCGTGACATCAAACGCTGTTCTTCTTTTTCCAGCTTGAGTTTGGCAGCGCGGATTTTTTCTAATTGGGCAGTTGCGGTTAATCGAGACATATTATTTCTCCAGTTGGTTCATATTCAAAACCGATTATCTCTGATATTTAAAAAATAGAAACAGTTCAATTCGCATCGTCCCGATTGATTGCCAAATTGAATATATTTCAACTTCCAACCTCATCCCCCGTAAAAACCCATCCTGCAAAGCCTTGCGCTCGGCATGGCATGGGGCACAATGCAAGCACCCATTCACTTCACGTCCATGAACACCCCAGCTGCTCCCACCATTGCCAACAGCGACAAGGCCGAGATATTGGCGCAGGCGCTGCCCTACATCCGCAAATTCCACGGCAAAACCTTGGTCATCAAATACGGCGGCAACGCCATGACCGACCCCGCCTTGCAGGCCGATTTCGCCGAAGACGTGGTGCTCTTGAAGTTGGTGGGCATGAACCCGGTGGTGGTGCACGGCGGTGGCCCGCAAATTGAAAATGCCTTGCAGCGTTTGGGCAAGAAAGGCGAGTTCATCCAAGGCATGCGCGTGACCGACGCCGAAACCATGGAAGTCGTCGAGTGGGTGTTGGCCGGTGAGGTGCAGCAAGACATCGTCGGCTTGATCAACCAAGCGGGTGGCAAAGCCGTGGGCCTGACAGGCCGCGACGGCGGCATGATCCGCGCCACCAAACTCAAAATGCTGGACAACCACAACCCCAGCATCGAGCACGATGTCGGGCAGGTGGGCGACATCCAAAGCATCGACCCCAGCGTGGTCAAAGCCTTGCAAGACGACGCCTTCATCCCGGTCATCAGCCCCATCGGCTTTGGCGAGAACAACGAGAGCTACAACATCAACGCCGATGTGGTGGCGGCCAAACTGGCCACCGTCCTCAAAGCCGAAAAACTGGTGCTGCTCACCAACACGGCTGGCGTGCTCGACAAATCGGGCACTTTGCTCACCAACCTGAGCGCACGCCAAATCGATGGCCTGTTTGCCGATGGCACCATCAGCGGCGGCATGCTGCCCAAAATCAGTGGTGCCTTGGATGCTGCCAAAAGCGGCGTCAACTCGGTGCACATCATCGATGGCCGCGTACCGCACGCCTTGCTGCTGGAAATCCTGACCGACCAAGCCTTTGGCACCATGATCCGTTCGCACTGACCTCCACAGGAGACTTGTCCTATGGCCGATGACAACACCCCGCCCGCTCCCGACACCGCTGTGCGAAAACGCCCCAAGCCGGGCGAACGCCGCATACAAATCTTGCAGGCTTTGGCGGCCATGCTCGAGCAGCCCGGCGCTGAGCGGGTCACCACGGCGGCGTTGGCTGCGCGGTTGCAGGTGAGTGAAGCCGCGCTGTATCGGCATTTCGCCAGCAAGGCGCAAATGTTCGAGGGCCTGATCGAATTCATCGAAACCAGTGTCTTCAGCTTGTTGAACCAAATTGCCGAAGGCCCCCACGCGCCTTTGGACAAGGTGCGCCGCATGATCACCGTGCTGCTGCAATTCGCCGAGCGCAACCCCGGCATGGCGCGCGTGATGGTGGGTGACGCTCTGGTGTTTGAAAACGACCGCTTGCACCAACGCATGAATTTGTTTTTCGACAAGGTGGAGGCCAGCTTGCGACAGGTGTTGCGTGACGCTGCGGCGGCGCATGCATCGGCCACACCCACCGTGGATGCGCAAGTGCAAGCCTCCTTGTGGGTGTCGTTCGTGGTGGGGCGTTTGCAGCGCTTTGCCCGCTCGGGCTACAAGCGCTCACCCTTGGAGCATCTGGACGCCAGCTTGGCCCTGCTCACATGACCGCGCCAACTTGCCAGGGCACGAACTCGTTCTGACCGTAGCCATACAACTCGCTCTTGCTGGCTTGCCCTGAAGCGCAGGACACGATGCGCTGAAAAATCTCTTCCCCCTTGGCCTGCACCGTGCTGCCGCCGTCCACCACATCGCCGCAATTGATGTCGATGTCGGCGCTTTGCCGCTGCCACAAAGCGCTGTTGGTGGCGAGTTTGAGCGAAGGCGAGGGCGCACAACCATAGGCCGAGCCGCGACCCGTGGTGAAGCAAATGATGTTGGCCCCACCCGCGACTTGCCCCGTGGCACTGACCGGGTCATAGCCCGGGGTGTCCATGTAAACCAAACCATGTGCTGTGACTTTTTCAGCGTACTCGTACACCGCTTGCAAATTGCTGGTGCCCGCTTTGGCCACCGCGCCCAAAGATTTTTCCAAGATGGTGGTGAGGCCGCCGGCCTTGTTGCCAGGGGAGGGGTTGTTGTTCATCTCGCCGCCGTTGATGGCCGTGTAGTGCTCCCACCAGCGGATGCGTTCGATCAGTTTTTCGCCCACCTCGCGGCGCACCGCACGGCGCGTGAGCAAATGTTCGGCACCGTAAATCTCGGGCGTTTCACTCAAGATGGCGGTGCCGCCATGGGCCACCAACATATCGACCGCCGCACCCAGCGCGGGGTTGGCGCTGATGCCCGAGTAGCCGTCCGAGCCGCCACATTGCAAGCCGACGATGATGTGCTCCAAACTGCAAGGCACGCGCTGGGCTTGGTTCACGCTGGGCAACATGGCTTTGACCAGGTCGATGCCCTTGGTGACGGTCATCACGGTGCCACCACTGTCTTGGATGTTGAAGGTTTGCAAGCTGCTGCCTTGTTGCAAACCGCTTTGCGACAACCAGACATTGATTTGATTCGATTCGCAGCCCAGGCCCACCACCAGCGCGGCGGCCAAATTCGGATGCGTCGCGTAGCCGGTCAAGGTGCGTGAGAGCAACTGCATGCCTAAGCCACTGCCATCCATGCCGCAGCCGGTGCCGTGGGTGAGGGCGATGACACCATCGACTTGCGGGTAGTTGGCCAAGGCGCTGGGGTTGGTCAGGCGCGAAAAATGATCGGCAATGGCGCGCGACACCGTGGCCGAGCAATTGACGCTGGACAAAATGCCAATGAAGTTGCGGGTGGCCACGCGGCCATCGGGACGCACATAGCCCATGAAGGTGGCTTGCTGTGCAGGTGCATCGGGTTTGATGTCGGCACCAAAAGCGTAATCGCGCTCGAAGCTGCCTTTGTCCGGTCCCATGTTCAGGTTGTGGGTGTGCACGTGCTCGCCGGGGGCGATGGCTTGCGAGGCAAAGCCGATGATTTGGTTGTAGCGGCGCACCGGTTCACCCACTGCAATCGCGCGCATGGCCACTTTGTGACCCGGTGGCACCAGGCCGCGCACCGTGACCTCCTCCACGATGGACCCAGAGATCAGTTGTTGGCGGGCGATGACGACATCATCGGCAGCGTGAAGGCGAATAGACAGACTCATGTTGAACCATTCAAAAAAAGTCAGGAGGCCAAAAGACGTGGCAACCACAAAGAAATGCTGGGCACATAGGTGATGAGCAACAAGCTGCCCAGCAAGGGCACCAGCCAAGGCAAGATGGCCATGGTTGTGCGCTCCACACTCAGGTGGGCCACCCGCGCCAACACAAACAACACCATGCCCATGGGCGGGTGCAGCAAACCAATCATCAGGTTCAAGACCATCACCAAACCAAAGTGCACCAGGTCGATGCCAAGCTGTTGGCAGATGGGGACGAGGATGGGCACCAAGATGGTGATGGCGGCGGTGGGTTCGAGAAAGCAACCGACAAACAGCATGAGCAGATTGGCCAGCAACAAAAACTGCCAAGGTTCATCGGTGACGCTCAACACCCAGGTGCTGATGGCGGCGGTGACGCCGGTAGAGGTGAGCAACCAACCAAAGATGCTGGCGGCCGCGACGATGAACAACACCGTGGCCGTGGTTTCCACCGTGTCCAAACAAATTTTCAAAAACAATTTGAAGTTCAGGGTGCGGTACCACAGGAAACCCAAGATCAAAGCCCAGACACAAGCGGCTATCGCGCCTTCGGTGGGCGTGAACACCCCTGTGCTCATGCCGCCAATCAGCAGCACCGGCGTCATGATGGGCAGCAGGGCTTGGAACTTGAACAATTTATCCGCGGCAAACAGCAACAGCAATCCAATGACCACGGTGACTTGCGGTTGTGTGCCCACTGAGGTGACCAGCCACCAAATGCACACTGGCCAGGCCAGCACCACGGCGGTTTCAAGCAAGGCTTTCAAGAAGGTGGGCCAGTGCAGTTGTATGTCGCCACCCCAGCCGTTTTTGTGGGCGAAATAGGCCACGGTCAGCATGATCAGCAAGGCCATCACCACGCCAGGGAAAATGCCCGCTAAAAACAAGGCCCCAACCGACACATTGGCCATCATGCCGTAGATGACGAAGGGCAAGCTGGGGGGGATGATGGGGCCGAGCGTGGCCGATGCGGCCGTCACGCCCACCGCAAACTCGGGGTCATAGCCCTGGTCGGTCATGGCCTTGACTTCCACCGTTCCAAGGCCCGCTGCATCAGCGATGGCGGTGCCGCTCATGCCGGCAAACACCACCGAACCCATCACATTCACATGGCCCAGCCCGCCTTTGAGCCAACCCACCAAGGCCAGGGCGTAGCTGTAAATCCGATGCGTGATGCCCGAGGTGTTCATCAGGTTGCCCGCCAAAATAAAAAAAGGCACGGCCAACAATGGAAAACTGTCGATGCCCGAGACCATGCGGTGGATCACCACAAAGGGCGGCGAGCTGGGCACCCACCACAGGTAAAGCAGGGCTGCGGCAGCCATGGCCATGGCCACGGGCAAACCACCACTGAGCAAGACCAAGAAGATGATTTTCAACATGGCTTACATGTTCTCCGGGCGTTCCAACACGCTGTGGCCTTGTCGCCAATGGCGTTGCAACACGCCCAACGCGCGCAGCGTCATCAGCACAAAGGCCAACAAGACCACGCCATACACCAGGTTCATCGGCAGATCGATCACGGTCATTTGGTAGCTGCCCATTTTTTGCATCAGCATCCAGGTGAGGACGCTGGCACTGGCCAAAAAACCAATGCGCAAGACATCGATGGACAAGGACAGGGCACGTGCCAAACGCGGGGGCATGAAGCGGTAGAAAAAATCCACTTGAATGTGGTTGTTTTTGGCCACGCCGATGACCGCCCCAGTGAACACCGTGCCGATCAACAAATAACGCGCCACTTCCTCGGTCCAAGCCGCAGAGTCGTTGAACACGTAGCGGGTGACGAATTGGTAGAGGACGGTCAGGCCCAGCGCAAAGAACAACAGCAATGCCAGCCATGCCTCGGGCAAGGTGTCGGACAAATCAACTTCGGCTTCGCTGTCGCCAAAGGACGCGGCCAGTTGCGCCAGCTCTTGGCTCATTTGACGGCCTGGATGCGGTCGTAGTCGGCGCGTGTTTGACCCAGCGACGCCACCGGTTTGTTTTTCAACACCGTGTCTTGGAAACTTTTGCGGTCCACGTTGACCACCTTCAAGCCCTTGGACTTGAAGAACTCAATCAACTCGGCTTCGCGTTTTTTGATCTTGGTGGTGATGCGTGCCGAGGCTTCTTGCATCACCTCGGTGAAGATTTGTTGTTCGGCTGGGCTCAAGGTATTCCAGACGTGCGGGCCGACCATGGTGATCAGGCCTTCCACCACATGCGAAGTCAGCATGATGGTTTTTTGCACCTCATAAAACTTCTTGGCTTCGATGGCGGTGAGTGGGTTTTCTTGGGCGTCTACCGTGCCGTTTTGCAGCGCCAAATACACCTCGGCAAACGCGATGGGTGTGGGGTTGGCACCGCAGGCTTGCCAGGTGGTGATGTAGGCGGGGGCATCGGGCACGCGGATTTTCAAACCCTTGATGTCGGCACAGGTGTTGAAGACTTTTTGTCCGGTGGTCTGACGTGCACCGTAGTAGGCATAAGCGGTGACTTGGATACCTGTTTTGCGGCGGAACTCTTGGGTCATTTCTTGGAACAGCGTGCTTTTGGAAAAGGCCAGCAAATGGTCGCTGTCGCGGAAGATGAACGGGTAGTAGGCAATGCCAAAGCGTGGATAGGTGCGCGCAGCAAAAGAGGCGCCACTGATGATGATGTCCACCGTGCCCAGGGTGAGACCTTGGTTCAGGTCGGTTTCTTTGCCCAGGCTGGAAGCTGGAAAGACTTGGATGTCGAATTTGCCGTTGCTGCGTTTTTTGATTTCGTCAGCAGCCCACACCGATTCTGTGTGAAACGCCTCGGTGGTTTCATACACATGCGCCCATTTGAGTTTTTGCGCGGCCATGGCGCTGAGCGCGACCCAACACATGAGGCCCAGCGCCAAAGCCCGCACTGGTCTGCGAAAAAGATGCTGCATGACAAAGCTTTCTGAAACAGAAAAAGAGGGTATTTTGGATGCACCATAACGCCGCCTCAGACCCGCACTCATCGGCATAAACCCGTAGCCGAGTGTGTCAAACACAAGCCCTATCATCCATGCCACCAGAAAAACAGGAGCATTCATGAAACTCGTTCGTTTTGGCCCCGTGGGCCGCGAAAAACCCGGCTTGATCGACGCGCACGGCCAGTTGCGCGACTTGAGTGCGGTCATCCCCGACATTGGTGCCGCCCAACTCGACGACAAAACCTTGGCCAAGCTCGCCAAGTTGAAAACCGACACCCTGCCCAAGGTGCGCGGCAACCCGCGCATGGGCTGCCCCGTGAGCCATGTCGGCAAGTTCATCGCCATTGGTTTGAACTACGCCGACCACGCCGCCGAATCCAACTTGCCCGTGCCCGCCGAGCCTGTCGTCTTCATGAAAGCCAACAGCTGCGTGCAAGGACCCAACGATGCCGTCATGCTGCCCAAGGGCTCGGAGAAAAGCGACTGGGAAGTGGAGTTGGGTGTGGTGATCGGTACACGCGCCAGTTATGTGTCACAAGCCCAAGCCTTGAACCATGTGGCCGGTTATTGCGTGGTCAACGATGTGTCGGAACGTGCCTTCCAGCTCGAACGCGGCATGACCTGGGACAAGGGCAAGGGCTGCGACACCTTTGGCCCCATCGGTCCGTGGTTGGTCACACGTGACGAAGTGCCCAATCCACAGCGCTTGGGTTTGTGGTTGGACTTGAACGGTGTGCGCATGCAAACCGGCAACACCAAAACCATGGTGTTCAATGTCGCCAAGTTGGTGAGCTATGTGAGCCAGTTCATGACGCTGATGCCCGGCGATGTCATCACCACCGGCACCCCACCTGGGGTGGGCATGGGGCGCAAAAACAAAAATGGCAAGCCTGCGCCTTTGTTTTTAAAAGCAGGGGATGTGATGCACTTGGGCATCGACGGTTTGGGTGAGCAAACCCAACACGTGGTGGCCTACAAAAAACACTGAACTCAGATGGTGATGGTTTGAATGCCCGCCAAGCTGGGCATGGCAAAACTTTCAGGATCAAACGCCATGTCGCCATCGGGGTCAGGCACCCCGGTGGATGTCAGGCCCTTGAAATCAAACAGCGTGTCGTCCAACAAGTGCGAAGGTGCGACGTGCTGCAGTGAGTTGAACATGATGTCCAAGCGGCCTGGGTGCTTCTTTTCCCATTCGCGCAGCATGTCGCCCACTTGCTGGCGCTGCAAACCATCTTGGCTGCCACACAAGGTGCACGGGATGATGGGAAATTCACGGTGCACAGCCCAGCGCTGCAAGTCTTTTTCGGCCACAAACGCCAGCGGGCGAATCACGATGTGGTGACCGGCATCGCTCACCAATTTGGGCGGCATGCTTTTGAGCTTGCCCGCAAAAAACATGTTCAAGAAAAAAGTTTGCAAGATGTCATCGCGGTGATGCCCCAAGGCAATTTTGGTGGCGCCAATTTCATCGGCAACCCGGTACAAAATACCGCGACGCAACCGGCTGCACAAGCTGCACATGGTTTTGCCTTCGGGGATTTTGCTTTTCACAATGGAGTAGGTGTCTTGCGTTTCAATGCGGTAGGGCACACCGAGTTGGCTCAGGTAGTCGGGCAACACATGGGCCGGAAAGCCAGGTTGCTTTTGGTCCAAATTCACGGCAATCAAATCGAAGTGAATCGGCGCGCGTGCTTTGAGTTTGAGCAAGATGTCGAGCATGCCGTAGCTGTCTTTGCCACCCGACATGCACACCATCACCTTGTCGCCTTCTTCAATCATGTTGAATT
>JACCDP011458142.1_pt1 | contig 16392 bp, 12 predicted proteins | sample 7445841 | NCBI WGS metagenome assembly JACCDP01 (sample SAMN15323441, study PRJNA562643) | freshwater metagenome | isolation source: river surface water | place: USA:Blue River Watershed | collected 2017-08-17 | reverse complement strand
TTTGGCCTTAATCAAGGCCAAATTGGAAATACAACATCTACTATTATATTAATTTATTACCACGCGTGGTAATAAATTAATACTAGTTCTCCAGGCAACTTTGTTGCCTGGAGAATAATGGTTAAACCAATTAAACACAAACTTACACGCAAAAATAAAATAGTTCCAGATGAAACGAGATGCAATGCAATATGTAGGTCAGGCAAGCGTTGCAAAAAACCTGCACAAATAGATAGTGATTATTGTGCCACGCATAATACATCTAATACAGACGCAATAATTAATGATTCTATGCCTATGAATATTTCCGATCCAGTGCCTGTTACAAAAAATAAATGTTTTGGTTCAAACTGTGCTATAATGGGTGGGATACGTTCTCGTCGTCGTTATTAGTTTCATCATCTTCACAATCGCTTGTCTCATCATCCGCTGCATCCGGCGGCATATAAATCGCATCTCGTGGCAACACTTTCAACTCGGGTCGTTCCAATCGGTATGATTTCAAAGGATAATAATAAGCATTTCTCACAGGTGGTAAACACAACGTATTGTTGCCCCCACGTATTTGTGCAAACGATTCAAACAATGAATTGTCTTCTGAAAAATCGCCACAACTCAAACAACGCAAATCAATCTCTATTTTTTTGGTTTCATAGTCATAATAAATGTGGCCAAACAAAGGATTAAATAACGCAAAATTACGCAACCCGCGTTTCAACATTGTCAATGACGCATTGCATTTTAAAAATTTATATTTGTAAAACAAACGCAAATATGGCCGAAATATATTGTATAACGTGGGTTTCTCTATGCGCGCATTAATGTTCAGTGGCGCAAAAGGGTTGCAACACAACTCCAGCATTAATATAATGTCAGCAACCACATCATTTGTTACCACAATATCTTTGGCAACCATTGTGTTAATAAACATTTCCAATAACATATTGTGGTTCTTTGTTTTGAAAGTATCCAAATGAAACTCCGCACGCAAAAACGCAATCAACATTTGGTTCACCAACAGTCGCGGTGCCTGCATAAAGGCAAAACAATAAATGGAATACAAATGGTGGGTTCCAAACATTTTATTGGTGTATGGATTGCAAGGCATTTTTGGGTTGGGATACCAATTGAAAAGCACCGCCGATAAAGATGTTTTAATAATGTGAAACAAATCGTGAATAGAAAACCGATACACACAATTATCTTGCACTAACTCAATGGTATATGCCGGAACCAGCGGCACGCCATAAAGGTCTTCTGCAACACTGTATTTAATTTTTTTGCGTAAACTTAACCCCCTGAAAAATCGGGTCAATGTCCAGTAAATTTTTTGTGCTTTGTTGAACGCATCTACGTCGGATGTGAAAAAATCGTATTTGTATTTCAGGCGGTGCGCCGCAGGCGCACCTGCAGCGCAATACTGTGACAATACACTTGTTTTTCTTTCCTGGGTCGCACAAACCTTGTTATAAATGTTTGTGAATAAAGTATTTGTTGGTTGCATTATTGCTGTTGGGTATAAACAAAAAACATATTTTGTTTAAACCTGTTATAAAACTATGTTTTCATTGTTTTTGCCGTATAAAACTTTGTTTTTGCCGTATAAAACTTTGTTTTTGCCGTATAAAACTTTGTTTTCATTGTTTTCATTGTTTCGCCGGTCTTAGAACAATTCGTATCCATCATCCTCACAGCCAACGCTCACCTGGGTTGTGGCCAAATGTTTCACATTATTATCCAACTGAATATTGGCCGCAGAACACGCATCCTCTTTGCCCATTGTTCCAAACAATTCTTCTATGCGGTCTTGCACAGATGTGCGATCCATTGCTCGCTCTTCCATTTCCATCACAGAATTCATATCCAACAACAAACTGAATGCATTGGTGCCATAGTAACCCGGTTGACCACACATCACATTGGCAGACACGCCACGCATTTGGTCAAACTCCGCGTGTCTACTGGCTTCCAAAAACATCTCAGTGTGCATCTCATATGTGCTTTTGGAAATCGGTCCGATGTCGTCGTTCAATATGCCCGACCTATAAATTGACACCAAATCTTTGGACACAGTCATTCGGTCAGCCAATATACTGAGATGATGGTAATTCACGTAAGCATCACTGGCCTCCATCACTTCAACCATTTCACGCAATATACAATTGCGCACCGCTTCAATACCAAGAACGTTATACATTTCGCGAATATCGTTGCTGTATGTGCGCGCGTAATCAATAAAGTCGGCCGCAAATATATCCAATAAATTAGACCCGGTGGTATCCAATACCCAGGCCTCTTTTCTCACATATTTGCCGTCTTCTTTGACGACCATATCCTTCACAACGCGTGGACTGACATTGGTAATTTTGTTGATTCCACGAAGCACAATATTGTTCAACACATTGTCTTGGAAATTCTTCAACAAATAAATTTCATCCGATTGGTCAAGGGCTTCTGCGCCTTGCGGCAAGCCCGCAGCGGCGGACTTCTTTTTGCCCTTGTTGAATATGGATGAATTGAGTCTCAGACGAAACACCAAATTGCTTGAATTCATATCGCTGTAAATGCAACTGATGTCATTGCCGTGAACTGTGTTGATGGCAAAGTGGATGTCATCCATTGTGAGATTTTTGTCCAACAATGATTCCGCGTCTATTTCCATTCTAATAATCCATTTTGACCTGGTGTTGTCTGCCTGTTGTTGATACACTTCGTTGCATTCATTGGCCATCTGGTCAAACAAGAAGAACTGGTCAATCAGTGCGGCATCCGAATGGATTTTGGTTGCGTGGTCGTTGGGGTCAAAACATATTTCAACCGACTTGACCACATCCACCAATTTTGTGTGCTGCAGCATATTGCAATAATTGGCGGCCTTGTCTTTGTCGTGCTGGTCTTGTGGGCGCAAATAGGCAGTGACAGAAGGCTTGTCGGGGTTTTTGGTCAGGCGCAAGATTTCTTCAATGCGGGGCACACCGCGTGTGACGTTGGATTTTGATGCCACACCAGCAAGGTGAAACGTGTCGAGAACGCACAGACCATTTATGCAGTCAAAATTTCTTGTGTCTTCAACAGTTAAGTCATATGCATAAGGGGTCGTATTAGGCACTTCCTCAATTGAAACAATTCTGTCAAACTCAAGGTCACTGCATCTTCCGTCACGCTCTTCCATTCGCAACACACCATCCACAACATTGGGAATTATACTTGTATCATCAAAATCGTGTATTAATGTTTTAATGAATCCATATTGAATAGATATATTGTATGTTACTGTCGACACCGGCAAATAATCACCCACTTTCAAATCCTTGCCATCAATGCCTTGAATTTTTCCATCAATCAACATCAGGAAAGACTTCGCTTTTGTGGCAATGATTTCACGATTGCCCTCAGTCGTTACTTTCAACATAGTATTGGTGCCATCTTCGTTTATCACTGGATGTTTGGTTACCGCTTCAATGCGTCTCCACACCGTTTTTCCATCCTCGGTTGCACTGGGAACTTCATAATACTCGGACAGTTCTGCATAAGTGGTGTCTTTGTCGGACATATAATCAATCTTGCGGCTGGTTTCAATACCCCACTTGGTAAAGTCGCCGATTTGCACGCATTTGATTTCACCAGCACGGTTTCTCACCAATATCTCGGTTTCATACACAAACGAGTTCAGGGTGAGTTGCGTAGTTGGCTCGCCAATAGACTGTCCAGCAATGACGCCCACCATTTCACCAGGATTAATCATTGATTTTTTGTAGTTGAGAACAACAGTTTCCAACAGGACTTCCAATGCCTTGCGATTAAACCGCTTGTGCACAAGCAAATCCTTGGGCGACAAATAATAGTAATAAAGCACTTCAAACAATTTGTTGGGTTTGCTGTATGCGGACATCATCATTGTTTCAAAGGTCTCGTCAATCATCTGGAAAGCCTCCAAAGGGGTGATGTCCACAGTGCTGTTTGACCCCAGTCCAAACTGGCCTTGTGCGTTCAATATCAAATGTTGAAACGACACTGGTGCCATAACTTTGTCTTCGTTGCGATAATGAAACACATTTTCAACAAGGTGGTCGCGCATCTTCAACATATAATCAATGTATTTTTTGCAATAACCACGGGCATCGTCGCGCTGCTTCCGGAGCCGCGAAGCGGCTCCTTTGGTATAAACGTGCGCCATATCGTGTTCGCCGTCATTCAATCCAATAATGTCATAATGCATATAAATATCCTCCACAGACATATTGACAATTGGAATGGACTGGTTTTCAATACGAGTGGGGTCAGTATTGTCTTCGCCATAACTGAACTGCACGATTTTGCCCATATTGTTTCGCACAGTCATATCATATTCCACTTTGAGGTCTTCCAATCCTTTGACCAAACGGCGCTGGATATATCCGGTTTGACTCGTTTTGACCGCCGTGTCAATCAACCCCATACGACCGCCCATAGCGTGGAAGAAGAGTTCAGGCGCAGTCAAGCCAGATATATAAGAGTTTTCAACAAAGCCGCGTGCACCAGGACTGTCGTCAAATTTGGAAAAGTGAGGCAAGGTGCGACTATCAAACCCGTAAGGTGCGCGTTTACCGTCCACACTTTGTTGACCCAGGCAAGAAATCATTTGCGAAATGTTCACCATATTACCTTTGGAACCGGAGGCGACCATAATCAAGAAACGGTTATTGGCGCTGAGACTTTTCTTGGCAATGGCGCCGGTTTGGTCAGTGGCTTTATTGAGCAAACTTCGCACTTGATTTTCATATTCAACACTATTGCTGTTGCCAGATTTGTTGTCAAATACGCCCATATGCAGTTTGTCGGTCAACTGCTGCACTTCGGTTTTTTTGGCGGCAATAACGTGCAAGATTTCGTCGTAAGTTTTTTTGTCGGATATGAGGTCGCTCACGCCAACACTGTATGCACTTGACTTCATATATTCTGTGATGACTTGTTGCAGGTCATCAATATAATCGGAACAAGCCATATGTCCAAAGTCGTTGCAGATGCGTCCCAACACAGATTTGACCGTGGATGCAATCATTTGTCCGCGTTTGTATTCGCCATTGACGATTTCCAGGACGTTGTTGCTGGTTGCGTAATCGTCGTTTTTATCGTCGTATTGTTTGGTCTTTGTTTTCAAAGTTAGTTGGGGGGTTATTTGAGAAAGGATGTCAAAGTTGGTGATGGTTTTTTTACCAGCCAACTTGGACACATCCACGCGGGAAAATCCCATCAAGATGTTCATTGCCTCTCTCGGAGTAAATTTTATATCAGGTCTGGTAAAGCGATAAGTTCCCAACATTGAATCTTGGTAGATGCCAATGAGGGGGCTGTTACTGGATGGACTGATAATTTGATAGGGGATTGCTGCCAGGTGACGTAATTCAGTCTCTGACAGCACGTTCTGTGGGTTATGCATATTCATTTCATCGCCGTCAAACGGTGGACTCCTCATAGTTTCCCATGAGGCCGGACTGTATCTTAAGCAAGTTCAGGTTGATTAGACCATCATTACTTACCAACACCTATGCAGTCTCTGAATGCCTATCGTATCCTTATCATAGCGGACTTAGATAGTAACACTGCGGATTACCCATTTCTAAAACATATGTTTTATCATACGCTACATTATTACCATACCCGAGTTCCAATCTCGGCCATTTCTTCCTTTCGGCAAGAAACTTGGTAGTAGTTCAACTATTTATTAGATAGTTTCGTCTTTAGGTGACTCCCCGCAACAAGGTGTTTTGCATATAAATCAATGTATTTTTGAGGCAGTATAATATTATTATCTTTATGGTATTCAATTAACCGAGACATATGATTTTCTATTTGGTCAACAATTATTTTATTATTTTTTGATAAATTTTCTTTTGGAGATAACGCCATTGTGTTACGCCAGTTAAAAGCCAATTCAAGTTCATCTTCATCATCCAAATTAAAATGTGATATTGGAATAACATGGTCAATATGCCACTCTGTTCCACGATTATTTAATGTGTAATTTTCAGAATTGTAACAAAGCCATTTCAAGTATTCATCTGCATTGCAGCCTAAATATTCAATTGTATGTTTTTGTTTTTTGCTATTCAGAGCACAAAATATTCGCGTACGAACAACCCTTTTGAACTTTTCAATAGGGTCATCTCTTTCACAATCCGCACATTTTAATCTGTTATGTCTGAACCTTGTTTTTGGTTTAACTTGTTCACAATATTTGCAAATGGTGTTTTGTTCACCAATAACTGCTTCCAAATCAGCAATTCGTTTTTGCTCTTGTTCACGCCTTGCTGCTGCTTTGGCTTGTTTGAAACGAGTTGCATCTTCAATTGCTTTTGCACGGGTTTCAGCATTATTGTGATATTTTTCTCGGCGACGGTTGTTGTGACAATCATTGCAAATATTACGTCTTTTTATAAACAATGTTTTGTCTTTTTCCGTATTGCATTTATTACACACCTGCATATTCTCCATATTCAGTAATTGTTGCCTATCTTTGAGTTAATTTGTTAAGTTATTTGCCATTGATTTATACACTAGGGGGTTGCACGTTTTTAACGCCCCCTGTTGCCGACATTGACATTCTATTAAAGAAGTTTGTTACCAGTCACGGTCACAAAAATTCCATCGGCATTGTAAGGTTTGGTCATCTTAACTTTTTGTTAAGTTGAAATACCTTATGTTTCCATAAGGATTAGACTATATCTTATCCCGCATCAGGTTGGCTAGACCATCATTTGCGAGCCACCAGCGTTTAGTCGTTGAACCTTTTCCATAGTCTTGCCATTGTGACATTAGGAACTTGGCTGCGGATTACCCATTTCAAATACTTGCATACGCAGTATTATCATACGCCACATTATTACCATACCCGAGTTCCAATCTCGGCCATCCAAAGGTTTCCCAGTGAATTTGGTAGTGGTTTAACTGTTTATTAGACAGTCTCGTCTTTAGGTGACTCCCCGCAATTTGGAGGTGTTGCATACTAGAGAACCCATATAGGTGTCTCTAATACACTAGAGGGTAGCACATTTTTAATGCCCTCTGTTGGCGACACAAAACCTTTATCGCACACATTCATTCTGAATGTATCCCCTTTCTGCATAATTTTGGCAATATGGCACATCATACTCATACGATGCAAACTGGGCTGTCTGTTGAACAACACCGCATCACCATCCATCATATGACGATGGACAATGTCGCCGTTTTCCAACACAATTGACATCCGGTCTCTGTAACGCAACGAAATATTGTCGCCATTTTTCTTTTCCAAAATTTTAGCGCCGGGGTAGACATCTGGTCCGTTTTGAACCAGTTTTGTCAAGAAATCACGATTGCGGTCATTTACCACAATCGGTTTCGTTAAATTCATAGCAACTTTTTTGGGAACACCCAGTTGTCTCGCCGACAAATTGGGGTCACCAGTAATGACCGAACGTGCGCTGAAATCCACACGTTTTCCCATCAAATTCCCGCGAATACGGCCATTTTTTGAGTTCAGTCTGTCAGTGATGCATTGCAGCGGGCGACCTGAACGCTGTGCCATCGGCACAGCCCCCTTCACCTTATTATTTGCAATCATCGCCACAAAATACTGCAAGACTTTTGTCAAATTGTCAATCACGTGCGGAGCAGCATTGGATTGGATACGTTCTTCCAAATCTTTATTTGTTTTTATAATATGGCCATAAATATGTGTCAAATCGTCTTCACTGCGCTGATTGGCATCCTGTGTAACAGAGGGTCGCACAGAAGGCGGTGCCACCGGCAGCACTTGACACACCATCCAGTCTGGACGTGACCATACAGGACTGAATCCCATAAAATTCACGTCTTCGTCTGAGATGCGTTTGAATATTTTGAGCACGATTTCTGGAGTGAAACGCATACTGTAATTGTTTTTGCCTTCTGGCGCTGCAGCAGCCACCGCGTCTTCATTGTCGGTGGTCAATGCTTCCCAAAAGGCTATAATTGTGGCCATTTCTTCCAATTTTATTTTGTCGGGTTGTTTGCAACCACAACCGGTTTCAGTGGCTTCGCCACAGCGTTTAATGCCCGCACACCGCTTGCTGACATAATCCCATCGTGCGGATGCGTGCATATTGGTTATATGGCGATGCTCATCTTTGCTGATCAGCAATTTGCTGCATTTAAAACAAACACATTTTAATATACCCATTATATCTTTGATGTGCTGAATAAAGAATACAGGTCGAGCAAGTTCAATATAACCAAAATAGCCGGGGGTATTAATGTAAGTGAGACCGTCCGTGGGGCAAACAGAACCGTGGCCAAGCACACCCATACGAGGGTCAAACAAACCACCAGGCACCTCTTTATTATTGATGTAGGTGTCCTTGGAGACAATTTCAACAACGCCCTTTCTAATCTCCTCGGGACTCATCATTCCAAACTGGATGCCGATAATCCTGGAGGGATTTTTGAAACTAACATTGGATGAAGTGGACATCTTGAAAGTTGCTATAAATATTGTGAAGGTGTTTTTATATGGATTTTAACACTGGTATTTGGCAACCCCACCCGTAATCAATTTTTCGGCGAACATTGCAAAACCATTTACAGAGTGATGTCTACCACTGTGTAACAATGCCAATCAAACTTCGCCCCCGCAAAAACAAGCCAGATTCAGACAGCGACGGCAGTTCGGATACAGACAGTGGAAGTTCAGCCGGCGATTTTAATGAACTGTTGACCGAACTATTTCCATCTAAATACATCAAGCATAAAGGCAAAGGCAAAAGCAAAGGCAAAAACAAAGATAAATGCAAGTCCAAGAAACGAAAGCAAATTATTGAATCCTCTGATGACGACGACGATGACAGTGACAGTGACGATGACTCCTTTGAAACCCTCAGCAACAGTGATGAAGATAACTATGAAACAGTCAGTGAAGACGACCAAGATGAGGATAACGAAGACGACGACACAGATGCAAACGATTACACAAATAAAAACAACAAAAATCCATTAAAAATCACACTCACTATTGGTGGAAAACAGTCCTCTATGGCTCACGATGACGATGATGCCGCGGACGACGAATATTCCACTGAAGATGAAAAAACTTTTATGCGCGAAACATACGAACCTATGCCCAAAACCACATCACAACAATCACTCGCCTCTATGGTTGCCACGTCACCAAATCACAAACAAAAAACAAAAAAGTCAAACAAAGACGATTTTATCACCGTTGATATTGAAGACAAATACAAGGAAATCAAGGATTTGAAAAAGGTTCTTTATGACAAATATAAGAGCAATCCCAAAAACAAAATCATTAAAAAGGCCATTGAACAATGTGACCAAAAAATCCAAAAACTTATAAAACACGCCCGCAACAAAAACGCCCGTGCATTTGAAGAATTGCTTTACAAATCGGATATGCAAGAAAATACCGACGAACTTGGATATTTCAAGCGCAAAATGTCCAACAAAGAACAACTGTCTTTAATGAATGATTTGCGCGAACTAAATGACAAAATTTATGTTGACAAACCTTATCGTCTGGCATTGTTGCAGTCATCGCTTCCCACAAATTTAAAAGCAATTGCATTTCAACGATTGAATCAATTGGCTTCTATGGAACCGGGCGACAACGAATATTACAAATTGAAAAATTGGGTGGATGGATTTATGCGCATTCCATTTAACACATACAAAAACATTTCCATCAACATCAATGATGGAATTGATAAATGCAGTGAATTTGTTGTCAATGCCAAAAAACAATTGGATAACTGTGTTTACGGATTGGACGATGCCAAAATGCAAATAATGCAAATGATTGGACAATGGATATCCAATCCCACGTCGCTTGGAACCGCCATTGCAGTCAAGGGTCCTCCTGGCACAGGAAAAACATCGCTTATCAAAGACGGCATCAGTAAAATTCTGGGGCGCGAGTTTGCCTTCATTGCGCTGGGTGGATGCGGAGACAGCAGTTATTTGGAAGGGCACAGTTACACATATGAAGGAAGCACTTATGGCAAAATAGTTCAAATTTTGATGGACAGTAAATGTATGAATCCGGTTATTTATTTTGACGAGTTGGACAAAGTGTCTGACACCGCACGTGGACAAGAAATTATCAGTTTGCTGACACATTTGACAGACACCACACAAAATAGTCAATTCCGAGACAAGTATTTTTCAGAGGTGGATTTTGATTTGAGCAAATGTTTGTTTATTTTTAGTTACAATGATGAAAATCTGGTCAACCCTATTTTGAAAGACCGTATGTATCGAATTCAAACAAAGGGGTATGACCTCAAAGACAAACAAATCATTGCGCGAAACTATTTGTTGCCAAAAATCCGGGAACAAGTTGGGTTTGACGAAGGGCAAATTGTCATATTGGATGACGTATTGGCACACATTATTAGCAATCAAGCCAAAGGCGAAGCCGGAGTCCGAAATTTGAAACGATGTTTGGAAATTTTACACACCAAATTGAATCTTTATCGGTTGGTAAAGTCAGATACTGCTTTGTTTGAAAAAGAAATGGGATTGAAAGTAAGTTTTCCATTTGTTGTCACAAAGAAGGATGTTGACATATTGGTAAAAATGGACGAAACCATCAGTCAAAGTGTGTTGTGTTCAATGTATGTGTAAAACATTTGTCTGCCACCCGATGATAATATTTGAGAATAATGGTTGAAGCACAAAGGGCATAGACTTGACAGCACGGTGTATGCATTTCATAAATAAAATATCATATTGAGTTGTTCCAATAAAATATTCATCTTTGTATAAATTCATATAAAATTATTATTTGTGTTCACGCAATAAATACAAATAATGCAAGATATATTAAATGCCTGTGAAACTGGCAATTTAGAGGTTGCCAAACAAATCTTTGCATTAAATCCAAATATTAATTTGTTTGAAGGCTATGGACGTTTATTTAGATTGGCTATTGACAATGAATATTTTGATTTTGCAAAATGGGTGTTTGATATGAAACCAGCAACAAATTCATCATTACATAATGAAGATGTCATAACTAATGTTTTTGCATCTTCGTTATCGTATGCTTGTTTAAATGGAAAATTTGACACTGTTAAATGGTTGTTTGATATTAATCCTGACATAAACGTGCATTGTTGGAATGATAATGCTTTCAAAACTGCGTGCCGCTATGGACATTTGGAGATTGCACAATGGTTACTAAATATAAAACCAACAATCAATGTGTCAATAGATAATGACAATGCATTTAGATGTGCTTGTTCAGAAGGACATTTAAATGTTGCGCAATGGTTGCTGAAAGTGAAACCAACAATAGATGTGTCTGCTTGTAATGAAGAAGCATTTATTGGTGCTTGTCAAATTGGAAACCTTGAACTTGTGAAATGGTTACTCAATACAAAACCTTCAATTGACATTTCTGCAAACAATGAAGAGGCATTCAGAATGGCTTGTCGGTGCCGGCATTTAAATATTGCAAAATTGTTATTGCAAGTTAAACCAACAATTGATGTATCGGCAAATGATGAGTGTGCGTTCAGACATTCGTGTGCAAACAATAATTTGGAAGTTGTGCAATGGTTGATTCAAATCAAACCTTCAATCAACGTGTCTGCCAATTATGAATATGCCTATTCAAGTGCAATTAGTTTTGGATATTTGGAAGTTGCACAATGGTTACGCGACATAAAACCATTTAAATATAATCTTGAAAATGGCAACTACAACAACGGTAACACAGAATATTTATTGGCAATGTTATACGTGTTAAAGCACAAAGGCCACAATCCAAACAGTGTTGTGTTTGCACTGTCTGGTTAAAAATTGAACGTATTTTTTTCACGTTAATAATCACATACTGAATACAAACAATGCAAGAAATAATTGAAGCCTGTAGAACTGGAAATTTGGAGGTTGCCAAACAATTATATGAATCAAATCCTGATATTAGGTCGTTTGATGACCAACAATTATTAAAAACGGTTTGCAAAAATGGACATTATGAAGTTGGAAAATGGTTGTGTGATATAAATCCAAATAATTATGAATATAAATGTAATATATTTGTATATGCGTGTGAAGGTGGACATTTAACAGTTGCACAATGGTTGTTGGACACAATACCAAATATAAACGTGCATTATTATTATAAACATACTTTTATTAACATTTGTAAAAATGGACATTTGGAAGTTGCAAAATGGTATCTCAATTTAAATCCAAATATAGATTTGTCGGCTGATAATGCGTTTGCTTTCAGATATGCTTGTAGATCAGGCTGTTTAGATATTGCACAATGGTTATATTCAATAAAACCAACTATAAATGTATCGGTAAAGAATGAATCCGCTTTCAGAGGTGCTTGTTGGTCTGGACATTTGGAAGTTGCACAATGGCTTTTAACAATAAAACCAACTATAAATGTGTCTGCTTGTAATGAAGAAGCATTTATTGGTGCTTGTTGGTCTGGACATTTGGAAGTTGCAAAATGGTTGTTGACAATAAAACCAACTATAAATGTATCGGCAGATAATGAATACGCTTTCGTAGGTGCTTGTCAATTAGGCTGTTTAGATATTGCACAATGGTTATATTCAATAATACCAACAATAAATGTATCGGCAGATAATGAATCCGCTTTCGTAGGTGCTTGCAAATCCGGACATTTGGAAGTTGCACAATGGCTGTTAACAATAAAACCAACAATAAATATATCAGTATATGATGAACATGCTTTCAAGAATTCTTGTCGCTCCGGACATTTGGAAGTTGCAAAATGGTTGTTGCAAGTCAAACCGACAATCAATGTGTCGGCGGATGATGAGTATGCTCTCAGATGGGCTTGCAAATCCGGACATTTAAGAGTTGCACAATGGCTGTTGCAAGTAAAACCAACTATAAATGTATCGGCAGATAATGAATGGGCTTTTATTTACGCTTGTTTTGGAGGCCATTTGGAAGTTGCGCAATGGCTGTTGCAAGTCAAACCGACTATCAATGTTTCAGCAAATAATGAAGAAGCATTCAGAGCTGCAAACATTGGTGGCAGGAGGATGGTATTAATATGGTTGCAAAGTCTGTACCCATTCAAATATAACATTCCCAATGGTAAATGCAATGATAGTGATAAATTGAACAACAATCACAAAGCATTTGTGTTGTCAATGTTGCACATTTTGTTGCACAAAGGTTTTGTTCCTGACCGCGTATTGTTTGCATTATGCGATATTTAAAAATTGATTGCATTTTTTTATCACATAACAAATAATATTTAATTATGTAACAATGAATAACATTGAATATAAATTTGTTGATGCCTGTCGAAATGGTAATTTGGAGATTGCAAAACATTTGTTGCAGCAGAATCCAACATTAGACGTGTCGTTTGACAATGAAATGCCTTTCAGATTTGCTTGTGAATATGGACATCTTGATGTTGCACAATGGTTATTTACAATAAAACCTTCAATAAACGTGTCTGCAAACAATAATCGTGCCATAGTGCGGGCTTGTGATAACCAACATATAAAAGTTGTGCATTGGTTGTATTCAATAAATAATACTTTAAGTGACAAACGTTTATTTGAATGGGCTTGTTTCAAAGGTTATGTTGAAATTGCTCAATGGTTGTATTCAATAAAACCACTAATAATTGAATCGGTTGATAATGAATTTGTTTTTAAATATGCTTGCGCGCACGGCCATTTAATAATTGCACAGTGGATATATTCAATAATACCATCAATTAATGTGTCATCAGACAATGAACATGCTTTTCACTGGGCTTGCGCGAATGGTCATTTAACAGTTGCGCAGTGGTTATATTCAATCAAACCAACAATAAATGTCAGTATCAATGACGAATCTGCATTCAAATTGGCTTGTTCAAATGGTCATTTAACAGTTGCGCAGTGGTTATATTCAATCAAACCATCAATTAACGTATCATCGGACAATGAATATGCATTTAAATATGCTTGTTACAATGGGTTTTTAGAAATTTCGCAGTGGTTGTTGACAATAAAACCAACAATAAATGTTTCAATTAATCGAGAATTTGCATATGAAATGGCTTGGAAAGAAGGGCATATAAAAGTTGTGCAATGGTTGCATAGTTTGTATCCATTCAAGTATATTGTTTCTGACAATAATAGTGACCAAATAAAGTGGAATAGCAATACCAATATATTTGTATTATCAATGTTGCACATTTTGTTGCACAAAGGTTTTGTTCCTGACCGCATCGTGTTTGCATTATGTGAAATGTAAAAATTGATTGTGACGTAATATTATTATCAGGCATAAATAATAATATGCAATAATGGATGACATAATAAATAAATTTGTCAATGCCTGTAAAACAGGCAATTTGGAGGTTGCAATGCAATTATTAAATCAATATCCAACATTGGATATGTCATTTGACTCTGAATTGCCTTTTAGGTTTGCTTGCATATGCGGCCATCTTAAAATTGCACAATGGTTATATGCAATAAAACCATCAATAAATGTGTCTATTGGTAATGAATATGCTTTCAGATGGGCTTGTGAAAAAGGATGTTTGGAATTGGTGCAATGGTTATATTCAATAAAACCAACAATTAATGTGTTCATTCACAACGAATGTGCATTTCGATGGGCTTGTGAAAAAGGACGTGTAAAAGTTGCACAGTGGTTACGCAGTTTGTGTCCGTTCAGGTATATCATTCCTGATAACAAATTTCATAATGTTGAATGGAACAATGAAGCCACAATATTTGTGTTGTCAATGGTCTATGTATTGTTGTACAAAGGTTTTACTCCTGACCGCGTATTGTTTGCATTGTGCGAAATGTAAAAATTGATTGTCAAGGTTATTGTGATGTGAAGAACATTTAATAAATATGATTGATAAGACAACATTTGATTTTATTTGTGCCTGCCAATCCGGAGATTTGGAGGTTGCAAAACAATTGTTCAATCAACATCCAACATTGAATGTGTCAGTTGACAATGAAACGCCTTTTAAACGTGCTTGCAGATACGGCTATATTAAAGTTGCGCAATGGTTATATACAATAAAACCATCCATAAATGTTTCGGCAGATAATGATGACGCTTTCATAGGTGCTTGTTCAAACGGACATTTAAAAGTTGCGCAATGGTTGTATGCAATAAAACCGTCCATAAATGTCTCAGCACAAAATGAATTTGCTTTCAGATGGGCTTGTTCAAACGGAAAGTTGGGTGTTGCAATGTGGTTATATTCAATTAAACCAACTATAAATGTGTCAGCAGATAATGATCACGCTTTCAGACGGGCTTGTTCAAACGGACATTTAAAAGTTGCGCAATGGTTGTATGCAATAAAACCAACAATAAATGTGTCCGCTCTTGATGATGAGGCATTTATATATGCGTGTGCTTCAAATTATTTAAAAGTTGCGAAGTGGTTGTATTCAATTAATCCAACCATAAATCTATCTGCGCACAATAATTTTGCATTTTCGCGCGCTTGTATGCGTGGTTATTTAAAAGTTGCGCAATGGTTGCACAATATTTGCCCAACCATTCACACATTGAGTGACATAGATTTCATATTTGGACAAACCTGTGCGTTTGGACTTCTCAATGTTGCACAATGGTTATATAATATTTGCCCAACCATAAACGTATCATATGACAATAATATGCCATTTAATTATGCTTGCGGTGATGGACATTTGGATGTTGCGCAATGGTTATTAACAATAAAACCAACACTTGATGCGGACAATGTTGCATTTATGTTGGCTTGTCAATCCAAGAGATTGGAGATAATAGAATGGTTGGTTGAGTCAAATCCTTTCAGGTATTATTACAGTGTCAATAATTACATTGCGAACAACAATGACAATATTATTGTATCGTGCTTCTTGTACGTGTCAATGCGATATGGATATGTTCCAGATTATGTATTAAATGCTATTAATGCATACTGTTAAAAAATTGTTGTTTTTATTAACCAATTATTGGGTATAAATTTTTTTTGTTTCTTTGAATCAATAATTTATTTATTACCACACGTGGTAATAAATAAATTAGAGTTATCCAGACAAATACATTCGGTCTGCCTGAAGAATAATGGTTAATAAAATTGAATGCGTATACGTACAATAGATTGGACAAACAATCTAGTTATGCCACAATAAACAACACAATGTATGAATTTAAAACTGCTTGTGCATTTGGAAATTTGGAGAAAGCAATAGAGTTATTGAAGAATAATCCAACATTGGATGTATCAGTTGACGATGATATGCCGTTCAGAAATGCTTGCAAAAACGGCCATCTTAATGTTGCGCAATGGTTAATTGCAATTAAACCATCAATAAAGGTGACAGCAGCGAATGCTCATGCTTTTATATGTGCTTGCGGAAA